>LGOV01002519.1_pt2 | contig 133556 bp, 130 predicted proteins | sample 469881 | NCBI WGS metagenome assembly LGOV01 (sample SAMN03857199, study PRJNA290197) | marine sediment metagenome | biome: marine cold seep biome; feature: cold seep; material: marine sediment; isolation source: sample #5579, elevator 3A push core 41 containing 12 cm of sediment... ...
TGATACATTGACACTAGTAGGAAGTGCAGATGGTGGTTATGACTTTGAAAACTGGACAGGAACATATGATAATACCCTAGCTACAACAACAGCAAGCACAACGTATGCGATTAATGCAAACGATGCTGAGGCTGGAGTAGTAGACCTAACTGCAAACTTTACAAGCAAACTAGTACCAATTACTATAACTATTAATACAGGTGGTACAGATAATTCTAGTACAGCAGATGGTAGTTATCCTATTGGAACAGTAATTAACTTAAAAACAACAATTGATGCTGATTATTTATTTATAGACTGGACCAAAGTAAATGGCTCAGGCTCAATATTGAATTTTGATGCAGTTAATGCAACCTATACTATTACAGTAACGGATGCTATTAGTGGTGCTCAAATTGACTTTGATGCAAACTTCGAGCTTAGTGAGAGAACTGTTACCTTTAAAACAACAACTGATGGTATTGACTTTACAAGCACACATACAACAGTTTTAGTTAAGGTAGGTCAGTCAATTAGTTCAGATGCTGGAGCAACAATGCCTGTACCTCCAAACAATGGAGCAGGGTATACCTTTGTTAGATGGAATGATGCAGAAGACGGTAGTGGTACAAACTTTACTAATTTAACAGTAGTAGTTGGTAACATTACAGTTAATGCAATATTTACAGCAAACATAACTTATGATGCTCAAGGTGGAAGTGGACATATTCCAACAGTGCAAGCGGTTCAACTTAATACAACAATAACTACTCTTGCAACAGATCCAACCTTAGCAGGTTATGCATTTGAAGGGTGGTTTACTCAAATTTCAGGTGGAACTGAGGCTCAAACAACAGATGTTGTTAACGAACCAATTACACTTTATGCTCAGTGGTCACAAGAATATTGGACAGATCATGCAGTTCAACCTGCAGGTAATGGTTTAATTGGAACACCATACGAAATTTATACTGCTAACGAACTTGCCTGGATTGCTAGAGAGACTAACTTAGGTACAAGCTGGAGCGTTGGAGTTTATGTAAGACTATATCAAAATATTAATTTATTTGGTTATAGATGGGAGCCAATTGGTGACTTTAATACAGGAACTACTACCAGTGCATTTAGCGGAAACTTTAATGCAGATAATTTCGATATTGCCAATATGTTAATAGATGAACAAGAACTTAATCAGACTAAATATTTAGGACTGTTTGGTTATGCTAATGGAACAATTTTAGATAATGTAAGAATTAAGGCTGCTACTATTACAGTAAATAATAGTAGTACAACAGCAGATACTTATATAGGTGGCTTAGTAGGTTATAATACTGATAACTTAGTAAAACGTTCTCACACTGCAGGTGTTATTACGGCTACAACTGCTAATAACCTTTATGTAGGTGGATTAATTGGTTACTCACTAGGTGCAACTTCACAAATTCAAGAAGGTGCAGGCGTGATGACAATTACAGCTACAGCAGGAACAATAACTAATGATGCAAACGTTTATGTTGGCGGATTAGTTGGCTACAGTGATGCGGGAAATATACTTAATGCTTACAGCCAAGGTAATATTACAGCAAAAACACTATATGTTATTATCAATAGAGCATATGTAGGTGGTTTAGTTGGTTATCAAACTGGCGCAAGTGCCAAAATTGAAAGAGCTTATAGCTTTAATACAATAAGTCTTATTACAACAGCTGGAGGATTCCCTTCTAACAAAGTAGGAAACTTAGTAGGTTACTTAAATAGCTCTACAATTGACGGAGCTTACTATAGCGATGGATTACCTTTATTTGGACAAAGTGGTGTTGGTGATATTGACGGCGGAGCAATTGTAAGCGCCTCAGAGGAAACTTATGCTGACCTTAGAATACAAGGCACTTATACTAGTTGGAACTTTGATGGTATTTGGATGATGGACACTATAAACATTGCTAATAACTTACCAATTTTAAAAGGTGTTGGACATAATGCTATTGAGGTATCAAGTTCATTACATGGTACAATTACTCCAAATGTAACAATTATTACAAATGGCATAATAACTCAACTTTATTCATTCAACCCTGAAGCTGGTTATGACATTGATATAATTGAAATTGATGGAGTGGCACTAGAGGGTGTTGAATTTACAAATGCAGTTAATAGTAGCGAATATCAATTTACAAATCTTAGAGGATATTCTTCAATTTATGTACATTTTGTATTTGAATCTATTATTGCAATTACTTCTAGCTTAAATGCGGGAGTTGACAATAAAGCCGTAGGTTTTATTAAAATTACTGATGGGTTTAATAACTCTTGGTTATACCCACTAAATGGTATAGCTCATAATATTTCGGTATTTGAACCAACAAACTATACAGTTAAATACATTTTACCGACTAATCATGCAGTAGCCTCTAATATTGATGCTCAGTCTAATACTTTTGAACTGTCTTCAAACACAGCACAACAAAGTATAGATGTAGTGGTATCTAAAACAACTTACGGTTATGTTTATGATATGGAGTCAACCTCTTAGGGTAAATAAAAAAAACTAGGTGAAAACCTAGTTTTTTTATTCTTTACTTTCAATTTATTATGCTTAATGTTCTAGGTTGTTACTTTTTTAAGCAAAATTATGCTAAAATGTAATGTAATAAAGAGGTGACACATGAAAGTTTTACTAGCAACTAATAATAATGGAAAAGTAAAAGAGTTAAAACACATTCTAACACTACTAGGTAAAAACTTCTGGGTTGAGAGTTTAAAAGATGCAAACATTGATGTAGATATTCCTGAAACATCAAGTACACTTATAGGCAATGCAAGACTTAAAGCAAATGGCATATATGAACTTATAAAAAACAACAATAAGTATGACTTTATAATAAGTGAAGACTTTGGTTTTTTTGTTCATAGCTTTCCGAATATAGCAGGTGTTCATGCAAAGCGTTGGCATGAAGGCTCAGACAAAGACAGAAGCAGGGCAGTAGTTGATTTATTTAAAAAGAATCCTACACTTGATAGGAGTGCAGAATATATTTCGGTTTTTGTAGCAATAGATAAAGCTGGTAAAAGTTTTGAAGTAGAAGGAAAACTGCGGGGCACAGTGGGAAGCAGAGTTGTAGATGCAGGTGGCTTTGCATATGATCAAATTTTAGTTGTTAAGGATGGCAGATATTTAAGCGAATATACGCTTGAAGAAAAAAACCAAATTTCAAGTAGAAGTGTGGCAGCCCATAAACTGATTAATTTAATAAAATAAACAAAGAGAGGCAAAAGCCTCTTTTTTTATGTACACTCTATATTCATTATTTGTGAATGGGTGCTTTTATCTTTATTAATTTCATCTGCTACCTATATAATATACCCTTTATTTCCAGTGTTATTGTGACCGATATTAAAGTCACTATCAATGCCATTAAATAAAAAATACCAATAAAAAATACCAATAAAAAATGTATTTAGTTAGTTTAGTTAATATGATATGAAAACAAAAAACCTACAAAAAATTCTAATTGTTAATGTTATTAGTGCTCATTTAGTTGGTTTTTAACTTTTTTTATATTATTATTATAGTATACATTGTAGACTATTACTTAATTAAATATAAAAAATAAAAGGGAGGAGTATTTTTATGGAAATTACTCAACAAACAGTAACCATGATAATTAATGGCGTATTTGCGTTTTTCTTAGTTATGGGCTTTATGTTTGGTGCAGCAAGGGGATTCAGGAAATCTAGTTTAAGATTAGTATTTATTGTATCTATTGCAGCAATAATGTATTTGGCAGCACCATATATTTCTGGTTGGTTATTGAACTTTGATTTATCAAGTTCGCTTAATGGTCAAACTATTGATATAAATGGAACGCCTTATGTAATTACTACTATAAATGAATTAATTAATACATTTTTAGCTAGTAGTCAAACGGTTCAGGACTTTGTAACAGCAAATCCATCATTCCAGTCTCTTGTAGAACAACTACCGGCAATTATGACAAACTTAGTTGTGTTCTTAGCAGGTTTCTGGGCATTTAAAATTATTACTTGGCCAATATATGCAATTATGGCCTCAGGTTACAACAAAAAAGACAAAGAGGGGAATAGACCTAAAAAACATCGCTTAGGTGGTGCGTTTATTGGTGTTGCCCAAGGTGTGGTAATAGCACTTATTACGTTTATGCCGATTGCCGGCTTTAGCAGCATTATTAATGTTGACGATGGTAACGGAACTGGAACAAACTTACTTGGCGACTTTTTACCGCCAGAAATATCAGACTTTTTACCTGTGTTTGAAAATTCAGCAGCAGGCATAATAGGTGGTATTGGTAGTGTTGACGAAAGAGTGTTTGACGGACTAACAACTATTACTGTAAAAGACGAAGATGGTAATACATACAAAATTGCACCTCGTCAAGAAATGGAAACAACTATGTCTATTATGAATGACGTTCAAGCATTAATTGAAATGGTTGAAGGAATTCAAGATGGAACTATTACAGAAGTGGATTGGGATTTACTTGAAGAGTTAATTGATAAAGTATTTGACCTTAACACTTTAGAGTTATTAATTGAAGACTACGCACCAGAACTTGCTGAAGAAGCATACAATGGTGACGAGTTTGGCTTCACGCTAAGTGATGACGTTGAAGAAATGGGTACAGCATCAGCTGAAATTGATGATTTTATTGACACATTTATTGGCGAATTAACTGAAGCTAATATTGCAAACTTTAAATCTGATGCTTTAGCTATTGTTGGTGTCGGTAGAGCTCTTGATAATCATGGCGTTGTTGATCTTTTCTTCCAAATTGCAAGAGAAGAAATAACAGACGAAGAACTAGGTGAGCGAGTATTAGAATTATTTGCAAGCAATAGTGAATTATCACAAGATATTATGACAGCTATATTTAGCTCTCACTCTGTTAAAACTCTACTTCCAAAAGGTATTAACATTGCACTTGCCTTTTTTGAAGAAGGAATTAATGAGATTAGAGCAGAAAAATTACTTGCTCCAATTGTAATTGATAGAATTAATGGAGATGACATTGATTGGACGCTTGAGTCTGAAACATATGGTAACATTTTACATAAATTAGTGGTATTTGCTAACAGCATTGATCCATTTAACTTAGGTGATGATGTTGAGCCTATTGATATAATTTCAAATCTTGAAATTAGTGAACTAGGTGAAGTTATTAACATGGTTAGAGGAACACAACTATTTGGTGGTGTTTACTCAAGTATTGTTGAAGCTGTGTTGACACTTCCACAAGTTGATGAAATTTTAGGTGACTACATTGATGTTCCGGCATTAATTAATGCACTTAATACAACAGATTGGGCAGAGGAATTTGACCTAATTGAAGATGTTATAAATCTTTACACATTAGCAGAGGCTAATGGAACACTAACAGCTGAAGATATTGCTCCAGTTATAGAAAGACTAGAAACTAGCGACCTTCTTCCAATTGCACTTAATGGAATGATTAATGCAATGTTCCTAGAAGCTTTTGAAGAAGAAACTGTTCCTACTTGGGCAAACGATATTAATCTTCATTTAATTAGTGGAAACGCTGAGTTCTTCTCAGAATTTATTGAATTTATATTATTTGTAACAACAAATGATGTTGAAAACTTAAGTTACGCTCAAATTGATGTACTTGTTGCAGCAATTCAAAGCGTTAATACTTCAGATACACTAACAGCGCTAGAAATTGCAGAATTTAAAGGGTTCTTTAATAACTTAATTCATTATGCAATAGGTAAAGCAGATGAAGAATTAAATTGGACTAGTAATTTAAATATTGATGACTTTATTGATAATATTGATACAGTTGCTGAAATTTTAAAATTAGTAGTTGCAATGTCAGATGAAAGTTTTATTGACTACACTCCAGCACAAGTTGACACATTAATTGCTGAGATAGCTGAGCTTGATAATATGAGCCCAGAACTTGCAGCAGTACTTCAAGGTGTATTTGATGACTTTATGCTAGAAGAATCTGAAATATTTGTTCCAATCATTATTGAAAATATTGTTTGGGCAGATGAGGGTGACATTTTAAAAGATGTAATTAATTTATACCTAACTTATGAAAATGATGGCACTCTTGATGGAACACTAGCAGGAGAATTACTAGGAAAACTTGATACAAGCTACGTTGCTAATACTTTCTTCAATACTTTCCTTGAAAGTATATTAAATGAAGAAACTACACCAGCATGGTTGGCAGGAATCGATTTAGGTTTCTTTAGCAACAATCCAGGATTAACTCTTGAACTGGTTAACCTTGGAATGTTCTTAATGGATAATGACGAAGCAGATGTTTCTATAGGTCAAATTGCTGATCTTACAGCAGAAATTGCTCTAGTTGCAGATAGCACTCAAGATGTTATTGATGCTAAAGCTTACTTACAATCACTTGTTGATTCATTAGGAACTCAACCTATTTAAGCAAACAATTAAATAAAAAAGAGTGGCTTAACCACTCTTTTTTTTGTGTAATAATATAGATTTATTTGTTTATGTAATAGTAGTATGCTATTCTTTTAAAGACACTATTTTTTTAAGGAGACTTATTATGTTTAACCCCGACAATACACTGGCTGAATCTGTGGAGTGGATGTTTAATTTAAATCACATTTATTTACTTTTAGCGGTGGTGTTTATAATTACAGTAATAACCATTTTAGTTACAAAACTAAATAAGAAAACTCAAGAGAAATTTTTGCTTTTTAGTGGAATCTTTCTGATTGTTTTAGAGTTTGGAAGAATAGGCTATAAGATGTACAGTCATCTTAGTCACAATCCAACACTAGAGGGTTTTAATTGGTGGTGGAATATATCTTTTCAAATGTGTGCCATAATGGTTTGGTTTACAGCAATTAATCTTATTGTGTTTTATTTCAAAAAACAAGACAGTAAATATAAACAGTGGGCATATAATGTTATGTTTGGTGCAGCTCTAATTGGTGGTGCTTTAAGCTTTTTGTATCCAGATATGATAAGCGAAAATCATTCAATTTTACACTTTAGTAATTTACAAACAATTGTTGCGCATGCATTTTTAATTATGCTTCCAATAATTATTGTTATATCGGGCAGATTAAAAGTGAGATACAAAAATATAGGAAAGGTTTTTTTAGGGCTTGTAATGGTAGCAACCATTGCAATGCCAGCAAGTCTTATCAGTGGACAAAATTTTGCATTTATGAGCGAGTTTGGAGCTCTAGTTGATGCAGGCATAGATATACCTTTCCCACTACATATTATAGTTTTAGCATTAATATTTTTTGTATTTACCAGTTTACTTTATGGTCCTTTTGAAATTATTAGGCTCTGGAAGGAAAACAATAAAATAGAAAAAGAAGAGAGTAAAGAAGAAGCAGTTTAAATACTGCCTCTTTTTTTAATGGGTGTATTGACTTAAATGCTTATATGAGTTACAATAAATTATAAAGTAAAAAAGGGAAATATAATTATGGAAAAAAATAAAAAAGTATTAGATGCAACAGAGGTATTAAAAAAACAACCTAATTATTTTATGAACGGACTACATGACGAGGCGTTAGCTGATGATAAAGTTCATGATGTAAAGAAAAAGGCAATTGAAAGAAAAATAAAGTCATTAACTGAAGAATCAGAAGAATTTTTTAATGAGCTTAGGGCAACTAATGAATATAAACAAGAGTTTAATAAAATTTTAAAATTATATAAGATAGCTGACCAACAAGAGATATATGGTGCAGTTAACATGCAACGAAGTAGCATTGAAGACTTTAGGGGGATACCTAAAGCGGTTATTAAAAACTATCCTTTTATAGAAAACCTTTACAGTCCAGAAAAACAGACTAGTGCAGGTTGCCTTGTGGCAACAGCTAAAGCATATAAGCTTGCTTTATTTGTAACACTTAGAGACGCCCTAATGAAGGATGAGATGCAAGTTTTAAGTTATGACAAGCGACCTTTTTATATTAAAAAACTAGCTGAGTGCGACATTGATATTGACAGACTTAAAGAGTACAGAGCGTTTAGATTAAAGTCTGGTTCTAAAATTGTGGCAGTAAAAGATGAAACAAAAAAACCACTTCCAGAAATTAAAGTTTTATTTCCTCAAATAGAAAAAGAGGTAAGAAGAAGTATTTCGGTTGCAGTTAAACGCTTCAGGCAAGAAACGGTAGCTAAAGGTCAAAGCTTTTTAGTTAACAATAAAAAAGCCTTAGAGCTTGAACAAAAATACATCAACCTAATTAAACAAGACTTTGGTACAAACCTTGTTCGTTACAACAGAGATTGCGAAAGAGCCAATGATGTTGTTAACACATATTTTGATGTAAACGGTCACAGTGTAGCAAAGTACTCTGATATAGGTAGAGCAATTATTAAAGAAGGTGCTGTTGTGGTTGTTGAGAGTGAACCAGAAGGTGGAGTTCAACCAAAATAGATTATTTAAAAAATAAAAAAGAGGGTGAACCCTCTTTTTTTATAAGTAATGCGGATAGTGTTTTTTTATTAAAATAAAATACTCTTGCCACCTCTCTTTTCTTATTGACAAAGTAGTGCCGTCTTTAAAAACCAAAACTAGGGCAGGGCTAATGTGGTTGCAACCCTCTACAACCTCGAAGTCTATAAGTGCGCCCTCTTCAATTAAATGCTTGGCTTTTTTGTAATAATTAAAATATTCCATAAAATTAGTATTAACTTTTGTTAAAAAATTAATTACGGATACTTGCAAATTTTATATTTTTTTGTTAAAATCCTTAAGCATTAAAAGGAACAAAATAATGAAAACCAAAATTTTACAATTAACTGACAAGAATATAAAAAAAGCCAGCAAAGAGTTAAAAAGAGGTGGGCTTATTGGTATGCCTACAGAAACTGTTTACGGGCTTTCGGCAAATGCTTTTAACACTAAGGCAGTTGCAAAAATTTTTACAGCAAAAAATAGACCACAAGACAATCCTTTAATTGTTCATGTTCATAAAAATTATGATTTACTGAACTTGGTGGCAGAGCTTACGGAAAACGCAAAAAAACTTAAAGATGCCTTTATGCCAGGACCTTTAACCTTGGTAGTAAAAAGTAGGGGTAATTTGAGTGAACTTGTTAGTCGTGGGCTTGATACCATTGCTGTTAGAATGCCAGATCATGAGGTGGCAGAAAAACTGCTTAGACAGTGCAATTTGCCACTTTGTGCACCTAGTGCGAATATTTCAACAAGAATGAGTGCAACAACCGCTAAAGCGGTAAAAGAGGAGCTAAATGGCAAGCTTAAATGGATTTTAGATGGCGGAACTAGTGATGTTGGCATCGAAAGCACAGTTGTAGATGTTACGGGCGAAATTCCAGTCATATTAAGACCAGGTAAAATCTCAGTAAGAGACATTAAAAAAGTGTGTGGGGCGGTAGAAGAAGTTAAAAAACTAAAAGAGCACGAAAAGGTAGCTTCTCCGGGTATGAAATATAAACATTATAGTCCTAATTGCCAGGTGGAACTAGTTAAAGACATAGAAAAACAATATGCACTTTCGTTACTTAACGGATTTAAACCAGTTGTACTTGGTTTAAGTGAATATGTAAATAAACTAGGAAATAAAAATACGCTAAGCTTAGGTGATACGCTTGAAGAATATGCAAAAAACTTATACAGTACGCTAAGGCGAGCAGAAAAAAAATATGATCATATTTTCATCTACAAGGTTAGAGCTGTAGGGCTTGGCAGTGCCATTATGAATAGAGTTAATAAAATGACAAAATAATTTTATATGTATTTAACTCGTCAATGTACATAATTATAAACAAAATATTAAAAAAACTAACTAAATAGTTAGTTTTTTTAATAAGGCTCTTGAAATATTTTTTATTTGTGCTATTATATAGGTAGTGAAAAAAGAAATAAAACTTTGAGGTTTGAAATGAGTAAAAAGAATAAGAAACAAGAAGGCAGATATTTGTCTAAACAATTAATTACAGCAGGTATATTTTTTATTAGTGCTCTAGCAATAGAAGTATTAACTTTTATTGTGCTGGGGTTTGAGCAACTGCCACAATATTTAGTGCTTGATGTTGCCATTATGTTAATGGTAGTGGGTGGGGTATTAATAATACCATCTTTAAAAGCGCAAAGGATTGTTTATTATTTATTTATTATTATACAAGTAGTAATATCTTACCTTAATGTTACTTTATATGGCTTATTTGGAACTGTAGTAACTCTTGACATGATTAACCTTGCCGGCGAGGCAGTTAGAGCTGTTGAAAGCAGTGTAATAAATCTAGGTTTTTTAATTGGTGCTATTAGTATTGCTATTTTATATATTATAATTAATATTATTTTTGCAAAGGTATATAATCCTAAAAATGAATCAAAAAACCTATCTAAAGGTAAATTTAGTTTTCTTATGGTACTTTGTTTTATTGTTTTTCAAATAATAGGAAATGTTGCATACATCACTCAGCTTAACTCTATTAGCGAAGCATCATCAGTTTATGGTCAAACTTTTTTAGGAGATGACTATTCTCTACATAATACGCTTTTATTTGAGGCTGAGGGTTTAAAAAAATTTGGAACGTATGCTTTTTATTTTCAAGATATAAATACAACTCTGTTTAGTTTAGATAATGATAAAGCTCAAAAGATAGAAGAAGTTAACACATATTTAAGTGAGGGAGAGGTTTCTCCAGTTGGCACATACAGTGGTGTAAGCGCGGGGAACAATGTAATTGTTGTTATGGCAGAAAGCCTTGAATGGTACGCTATTGATCCCGTTTTAACTCCAACACTTTATGCTATGAGTCAAGACAATGTTTCTGCAAATAATTATTATTCTAAAAGCAAAACCAACATATCAGAGACTTTTGGCTTTCTAGGGAGCTACCCGTTAGCACAATCTTTTAGTTCGATACTACCAGGTGTTTCAAAACTAAATGAAAACGATTTTAGTTATTCATTACCTAACTTATTAAGAGAAGAGGGTTATACTGGACTGAATTATTTAATTAACCACGAAAAAGATTTTTATAAAAGAAGCACAACACATCCAGCTTTTGGGTTTACAGATATTTTTGATATTTCAGATTTTGAGGAAAATATTGAAGATAGCGAAATAGTTGATTGGGGCGACTGGTCACTAGATAGTCAATTCTTTAAAGGTGCTATGGATTCAATAGTTCCAGAAACGGGCGAAGCACCTTTCTTTAACTGGGTTACAACAATGAGTATGCACGGACCATATGAAGGAAACCACAGAATGCAAAGCTATGTAGACACTATTAATGCTTCAGGTTGGGACAACTGGCTTGCAGGAACAGAAGATGAAGAGCATTTACTTAATTATATGGCGGATGTAATGGATCTTGATAAGGCGATGGAATATTTATTTACAGACCTTGAAGAAAAAGAAATTTTAGATACCACTACAGTAGTATTATTCTCAGACCACGAAACTTATTATCATGGACTTGGTGCTACGGCAAAAGGAATAGCAAAAGAAGACTATACTAATCCGGAACTATACAGAGTTCCATTTATGATTTATGATAGCAACCTACCATCTATTCAGGTAAGCGACTTTAGTGCTCCTTACGACATTATGCCTACCATTATGGATATATTAGGAATTAAATATAACAAAAATATGTATATGGGAAACTCTATAGTTAATGAAAATGAACAATCTACAGTTTTTCTAAGTTTAACGGGTGGAATTTTAAATAAAAACTTGTTTACAACAAACGGTAGCGAAATTATATCTAACACGACTGGTACAACACAAGCAGATATCAATGAATTTAATTTAAATATGGAAGATTTAATTCAAAAAATTCTTATGTTTAATGATATGTATAATTATAACTTGTTTGATGTAGAAGCAATTATGTTAGAGCCAGAACCAGAAGAAGAACCAGAAGGCGAATAATAAATATAAACTAATAAGAACGACCCAAGTGGTCGTTTTTATTTTGAAACAAAAAAATAGCTGTATGCTTGACAGTAAACATCAAATGCAATACTATTATAATATAAATTAAAATTATCGCTTTTGGCGTTGAGGATATGATATGAATAATAATTTTAAAATAGGTCTTTTTATAGACACATATTACCCAAATATAGATGGTGTTGTTGTTGTTGTTGATAATTACGCAAAAAATTTACAAAACATGGGTAACAGTATTTTTGTTGGGGCACCAGGAAAAGAAGAGCATAATGAAGGTATTGATTACAATGTATATAGATGTAAGGAAATAACAAAAGAAAAATGGGTATACAGTTGGCCTATGGCAAAATTCGATAGGAAATTTAAAAAACGAATAAAAGAGGAAAAGCCAGATATAATTCACATCCATTCGCCTTTTGGTGTAGGAAGAGCAGGACTGAGGCTAGCTAAAAAATTAAATATACCAGTTGTTGCTACAATGCATAGTCAATTTCATCAAGATTTTTACAAAGCTACAAAGTCTAAGATTATAACAAAAAAATTAACCCAGAGCATTGTAAACTTGTTTGAGCGTTGTGACGAAGTTTTTGTTATGAATGAATCTTTAAGAGAATTATTAGTAGATGAATATGGTTACACGGGTAAAACTAGAATTGTTCCAAACGCTACGGATATGGACTACCCTAAAGACCCTAAAAAACTTTTAAAAATGGCAAATTCACACTTTAATTTAAAGGAAGATGAACCAGTATTTTTGTTTGTTGGAAGACTTATTGAAAATAAGGGCATTGTATTTATGGCAGAAGTTATCAGGGAGCTAAAAGACAAAGGGTTAGATAGTAAGATGGTATATGTTGGTACAGGACCAGATGAAGATATTCTAAGAAAAAAAGTTGAAGAGCTTTCACTTGAAGATAATATCATTATGGCAGGCAAAATAATGGATAGAGAACTTCTTGCCAGTATTTATTTAAGAGCAGATTTATTTTTATTTCCATCTATTTACGACACTGACGGTTTAGTAAGGAAAGAAGCAGGGGCAAACAAAACCCCAAGCATACTAGCAAGAGGAACACTTGCAAGTAATTTAATTGTAGATAACGATACGGGCTTTTTAGCAGACTTTGAAGTTGAGGCTTTTGCAAAAAAAGTGTATGAAGTTATGAACGATAAAGAGCTACTTGCTAAGGTGGGTGAGAATACCTACACCAAAGATCACATTAACTGGGAAAAAGCAGTTAAAAATGCAGAGAGTGCTTATATTGAAATCATAGAAAACAGAAAAAATAAAAAATAAATAAAGACCCAACAAAATGTTGGGTTTTTGTTTGTTATGCTACGCCCCAATTAACAAAGCTAGCAATAATTAAAAATTGGTCAATAGCAATAAGCCTAATTGATATGGTGTGGGGTGCTGCTATTACAACTTCGTCAAGCCTGTTAACTTATTTAACATTTGTGTAAAGAGCGGCGATTAGTGTAATCGCCCTTTTTACCTCCTCTTACAATTTATTATAATTGCTTGCAAAACCAATATGTTAGATGATATAGTAGTAAGTAATTAAAAATGTCAAAGGAGGTATATTATGTTAGACATTAATTTAATAAGAAATAACCCAGAAAAAGTAAAAAAAGCGCTTTTAAAAAGGATGACAGATGTATCCTTTGAGGACTTTAACAAAAAAGATAAACAAAAACGTCTTTTAATGGTTGAAGCTGATGAATTGAAGGCAAAAAGAAACAGGGTAAGTAAAGAAATACCCGTACTTAAAAAAGCAGGGGAAGATATACTTGAAAAAATCGCCGCAATGAAAAAACTTGGTGAAGAAGTTGTGAAGCTAGATGATAAAATTAAAGCACTAGATAAAGAGCTGTTTGATTTTGTAGCAGGTCTTCCTAATATGCCAGATGATGATATTGTAGCTGGAGACAAAGAAGCAAACGTGGTTGTTAACACATTTGGCGAAAAACCAAAGTTTGATTTTGAACCAAAAAATCATGTTGACCTTTGTGAAAGCTTAAAGTTGATTGATTATAAGCGTGCTGCAAAAATTGCAGGAAGCGGTAACTGGATGTATACAGGAGTGGGTGCAAGGCTTGAATGGGCACTTATAAACTTTTTTATAGACGAACATATTAAAGATGGCTACGAGTTTACGCTTGTGCCACATATGCTTAATAAATCGGCAGGTTTTGGCGCAGGTCAATTCCCTAAATTTAATGACGATGTTTTTTGGCTAAAAGAAGGAAATGAGGAACCTACAAAATTCTTACTTCCAACTAGTGAAACTGCAATGGTAAATATACATGCAGGAGAGGCACTAACAGAAGACATATTACCTTTAAAATATTGTGCGTTTAGCCCTTGCTACAGAAGAGAAGCGGGAAGTTACAGAGCAGAAGAACGTGGAATGATTAGAGGTCACCAATTTAACAAAGTAGAAATGATTCAATTTATTAAACCAGAAAACTGGAGAAAAGCTTTTGACGAAATGGTAGGAAAAGCAGAAAAACTTGTTCAAAAACTAGGACTACACTATCAGCTTAGTAAACTTGCAGCTAGTGATGTTAGTGCCAGCATGGCAAGAACTTACGATATTGAAATTTGGATTCCTAGTATGGGAATATATAAAGAAGTAAGTAGTGTAAGCAATGCAAAAGACTATCAGTCAAGAAGAAACAATACTAAGTTTAGAAATAAAGAAACCGGTAAACTAGAGTTTGTTTATGCTTTAAATGGTAGTGGGCTTGCAACACCAAGAGTTTTCCCTGCTATTATAGAACAATTTCAACAAGCAGATGGTAGCATTAAAGTGCCAGAAGTATTGGTTAAATATTTAGGTATGGAGTACATTAAATAAAACATAAAAGCAGTCGAAAGATTGCTTTTTTTAAGAGCAAGTTGACAAATTGAAATTGTAGGTATACAATATAGGCAAGTAAATTTTTAAAGAGGTATATATGGAAAATTTAAAACCGTCATTACAAGAAAAGGCTTTTGCGCATTTTAATAGTTGTTATGAGCAAACAAAAGAGTGTAATGAAATACATAAAGAACTAAGAAGTAAAAGTGTTTTTCTTAATATGGTTATTAGTGATAGAGGTAGAGTTGAAAAGGCTATTAAATATGCAAATAAAAAAATGAGTAAAAAAAATGTAGACAGAGCAGTTCGAAGAATAGACAGTTATGTTGAAATGGTAGAAGTTTTATTTGAAGAGATGGATGAGCTTGTTGTAAAAGCAGGAGAGCTTAAACTCAGTGAAAACAATAAAGATATTCAAGCTGAGTTAAAAGCCATTAAAAATGCCGATGGGTATAATAGAGATACAGAATATTTCATTCACAAATACCGCATAAAGGAACTTGGAAATAAGACGGTAGAAGCAAGACATGGTTTTGAGAAGGTGGAAGCACTACTGGACCGCTATGAAATTATTACAAAAATTAATGAGACTCCAAGACTAGAAGAATTTAAACAAGCAAGAAAAGAGCTTACTGCTGTAAATAACAAGATGATTGAACAAAACAAATAAGCTAAAAGCCAATATAGAATACACTAAAAGCAGGTTCTCCTGCTTTTTTGTTGCAATATTAGTTATAATGGTTTAAACTATTCTTAAATTAATTTTCACAATTGTTTAACATTTTTTTCATAATTATTTAAATTAGTGTAGATAAGCACTGTTTAAAGTGATAGTATGAATTATATTAATTAGGAGAAAGGGTATGAAAAATGAAAAAGAAATTTATAATTTAAGAAACGTTTGTGCCAGTAACTTAAAAAAACTGATTAAGGATAATGGCTTAAACCAGTCTAAACTGTCAAAAGCTACAAGCTTTTCAGTAACTAGCATTAATAATTATTTAAACGAAGTTAACGATCCGCCAATTACATTTTTACTTGAGTTAAAAAAATTGTTTAACATAGATATTGATTTGTTTGTTACCAGAAAGATAAAAGAAGAGACTAGTCTACTATCACAAAAAGATAGCAGCATTAGTGGTGCAAAATATGAAGGCAATTACCTTGTATATTTTTACAACTCAAATTCTTATAAGGGCTCGGGGTTTAACCCACTTAAAGACCCACTTCGTTATGGAGTTTTAAGTGTGGCAGCCAGTAATGAGTATATTTATGGTGAAGATAGCAAAATGATTTCTTTTGCAAGTTTTTTTGATAATAGAAATCAGGCGAGAGAGTTTAAAGAAAAACTTGATATGCTAAAAGACAACTACAGTGAAATTGAAGACCTTCATAAGACGATTGAACAAAACTATAAGGGAAGACTAGAGAGTACAAAAAATCAGGTGTTTATTTATTTAAATAGTGTTTACAAAAAAGATAGGGTTTACATTATTTTAAACAACCCGCCTAGCGAACAAAGCTACATTGGTGGAATTGGAGCAGTGAATTCTATTTCGAGAGGTCGTGAGCATAGCCCAATAATCCAGTACATAATTTTGTCTAAGTTTAATATAGACTTACCAGACGGTGAAATTTACAATTTACTCTCACTTAATACTCAAGATATTGATGTTAGAAGTGAAAGTTTAAAATTGATTGAAGAGTTCAAAGCACTTTTCTTAGACGAAAAATTAAATCTTGAAGAATTTCAAAAAAACTTTATTATGCAAAACAATGTAGAAAAAATTGTTATCAGCATAGTAAAAAGACACTTGTTCAGGTACGGCAAAATATCTAACAGAGATGATGATAAGTACTATCATATGATTAAGTCCTACCAAAAATAGAGGTGAGTTATGGATTATTTAGTAGAGTATGAAAATTTAATAAAAAACTTAAAAAATAAGCGTTACATTAATGTTAGTTTAGTAGAAAAAGCCTACGAGCTTGCAAAAACTCTCCATGAGGGGCAATTTCGTAAATCGGGCGAGCCTTACATTGCACATCCCGTTGCGGTTGCGAGTATTTTAGAAAGACTTAATTTTGATGAGGATGTTATTTGTGCAGGGATTCTTCACGATGTTGTGGAGGACTGCGATTGCACGGTTGAAGACCTTAAAGAGAGGTTTAATGCAAGAATTGCAAACTTAGTAGATTCGGTTACTGCAATTGTTGGTGAGAAAAAAGAAAGAACAATAGAGTTTCAAAAGTTTTTATTGGAAGAGGCTACTTACAACAAGCTTTATTCAATAGCTATGACGGAAAAACTTGCCTTTTACATTAAGTTTGCCGACAGGCTTCACAACCTTAGAACCATTGGCATATTCCCAAGATACAAACAAATTGAAAAAGTAAAAGAAACAGAAAAATACTTACTTCCGGTTTTAGTAAGCATTAAAGCAAATACTCTTTACTATCAAATTAAAAACGAATGCTTTAAAATAGTTGAGCCAGAAAAACACGAATACATTAATGACAGATATGAGCTATTTTTAAACAAAAACCGAAAATATTTTGAAGAAGTTACAAAAAACTTTAACCTATATATCAATAACGCAATAGACAAAAAAACAAAAGGCGTATCAAGAATTATTTTAAAACAAATTTTGCCTTACGAAATTTCATTAAATCAACTACCTAAAATAGGAATTGAACCTGAGAACATTAAAGAGTTTATGTTTAACAACCTTGTAACCCATAAATTTTTTATAATTTTAAAAAGTGCAAAAGTAAAAGTTAATAAGCACGAAATTTTGTATAAACTGTTCTCTTCTTCAAATTATTTTAACAACTTTAAAATTATGGGTTTTATGGGTGAAGAAAAAACAAAAGAAGCAGCAATGATTATTGAAGATCCACTTGGAAACAAGTGTGCAGTACTTTTACATAACGAAAAAGAATATTTCCAGTACAATAATGGTGTTGTGGAGGGTGTTGAAATACCATATGACGAGGAACTTAACCAGTTTGAAATTTCGGAAAATTATATTACCGTTAAAACAAACAAGGGTCACGACGTATTAATGCCAGAAAAATCTACAGTGCTTGATTTTGCTTTCAAAATTCATAATGACTTTGGTTTTAGTTGTACGGGGGCTTACCTTAATCATTCGCCAACCAAAGTGCCTATTTACACAAAACTAAATAGTGGTGACAGAATTAATTTAACCATAGAGCGAGATGAGGAAACAAAAGCATGCTTGCCTCTTGCAAAAATTAGATGGCTTAGTTATGTTAATACCGAGTACGCTAAAAAGAAATTAAGTAAATATTTCGAAATTAAATACGAAAGTTAAATGCCAATAGGCATTTTTCTTTTAGTAGGTAAGTATTTGCTTTTAAAAAATTGACAATTTAAGCCATTTGCAATATAATTATTTAACGTATAGTAATAATAAACACAAGGAAAAAGAAGATGTTAGAAAAAAAGTATAAATTTTTAGAAGTAGAAAAGAAAATGCAAGACTTATGGGAAGAAAAAAAGGTCTTTAAATATGATAAAAACGCTACGGGTAAAACTTACTCGGTAGATACTCCGCCACCAACAGTTAGTGGTGGTCTTCACATAGGTCATGCTGCAAGCTACACGCAAGCAGAAGTAATTTGTAGGTTTAAAAAAATAACTGGCCATAATGTTTTTTATCCGCTTGGTTTTGATAATAATGGTCTTCCTAGTGAAAGACTTGTTGAGCGTACACTAGGTATTAGAGCAAAAGATGTATCACGCGAAGAATTTATTACTCTTTGTATGAAGTCTATTGAAGAAGGCGTAGATAATTATAGAAATCTATTTAAAAAACTAGCTTTTAGCGTAGATTGGGATTTGAGTTATCAAACAATTGATGAAAAAAGCAGAAGAATAAGCCAGCGTAGTTTTATTGAGCTAGCCAAAGATGGTAATGCTTACCGTTCGCATGCTCCTGTTCAATGGTGTACCGATTGTAAAACATCAATTGCAATGGCAGAAACCGAAAGTGAAGAACTGCCAAGTCAATTTCATACAATTAAGTTTAGGGCTGATAGTAAAGACCTTTTAATTGCAACAACTAGACCAGAATTTTTAGCAGGTTGTGTTGCTGTTATTGTTAACCCAGACGACGATAGATTTAAACACCTAGTAGGAAAAGAAGCAACAGTTCCAGTTTATGGAAATAAGGTTCCAATTTTAGCAGACATGAAAGCCGACAAAGAAAAAGGTACAGGTGTTGTTATGTGCTGTACTTATGGTGACGAAACCGACGTAGAGTGGTGTAAAAAGTTTAATTTACCTTATGTTAGCGTTATTACTGAAGATGGAAAAATTTCTGATAACATCGAATATGTTGGCGGACTTTCTTCTTATAAAGCAAGAAAACAAATTATTGAACGCGTTAAAGACGCGGGACTATATGAGAGTAGTAAACCAATTGATCATATGGTGGCGGTACATGATAGATGTGGCACACCAGTTGAACTACTTCCTAGCAAGCAATGGTTTATTAAAGTTATGAATATCAAGGGCGAAATTTTAGCTCTAGCTGATGAGGTTAATTGGCATCCAGTTAGCATGAAAAAACGTCTTCAAATTTGGGTAGAGAACTTAAATCGCGACTGGTTAATTTCAAGACAGCGTTATTTTGGTGTACCATTCCCAGTTTGGTATTGTGAAGATTGTGGAGAAACCATTCTAGCAGAAGAATCACAACTTCCAGTTAATCCGCTTATGGACAGCCCCTTAAAACCTTGTTCTAAGTGTGGTAGTATTCACTTCAAGCCAGAAACCGACGTTATGGATACATGGGCAACAAGCTCAGTTACTCAGCTTATTAATGCTAAGTGGGGCGAAGAGGACGAACAAAAAAATCTTCAACCTATGAGTGTTAGAAGCCAAGCAAGAGAAATTATTAGAACTTGGGCATTTTACACCTTAGTTAAAAGTTATTATCACAAAAAAGCAGTGCCATGGAAAGATCTTATGATTAATGGCTGGGTACTATTTGATAAAAAGAATAAAATTAGCAAAAGCAAACACAAAATGAAAAGCCCCGAGCAGTTGATTGAAGAATATTCAGCCGATGCAATTAGACAATGGGCAACAGGTACAAAACTTGGTACCGATATGATGTTTGACGAGAAGGAACTTGTTATTGGTAAGCGTTTTATTACAAAACTTTGGAATGCAAGCAAATTTTCAATTATGCAACTAACACAGGGTAACGTTTATGACGGTAAAGAAAAACCAAAAGAACACTTACCTATTGATAACTGGTTAATTAACAAATGGGAAAAAACCCAAAAAGAAGCAGTTTCATTGCTTAACCGTTACGAAATCGGTTTAGCACGTGGCGTTTTAGATAAATTCTTCTGGGATGACTATTGTGATAACTATTTAGAGTTTGCAAAAGAACGTTTATATCAACCAGAAAAACACGGTAGGGACGCTCAACTTAGCGGACAGTACACTATGTTTAAGGTGCTATATGAGATGCTTCAAACGTATAACGTTTTTGTACCGCACATCACAGAATATATTTATCAAGAATTCTATAAAGACTTTAAGGGTCTATCTAGTCTTGCGCTAGCTCAAATTGAAGAGTCTAAGCACAGTGAAGAGGCTATAGAGTTTGGCGACAAAGTTAAAGTTGTTGTTGTAGAGGTTAGAAAATACAAAGCTAAACTTGGCGTAAGTATGAAAGAACCTATGGATAAAATTGTAATTTTAGCAGGTGCAGAAGACATAGCTAAGTTTAAAAAAACAAAGCTAGACATAATTGCATGTACTGCAGCTCAAATTATTGAGTTTAAGCAGGCGGATGAATTTGAAGTTAAAATTATTAACGATTAATTTAAAAAACTAGGGCAAACCTAGTTTTTTATTCAAGCGAATATACTTATTTATTACAGTAAAATAAAAGGAACAAATAATGAAAATACACATAATTGGTGGCACGGGTAGTGGCAAAACAACTTTTAGTAAAAAACTGGCTAGTATCTATAATTTAAACATATACGAACTAGATGATTATTATTGGTTGAGTGAAACAGGCTACACAAAAAAAGCCAGTCTAGAACATATGCAAAATGTATATGCAAAAATAATAAAAAAAGACAATTATATAACAGAGGGCTGTTATTATGAATGCATTGATGGACTTTTAGAAAGTGCCGATAAAATAATATTTTTAAACCCATCATTCTTTTTAAGAAAAATACGTATTTATAATCGTTTTATTAAGACAAGGGTAGGAATATATAAAACAAAACGTAAACCTACTTTAAAATCAGTACTTAGTCTTATAAAGCAGGCGAAAAAGTTTTATCCAACCTATGTTAAATTGGTTGAAGTGAAATTAAAGGCGTATGAAGATAGGGCAACTGTTTTAAAATCTAAAAAAGCAATAAAAAACTATTTGAAAAATTTATAACAAAAAATGCCTTTTTAATTAAGGACTGTTTATTATATGCACTAAGAATGTTTGCCTAATACTATTTAATATTATATAATGAATAGGTATATTAAATAAGGAGAAAACTATGGACAACTACGATATTTGGATTTGGGTTGGCGTTATTGTTGTTAGCTTGCTTGTCGAGTTTGCATCAATGGATGTTACTTCAATCTGGTTTAGTGTTGGTGGTTTATTTGCTTTAATTTTAGCCGGCATTGGTGTCGGTCTTGAAATTCAAATAGTTGTGTTTATTGCTATTTCTATTTTGTTAATTTTAACAGTTAGAAAATGGGCAAGAAACAAACTACTAGAAAGTGAAGAAAAAACTAATCTTGACCTCATGAAGGAAGAAAGATTCAAATTAATAACAGAAATTACCGAAACGCAACAAGGTACCATTAAATATAATGGCATCGCATGGACAGCTATTACATCAAATGGCGAATCTATTAAAGAAGGCGAATGGGTAAATGTTATAGAAATTAAAGGAAACAAATTAATAGTAAAAAAGGAGAAATAGAAAATGAGCGCATTTATTATAGCATTAATTACTTTAGCGGCTGTTGCTTTTGTTATTTTAGTTAATTCAATTAGACTAGTAAGACAAAGTACAGCAGTAGTTGTAGAAAGATTAGGTAAATACAACACTACATTGGAGACAGGTTTACACGTGTTAATTCCTTTCTTCGACAGAGCTAACAGAGCAGTTAGCTTAAAAGAAAGAGTGGCAGACTTTAAACCACAACCAGTAATTACGAAGGATAACGTAACAATGCAAATTGATACAGTTGTTTACTTTCAAATTACTGACCCTAAACTATTTACATATGGTGTAGATAGACCAATTAACGCAATCGAAAACCTAACAGCTACAACACTACGTAACTTAGTAGGTGACCTTGAACTTGACGAAACTCTAACTAGTAGAGATAGAGTTAATGACAAAATGAGAATTATTTTAGACGAGGCTACTGACCCATGGGGTATTAAAGTTAACCGAGTAGAACTTAAAAACATTTTACCTCCAAGAGATATTCAAGAAGCAATGGAAAAACAAATGAGAGCAGAACGTGAAAGACGTGAAACCATGCTTAGAGCAGAGGGTGAAAAACGTAGTAACATTCTGATTGCAGAGGGTGAAAAACAAGCAGCAGTACTAAGAGCTGAAGCGATTAAAATTAAACTTTTAACAGAAGCAGAAGGTCAGGCACAAGCAATCGAACGTATTGTAAAAGCTAAACCAACAGCAGAGTATTTAACTCTTCAAGGCTTTGAAGCGCTTAAGCATATGGCTAATGGTCAATCGACTAAAATTATTGTACCAAGCAATATTCAAGATATATCAGGTCTTTTTACTTCTATGAGTGAAGTTGTTAAGGGCAAGAAGTAGATTTAAAAGCGTTATTTTAAATAAATTCTTCGTAAGCTGACAAATTTTATAAAGCAGTCATTTATTAAACATAAACTCCTGCTGTTAAAAACTCGTCGAGCCTTGAATTTAAAATAAACTAACACTTTTTATATTTTAAAATTTACATTACCATATAAAATATATTAAAAACGAGCCAAAAGACTCGTTTTTTTTGTGTTTTGAATGTCGACAAAAATATAAAATATTTATTATTTATGGCTTAATAATCTGGTTTCACTACCCTATATATAGCTCTAAAAAAAGTTCAGTATTGACATTGAGGTAATTCTATTGTAAAATTATGGTAGATAGAAATAGGAGTTATGAAATATGAACACTAAAACTTTGAGATTAAAAATAACTACTTTTATTGCCCTAACTATGATGCTTACAGGAAGCTTAATGGTTTTTACGGCTAAAAACAAAACGGAGATGATGACAAACAGCATTCAAATAGAAAACACTGATTTTGCGAGTAATTCGCAGAGTCATTTTTTATATGGGGATGATGTGTATCCGGACTATGTGGATTTCACAGATGAATATACTCCAAATGAAGATGGTTATTATGAAACGGAAAATTTAAACTATTCTACATTTGCGGACTTAAAGAATTATGCAGGAGATGAACTCTATGGATATGATCTTTTTACAGTTGCTGATGTTCTTACAACAAAACCAGTATCAAAGTATGAAGAAACCAATTCAGGTAACTTACCTGTATACACAGATGAAATAGAGATAGCGTTTAAATTACTAAACCCTAAAAAGGTAGGTGAAAGTTTTTCTGTAGACCAAAGAACTTACTATTTTTGTGACGATGGTAGCAGGGTTTTAGATTTTTCTCATATTGATTATTTTGCAGAAGAGCCTGTAGACCTTGAAGAAAGAATAGGAAAAGGTAGAGCCGTTATAAGACAACCAGATTATGAATTTGTTGTTTTAGATGAAATTTTTTCTAGTGTTAATGACGAGAACTTTAACTCAAGCATTGTGCCTGAAGAGCATTTAATTCTTGATGGCGAATATATGTTATCAATTTACTTTGAAACTTATTGGCAAGTAACAACAGGCGAGCTTTGGTGGAAAAAGACTGTAAAAACTTATAAAAACCATAGAATTGACTTTTCTTTTATAATTAAAAGAGATTTGGTTCATGAGAACTATTACCAACCAGAAAATAAATATAAAGTAAGTAAAGATGGTGTTAATATATATAATGCAAAAGGAGAGACACTAGAGTTTAAATATGATTATTATAAAGAACAGTTTGATGAAGATATTGACAATGATCAATTTTATGACATAGTAAAATATGTTAACTCTTCAAAATATAATGTTTTGACAGAAGAAGGGTTACCGGTATTTAACGAAAATACACAAATAGGATTCCAATTTAAGGATTTAAAACTTAACCTTGGCAGAAGAAGAGAGGTTGTAGGTGGATCGGGTGCTGTTACATACAGAGATATTAAAATGCAAAGAAAAGAAAGTGAACTAAGAAAAATAGATGTTTCTCACTTAGGGTTACCAGCTGATTATGTTATATATGAGTCAGTTGATGATGGTCAATTTTATTATACTACTGTAGGCAAAGGCATAACCTTTATTAAAGCGCCAGAACAAGAGGTAGATGAAACAGGTGTTATTATTAACACCACAAAAAATAACAGTTATGAAAATGGCATTTTTGGTAGAGATTTGGTTATTCCACATAAAGCATATAGTGATGAGAATTTTGGAGAATATTTCATATCTAGTTTTTACGGAATAGGTTATAATTATGATTATTTTGCCGTTAGTGGCGGCAGTACAGAAAAAGAAAAGCTTTACGATATTAGACTTGATTATGAATTTGTTGTTGATGGGGTAAAGGTAAAAAACACAAACCGTGAGTTAGGTGAAGAGGCTAACGAGGTTTTAGGGTATTTTAATAAAACGTACATAAATAAAAGCTGGGGAAATGCGAGCCTAACAGATGCCGATAAAAGAGCAATTGCACAAAATGCAAGTGGCGATGGCATTATAGAATTTAATGAAGACACCATTTCAGCAACCTACGAGTTTATAGGAATGGATGGCATTTTAAATTATGAAACAGTAACGGCGCATAGTGGAGATGAACTAACAAAAAGTGGTTTTTACTATTTCACGGTTAAATACAATAACCAGCTACTAGAAGAATTTTACGTTGCAATAGATAAGACAATGTCAGAAAGAGAGGTTGAATTTTCAAAGTCTTTCCCAAGCAGAAATTATATTGAATATAATGATATGAGAGTTGTTGAAAAAAACACTGTAATGACTTGGAAGTTTAAAACAGCTAACGAGGGCGAAGAAGATTTTACTGATACTAATATGAATATGGTAAAACCAACCTATTTTAAGGTATTTGAAGTTGTAACAGAAGGTAACGAAATAAGTAAATATGAAATTGGAAACTTTTTTCAGGGCGATATAATTGCCATGCCAGGACTTTACGAAATTGTATTAACAAACCAAATACATGAAAGAAGTTATATGTTAGAAATTTTACCTAGTGAAGCACCAACTTTTAATCAGTTAAGATTATTACAAAAGGACACTAAATTTTATCAAGTTTATTATAAGTTTATCAATCCGCAACTAACGCAGGAAGATATAGACACGTTAACAGAACAAGGTCAACCAGAAAAAGCATATGTAGAAGAATATTATATGTTGAAATATGTAGACAGAGATACTGTAGAAGGAGATTATTCTTATAAAGACGTTGAAGCATTTGCGCTTCAAATGGAAATGAGAGGCATTTTTAATTCAGGCACAAGTGAAAATGAATTTTTATGTTCTTACTACAAAAGAAAAGACGAAGATACTTCAGATGGAGAATATAGATATTATACTAGCTTAGGAGAGCTAACAGAGGCGATGTTAGAGCGTATTTACGACCCAGAAAACCCTCTTTTAACTCTAGAATATTATGATGTAGAGAGAGATTATGGTGATGCAAAACTAGTTTACACAAATGATATGTATGATTATCTTATTCTTGAAGAAGAAGCTTTTATAGGAAAAGCAGTTTATTACATTGGTAAAGACTTTGAATTCAAGCAACTAAATGCAGATAGTGACAATGAAGAGGCGGTACACTACGAAAGCGATAGTGTTAAATATTATTATCCAGACAATCATGATGCCCCGGGTGTTATTGAATATGACACACCAGTTTCAAACTATGAAGACTTTTTAAATACAGATTATGATTACTTCAAAATTGAAGAAATTGATGAATTTTTTAATAAAAGCATTTACTATGTAATTAAAGATTATGATGCACCAATTATTGATATAAGAGAGGATGTAGACTCAGAAGGTAATGTGATTGGTTTTGCAATTGTAGATTTTAGTGATGTAGATGACAAAGCGTTATTAAAAGTCAATAATACAGAATATTATTATCAAAACGATTTTAAAGACCCTAATACAGTTGAGGAAGAAATACCAGATGGAATAGACATTCCTTACACACATAGCTATGTAACAGGAGTACCTAATTATATTTTAAATGCAAGTCCATTTTCTAAATATTACTGCGAAAGTGGAATCTATGTAATTAAAGCATATGACAGATGCGGAAATATTGTTGAATATACAATAATTATAGACAGAAAACCAGAAATCTATTTTAAAAATAGAAATGATGAGTTTGAAATTGCAGTAGAAAATGGAATATATACATATGACCCTTACGATATACAACTTATGCCAAACTTCTTTAAAAATTATACAATTACTATTGATGGAAGTACGTACACAAGTATAATACAATATTATATGGGTGGGGCTAGGACTATGAGAATGTACTACGCAAGATCAATAGGTTATGAAATTAAAGTAGAAGATAAAATTACACAAAGAGAGTATAAGTATTATATTAAGCCTATGGATACAGAAAATGTTGTTTTATCTGTGATTTCAGATGGACTTGATGGTTATATTTCAGTAGATAGAGATCTGCTACCTATATCAATGGAGAATACAGATGGTGAAATGGAGGTATGGCAATTTACTATAATTAACTCTGACATTATTGAGCTTTACAATTTACCAGATGACTACGAAGTTACAATTAATGGTGAGTCGTTTAACTTAGGTCAAACAATTGCCTTACCAGGAATATACAACATTGTTTGTACCAATTCAATAACGGATGAAATTTATAATGTACAAATTATAATTGAAGAAAGAAATTTAACACCAACTATTGTTATTGATAGTGATGAAGAATATGTAATAAATGAAACAGAAGCTAATGAAGTTAAGCGTTTTAAAATTGCAAACTTTGATTCACTTAATGAATATGCAACAGTTATCGTTAATGGTAACCCGGTTGAGAGTGATGAATATTTTGTTAACATAGGCGACTATGAACTAGTTGTTACAGACAATTATTCAAACATATCAAAAACATATGAGATAAAAATAATTCCAATTGATGCATTCTTCTATGGTGGAGAAAGTGGTCAAACAGTTAATGGTGAAATCAGCTTTGTATATAGAAGTGAAGATGTAGAGATGATGGAAATTTACCTTAATGGCGAAGATTTTAACTCTTCAGATATCATTATAGAAAACAAGGTTGAACTTGATTATAATGTAATTAAATTCGCCTCTCAAACAGAAGACTTACACGTTTATATATCAGTAATTAGTAAATATAATCCTAATAACATTATGGAATTTTTCACTATTGTTAATGCAAATAGTATTGTTGAGGGCGTTGATACTCCAATTTTTGTTACCTCTACTATTTTAACAGGTGGACCAAATGGTGACGAGGTTGTTGAGGTAATTTTCATAGGTGGCGAAACAGACGAAACAGACGAAACTGATGAAACAGACGAAGGAACTGACGCAGGAACTGATGAAACTGATGAAGGTGATACAACAGACGAAGGTGATACAACAGACGAAGGAACTGATGATACTACAGATGATACAACTGAAACTGAAGAAGATAATGACGAAGATGCACACACAGTTTATACAGGTGATATTACAGCAATTTTTGATCGTCAGTTAAAAGAAAGAATTGAACTGTTAAGAGAAAGTCAAAACAGCTACAGGGTTATAGTAAAGGGTACAAATGATTTCTTTAGACTTCAAAGTATTAGCACCCTTAGTGATAATCCATTTAATGTTGGTGGTTATGACTTAGCCCCAGTCGAAAATCCTATAATCAATTATTTACAACAAAATATATTACTCACAATTTTAGGATTTATTGCAAGCCTGACTTTATCAATAACGATTATTATTAAAAGGAGGAATGCATAATGAGAAATTACATATTAATGCAAAGAATAAATAAAATTAAAAAATTCTTTTTAAACACTGTTATGGTTAGCGGTATGTTAGCCAGCATTCTTCTAGGTAATGTGTTATTAATGAGCGCCTTTGAGGCAAAGCAAAACACAACAAGCCAAGTTAATATTGAGGAATACTTAAGTAATTCTGCTTATACTAATCCTTTTAATTATTTAGGTGTAGAAGAAGAAATAGATAACGAAAATGCACTTGATACTTACAATTTTGATAGTTGGGTAGCAACCGATGAGGGTGTTAATAGTTTAAATAATTATTATACGGACAATATGTATGTAACTAATCAAAACTCCTTTGAAGTTGATTCATTTAAAGACTACGTAACAGTAGATAACTCAGTAGTCTCTGAAAATATTTATAATGAGGGCGACATGTATGTTGACCAAATTATTAATGGAAATGATGTAATTAATATTGAATATGACAATTTAAATAGACCAACTGTAATTGAAAAAGCAAATAAAACAGTTTCACTTAGTTACAATAATTTTAATCAAAATGCTCAAGCTATTGATGATTTTTATGAAACAGGTGATGATGAAAATTTACCAACTCAAATTAAAATAGATGGTGAGATATATAAAGAGTTTATATACAACTCGTTTAATCAAGTTATTTACGAAAAAGATTATTTCTTAAAAAGAGCAATAGGCTACAATTATGATGAAGAGGGTTATCTTACTAGTAAAAATCTTTATAGAGTCTTTAATGACTATGACTTTTTATATTCTTCTTTTGTAAGAGATGAGTATGTAGGTGTTGAAAGCGCTATCACTAGTTACAATGACGTGCAATACTTTAATTATGAACACGCATATAAAGCTCGTGATAAAAAAGTTATATATGAATATGAATATGAGCAGGGAATACGTAATGGTGATTTTGTAATAGGAAGTACAAAAATTGGTTACAGCTCAGCAAAAGTAGGAGAGGATGAACTTGTGTTTGGATACACTCATAATGCTCTAACCTCACTAACCAATGGCGAATATCAAATAGACTATATCTTAAACGAGCATTCAGAATATGTTGGTTTAAAATTTGAAGAGAATATTTATTACTTCGCCTTTGATATTTTCGGAAATATTTCAGGTTTAGTTGATGAAGAGGGAAATGAAGTTGTAAAATATGACGTTGACAGAACTGGGGAACTTCACAACATTTCAGGACTAATGGCAAATGATTTAGGCGTATATAACGCGATTATATTTAAACAAGGTTTTATTTATGACCACAGAACAGGTATTTATTATAAAGGTGCAAGTTTATATGATCCTAAAGTTAGCCTTAATTTAGATAGTAGTAAAAGCGTCTATTGTGTAATAGAGCCAGAATTAAATAATGTTTTACCAGTGGGAGAACAGTTTAAACGTCCAGCTATTAGTACAAATAATATTATTAAAAATCAAGCCGCAAATATTATTGTGGAGTTGATGAATAGTAATGGTATAAAAACCGAAACAAATAAACATATATTAGAGATAGAAGAGATTCCAGCAAACACGGTAACCGCTGGAGATTCAGTCTCAACTATTGATATTTATACAGTGCCGTATAATAGTGAAAATGAAGAGGGTAATCTTCATAACGGTAGTCAAGTTTATAAAATTGTAGAAAATAACCAAGACTCAATAGAAGAAGCCAGAAATATTTTAAATGATGTTGTGTCAGGTCGCAATACAAGGCTTGATGGGCAGTCTAATCAGCCTCTAGAAATAGGAAAAATAGCAATTAATGGGCAATTTATTTTCCTAGGTAAATATGTAAAATATGAAACCGCAATGTCTGGAATTATAGCTTTAAATATAACAAAAAATGATCCTAAAACTTGGGATACATCATTAAACCTATATAACTACGACACAAAAAGCTATGAATTATTACAAAGCACCTCTGAGGGGCACAATTTTGGAATGTTTGCAGATGATGAAATGGCTGCAAGGCTTAATCATTCTCAATATGAAGAAATTCAAAGAATATTACACAATGTTCAACAAGAAATAAATGGCGTACTTAGTAATGTTGTATTAGATTATCAAGAAGCTGATGACCACGTAATATATGAACAATTATTAAAAAGCATAGAGGGAATAGATGTATTAGCTCTATCTGTAAATAATTCACAAGGTCTAGTACCTGTTATTCGCATAGTTGAAAGAGAAATTGAAGAGATAGATACAAGGTGGATGCTTATAAGCATGGGAATTAGCATTGTTGTAAGCATAGCTATTCCTGGCATAGGCACTATTTTAGTAGCCCAAAGCATTGTAGGGGGCTGGCTAACAGGTTCAATTACAGGATTTATTTTGTTAAGAGCAATAGATATAACAATTTGTTCTGTTGCTGATGCTCTTATTTTAGCAGAGGTTGAAGATAGAAACTTTTTAGATGGATTTAAAAAGTCATTACTTGAAAACACCGCTTACGAAATATTATTTGCAGGACTTGGAAAAGCAGCAGGGAAACTTTTTGAACCTATAATTGGTAAATTTAAGCTCAAGTTTTTTACAAAAGCTGGATCGGCAAAAAATCAAATGGGTGTAGTAAACAAAGCCAAAGCCAGAATTATTAAAGAAATTGAAAAGGTTTCGCATGATGCAGTACCATATCATTCAAAACTAGATGTATTAGACGCCTTTAGAAAGAAGGCAAAAAAAGAAGGGCTGTCATCAATATCTATTAATGACGTTGACGATAAAATACTTTATTGGCAAAGAAAAATGGATAAAGGTGTGTCTAAACTTGAAGACTTACAATATAGTGCTAAAATTGAAATACTAGAAGATATGAAAAATACTGGCGCGAATAGCTTCTCTCTTGATGATATTACCGAGTATAAAATAAAGGTAAAATCAAAAAGAAAGCCAACTGTAGATAGAATAAATGCTTTAAATAAAGAAGCGCTACAATATGGTGACGAATTTGCAGAACTTATAAAAAAATATCCAGCGGCATATCAAGATTTTATTCCAAGAGCTCAATCAAAAGAACCGCTTACATTTGTATCATATTTAACAGAGCGTTATTCTGGCACAGAAGGTATGGATTTTAAGAAGATTGTGGATGATAAAAATATAAAAATTAACTATAAAGGTTCTGTGAACACAAAAAGAGACCACATATTATATATTAGCTTTGATGAAAAAGGCTATATAAACTATATTGGAATCACAAAACAAAAGCTTGGCAAAAGAGCAGAAGGACACATTATCGAAATTTCTAATGGTAAAAAAACTTTCTACGTTAAGCCAGAACAGGCATTTTTTAATATGACAGAACAAGAAGCTAAAATGCTAGAGTCATATTTTATTAGGGTAGGGGGAATGAAGGTTCCACCACTAGGATATCCAGACGCAGCAGGAATTTTAAACAATAGAAGCTTCAGTGTTGCTCAACAAGCTGGAAATGAACTTTATGACCAAAGCGAAAAATTTGCAGGTGATGTAATGGATTATTTAAGAAACCCACCAACTGCTGGTTAAAAAGCTGTAAAACAGGTATAATTAAACAAAAAAAAGGAAAATGAATGAAAGAATATATTTTTAAAGAAGAAAATGTAGGTAAAAGACCTTTTCCAAACTTTAATAACATGACAAAAAAGCAAGCATTAATGATGGAACAGCTTTTGGTTGAAAGACAAGGTCTTTTGGTTAAAGGTGGCAAATTAAAAAACATTATTAATGCGGTTAGCTCTAATAATGTTAGCTATGTTGCTTATGTGGATAGGGCGGAAGATATTATAGATTATTTAGACACTAAAGCAGGTGTAAAAACTACTAACATTTTTAAAACCGGAGATGTTTGTAGTTTGAACACCCCAAAAGGTAAATACCTTCTTCAGTATGTAGATAATTATTATATCAATACTGAAAATGACCATAAAAAACTTTTATTTAAAGTTTTTTATAAAGCGCATAAAACACTTGTAAAAAATTTAGAAGAAGATTTAAAATCAGAAGAGTTTTTTTATGCAAAGCTAGGTTATTTTTATGAAGAAGATTTAGAAATAGCAAATGAACTTTGCGGTATGCAGACTGCCAGAAACTACGAGGTTTTTAACTATAATGGTATACCTGAGTTTACTAAGGCTGTTGATATAACAAGAGGAATGAAATTAGTTTGGAGACTGTTTGACGCCGATGGTTATGCTTTTAATATAGACAATAAAGATAAATATTTTAAACAAGCACATCCGCACAAAACGTTATTTCCTGAAGAAATAGCTTTAATGCTAACAGAAGGTTGGACACTTGATAGTTGGGAAGAATATCAACAAAACATTTTAAATAAAATGACAATATTATATTCAAAACTGAATGTAAAAAAGCAAAATTTTGAAGATGTTTTAAAAACCATTCCAACAAAAATATGGAAAAAAGAAAAATATATCAATAAGCAAAAAATGGCAGAATTTAATAAGGCGATATTTATTATTATTGAAAATATTAAAAATAGTAAAAATATTACTGAGGAAAAAACAAAAAACAAAAGCCTAATGAATGACATGAAAGCTTTAAATGCCGTTGATGATAAATATGAAATTATTTATACAAAACAAAGAGAAGAGCTGATTGAGTTTTTTACAAAGGTGTGTATAGCACTTGAAGCAGAAGACAGAATTGATTATATTGACAGATTTAGAACATGGTAATAAAAGAGTTAGTTTCAAGTAATTACATCGTTTTTGATGCTTGTTTTTACATAGTGAATTACAAAAAGCCAACTATTGACTTATTGTAATGAGCATGCTACAATTAATTATATAAAAATATAAGAGGTGTAATTATGTACATAGAAAAAATATCAAAAGGCGACATTAATAGATTTGTAACAGAGTTTGACTTAAAGGTGCCATACTCTCATCTTAACGAGTATACAAAATTCGGAACGCCTAAAGGCTCAGGTATTTATGAATACGATACCTACGGAGTGAATTTAGTACTAACAGACTTTACACTTAAGCAAGGTCATAGGCACTTTTTAAATAAAGCAAAATCAATTAATCAAAAAGCGTTTGGTGTTTTTATGGTAAGTGCTCTGCCAAAAGAATTAAGAGAACAATATATGAAAGATTATAATGAGTTTTGGACTAAAAATTTTGAAGATGAACATGCTAAAAAAGCAAAAAGCTTAAAAGATGAGCTTGTGCGTATGAAACTTTCTTCAAAGGAAGAAAAAAAGCCGGAAGTACATGATGAAAAAGTAATCAAAGCCTTAGGTAGAATAAAACCAGTTTATTAAAATAAAAAAACAACCTTTATAGGTTGTTTTTTTGTGGTTTAATTAATTTAACCCTTTAATAGTTTATTAATTTTCTCGTTCGGTAGTGCTAGTAGAAATAGACCAAGTTTTGGTCCTTTATTTTCACCTAGTGTTAGGTTATATAAATGTTTAAAGAAACCTTTTTGTTTTGTTTTTTTAGCTTTTGGATCATCTTCTTCACTTCCATCAAGTGGAATGTGATAAAGTTCGTTTTGAAGATCAGTTGCACTTTCAAAAGTTTTACTGTTTAGTATACTTAATGTTTTTACAATATTTTCTTTAGATACTTCATCCATTGAGTTGTAATATTCTTTATTAAACTCGTCAAGTACATTAAGTTTAAAATCACCAGCGTAGTTATCTAGCCAGAATTTAGCCCTCTCCTTTCTATCAGCGTAATTTTGATTGCTTGTGTCAACGCCTTCTTTTTGCATAAGGTCTTTTAACATTTCGTCGTTATAATTTACCATTGGCATAAAAGTTGCCAAGTAATTAAAGCTTGTAGTGTCCATATATTCTGGTGTAACTGCCGTTAGACGAATATTATCTCTAGCTGTTTCGCCAATTGGTTTGTCGGCAAAATATGCTTTAACAAAACGGTCAAACTCGCCATAATAGCGAAGGACATCTTGATCAAAAGAAAGGTCAAATGGTGCAGTTGATTTATATTTAGCATAGAACCATTTAATAAGGTGTCTGTCGTAAACTTTAAGTAGCTGAGTTAGAGTTACAGCATTACCTAAGCTACTCCCCATGCTTCCCTGAAGCCCTTTAATGCCAATCCACTCATACTTTAAAAACATAGGAGCTTCGTAACCGAATATTTTCTTAGAAACTTCACTACAAACAGTGTAGCTACCGTTTTCTGATGCGTGGTCTCTGCCACCTGGTTCAAAGTCTACTTGTTCCGCGCGCCAGCGCATTGGCCAGTCAACTTTCCAGTCTAGTTTCATATTGCTTGCTTCTTTAACATCGGTAGTCTCTGTGTGACCACATTTACAAGTATAAGTTAACTCATTATTATCAGCGTTGTAAGCGGTTACAGTTGTAAAGTCTTTATTACAAGCCCCGCAGTAAACACTAACAGGGTAGTAAGCATTTCTCATTTGTTCTGTTGGTTCTTGAGTTTTATAACTTTGCAGGATGTCATAAATTTCTCTTCTTTTTTCAATAGCTTCAATAATGTTCTTATTGTAGCGTCCACTTGTATATTCTTTTGTTTGATAAATAAGCTCAGCCTCAACGTCCATAGCCTCAAGTTCAGCTTCAAACTTTTTTTGAAAGTATCTTGCGTAACTTTCTTCTTTGCCATCTGGACTAATAACACTACTATAAGGCATACCTATGTTACTCTCACTAATTGTAGTTACATCTTTTGGTATTTTTCGTAGTCTATCGTAATCATCCCAGCTAAAAATAAAACGAACCTTTTTACCTAAATGCTCAAGTTCTTTTGCTACAAAATAGGTTGTAATAAACTCTCTAAAATTTCCAATGTGAACATTGCCCGATGGACTAATACCACTTGCTAGAGTGTATGAGGGCTTATCGCCCTTTTCTTTAATTATTTGATGCGCGGTTTCTGTTGCCCAGTGCATAATATATCTCCTTAAAAAATAAATAATATCGACTTTAATTGTAGCAAAAAGCACAAATTTTTGCAAGCATATAAAATTTAAAGTTTAAAAGATAACTCATTAAAGATATAGCGGGTTATACTATTGACTTTATATATGCTTGACAATGTGTTGAAAAAACACTATTATTATAAATAAAAGTATTTAAAGGAACAGGCTGAATGAGGTACGATAATCCACTTTACAAAAATCAGGGCATACATACTGTTAACAGCATTTTTACTGTGCAAGATAGTAAGTTAAAAGTCCTTTTAATAAAAAGAAGTAATGCCCCATATAAAACTATGTGGACGCTTGTTAGTGGTGCAGTCTATAATAATGAAACCTTAGAAGATAGTGCAAAAAGAGAAATTTTTGAAAAAACAGGTATTGATAATTTAGGGGTTAAATTATTTAATATTTACTCGAAAATAGATAGAGCGCCTGAGGTTAGAATGTTAGGAGTTGCTAACATTGCAGTAATCGACTATAAAAAAGTTGAAATAATTAATGAAACACTAAATACAAGCGATGCTAAGTGGTTTGACGTAAAAAAATTACCTAAGCTTGGGTTTGATCATGATGAAATTATTGTAGGTGCAATAGAATATGTAAAAGAACAAATTTATAAAACAGATATTGTTAAGGATCTTTTACCAAAAGAATTTACTATACCAAATTTACATGAAGTTTATCAGGTGGTTTTAGAAACAACCATTGATAGGCGTAATTTTAGTAAAAAAATTATTAATTTAAACTTATTGAAAGACTTAGAAAAGCTAGAAAAAGGCGTAAACAAAAAACCAGCAAAACTGTATAGCTTTAACAAAAATATTGTAAAACGTGTTACAATCAATTAAATTATGATATAATATATTATATTGTAAAGGATGGTTTTAATTATGTTAGAAATGTTTTTAGGCATAGGTCTATTAATGGCAGTTGGATTACTTGCAGCAGGTGCTTATGAGAAGTTTTTTTTAAAAGATGTAGTCGTAGAGCCTGAAGCAGTGAACACCGCAACACAAAAAGAACAAAATAAGGTTCAACAGGAAATGAAAGAAAAATTGCAAGAAGGAAATAAAAAAGATATTACCAATAAAACTATTACTGCAGGTGAAAGTAGGCAAAAAGAAGTATTAATAAGAAAATAGTTAAATATTACAAAAAACAAAACAGTTAATGGTTTTGTTTTTTTAATAAAGAAGTTTTAACAATATTTGATTTTAGCCTTTTAAAACCCTCCAAGGTGTGATATAATTTTTTGGATTACAAAAAGGAAAAAAATATTATGTTAAAAGTAAATAATTTAAGAATACAATTTGGTAAGCGTGTTTTGTTTGAAGATGCTAACCTTAGTTTTACAAAAGGTAACTGCTACGGCGTTATTGGTGCAAATGGTGCGGGTAAAAGCACTTTTTTAAAGGTATTAAGTGGAGAGCTTGAGCCAAATAAGGGCGGAATTAGCCTAGATAAAGGTCTTCGTATGAGTATTTTAAGTCAAGAACAAAATAGGTTTGATGATGAAACTGTTCTCCGTGCTGTAATGCTTGGACACACAAGGCTTATTGAAATAATGGATGAAAAAGATATATATTACCAAAAAGCAGAGTTTACAGAAGAAGATGGACTAAAACTAGCTGACCTTGAAGGTGAGTTTATGGAGCTTGATGGTTGGGAAGCTGAGAGTAGTGCTCAGATACTACTTAACTCTATTGGAGTGAAGTCTGACAAGCACGAAACTCTAATGAGTGACCTAGATCCAAAAGAAAAAGTAAAAGTACTTCTTGCGAAGGCTTTGTTCGGAAACCCAGATGTTTTAATTTTAGACGAGCCTACAAACAACCTAGAAATTAACACTGTAAGGTGGCTTGAAAACTTTTTACTTAACTTCAGTAACACAGTTATTGTTGTTAGTCATAATCGTCACTTTTTAAACAAGGTCTGTACACATATTTGTGATGTTGACTATGGCAAAATTAACATTATGTTAGGAAACTACGATTTTTGGTACGAAACTAATCAGCTTTTACAAAAACAAGCAAAAGACCAAAATAAAAAAATGGAAGTTAGAGCAAAAGAACTTAAAGACTTTATTGCAAGGTTTAGCGCAAATGCTTCTAAGAGCAAGCAAGCAACCTCACGTAAAAAAGAATTAGAGCGCCTGACGCTAAACGACTTAAAACCAAGCACTAGGCGTTACCCATTTATTAACTTTAAACCAGAACGCGAAGCGGGCAACGACTTATTAGTGGTAGAAAACTTAACAAAATTACCTTATTTTGAAAATCTTAACTTTAGGGTAAACAAAAACGATAAAATTGCTTTTGTCAGTGATAATAATTTAATTTTAACTACATTGTTTGACATTTTAGCAGGAGAACAAGAGGCTGATAGTGGCACTGTTGAGTTCGGAAAAACTATTACAACAGCCTATATGCCAGAAAACAACGAAAAATATTTTAAAAACAGTGACCTTAGTTTAGTGGATTGGTTAAAACAATATACAAGCGACCATCACGAAGAGTTTATTAGAGGTTGGCTTGGAAGAATGCTTTTTGGTGGCGATGAAGCACTAAAAAAAGCAAGTGTAATAAGTGGTGGTGAGCGTGTTAGATGTATGCTAGCTAAAACAATGCTTAATGCAGGTAACTTTTTAATTTTAGATGAACCTACAAACCACTTAGACCTAGAGAGCATAACAGCACTTAATAAAGGTTTAGTTGAGTTTAAAGGCAATTTACTGTTTGCATCTCACGATCAAGAAATTGTTAATACAACAGCTAACAGAATTATTGAAATAAGCTCTGAAGGTATTAGCGATAAGCATATGAACTACGATGAGTTTTTGGAGTGGAAAGAAAGTAAATAATTATTTACCCCACTTTAACCTAATATGTGATAAAATTAAGCTAGAAAAGAGGGCTACAATATGAATGAAAATGTATTTGAGTTTATCAGGAAAGAAAAAAAAGAAAACGTAAGATTTTTGCAATCAAAAAAGAACTCTTACATTATGATAAACAACCCTAGTTTTGTTAATGGGTTTAAAGACTATAACAGAATTCATATGTACGACAATAAAGGCATAGTGGCAGAACTTCAGTATGGTTTTATTAATGTTAAAAATAATAAGCATGTATATCTTTTTAATATATCAATCTTAGAAAAAGAGAATTTAGGTAAAGGGCTTGGTTCATATTTAATTAAGTTTTTAGAAGAAGTAGCTCTTAAAAAGGGCTATAATAAAGTTGAAGGGGAGCTTTATCTTAAACCACCAGCAACAAAAGAACAAGTAGAAAATTTTTACATAAGGAATGGTTACGAAACTTTAGAAATAGAGGGAGATAAACCTATTGTTAGTAAAATTTTGAGTTATGAAAACTTAGACACTATAAAAAACAATACTTCGAATTATGCATTTGGTTATCAAATGTATGGTAAATTAGAAAATTTTAAAACAAGTGAAAATATAAATATATTATAATTTTAAATAATACTAAAAGCTAGCAGACCAGCTAGCTTTTAGTGTGTTATAGGGTATTTTTACTTGCCAGTAGTTGACAAAAAAGGCTAATTAAACTATTATTAATTTATACTTAAATGACTGGAGAATTAAAATGAGTTATAATTTTAAAAAAATAGAAGAAAAATGGCAAAAGTATTGGGAAGATAACAAGACTTTTAAAGCTATTGATTTTGATGAGAATAAACCAAAATATTATGCTAACTGGGAATTTCCGTACCCAAGTGCAGAGGGACTTCATGTAGGTCACCCTCGTGGAACAATTGCAGTAGATGTTATTGCAAGAATGAAACGCCAACAAGGGCATAATGTTCTTCACTGTATGGGCTGGGATGCTTTTGGGCTGCCTAGTGAACGCTATGCAATTAAAACAGGGGAGCAACCCCAGGTTAGCACTGTTAGATGTGCAAATAATTATAAACGTCAGATAAATTCTATGGGAATAAGTTATGACTGGAGTAGAGAAATAAACACTACAGACCCAGCTTATTATAAATGGACTCAATGGCTGTTTTTGCAGTTTTTTAAACATGATCTAGCTTACAAACAAACAACAGAAATCAATTTTTGTCCCGATTGTAAAATTGGACTTGCAAATGAAGAAGTTATTGATGGAAAATGTGAGCGTTGTGGCTCAGAGGCTGAAAAACGTGAGCGTAGTCAATGGATGTTAAGAATTACAGCCTATGCTGATAGACTGCTAGAAGGACTTAAAGACTTTGACGCACCAGAATTTGTTAAAGCAAGCCAAGAAAACTGGATTGGTAGAAGTCAAGGTGTAGAATTCAGTTTTGAAAGTAAGTTACCGGTTGATTTTAGGGTTTATACTACAAGACCAGATACAATTTACGGAACAACTTTTATTGTAGTGGCTCCAGAAGCTAAAATAATAAAACAGCTTGAATCTTATATTGAAAATAAAGAAGAAGTTAATACTTATGTTGAGGCTAGCAAGCAAAAAAGCGAGCTAGAAAGAAAACAAGGCACAAAAGAAAAAACAGGGGTGGAACTAAAAGGCGTTACTGCAATTAATCCATTCACTAAAAAAGAAATTAAAGTTTTTGTAGGTGACTTTGTTATTGCAAGTTACGGTACAGGAATTGTAATGGCAACTCCAGCACATGACGATAGAGATTATGACTTTGCAAAAAAATATGGTGTTGAGGTTATACATGTAATAAAAGGACCAAACAACGAAGAACTTCCATATTGCGAAAAAGAAGGCATTTTAATTAACTCAGGTGAGTATACAGGACTTAGCGTAACTGAAGCTATTGAAGCTATAACTGGGTATATGGAAAAAGAAGGTTTTGGTGAATCAAAAGTTAATTATTCTCTTCGCGACTGGGTATTTAGCCGTCAACGCTATTGGGGAGAACCTATTCCACTAGTTAATTGTGAAAAATGTGGCTGGGTTGAAGTTCCAGAGAGTGAACTTCCACTGAGACTTCCAAAAGTTGATGATTATTTGCCAACAGACACGGGTGAGAGCCCACTAGCTAAAGTAGAAAACTGGGTAAATACAACTTGTCCTACATGTGGCGGACATGCTAAGCGTGAAACAGACATTATGCCAAACTGGGCAGGCTCAAGCTGGTATTTCCTTAGATATATTGACCCACATAACACCGAAGAGTTTGCAAATTTTGAAAAATTAAAATATTGGTTACCGCTAGATATTTACGATGGCGGTCAAGAACATATTACGCTTCACGTTTTATACTCTCGTTTTTGGAATAATTTCTTTTACGATATTGGTCTTTCTCCAGTTAAAGAATACTTTAAAAGAAAAACTGTTCACGGCTATATTTTAGGTGAGAATGGCGAGAAGATGAGCAAAAGTAAAGGTAATGTTATTAACCCGGATGAGTGTATTGAAGAGTTTGGTTCAGATGCCTTTAGAGTATATGAAATGTTTATTGGAGCCTTTAACCAAACAAGTTTTTGGAGTGATAAAGGCTTAAAGGGTGTTAAAAAATTCCTAGATAGAGTTTTCGGAATGCAGGAGCTGTTTAATGACGAGTTAAATGAAGCAGTTGAAATTGCACTGAATGAAGCTATTAAAAAAGTAACTTATGATACGGAAGCTACCAAGTTTAATACAGCAATTGCAAGTATGATGGCATTTACAAATGTAGTTTACGAAAACAAAACAGTTACAAAGAAGCAGTACTTTAAACTTTTAACTCTACTTAGTCCTTATGCTCCGCATATGACAGAAGAGTTAAATGAAACTTATTCTATTGTGAAAGGGTCTATGCAATTTGCACCATGGCCAAAAGTTAGTGACTTTATTCAAAAAACTATTGAAATTATGGTTCAAAAAAATTCTAAGAATCAACGCACCGTTGTTGTGCCTATAGATGCAACCGAAGAAGAAGTGTTAGAACTTGTTAAACAAAACGAAAGACTAGCAACTTTATCTGAAAATGCATTTAAAGTTATTTACATCAAAAATAGACTTATAAACTTAATTGTTAAAGGTTAATGTAAAAAGAGCTAATTTTAGCTCTTTTTTATAACTTTATTATAAAAAAACTATGTCAATAAAGCCCATACTGTTTTACAAGGATTTTTTTGTATGGTAAAATAGTTAAAATCAATTTAAAAATGTGAGTGTATTTTATGCAAGAATTTGTTCTAACCAATTTAATTAATATGTTTTCGTTCATGCTTATAGCGATATTATTGATGCATACTACTGTATATTTTAGAATGCACCATTCAAACAATAATAATATTTGGAGAAATGTTTTGCTAATTGCCCTAGTGGCACAACTTTGTGATATGACAGCTATTGCCGTTGACGGCATTGGTGTTAGTGGTGGCTTTGTTTTTGTAACAGGATACGTACTAAGAGGTCTAGTGTTTGTTTTAGTAACTGCACTTGCAAGCAACTTAGCTTTATTTATTGAATATAGTATTGGTTCTAGGTCAGAAGCTTTCTTTAGGTTAAAACGCCTATTATATGGAATTATTACTGCCTGTTTTATTGCGGTAATAGGTTTTGCGCCATTTGGAGCAAACGGCATTTATTATTTAAATTCAGCAAATGAATATTTAAGAGGAACTTTCTATACACTTGGCATTTTATTTATGGCAGCTCCAATTTTAATTATTACTTACAGAATTTTCTTCATATACTTTAATAAGATAAATCAGTTAATTAAAAGTAATAAAAGAATTAGTTTACTGCTTGTTTTATTAATTGTTAGCTTAAGTTCAATTACTGTAATAGAAGGTATGGTGGCTGAGGAAATTGAAGTTACTTTTCCTATTATTAGTTTAATGTTTACATCAGTACACTTAATGCTTATGTCAACCTCAACTTCAATTGACCATTTAACGGGGCTTCAAAACATTTTAGGTGTCGATGTATATTTTGACGAACTACCAAAGGTAAGTGACTTTTACATAGCAGCTTTGTTTTTTGACTTAGATAAATTTAAAGAAGTTAACGACGTCCATGGACATAAAATGGGCGATATAATACTGCAAGACTTTTCAAGAATTTTAATTAGCGAAGTAAAAAATAAAGACCTTGCTGCAAGAGTGGGTGGCGACGAGTTTTTACTTGTTGTTCAGGCTGATCATATTAAAGCGGTTGACAGACTTATTGAAACCATTGAAAAACGTGTTGAAGAATATAACAATAAACATGAAATTAACATTTATTTTAGTTGTGGTAGAGGTATTTGTGAACCTAACACAAAAATAAGTAAAAAGATTTTAATTGATAAAGCAGATGAGCAGATGTACGTAGTTAAAGAAGAACATCATAAAAAACTAGGCGTTAAGAGATAGAGGGTGAATATGGAAAATCAAAATACAAATGAAATGATGAAGGAAAGTCAAAAGAAATTTTTATTAAAACTGCTATTTGTTGTAATCTTTTTACAACTTGCTGCTGCAGTTGGTTTTTTAATTTACAATTTTGTGCTATATAGCGCTCCATCTTGGAATACGGTTGTATTTGGCTCAGTTTTAATAGTGCTGGTGTTAATGAACTTTACAGTTGTTAGAGCAATGCTAAATAGTAAGAAAAAATAAAAATAAAATATTGAAAATAAAAAACACGAGTTAAACTCGTGTTTTTTTGTTATGCATTTTTTAATATTACGTGATAATGTGGACTAAAACTGCCGTGTTTGGTTAATTTTTTAATATATCTAACTTCTACCACTGTAAAATCTTTAAACAACCATTCAAAGTCTTCAAACTCTACATAAAAGTGAGGAATTCCATTTTCAGGACCATCTTCAATTCTAATTTTAGTGTTAGCATCTACAACTGGGTAGTGCGGTTGATTGTAATGAAAAGATTCTTTACTGCCAAGAGTAAAATAAATCTCACCGCCCGGTTTTAAAACTCGTTTAATCTCTTTTAAAATTTGTACCATACCTTTAGTGTCGGTATGAGAAATTACATTAAGAGCAAGCATACAGTCAATAGAATCATTGTCATAAGGGAAATTAAGCATATCGTTCACTACAACTTCAGCTTTAACATTATTCTCACTGCATTTTTCTTTTGTTACAATCACACTAGTTTCAGATAGGTCAAAAGCGTTTACTTTAAAATTATTTTTAGCCATATAAACAGTGTGTCTTCCAAGACCACAACCAATATCTAAAAAGTTTTTAAAAACTTTTTCCTGCCATCGCCTATTCAAATAATAAACAATTGGGTCAGGAGTATTCCAGTACTTATCATCTTTTTCTAGTATTTCCCATTTCCAAGCTTTAGATTTTATCATATGCACCTCACATTTTAAGTTGTTTTATAGTAACAAATTTTAACAAAAAAAACAACCCTAACTTTTAATCAAGTCAGGGAGTGTAATTATTTTAAATTATAAAAAGCATCTCTTCCTGCAAAGACAGCTTTACCATCAAGTTCTTGTTCAATTTTAAGTAGTCTGTTATATTTTGCAACACGTTCACTTCTACTTAAACTTCCTGTTTTTATTTGGGTGCTTCCAGTAGCAACAGCAAGGTCTGCAATAAAAGTATCTTCTGTTTCGCCACTTCTGTGACTAATTACTGTTGTAAAGCCAGCATCTTGAGCATTTTTAATAGTTTCAAGTGTTTCAGTCAAACTACCAATTTGGTTTAGTTTAATTAAAATTGAGTTTGCTTGTTTTTCCTTAATACCTTTTTTTAGCCTTATAGGGTTAGTAACAAACAAGTCGTCCCCAACAATTTGATGTTGACCTGCAACATTTTTTGTAAGTTTCGTCCAGGTGGCATAATCCTCTTCTCCCATTGGGTCTTCAAGGCTTATAATAGGATATTTTTTTAATAAATTAGTCCAGTAATATACTATTTCGCCAGCATTAAACTTAATTTGTGTTTTAGGTAACATATATTTGCCTACAACATCTGTTTGCCACTCGCTAACAGCAGCATCTAGTGCTAGTTTAACCTGATCGGTATTATATCCCGCTTTTTCAATCGCTAGAGTAATAATATCAAGTGCCTCTTCTGCTGAGTTTAGGTTTGGGGCAAAACCACCCTCATCACCAACAGCAATACTTAATCCTCGTGTTTTTAGTAGCCCTTTTAGGCTGTTAAAAATTTCACTGCACCAACGAAGGCCTTCACTAAAAGTTTTTGCACCAACCGGCATAACCATAAACTCTTGAATATCTATTGTATTACTAGCATGTGCTCCGCCATTCATAATGTTGCACATTGGGGTAGGTAGTACCATTTTTGCACCAGTTAAACTATTTAGATATTCATAAAGTGGAATACCTTTTTTATTTGCCACAGCCCTCGCGCTTGCCATAGAAACAGCTAAAATTGCATTTGCTCCGAGGTTTGCCTTGTTAGGCGTGCCATCAAGTCCTAGCATTAGCTTGTCAATCATCTTTTGGTCACTTGCGTCTTTTCCCTCAAGTAGCTCATATATTTGCGTGTTAACATTATTAACGGCGGTTAAAACACCTTTACCGAAGTAACGACTTTTGTCATTATCTCTAAGTTCAATAGCTTCGTAAGCTCCCGTACTAGCACCACTTGGCACCATTGAAATCCCTATTGTGCCGTCTTCTAGTACTACAGTAGCTTCAACCGTAGGAACACCACGACTATCTAAAATTTCTCTTGACGTAATATTTTTAATTTTAAAATTTTTCATTCTTGTCCACCTTTTGTTTAGTTTCGCTTATATTATAACAAATTAAACAAAAATGTCTTATAAAAAATATATATAATTAAAAACTTTTATAAGCAATTTTTTTTCAAGTTTAAAAATTGAACATTGACAAAAATCGAAAATGAGTGTATTATTAAATTAATAATATACTTACTTTTGGAGGGTATAATGGCAGAAGGAAAAAATGCGGTAAAAGAAACTAAAAAAAATACATATAGAGGTGATATTACAGTCGCTAAAATATATTATGATAGTTATCAGAGCCAAAAAGATACTAAAGTACAATGGGAAGATATTAAAAAAAACTATGACATAAAGACTTTGGCTGGAAGCTTGATAGTAGATGATCATCTTGATAATATTAAAATAGATGTAATCAGTACCATTAAAGAAGTAAAAGGCGATGTAGGAATAAATACCATTAGTGGAGATAGTGGGTCTGTTTATGGTATTGAAAAAATAGGTGGAAACTTAGAGACTAATAAATGTGCAAAACTAAATCATTTAGAAAGAGTTGAAGGTAGTTGTTATTTTTCTGGAATTAAAGAAGGGGCTGTCATTGCTTCAAACTTAAATTTTGTAGGTGGAAATTTTAATATTTCTAATTCAAGTGTTGGATATTTCCCTGTACTAGAAGTTATAGGTGGAAATTTTGTTGCAGATAAAAACACTCTTATGGAAAGTTTTCAAAATATCAAACAAATTAAAGGAGATATTATTTTAAATGGTAACAAAATTTTAAAAAAGGCATTTAAAAAAGAATTTAATTTTGATAAACAAACAAATACGTATAATAGAAAAGAAAAATATTTAAATAAACCACATGATATCTATTTTAAAGGTGTTAAAGTATCAGCTAAAATTTATAAAAAAGATAAAACTATTCGTAAAGCTTCAGAATTTACGCTTGGAAAAGCTGTAGCATTATTTAGCATAGGTCTTATTGCACTTAGTGCATGGGGCTCAGTTAAAGGTTCTAATGCTATAGATGATGCAATTCATGATGCTAAATTTGCTTATACACGAGAAATAAATGAAAGTACTAATTTAAATCAAGACCAAATTAATCAAATGTTGGTAGATCAATACTTATCTGCGGAGAAAGGAATTGCACTAAACGCTTTAAACAATGGTTTATTAAGTATGGATACTGAGTCGACTGGTCTTTATACTGAGTCAGGTTCAGCGGTGCAAGATTTTGAGTATAATTCTTTTCAAATTTTTGGTTTAGAGGGTTATGAAAAAGGTGAGTTTGCACTACCAGGAGACACAGGCTATAATGACTTTATGGAAATGAGACAAGATTTATATGAAGGACTAAGTAATGATCCTGATAATTCTATAGTTATGAAAGACTATGTGCTTCCAACAACTGGCTATGACAGTATGGAAGAACTTAGAGAGGCAAATCCGGGAACGTTTAATGATGTTTTATTTGGTATACTTGGTGGCTCGATTATGTCACTGGGTGCTATACTTGGTTCTAAATATGCAGAGGATAAAGTTGACAGCGTTAACAGAGAATTAAAAAATAAAGAAATGACTTCAAGAGATAAAAGAAACACATATAAAGGTCTTGATAAAGAAATTAAAGATGAAAAAAAGAAAAGGAAAGAAGAATCAGCTTCTGAAATTGAAGCATAAGTTTAATTTAAAAAATAAAAAAGCAGTAATCACTTACTGCTTTTTTAATAACTTTAAAAAACACAGTTTAAACTGTGCTTTCAAATATGCTTTTTACAACCTCTTTTTGTTTAGGTTCTAGTATAATTTTATCTTCAATATTTTCTAAAAGATCAGAAGCGATTTTTAGCTGGCTAAATAGATTTTTTGCAACATTCGCATCTTTATCTCTTTCCTGTTTTATTAAAAACGAAAGTTCTTTATGTGCAGTTTGCTTGAAAAACTTTAAAATGTCTCTTTTTTCTTGTGGTTCCAAGTTCTCATCATTATTTATACCCCTGTTAACTTCTAAGTAGGTAAATAAGTAAGGTTTAGCTTTGTTATAAATTTTTCTGTGTTTATTGGGAGTTATAAGTTTACCATAAAAGCCATTATTATCTCTTTCTATTTGTTTATCTATGTAGGCTTGCATAACTTTATTATCACTAGCCGAGTAGTCACCCGTATATTCTTTTATAAGTCTTCCAATTAGGGCAGAACATAGGTCAAACCTTATAATATCAAAAGCTATTAAAGCACTTCTATATTCAGACTTGTAATGCATTTTTTGGGCTCTACTCAACTCTTTAAGTTCAGCTATTTCTATTTTTTGTTGTTCAACAGAATAAAACTTTTTTGCCTTATTTAAAGTAAGCCAATTTTTTGCATGTCTTTTAATTATTTGCTCAGTAGTCATATTAAACCCTCTTTTATATTATCTACTTTAATATTACCACAACGACACTCATTGGTCAATGAGCATATTAAGCCATTGACAAAAACCAAGTTTAAATTTATAATAAATATATAGATATAAAAGAAAAAAGGCAGAAAAAATGATGAATGAACATTATTTAAACAAAAAAGTAAAAGTGGTAATGGATAGACCTCTAGGGACAAAACATCCTAAGCATGGTTTTATTTATACTGTTAATTATGGCTACATTCCGGACACTGTCTCAGGAGATGGTGAAGAACTAGATGTTTATGTGCTTGGCATACATAAACCACTAAATGAGTTTGAAGGAGAGGTTATTGCTATTGTTCACAGAACGAATGACAACGATGACAAGTTGATTGTTGTGCCTGAGGGTAAAAGCTATTCTGACGCGCAAATAAGAGCCTTGACTGAATTTCAAGAGCAATGGTTTGAAAGCATAATTTTAAGAAAACAAAGAGGTAAAAATGGAAAGTAATTTACTAATAGAAAAAATACTAAACTCTCATAATGTTGAATTTAATAATATTGAAAAGGTTGAAATTGGTTTTACAAATGATGTTTACTTTATTGATGATAAATTTGTTTTAAAACTATTAAAACCAAACACTAAAAGAAAAAAGATTCTAAAAGAGATTGATTTTTACAAAACTTTTAATCACTTTGAGTTTATCCCTAAGTTAGCTTTTAGCGGAGTAATGGATGAAAGCGATTATTTAATTATCGAAAAATTGAACACAAAAAGTCTGTACGAATTTTGGCATTTAATAAATAGCGAGCAAAGAGATAAATTGGTTGTAGATATTGTTAATATTATGAAATCAATTCATAACACTCAGTATAAAGAATTTGCAAAAAGAAACAATATAGCTGTTGAGAGCTGGGAAGCCAGATGGATAAGGGGAATTGGTAAAAACATTTCTTATATGGAATCAATGGATGTAGACACAAGCAGGCTAGAAGAGCTAAAAACAATTTGTCCAATTATTTTCAAACAAGAGAAAATGGTTTTAGTTCATAACGATTTGCATTTTGACAATTTACTACTTGATAACAATAATAATTTAAAGTTGATAGATTTTGATAGAGTTTTAGAAGCCTCTAGCGATTATGAGTTTGTAATTTTTGATTATATGTGTATCAGACCCTCAAAATTCGCAAGCGAAGAGACTGAGGTTTTTACAAAATTAGAAGATTACATTGATATAATGCCAAAGGTTAAGAAGCTCTACCCCGAAATTTTTGACTATGAATACTTTGACGAGAGACAAACCATTTACAAGCTTACATATGAACTAGGCAATGCTTATGAGATTGAAGACAGTAAAAAAAGAAATGAAACCATTACAAATATAATTAACCAAGGATATGAAAACGAAAAAATTCAAAAAATTTTTAAACAAATAAAGGTGTAACTTATGAAAAATCAATTACTTAAAAGTATGAATAAATATGGAATTAAAAAAGAAGATGTTTGTTTTAAAACACTAGGCATTAAAGGTGAGGAGGTGTGCAAAAATGTAATTTTGGCACCAGCTTATGAGCCTGAAATTTTTAATAGCCTAAGACCAAAGATAAATCAGGTTTCTAATGGATATTACAAGGTTTATCATGTAGAAATAGGCAAAGTAAAATTCAACTATATAATTACACACAGAGGTTCAGTTAACGTTGGTGAAATTGTTGCCGGGCTTGGGTTTTCAAAGTGCGAAAATATTATTTTTATAGGCTCTGTGGGTTCACTGCATGAAAAAATTAACATAGGGGACGTATGTCTTCCAGAAAAATCTGTTATTGCAGATGGCTTTTGCAGATTCTTTGAAGAGGGCGATATGAAAGCACGAGACCTTTTTGGAGAGGTAATTGAACCAAGTGATAACTTACTTAACCTCGTTAGTGAAGTACTAGAAAGTGAAAAAATTAATTATCACGTAACAAATAACTTTAGTACAGAAACAATAATAGGGCAGTTTGCAAGAATAGATGAAATTAAAAATATGAACTGCAATACTATTGAAATGGAAACTAGTACAATCTTTTATATGAGCAAAAAGCTAGGCATGAACGCCGTTGCTATTCATAACGTTTCAGATAATACTATAAATAGCAAAAGCCTGCTCGGGGGAAGAACTAAGGCAGATAAACAAAAAAAATATGACACTAAATATAATGTTTTGCCACAAATTTTAATTAAACTCTTACAAAAGTTATAAGATAATATAATAATAAAAAAAGCAGAAACTAAAGAGCTTACCCAAATAGAAATTGATTCGTTAAAATATAATATTGACAACATAAAAGAGCTTAACAAAGAGATTGAACAGTTAAATAAAAAGGTAAAAGAAGGCAAATAGCCTTCTTTTTTAGGGCGTGATTTACTAATATTATTTGCCTAATTTATGCACTATTGAAATTTTTTCTATAATATGGTAAAATTAAAGTAATTAGTAAGGAGATGCTTATGAGAAAATTGTATGTTTCAATTAGTAAAAAGGTTTTGATACTGTTAATGCTACTCTTTGCCTCTACAGTCTTTATGTCAGGTTGTACACTGATTGATAGTATTAATGATAAAATAGAAGAAGTAATTGCAACAGAAGTAACCATTAGTACTCATTCAGTTTATGTTCCGCTAGACTATGAAGCCCTTGATGGCAGAGAAGTTATGGATATTGAAAACGAAAAAGGCTATGCCAGAAGTTACGATAGAGAATATATTGGAGAAGGGCTTGCAGAAAGAACCTGTATGACCTCTGATTTAACTTTTTTAAAGGCATATCCAAAACCTAATGCTATTGCAGTTTACCCATATACATATGAGTTTATTGGCTGGTACACTCACGAGCCATATGTGCTTATTACTAGTAGTGAAGACTTTCAGCTTACTATGTCAGGGGATATGATAACAGATTATTACGCACATTTTACACTTCAATCAGCAACTATTGACTTTTTAGATGAAGCTGGTGAGAATATTGAAACGATTAGAGTACCTTTGGGTGTTGAGGTTGGACCATATTTATTAGAAGAAGCACCAGAAAAACTGGGGTATAGTCTTGTAGGCTGGAAATATAAGGAGTACTATTTTGAAAACAATTATAATATTTATAATTGGATAGAAGTTAGTTACTCTATGATAATAAGAGGACATAAGAATTTATATGCTGTTTATGAATATGATAAATAAATAAAAAGAAGGCTAGTTGCCTTCTTTTTTATTTATAGTTAAACCAGTTTTAGCTTTTCAAGCTCCAGTTTCAATTTATCCTTGTTACTATCTTCCATTTTTGTAAGGGGTAGTCTTAATGCTCCTGCATTCATACCCATAATATTCATTGCTGTTTTAATGGGTATTGGGTTGGTTTCACAAAATAATACTTTTATTAAAGGGCTTATTAGCAGTTGAAGCTCTCGTACTTTTTCTATGTTGTTATTAAAAAAACTATCACACAGCTTACTCATTTTATCTGGCACAATATTTGAGGTGACACTAATAACTCCCATTCCACCAATAGCAAGGCTTGGCAGAACAATGCCGTCATCCCCGCTATATAGTGTAAGATTAGGACACAGGCGAATAATTTCCATCATTTGCTCAATATTACCGCTTGCTTCTTTTACTGCAATTATGTTAGGCACCTGACTTAGTTCTTTAACCGTTGCAGGCAAAATGTTAACACCAGTTCTACCAGGAACATTATATAAAATTATTGGCAAGTTCGTATTCTTTGCAACTGCAGAAAAATGCTCAGTTAAGCCTTTTTGAGTACATTTATTATAGTAGGGTGTTACATGGAGTAGTGCATCAGCACCAATATGCTCAAAATCCTTACTCTTTTTTATTGCCTCTTTAGTTGAGTTACTTCCAGCACCAACAATAACAGGCACTCTTTTATTTACATACCAAACTGCAAAATTAACAATTTCCTTTTGTTCTTCATAAGACAGCGTTGGTGGCTCTCCCGTTGTTCCTAAAAAAAGCAGGGCAGAAGTCCTATTGTTTATTTGGAAATCTATTTGTTTTTTAAAAGCCTCATAATTCACTTCCTTTCCATCAATTGAAAGAGGTGTTACGAGAGCCGTACAACTTCCTTTAAATATCATAATTTTCTCCATTTTTATTTTTTTAACAATATTGGTTGAATTTGCTCGCGAGTTTCTGCTTTCAATATTGTTTCTTCTATTTTATTATAATCAGCAATCATTGAGTTTGGTTTTTTTTCTGGGTTATCTTGCGTGAACGGAACAAAGTATATATTTTTTGTATTTATTAGCGTTGCAATATTTTTTAGGTTTAAACCTAGTGCATCGTTTGTGCTAATTGCTATAACTACTGGCTTGTTGTTTCTAAGGTGTGCTTTTGTTGCCATTGTTACTGCATTATCTGTTATCGCATCTGCAAGTTTCGCGAGCGTATTTCCAGTACAAGGCGCAATAACCATAACATCAACTAGTCCTTTAGGTCCAAGTGGTTCGGCATCTACAATAGACTCTACAGGCTCCCTACCTGTTAGTTTTAATATTTGTGTGCGAAACTCTTTTGCTGTGCCGAACCTTGTATTGGTATTTGACACTTTTTCTGAAAAAATTGGAATAATATTGTATCCTTTTTCTACTAGATGTTTAATTTTTTCTAAAATTAAAGCGTGCGTACAAAAAGACCCAGTAATCCCTAGTCCTATATTTTTAATCATATTTATTTTCTCCCATAATATTTTCATACATCAGCTTTCCAGCTGCTTTAGGGCAGTATCTCCTCGGTAGCCCCGGTGCTTTTATATATTTGAAGTTATTCACTTTTTCCTTTTTCAAGCAATCAACAGAAGCCGTTTCAATAAACGCGGTATCTGGTGCTATTTTTGAAATAACCGCATCGTCAATTATCTGGGCTGGTATTGTGTTTACTATAACATCATAATCTTCTAAAGCATCAACAAAACTATAGCCAAAATAACACTTATTTGAATACAGGAAATACTCAGGGAATTTTATCTTATTAAAAGAAACCATTGCATAATTAACGCCTAGTCTACCTAGCATTACAGCCATGGCTTTTGCAATTCGACCACCACCAAGTATAAGTACATTATTTTCATAAATTGACTTTTTGCTACTACAAAGTATAAGCGCAAGTACGCCTTCACAGGTCAGGTTTGCATTTTTTATTGTAAAGGTTTCGTCATCCATTAGGTTATGGTAAGTTATGTTCTTATTTTTAATAATTTCTTGTACTTTTAGTGGTAAGTTCCCAGCATATAAGACCGTATCATTTGGTAAATTCTCCGCCATATCCGTGGAAAACTTTTTTGCTGGAGAAAAAACACAAATACTGTGCTTTTCTATTTTAAGTTCCCAAGAGAAAGATTTAACCTGTTGTTTATTTTCCTCTAGTAACTCTTTTAGGGTAATGTTTCTCTCATCTGTAGTATCTACATAGTACATTTTGTTTACCTCCATACTCCAATTTATGTTTTGGGAGAGGAAAGGTGCAAGTTTTGTTGCACTTGTTTTTGATTTTATTAATATAGTAAAATATGAAAAAACAAAAAATTGTGCTAAAAACACAAGGTTTTTTTAAAATATACAATAGGAAATAAAACTATGTTGATAGTTCATAAGTATGGTGGTTCTAGTCTTAGTTCCACAGCTAAAATAGTGACTATCGCTGAGCATTTAAAAACGTATACACAAAAAGGCAATGACCTAGTAGTTGTAGCAAGTGCCATGGGAAAAACAACTAATAACTTAGCCAACTTAGCTTATAAAATTTCTAGTAGCCCAAATAAGAGAGAACTTGATATGCTGATGTCTACGGGTGAGGTTCAAACGGCAGCCCTACTTGCTATTGCCCTGAATAACATAGGTGTAAAAGCAGTCGCGCTCAGTGGTAGGCAAGCGGGAATAGTTACTACCGATCATTTTTCTCGTGCCTTTATTAAAAAAATAGATAATAGGAAAATAAAAGAGTTAATAAAGATAGGTTATATAGTAGTAGTTGCCGGTTTTCAGGGTATTACAGAAGACGGGCAGATAACAACACTAGGTAGAGGTGGCTCAGACACAACTGCGGTTGCACTTTCTGCTTCTCTTAATTGCTCTTGCGAGATTTACACAGATGTCGAGGGCGTTTTTACTACGGACCCAAGACTTTATAGGGAAGCAAAAAAACTAAAAACAATAAGCTACAATGAAATGCTCGAGATGGCAATAAATGGTGCTAAGGTTCTTGAGACAAGAAGTGTGGAGCTTGCAAAAATGTATAATATAAAATTATATATAGGTAAAACCTTAGAAAAAGAAAAACGAGGTACTTTTGTAATGAAAAGAAAAAGAATTTTTGAAGAAATGGAAATAAAAGCACTTGCAATAAAAGATGATATCTCAGTTTTCACACTTGAGACATCAACCCATTTTAAATATCAGGACTATTTATTAAATGTATTAAGTGGTGCGTGTGAGAATTTTGAAATGTTTAATCAAATGAAAACTAAAAACAGCAATTTCATATCGTTAAGTGGAAAAGAAGACTGTAATAATATTGAGCCTATAATAAAAAATAATAAATTACTCTTAGAGGTCAAAGTGAGTGTAAAGCGTGGTTTGGTTAGAATTACATTAATAGGCACAGGTCTTGCTACTCATAAATATTTTATTAAAAAGACAATTAGCCTCCTTAATAAACATAAAGTAGGGGTGCATCAGGTCTCGCTTTGTGAAACTTCACTTGCTTTTACAATAGATAAAGAAAATAAACAAAAAACTATAAAAGTTTTGTGTAAGGAATTTAATTTATAGGAAAAGATAGAATGAGAAAATATAATATTGCGGTTGTTGGTGCAACTGGACTTGTAGGCAGTACATTTTTAAAAGTATTAGAAGAGAGAGACATTCAAGTTAACAAATTATTTTGCTTTGCTAGTAAAAAAAGTAGGGGCAAAAAAATAATATTTAGAGGCAAAGATCATCTGGTTATTGTTTTAAACAAAAAGAATGTGAAGAACAAAAAGATTCATTTTGCTCTTTTTAGTGCTGGCTCTAAAGTATCAAAAGAGTATGCTCCCATTTTTGTACATGCTGGAGCTGTTGTAATAGATAACTCCAGTGCTTTTAGAGCAGATGAAAGCGTTCCTCTTGTTGTGCCACAAGTCAATTTAGAAGAGGCTTTTAAAAACACTGGTATAATTGCAAACCCAAATTGCAGCACTATTCAGTGCATGGCACCCCTAAAGGCACTACACAACAAGTTTGCTTTAAAAAGTGTTAACTACACAACTTTTCAGGCGGTGAGCGGAAGCGGAATAAAAGGACTAAAGGATTTAGAAATAACAACAGGTGGCGGGAAAGAGGCTTTTTACCCGCATGCAATTTTTAATAACTGCTTGCCTCACATTGGAAGCTTTTTAGAAAATGGTTACACTGAAGAAGAGATGAAAATGGTAAATGAAACACGTAAGATTTTAAGCTTGCCAGACTTACCGGTTTCTGCAACTTGTGTGCGTGTTCCAATAGAAAGTTGTCATAGCGTTCAAATAGAAGCAGAGTTTGAAAAGAAACCAAAAAAAGAACAGGTTTTTAAACTGTTAAAAAACTTTAAAAGCATTATTCTTATGGATGACATTAAAAACAATGTTTATCCACTTGCCACAATGGCAAAAGGTAAAGACAAAATTTATGTAGGAAGAATAAGAGTTGATTTAAATAATCAACGCGTTGTGCATATGTTTTGTGTTGCCGATAATATTAGAAGAGGTGCAGCAACTAATGCTGTTGAAATTTTAGAAGAATTGATTCATTCAATTTCATTTCAAGGCAGGGCTCATTAATATTTTTCATGAAGTAGAAGGTTGTTGTAACTACCACATAGATATGGTATAATTATAAAATAAAAGAAGGGAAATTAAAGAAGGAAAATAAAATGAATTTTAAAACAGTTGAAATTAAACATCCAAAATATGCTAAACAAATAAAAGATTTATTTCGCGATACATACTGGGCAAAAGGTAGAACAATTGAAGAAATTAAAGTTTTAATTAAAAACTCTACTGTATGTATGGGAGTAGTTGATGATAATAACATATTAGTTGGTTTTAGTAGAAGTATGAGTGATTTGCAGTTTGTAAACTGTATTTATGATATTATTATAAGAGAAACCTATAAAAGAAGAAATTTAGGTAAAATGCTTATTGATGGGATAACAAATAATCCTAAGTTAAAAAATGTAAAAGGACATGTGATTTATTGTAAAAATCATTCAGTAAGTTTTTATGAAAAACTTGGTTTTGAAGAAAATGATACACTAAGTCTTATGGTGCTAAAAAAATAATAAGGTAATTTAATAAGATAACAAAAAACAGACTATTTTAAACTAAGTAGACTGTTTTTTTAATATAATAAATTTCTAATTTAATATAGAGTTTTAAAAATTTAGTAGGTAAGTATGTTATTAATTGTTATAAAAAAACAAATATGATATTATAATATTAACTTATTTAAAAAAAGGAGACAATTATGTTACCAACACTAATTATTATCGTTGCAATTGTTGTAGTACTTGCTTTAATATTTATATCAATATACAACAAACTTATTCGCCTAGGCATGGGTGCTGAAGAGGGTTTTTCGACAATGGATGTCTACATGAAAAAAAGATATGACCTTGTGCCTAACTTGGTAGAAGTAGTAAAAAATTATGCTAAACACGAAAAAGAAACATTCAACAGCGTAGTAGAGGCAAGAAATTCTGCTATGAATGCTAGTAGTGAAGAAAAAGCAGGAAAAGAAGGTGCATTTGTTGGAGCTTTAAAAAGCTTGTTTGCACTTGCAGAATCATACCCTGATCTTAAAAGTAATGAAAATTTTCTTAACTTGCAAAACCAACTTAAAGAAGTTGAAGGCGACATTGCAATCTCAAGAAAATATTATAATGGTACAGTAAAAATTTACAACATTGCTGTACGATCAATCCCAAGTTCAATTGTTGCTAAAATGTTTAATTTTAATACAAAACCTCTATTTGAAATTGAAGCAGAACAAAGAGAAAATGTTAAAATAGAATTATAGGACAATAATTTATGAAAGATTGCTTGCAGAAACTTAAAATAAACAAAAAGGCTATTTTAGTCTTTTTTGTAGTGACCTGGCTATTTATTTATATTGTTAATCAAATAACACCTCAAATTGCTTATGCCGATACCTTCACGCCTTCAATTAATTTTGATGTTAGTAGCTATCATATAAGTATTCAAATTGATGAAGAAAATAATTATACTATTACCGAAAAGATACTTATAGATTATGATGTATATAGGCAGGGAGTTATATTATCTGTTGCCGATACAATTACATTGTATCTTGACGACCTTGAGGGTGATGGTTATGTTGCTAAGAGTTATTATACAGATGTTGCTGATTTAGATGTAAAAACCTATTCGGGCGATTTAATAGCCCTAGATACAGATGGTGTTATTACGGGTGGCATGCTAACAGAATACTCTGGTAAAATAGAGTATCTTACTAATTATGTAGATATTTATACTACAGATGGTGCTATTTTAAATAGTAGTACTTCTTATGTTCACGAGGTTAGCTACACTATGGAGTTTGGTTTTGATAAACTTGATAGTTATGACTTTTTTTACTATAACTTAGTTAGTACAGATTTAGTTGAGGATATCGACCATGTTAGTTTTGATGTAACTCTGCCCTCAAATTTCGACTACACATTTAATAATGATTCAGATGAGAGCACTATTAAGTTTTTTTCACAAACAGATGTATCCGTAGCAAATATGTTTGCAAATGAAGACATTAATAACTTCGCAATTGTAGACAATAAAATCAGTGGTGTATTTGATGGAATGTTAGGTGCAGGGGACGGTTTAACAATAAGAGTTGTTTTACCTAATGATTATTTCAATACGCAATATGACCCATCAACAGATTATATACTGTTGGGGTTTTTTATTTTACTACTGCTAGGAGGTCTGGCAACTTTCTACTCTGTTAAAGGCAGGAAGCAAACAGTTATTCCTGTGGTTAACTTTTATCCACCCGATAATATGACACCAGCTAAAATGGGCTATCTTTATGACGGTAGAGTTGACAGCAAAGACATAACCTCGCTAATTATTTATTGGGCACAAAAGGGGTACCTTAAAATTAAAGAAGACAAAAATGAGAAAATAACCCTAATTAAAATTAAAGACTTACCAAGCGGTGTCGGTGTAAGAAGTTATGAAAAAACCGTATTTAACGGAATATTTAAAAGTAAAGATGAAGTTAAAATGTCTTCACTTAAAAACAAGTTTTACAAAACAATGGCAGAAGCCAAAAAACAAGTTAAAACAGACTTACCTTACGATGTTTTTGATAAAAAAACTACTAAGGCTAAAAACACATTACAGGCCCTTGCCGTTCTAGTGTTTGCCTTTACAATTTTCAAGCTTGCTATAGCAAGTGTATTTCCAATTCTATTCGGGATATTTCCACTAGATTTACCTATAATAGCCGTTATACTTTTAGGCGCAGGGCTATCTTTTTTCCTTGTATACAACCTTATACAAGTATTCTCTGATGAGAAAAACTACGACGCTAAAAAATATAAAATATTTATATTCACATCAATTTTCTTAGGTGCACTTTATGTGTTCATAATTATATTCTGGTTTGGCGATATTTACAACGATATGTTTTATTTAAAATATATAAGCATTTTTTTAGGGCTATTTCTGTCTTACCTAGCGGCTAAAAGTCGTAGTAGAACAAAACGCTCGGCAGAACATGCGGGAAACATTATGGGCTTTAAAAACTATTTAATGACTGCCGAAAAAGACAGAATAGAAATGCTAGTTAAAGAGGACCCAGAATATTTCTATAATGTGTTGGCTTATACCTATGTACTAGATGTAACAGATGCATTTGCTAAAAAATTTGAAGCTATTGCACTAGAAGACCCAGACTGGTATGTTTCTACATCATTTAATAACCATACCTTTAGTATAGTGGTGCTATCAAACCGTATGCAGAGCTCGCTAAACTCAATGAGCAATAGTTTATCATCAGCGCCTAGTAACTCAGGCTCAGGTGGCGGTTACGGCGGCGGTGGTGGTGGTGGCGGTTTCAGCGGTGGCGGTGCTGGTGGCAGCGGAATGCGATAGAAATTAAAAATTAGTATATATTATATATAATTGCTCTACTACATATTTGTTAGCTTGCGGGGCATTTAGCTTTTATGATATACATAAATATAAGAGAGGTGTTTTATGGTTACAGTACAAGGTTATATGTTTTTGCCAATTACTATTTTACTGGCAGTAATGGCTATTTTATTTTCTAAATTTATTAAAAAACACAGCAGGATTATTTACATACTTAGTTTTGCTATTAGTGTAGTAAGCTTTTTTATTGATATAAAAATAATTAACAAAGGGTTTCTTCCCCTTGCATTTTTTACACTAATTATGTTTATAGGTGTTTTACCAAAAAGAAACAAGTACACCAAAAAATTGTGGCAAACAAGAGCAGAGCTTTCTATTATAGGCTCAATTTTTCTTTTGTCTCACGTAGTTTTATTCTTTCCATTTATTTATAAGTTAGACCCATTTAAAAACGGCTTTACAATAGCGCTTTATTTACTAGGTATAACAGCCTTTTTAATAATAATTCCTTTGTTTATAACTTCTTTTAAAAGTATAAGAAAAAAAATGAAGGCAAAAAGCTGGAAAAACTTACAGCGCCTAGCGTACGTAGTTTACTTTTTAACTTTTGCTCACCTAACTATTGTAGCAATTTTCAGAAATAAAAGTTATGCGTGGGTGTATGTTGCAACTTTTGCAGTTTATTCAGTACTTAGAATTTTAAAATATTTAAAAAATAATTCATTGCATAAATAAAAAAAGACAGGGTAATACCTGTCTTTTTTTTGTGGCGGAATAACCCGCACATTTGAGTATTTAAATTTTACCTAGTGTTTTTTAGCGCTTATAAATCTTCTAAGTTATGTGCACGCCTTAGAGCTAGTTTGCAAAAATAAGGAAGATTTCCATATCCTACAATGTTGTTATTATTAAAGTCCAGTAAAAAGTCTATTGGTAACCAGTGGGCAACTCCTTCTCGGTTTGTAGGTAGTGTAATTTCATCAATTACATCGTAAAAAGCATGTAGGGTAATTGGCTCTTCATGTGGGAAATGTATTGTTGCTAGGTGAGTAGGGTCCGTTAGAGTAATAAGTTCAGAGCTCTCCTCCCATATCTCTCTAATGCAAGACTCTTTAGCTGTTTCGTTTGGTTCAAGTTTTCCGCCTAAACCATTAAACATTCCTGCAAATAGTTTTCCTTCTGCCTTTTCTATTAAAAGTGTTTTTGTTAGTTCCTTGTTAAATAAAATGCATACGCAATATTTTTTTGCCATTTGTATTTCTCCTTTTTGTTGTAATAAATTTGTAAACGGTGTGACAAATGAAAAAATACGACTTAAAATTGACACACTTCTACTTGGGTGAAGATTTCATAGTTACCTGGTAATCTTCAGAAAGTAGGCGTGCCAATTCTAAGTCGCACATTGATTTGTAACTTAATTATAATATAAATTTTATCTAGTGTCAATAGTGTTAATAAAGAAATAAAAAAAGCCAGTAAATAGCACCTAAATTAAGCCGTATTTTTTTAATTTTGAGGCTATGTTTGATTGGGAGGTTATGATTAAGGTGTTATAATTGATTCAGAATATAATCAAGGGGCATATTGCTTAGATAAACATAATGGAGAAAAATATATGGAAATTATAATATTTAGTGGCTTAGCAGGCATTTTAGGTACGGGCATTGGCGGGCTTATAGGAATTTTTTTAGGCAAAAAAAGCACTAAAATAGTAAGCAGTGTTTTAACTTTTGCAAGTGGAATTATGGTCAGTATTGCTATGTTTGACCTTATCCCAGAAGCTTATTTAATTAGTGGTAGCTGGATTACAGCTGGTGGAATTGTTCTTGGTGTTAGTTTAATAGCAATTTTAAACTTTATTATGGATAAAAAAGAAAAAAAGATAAATACCCACACAACCTTAGAAGAATTACATCATGAAACAAAACTGATAGAACAAGAAAATGAGAGGCAAGGTGCACTTAGTTTAGTAAAAGCAGGATTAATTATGCTTATTGCAATTGCGCTACATAATATCCCTGAAGGCATGGCAATTGGTGCAAGTGGAATCATTGATTATAAATTAGGAATAACACTTGCAATACTTCTTGCAATTCATAATATTCCTGAAGGTATGGCTATTGCTGTACCACTAGTTGCAGGCGGAGTTAAGCGCTTTAAAACAGTGATATTAATTATAATGGCAGGTGCAATTACAATGCTAGGTGGACTAATTGGCTTTGTTTTAGGTGGAATTAGTGAGATTACACTAGCACTTTCACTTGGTTTTGCAGGTGGAGCAATGCTTTATGTAACTTTTGGTGAAATATTGCCTCAAGCTATTTTAATGCAAAAAGGCAGGCTTCCAGCAGTATTCAGTGTATTCGGAATTATTGTAGGATTTTTACTTTCAACCCTTATATAAAAACAGTAGTTTTTAATAAAAAAACACAACCTTAATGGGTCGTGCTTTTACTAAATATTTGATTGTGAACCAAATATTATTAAGTAGTTTTATTTTGTAATATTAAAAATATTTGTGCCTTTGATTACATCATTTTCTTGATCGTATACTGTTTTAATTTTTTGATTAATTATAAGCGTTTGTTTAATTGTAGGAACTACTTCATATTTTTTTATAAAAGCAATAATTTTTTTATCTGCAATATTAACATTATTTGCTAAAGTTTCACTGGTACTTACATATCTGCTGGTAAAATTGCTAAAGTGACTAGGTGGTGAAGTTGCATTTTTAAGGGTTTTTAAAAATAATGCATTTTCTTTTTTAAATTTTTTAACGACACATGTTTTAGAAGTTAGTAATTTTTCTAATTTTTTTTGTACTGCTTTTTGTTTTGTTTTGTTGTATGAACTCATAATGTACCTCTTTTGTAATTAACTAATAATAACATATGAGTATTAAAAAATCAATACTCATCTATAAAATTAAAAATATCAAGATATGCTTTTTATTTGTGGAGATAGCCCACGCAGTGTCATATTTAATTTTAAGAGCATGTTTGTATAGGTTTTTTATTATGTGAATAGTTAGCATCTATGGTAAGCTTAATATAATATAAAAAGAGGTGATTATTATGAACAATAAGTATGGAAGACCTAGTATAAAGGCTTCTACAAAAAAAAGAGCAGTGCTAGCAAAAGAAGAACTTATGCAGGAAGAATTATTATTAACGTTTATTCCTAAAGCCAGCAAGGGTAAGCTAGCAAGAGGTGTAGCTACAGCTACAACAGCAGCTGTAACAGGATTTTATGTTCAAAATCAACCTATGCAGATGTCTTTTGCAAACAATATAATTTATATGTTTTACTTTACAGGTTTTTTTGGAGCAAGCGGAATAGATGAAAAAAGTAAAGTAGCTATCAAACTAGACGATATTGTTGAAATTATTCATAAGCCTACAAAGGCAATATCAGGAGATAAGTTTCAAATTGTAACAAGTGAAAATGACTTTAATGGGAATATAGTAGGAAAAGCACATAAGTCCGTTTTAATAGAGCTTGTTAAGAGGGTTAATGAATTTAAAAACAAATAAAAAAACATCTTAGAGGGGAATATTATGGAAGACGATAAACCATCATTAAATTATTTTTTTATACAGAAATTTATACCAAATATATTGATAAGAGAAAAAGTAGATTTTTTAGAAAAGGTTATGCCAGATATACAAAATGTAGCTGCTTTTGTGGTACAAATAGCATGGAAAGGATTTTGTGAAAAAGTCAATATAGAATATAGTCAACTTGGCTGTAGTATAAGTGAATCAGAGGGTAACAAGAAAGAAAAGATTAATGTTATAATATTTCCTCCAGAATTTGCTCAAAAGTGGACGGATTCTTTTGCAATAGCGTTTGTATCAGTAAAAAAAGGGGAAGGTTTAAGGTACTTTACTCTAGAGCGTCCTATGATGCTAGGGGTAGGTCAGCAATATAAAGGAATAGTTTGTGAGGTTATCCTTGGAAAAAAGGGGGCTAGCCACAGGAACTATGGAAGTACAGAAGATGATATGATAAAAGATTTTATTGAAAAAATTAAAGAAGTATTATAAATAAAAAAATATATAAAACAAAAAACACAGCTTAAATGCTGTGTTTTTTATTTGGTGGATAGAGAGCCCGCACGTTTGAGTATTCAGCCGTTATTTAATATTCGTTTGTAAGATGAATATAAAATCCATTTTTATAAAGTTTAACAAAAATGGTAAAAGCACTTCAAATCGTTGAGGTTTGGAGTAGAAATTTTGCTATAATGATATTAAACATAGGAGGAATTTTTTATGGGATTATTTAAAAAGTTAATAGCAATAGCAATAGCTACAGGCACAATTACAACAGGTAGTACATATTATGTAATTACTCATCCAGTTGAGAGCCTAAGTGCTTTTGCAAGTACGGCAAAAGCATCAGGTCAAGTGCCAGAAGCTGATGAGGCTAGTATGGAAGCAGTTAGAGATACATTAAAGCTATTTGAACCTTATTTTAAGGATATGATTTTTACTGTGCCACTTAATTCTAAAACTCCAAATATAGATACATCAATTGAAATCAGTTACGAACAACTGATGGAAGTATTGCAAGAAGACTTTTACATAGCACTTGTAGCTTCTGAATTTGATAACAACCCAGACAAGTATCCAGATCAGTTAATTGGTTTTTATAACTATATGAAAGGAATGAATGCAGCTGAAGAAAACAATGAAGAATTTACAGGTAGTTACACCTTCTCATTTGGCGATTTTGAACATACAGTTACAAATAGAGATGAACTTGACTTAATGGTTGAAGTGCTTGTTCAAACAATTGAGGAACATGATGACACCTTAGAGGGTGATTTAGAGCAAATATATTTAGATGATGTTGTTTCATGTGCAGCTAAAAGTGATAGAGCAACTTGTTTTAGTGGACTTGATTATGTGTTTGAATCTAGCCCAGAAACGGTTATAGATGCCTTTATTATTAACTTAGAAGTTGCAATTCAAGCAAAAATTGATGAAGAGGTAGAAAATAATACTCCTTAAAAAATAATAATTTATAAAAAAAGATGAGAGTTAATCTCATCTTTTTTTATAGTAGAGTGAAGCCTTTACCGTTTCACTCTTTTTTTCAAGCTGGCGGATAGAGCCCGTGGGTCGTAGTATTCAACTTTGAGTCTATGTTTGTTTGTGAAATTATTGTTTAATTTTTTTTCTTTACCTTCAATTTAATTTGTGTTAAACTTGAACTAATAAGGGGATTTTTTAAAATGAACGATAAAAAGGATTTTTACATATTTTTAGATATCGATGGGGTGTTCAATTCATACGGCTGGGCACACCATGTTAAAAAAAACAACTTAGAAAAAGAAGGTTTTTCTGCTGAGTTTTGCTCTGATAATCTTAAAATTTTCAATAAGATGTTGAAAGAGATAAGAAGTAATAATTTTGAGCCTAAAATTATATTATCTTCAGATTGGAGAAAAGAAAGATTCCAAGAGGCTATTGACTTATTTAATAAATATGGCATTGAGTATGACGGAGAATATGATAAAACCGGGAATGCACATATTCCTCCAGATAAAGAGGGGATGAAAAGGGCTTCCGAGATAGCTAGTTATTGTGAGGCTAATGATATTGACTTAAAAGATAGCTTTATAATAATAGATGATAAGATTCCTGAAATAAGAAGATATATATACATTCTTCACCCTTCACATTTTTTACAAACTTCTGGGGAAGGTGGCACGGGTTTAAATGAATCCAACTTTAAAACTTTTAAAGAAAATAATTTACCGCAAATAATAGAGTTGTCTAATCAAGATGAAAATACCATATAAAACAAAAAAGACTAATTTAATATCAGTCTTTTTTATTTATTTAATTAGGTTTTATTTCCACCAATTACTTTTATATTCAATCTCTACCACAGTATCAGTTGGAACTTTTTCTATTTCAATAATTGCCAATAAATATCCTATAACATGAAGTCCTATTCCCGTTGAGCTTTTTTCTAACGTAACTGTTAAAATACTCCCATTGTAACTTGTTTTTAATAGTTTAAAACTATAAGAGGTATCTGGTGAAACAACGATAAAGCACACAATTTGATTATCCTCAAAAAACTCGTCAGTAGTCCAAGGTTGTTCTTCATTATAATATGCCTCACCAAATACCTCGTCAGCTTCTGACTTGCTTGATATTATTAATTTTTTACCATTAGAAAGTGAAGGTAATATTTCTATAGTTTCAAATTCGCTAGTGAAATGGGTGAGGCTACCACCTATGCCATAGAAATGTCCTCCAGGTTGTGTAAAAACAGTGCATCCAGTAAGGTTTAATACAGAAATGAAACTTATTAGTAGTACAATTATCTTTAATTTGTTTTTCATTATAATTTCTCCAACTAATATTAATCTTACATTAAGGTTAACATTTTATTTAATTAATGTCTATTATATTAAAATTTCCCTTTATAATATTAGTGTTAAGATATTCATAAAAAGTTCCAAATACTTTTTTTATTTTTATAAAAAACAAAAATAAAAACGGCTGAGTAATCAGTCTTTTTTAGTGTCAAAATGTATCGTGTAATAATGCCAATATCACTATATTTTTGGTTAAACGATGCTAATTTTAGCCTTATTATGTTAGATGATTTTTTAGATATTAGCTATTTTGGGGAGTTTTAGCTCTTTGAAGTTAGATGATATATTAGATGAAATTAGGGTAATAAAAAACCCTACAAACCAGTGCTTATAGGGTTTATATCAACTTTTACTCTATGTTTGTTTGTAATGTGGTAATTATAATGCTTTGATATTACTTGTTATGGTGATATAATTTTTTTATGAAAAAATTAATAAGTAAACAATCTGCAATTATAATTCGTGGTGTATCGGGCTCTGGAAAAACAACTCTTGCAAAAAGTATTATGAAAAAGTTCCAAGAGCACGGCAAATCACTAATTCATTGTGAGGCAGATCTATTTCGCATAAACGATAATGGTGAGTATCATTTTGACCCGTCAACTAAAGTTGAATGCCATAACAGTTGTTTTAAAAGATTTAAAGATGCTGTTGATAACGGTTTGTCTGTTATTGTTGCAAATTGCTTTATTGAAAAAAAAGATATGCTCCGCTACATTGATTATTTAAAAAATAGGGGTGTTGAGTATGTTGTAATTAGAACCGAGAATACGTATCAAAATATCCACGGTTTATCAGATGAGACGATACTTAATATGAAGAAAAATATTGAGCCCTTTGAGGAAGAAATTGTGGTGAGCGAATTTAATAAAGCTTTTGATGAAATAGAGGTGATTGAGCGTTAAAAAATCTCTATACGTTAAATGAAAACTTATAGAGATTTTTTATGAGAACTATGTAAAGAGTGAATTAAATCACTCTTTTTTTAATATGGCGGAGAGAGAGGGATTCGAACCCCCGGTCCCTTTCGGAATCACTAGTTTTCAAGACTAGCTCCTTAAGCCACTCGGACATCTCTCCATATATTTTATATTTAGCACCGCGTACGGTGTTAATATTGTTTTTTTAAGTGCTATTTGTAGCACTTAAAACTCGTCCACAAGTTTTAAGCGCCTTTTAGTTGCCTAATAGCTGATGACAACTCAATGTCGGCTCGCGCGTTTCATTGCTTTTATAATATAACAAATTGAAGTACTATTGTCAACACTTTAATTAAAAGAAAAAAGCATTTATACTCATATTTTGAGTTGGTAATAAAAAGAAACATACTATTAGAAAATTAAGGATAAAACTAGAAGAAATAACAAAAGGAAAGTCTTCTGAAGATACCAATAAAAATGAGATGGTAAAATAAAACACGGCATTTGCTGCGATTTATATTCAAACATTAGGTATAGGTGGTTTATGAATGGATAATATGTGAGTTAGTTATTTGAAAGCCTTATATATATGAAAAGGGTGCTAGTCATTATAATTATTACTCTGCTACTTAATTTTATATTAAAAAAGACAATATAAGTAAACTAAATAGGCTAGAACTATTGGTTCAAGCGTAGTATTATTGTTAAAGCTTTCATATTTTCTTTAATAGAATTCTGAAAATATTATAAGCCTCACATACAATATATAGTATAAAAAAAACTTCAATTAATGCATGTGGTTAAATAATTTTAAAACAATTTTCATATGTGCAAAAAGACTAAATTTATGGTGTATGCTTAACACAAAACAAGAGTATAAAGTGGTGGTAAACACTATAAACAAGGTGTTTTGTAGCATATTTATAATAAATACAAAAATAGACAAAAAAAATAAAACAAAAAAACATAAAACCTTATGTAATTTGTTTGACCAAAAATTTTATATTTATTATACTATGTGAGAAAGGTAACAAATAAGTGTTTATTTATACCGCATATCCAATTTTGTACTTATAGACAAAATTTTAAAATGTTGTCAAATGAGGAAACTCATTTTACATAAATAATAAAATTTAAAAAAGGAGAAAACAAAATGGAAAGAGCAAAAAGAATTTCAACTCAAAGCTTAGTAATTGCTATTTTAAGTTTACTACTAGTAGCAAGCTTAATTATGACAGCTACTGGCGCATGGTTTGTATCTAGCGATACAGCTGCAACTGGTGACCTTACATTCGGTGCAATCGAATTAGGTAGCCTAGTTCAAACAGGAGACGGTGATGCTGCTGTTATGACAGTTAATTACGGCGAGCCTGATGGTGACGTTATTATGCCTGGTGACAGCATTGACGTTAATTTCCAACTACTTAACAGTGGTACTGCAGCTATGTGGGTAAGATTTAAAGTTACTCTAGTAGATTCTGAAGGACATGCTACTGAAACAGTTAATGGACAATTACCAGGTGGATTTACACTAGGTACTATTGATGGCTACATGTATAAAGATGCTTACATCGAAAACGGTGCTGCAGCTTTAAATGTTGACTTTGTATTCAACATTCCAACTAGCGTTGGTGAAGCAGCTGAAGGCGACACAGTTTCTTTAGCACTTGCAGTTGAAGCAGTACAAGTTGCTAACAACGGTGCACTTAACTTAGATACTGATGGCGGCGACGATTCTACAATCGTAGTTTACAGCTAAACTTAGTTAAATAAACATTACAAAACAAAAAAACTACTCTTTATGAGTAGTTTTTTGTTTTTGTAAATAACGTTTAATTCGTTTTACTTTTTTTGTAATAGTATTTATAATTATTATAAGTAGAAATGTGTAGGAGGTAGTTATGTCTAAAATTAAAACGCCAAAACCAGAAATAGCACAAAAAGATGTAAAGGGCAAAAAGATAAACAAAGCTTTTAACTTTTTTAGCTTTAGTGTTTTTGCAATGTTTTTAATAATTTCTGTAACTGCTACTTTTACTGGTGCGTTTTTTAACTTAGCACCAGATGAGCTNNGCACCAGATGAAGATACGGGACCAGTTGATTTTGGTAGGATTCAATTAAACAATTTATCAAATAATTTTGAAATTGTGAATCCAATCACTCAAGAAACACTGAGTACAATTTTACCAGGAGATAGTTTTGAAGTTCAATTTTCTATAGAAAATGCGGGAACAGCAGATATGTATGTTAGGTTTAGACCAGCACTTATAGACACTGACCCTGAAACACCGCTTGATACTTCTAATTTTGTAATTCAAAATATTACAGCATATTATACCGTTGGAGAAGAAAATTTTAGTACTAATTATGTGGCAAAAGATTTTGCTGGCACGGTTTATTATGTTAAAGATGAACCTATGATAGGTAACTCTGTAATGTCAACTAATGACCCAGCTGATAATATTGTAATTACATATCAATTTACTGCTGGTGATGGAACCAATGAAAACGATTTTAAAAATGCAAGTTTACAACTTGATTTAGCTGTACACTCTGTTCAATATGCAAATAATTATAGGTATGATGGACCAGTATCTGATTATCCTTATGACTATCCTATATATGACCCCGCTAGTGATGATTATAATATCTATTGGGAATAAAAACTGTAAAAAACACACCTCAAGGTGTGTTTTTTTTATGGAAAGATGTTATTCGCTGAAATAACCAAGTGTTTTGTTTGAAATAGTAAAATAAGCAGGTGATCTGCCTTCAAAATATCTATCCCACGTTCCAATTGCAACCTCTGAAGTCAACTCATATAAACTTGTTGAGGTATTAAAGGTAAGTACTTTTTTTACAAGCTGATTATATACCCTCATATAAACATTAATAACACTACCATCTAAACTGTTGTAATAGGCACTTACATTACTGCCATATCCAAGGTCTAAATTATTATATACACTAACAGCATCAAAAAATACATTAGTGCCATCAGCTTTTGTAGCAATAAATTTTGCTTTTCGGACATAGCTGTTAAGGTCTTCATCTACAATTTTTACTGCAGAAACATTTACATAAAAAGTAGAATTTGCCTCTAATGTTCGTATTGTTCTGTAATTTAGAGTTTTGTTAATATCTAAATACTCTAAATCACCGTCTTTTGTAGATAAAATAATAATGCCACTATAAGTTGTTTTATAGTTGGGTGCATGGTCAAAATCTATACAGCTACCGCAATTATAATAAATGGAGCTATCAGCATAATCTTCAACTCTTATGTTACCAAAACCATTTTTTGTAATTATCCCTGTAGCAGCGGTTTGCCAAATGCCATCAATTTGCTGATAGTTGCCACAAAATAGTTGTTCTACTACATCATCTTTTATTTTAGTGTAATCGGCGCCTATGTTTGGTGCACTTATTGAAGTTTCTAGTACATTACTCTCACCAGTTTCACATTTAGATATGTAATAATCGCCATTATCCATATAAATGGTGTATTTTTTTTGACTGGTTAAAAAGTCTACATTATTGCCAAGAAGTTCAACTTCTGAGTTTAGAGTTCTTTTTGACATTTGATACATAACAGCAGGAGTCATTGTGCAGTGAATTTTATGATTTATTGTACTTGAAGTATAACTAACAGCAAAAGGTATTTGATAATCACCAATGCTAGGATTTGATAAATTGTAAGTATCTACAAGCGTATCGTCTATAAAAAGTTCTATAGCCAGATCACAAGGGTTAGAGTTTATTTGAATATTAATATCTTTCTTTATTATAAGCGTACTATTTTGGTCACTAGTGAAATAGATTGCGGGAGAAGTGTAGATACCTGTTGAATTAACATAGTAATTAAAAGTAGAAATAGCTCCTGTTGTTATAATTGTACCTGGTGCGGGGGGAGTATAAGGCTCATCAGGAGTGTCATTTGGGTCCTCAGGCTCTGGCGTAACACCATATAATAATTCAAGTTCGTTAACTTTTGAGTTTAGAAATGAAACTTTTTCTTCCATCTCTTCTGTCTTCATGTAGGCTATTTTGCCATAATCTGTGTTTGAATTCATAAAATACCTCTTTGTTTTACTGGAAGTAAGTTTAATGTGTAAATATACAAACTTCAAATTTCTGTGCCAAAAAAATAAAATAGTAACACAAAGTAATAAAAAATGCATATATACCCCTAGGTAATTTTCAAAGGGAGGAAATGCATGAAAAAAATATTATTTAATAAGATTACTATTTTTACGTTAGGATTAGCTCTTGTACTTGCGGTAAACGTAATTGCCTTAACAGGCGCTTGGTTTACAGACTCTAGTTGTACAAGTGGAATAGTGGAATTTGGGGGTTTAAACTTCTCGCTTGAACCTCAAATAGTTGAGTCAGGGTTTGAAGAGGGCAGAATTATGCCTGGTGACACGCTTGACTTGGAACTTAGCTATGCGGTTACAGGTGACGATGCCTGGATTAGAGTTACAGTAGGGGCATTTATTGATGGAGTGGTAGATTTCGAATGTCTACTAGTAGCGCCATCAGCACCAGAGCTAGCAAACTATCAAATAGAGTCGGAAATTCCGGGAGTGTTCTATTTGTTAGTGCCAGTATCAGCTGACGTTGTTCAAACTTCACACTTACAAATAACTTTTGATGGTTGGGAATACTGGGATGAGTATGAATATACGCCAGTTAACTACTTTATAAGAGTAGATGCAGTTCAACACACTAATATTCCAACGCTATTTGAAGCTAAACCAGTGTTTGATGCATTATTTGCACTACCAGACCCAGGTGGCTATGGTAATGAAGATTAAATAAAAAGATAAAAAATAAAAGTATGCTCAAGAAGCATACTTTTTTTATTAAAAACGTGCACGCTAAATGCACACACGCATTGTAGCCAAATAGGCTACAATATTAATTTGTGTAAAAACTATGAATTTATTCATAAGTTTTTTATTTTTTTGATCTTTGGAAAAATACTTCGCCATCGTGAGACTGGAAATATGCCCCAACAATGTGTTTACGTCTCGAGTTAATAATGGTGTAAGCAGCTCTTTTTCTTGCGCCACCAACAATAGTCCTTACTCTATCGGTATTGGTCTCTACAAACACATTGTAGGCTCTTATTCGCCCAGCATTGTCTACAACTGTAATGCCGTCGTAATTAAGCATATCAATAAATAGTTGTGCAATGGCCAAAAGTTTAGCTTCGTCATAGCTTTTGCTTTGAACAAATAGTTTAGAAAATTCAATAGGACTCTCTAGCCATATGCCGTCTGATAAAAATCCTTTGTCTTCATAGTCTTTATCAACAACAACGCAAATTGCTCCGTTTATGTTTTTAAAAGCGTTTTCAAAAATATTCTCATAAAGCGTTTTAATTTCTTTTAATTTTCTTTGAGTTGTTCTAAGTTTACTAAAACTTGCATTTACAAACTCTTTAATAACTTCTTCAAAAGCTTCTTGTTTTACGGTTGTTAAACTGAAGTTGATATTAAGTTTTTTATCACTTATGCTTTTTAGCGCTATCAAACTAGAACTAAAAGCCTCCAAAATTATTAAATTTAAAGGGTTTTCTTCCCTTTGGTTTTTCATTTTTAAAATATCACTGTTTAAAATAAGTTGAGGTAGACTTTTGTCTTTAATGCTATTTAAAGTTTTGCAAATGCCATAGGTATAACCCATATCATCAATGTTTACAAATATGCACCAATCGTGTTTACTAAAAGCAATTAAGCTTTTCATTCTTGCATTAAAATGAGTTTCATCCTCATCTTTAAAAACTGTTAAAATATAACTTTTAGGAATTGCCTTCATAACATCGTTTATATTGCTTGTAAAAATAATGCACGGTTTTAGTTTAACACCCTCTTCTTCATAGGTGCCAGTTTTATAAAAAAAGTTAATAAATCTATTTCTAAACTTCAGTGGGAAGTCTACAAACTCTTCTTTTAAAAATTCAGTTATTGCTGTTTTAGCGTCGTCATAAAATATGTTACTTACCTGCATACTTTCTACCTCAGAACTAGTTATGTATATTATATAAATAGTCTATCATAAAAAAATAAAAAGTAATAACGATATATGGAACAAACTTACAAAATATTATAAAATTTTTAACAACTTATGAATTAATAACAATGTGTGCTTACATTAATTATTCACCAAAAAATTATATTTAAAATGATAATAACGTATTAATTTTATTTGTCAGTTTTAAAGTAATAATGCTACAATAAAATTAGAAAAAGTATTCTTAACTATAGAGGCTCATTTAAATTATTTTTTCAATAAAGTTATCAAAGGTGAAAAATATGAAGAATTATATTAAAATGAATTTAATAGATTTACATAATGAGTTTGACTTTTTAGATGGTGAAATTCAAGTTCAAAAGAAACTTCGTGCTAAGCACTTATCAAAGTATCAGAAAAAAATTTATAATCAAATTTTTGGTGAGAATGCAAATGAACAACAAGCTGAAAAACGAAATAAAGAAATGATGGTTGCAAAAAAAGAACAACTAAATGAAGATCTTGGAATTAATTATTTAAGAAGAGAAAGACAAAATGTCAAAACAATAATGTCGGGAAAAGAGGCTAATAAACAGTACTATTCAAAAGAGAATGTTTCAACTGCATCAATGTAAAAGTGCGTGAAAGCGCACTTTTTTATGTTTTTTTACTACTTTTACTAGTTTTTTAACTGTTTTTTAGCAAATTTTTGCAAAAATTAATTAAGTTTAAACATTTGCTTTTTTACCAAAAGACTGTTATAATTCTACAAACAAAAGACTAGGAGGTTCAAATTATGTATACTTCAACAGAAGATATTAAAAGACTAGAAGATACCTTAAAGTTAAAAAAAGAATATTTAGCTAAAGTTAAAATTGCATTAACCTTCCACAGTAAAACTGAAACAAGCAATTTGATTTGCAAACATATATCGGAGCCTATTGATGAAGTACTAGCTATGGATTTAGATAGTGACACTAGAGACATGAAAATTGACAAAATTAAAGAAGATGGCAAAAAAGAAATTTTCAAAAAAATGAAGAGTGAAGTTAAAAAGAAAAGACGCGAGCTAAAAATTAAAGATATTAAAAAAGAGATTAAAGGCTTAAGCGAAAGAATTGAGTATTTAAAACAAGAAGCAAAATTTGATGTAGCCGTGGTTGAGATTAAAATAGAAAAACCAGAAAAAAAAGCAACTGAGCGTTTCGGCTTTGAATTATAAAAAAAAAGTGTGCACCTAGCACACTTTTTTATTGAACTGTAAGAATATTTTTTTGTTACATGCAGAAAATAACTAAAACCAATTAGGGGGCTTTTGTGAGAACAAAAAAAGCATTAATTTTATTTAGCATTTTTCTGATATTTACAAGTTTCATTTTAACGGGATGTGAGCGTGCTCAGACAGAAACTTTAAATGTAACAGAGCTTAATTTGCAAGAAGAATATATTGTAATTAAAATGGGAGAAAGCGAAGCTTTGGTTGCAAGAGTATATCCTTTTAATGCAAACAACAAAGGACTAAGCTGGTCAAGTTCAGATGTGAATATTGCAACAGTTAACAAAGGTGTTGTAACAGGAAGTGGTGTGGGTAGTGCTCAAATTTTTGTAGAGAGTAAAAATGGAAAGTACAAAGACATGTGCTATGTTGATGTAATAAATTAAAAAAAGAGTAGTGGCTCTTTTTTTTATAATTTCACCTATTTATATAATATGATTGACAAGCAACTTGTATACAACTAAACTGGGACTATAAATTATGAACTTTGGAGATTAGTATGAAAAAAGTTGTTTTAATAACAGGGGCATCACAAGGGATTGGGTTAGCAACAGCTAATTACCTATTAGATAAAGGCTACATCGTTTATGGACTGAGTAGAAAAAAGCCCAGCCACTTAGTAGCTTTTAATTTTTTGATAGGTGATGTTACAGATGAGAAAAGCATTAAGCTTGTGGTAGATGAAATAATGAATACAGAAAAAAGGCTAGATGTTGTAATTAATAATGCAGGAATGGGTATTAGCGGAGCTAGTGAATATAATACGGCTAGCGAGGTTGAAAAGGTTTTTACAGTTAATATGTTTGGTGTTGCTAATGTATGTAGAATTGTAATTCCACATCTTAGAGAGACTGAAGGTCAAATTATTAACATAGGAAGTGTAGCGGGTGAGCTTGCAATTCCTTTCCAGAGTTTTTACTCGGCATCAAAAGCAGCAGTACAAAGCTATTCAACAGCGCTTAGAGGAGAACTAAAGCCTTTTAAAATTAAAGTTAGCACGGTTTTACCAGGGGATACTAAAACTAATTTTGGAGCTAACAGAGAAAAAAATAAAACAGAAGAAGATAAGATTTACAAAAATAGAATTAGCAATAGCTTAGACACTATGGAACGTGATGAGAAAAACGGAATGAGCCCAATAAGTGTTAGCAAGGTTATTTATAAGCTTATAAGAATGAAAAACCCAAGCATAGTTAAAACAGTTGGCATCAAATACAAAACATTTGTATTTTTAAAAAGAATTGTGCCAAGCAAATTTTTAAACTTTATTATTTATAAGCTGTACGGTTAGAGTCAAGAGACCTTTATTTAATTGAGTATTGACATTATTATTTAACATATGATATAATTGAATCAAATAAACAAAGAAGGTATAAAATTATGGCAAAAAAATATAATAAACCATATGAAAATATGACGTCAGAAGAACAACTAGATCATTTAGTACAACAACAAGAAAGTGCAAAAAAAGAAAGTTTTTGGTCTCGTGTTGCAACAGTAGTTACTGGAAACGTAGGCTTTGCAACATTAGGAGCTTACTCACTAGGCGCAATTATTGCTCCAGAACTAGCAGCAATTCCTTTTATGATAGCAGGCTTTTCTTTATATAACTCAATTAAGTCGGGGAAGAAGGTTGATCAGCTTCAAAGTCAAATTAATAATGCTAAAGGAAAGGTTAATGATAAATTAGTTAAACAGTATTATTCAGAAGATAACCAAAGCAAAAAAGAAATAACTCCAAAACCAGTTAATGAAAATATTAATCAAAAAAAATTAGGAATAAGTCCTGAATAAAAAAATAAATTAAAAAGCGAAGTAAAATTCGTTTTTTTATTGATAAACTAAACAGCATTGACAAAATCAGGCAGTAGAGGTAAACTTAGGTATGGACAATTATTATAAAGTTTTAAAAATTGATAACTTTTCAGAAAAAAAACAAGTAAGAGCAAGTTATTTATCACTAATAAAAGAGTATCACCCAGATAAGTTTAGAGGAGATAAAACTTTTGCTGAGAAAAGATCGGCAGAAATTAATAGGGCCTATGGTACATTAAAAAAAGAGATTAAGAAAAACCTTTACGATGAAAAACTAAAAATAGAGCTTGAAAAAGCTAAAGAAAAAAAAGAAGAAGAAATAACTAAGCAAGAAGAAGTAATAGAAACGACACTAGAAAAAGTGACACTTGTTGAAGGGCTATGGCTTTCGCTTATTCTACTATTTACTGGCGGTATAATACTTTTACTTATTATAGCATTTATGGGTGCTAACTAAAACAAGGCTTGACCTTGTTTTTTTTTGTGTCAAACAGTTTTATTTATGCATAAAATATTAAGTAAAGAATTTATAAAGAGGAGCCAAACAAATGACCTATGATAATGATAACTGTGATGTTTGTGGTTGCGTAATAATTGAAGCAGAAGAAGATACTTTTTGCCTAAATGGTGCCTGCCCTACAAATGAAGAAGCAGAAGACGAAAAAGGAGCATAGCAACTTGCTATGCTCCTTTTTTATTCTACCGTAACGCTTTTTGCTAAGTTCCTTGGTTTGTCAGGGTTGTAACCCAGTTTAAGTGACATATCAAGTGCCAACTGCTGAAGGGGAATTACGCTTAAAATGGGCATTAAACTACTGTTCAACTTAGGGAGCGTTATAAAATAATCCCAGTCTGCCCTGTCAAACTTGAAGGGTGAAATAATTAAGACTTTTGCACCTCTTGCTTTAACCTCATGCACGCCGCTCAGTGTTTTTTCTTTTAAATTATGGTTAGTTATAATTGCAACTACCAGTGTCGCATCATCTATTAAGGCTAGAGTTCCGTGCTTTAGTTCTCCAGAGGGGTAAGCCTCACAGCTTAAATAGCTTATTTCCTTTAGTTTTAAACTGCCTTCCATTGCCGTTAGGTAGTCTAGGTCTCGACCTATGAAAAAGGCTTGTTTTAAGTGCTTATTAGCATCAATAATTTTTGTAACAAGTGTTGAGGTGGTCAGTTTTTTACTTTGACTAGTTAAAATAGTTAAATCTTCTTTGTTAAAATCAACAGGCTTGTTTTTTTCCTTTGCCATAAACAAGGTCAATAAATATAAAACCAAAACTTGTGTATTATAGGCTTTTGTGCTTGCAACAGCAATTTCAACACTGGCAAGGGTAGGCAAAATTACCTCACACTCTCTTGTTATGGAGCTTGTTGGCACATTTGTTATGGCTATTACTTTAGCACCCTGGCTCTTTGCCTTTTTAAGCGCAGAAATTGTATCGGCAGTCTCGCCACTTTGACTAATAAAAATGCAAAGTGTGTTTTCGTCAATAATGTTCTCAAAATACCTAAATTCACTCGCAACTACTGCCTTTGTTCTAATTCCTACATACTTTTCTATTAAATTTGCCCCAATAGTGCCTGCGTGATAAGCGGTACCACAAGCCACAAAATATATAAAATTAACTGGCATTAAAAACTTGGTTAATTTAGCCTCATCAAATTTATCGCTAGAATAAAAATCTAAAGTATCTTTTAGGCTTCTTGGGATATCATTAATTTCCTTTTCCATAAAGGTATTGTAGCCTCGCCTAGTTACATTGTTACTTTTTTGATGTATGATTGTTTCGGTCTTATTTAATGGTTTTAAGTCAAAATCAAAAAACTTAATGCTATTATTTTGCATTACTGCAATTTCATCGTCTTTTAAAATAAACATTTTGTTAGTTTTGTCTATCAGGGCTGGCACATCACTAGCTAAATACAAACCGTCTTTGTTTTTGCACACAATTAAAGGGCTAAAACGCCTTACTGCTACTAAAGTATCCACATAGTCCGTGCATATTATGCCAAGAGCAAAACTTCCTTTCAATCGTTTAATGGTTTTTTTAACGCACTTTAGGAAGTCATTTTTAAAATTGAACTCTAAAAGTTTTGCAATCACTTCGCTGTCGGTGTCGGAATCAAATTTAATACCCTTTTTAATCAGTTCATTTTTAAGTATAGAATAGTTTTCTATAATGCCATTATGAACAACAATAAACTTCTTACTCTCACCAGTGTGAGGGTGGCAGTTTTTGATAACTGGCTTTCCGTGGGTTGCCCAGCGAGTATGTCCTATTCCTATTTTTGCAGTTGAATTTAAGTTTTTAGTACTTTTCTTTAAATTAACTAGAGCACCTACTTGTTTTTCAATAATAACTTTACCACTTTCAATTAAACAAATCCCAGCAGAGTCATAACCTCTGTATTCTAGTTTTTCAAGTCCATTAATAAGTACATTTTTAACATTAATGTTTTTGTCTGTTACGCAGCCTATAATTCCACACATATTTTAACCTCAGTAAAAAAATTGTAATAATAAAAATTACAATATAATATATGTTAACAAAAGTTTAGTTGTGAGTGGGAGACAATAAAAAAAGCACCTTTTAAAGTGCTCCTTTTTTATATACTTCTTAATGTTTTATTTACAAGTCCCATATCGCACTTACCGGTATAGTTTTGTTTAAAGTGTCTCATAACATTTGGAACACTTTTATCGTCAAGTGAGTTAATAACTTCTTTAATTTCAGCCTCAGTTAGCATTTTAGGCAAATATTTTTCCATTAAACTCTTTTGCATTTCAATCTTTTTAGCTTCTATTTCGTTTCCAGCCTTAACATAGTTAGAAGCTTCCTCAGTTAACTCTTTAACCGTTTTTTGGATGATTCTTACCATGTCACTGTCTTGCATCTCTTCTTTTTTAGTGCGTTTTGCAATTTCAATTAAGTTATATTTGTTAAGTAGCACACTATAAATTGTTCTTGCAACTTGGTCTTTATTTTTCATAGCCATAAGATTGGCTTTTTTAATTTCGTTAATTATCATAATTAATTCTCCTTAAACTTAACGGTTCTCTCAATAAAGTTTACAACGTCCTTATAAACATCTTTTCTATTCTTTTCATTTAATACTTCGTGTCTAGCATCATCATAAAGTTTTATATCCACTTTATTAATGCCCACTTTCAAATAATATTCTTTTAGCTTTGTAACAAGGGCGCCGTGCTTGCTTAATATATCTTTTTTGCCTGAAATAAGAAGTACTGGTGTTTTAACATCCATATTTGCTATATTTTTTTTAGCATAAATATGAGTAATGCCTTTAAAGAAGTATTTATAAAAGTTTACGCTAAACACTCTACCCATATATCTATCTACTTTAAGTTTTTTTTGCATTTCTTTATCGCTAGTCAACCAGTTTTTATCCATAAATTGTTTTTTGTAACGATTAAAACTTAAATTATGAATTAAATTTGCTGGTCCATTAGGTCCTTTTATTAAAACACTAAGGTTAGCAACTGCTAGTCCAAATAAAATTGAAATATCATTTTTCAAATAGCTAGAGCCAGATAATATCAGTGCAGAATGTTTATGGTAAAGCTCAGCATAACGCTCAGCAATAAAACTTCCAAAGCTGTGTCCTAAAACAATTAAAGGTAAGTTATATTTTTCAATTAAATATTCACTAAAGAAAATTTGATCTTTAATAGTGTCATAAAAAATATCATTTTCATATTTACCAATTTTTTTAATATCGCTTGCAGTTCTTCCGTGTGAACGATGGTCTGATGCGAAGACAATAAAGCCTTGTTTGTTTAAAAACTCACAAAACTCCTGATATCTGCCAGCATGTTCTGCCATTCCGTGAATGATTTGCACAATACCTTTTGGTTTTTTAACCTCATTATATTCATAAACATGAAGTTTGCTGTCGTCAAAACTTGATAGTAAAAATCCTTCCATAATCTCTCCAATTTGATTTAAATAATAAAAAACTAAATATATTTTAGCATATTGAGGTAAAAAAGTAAAAACAAATGGTAAATGCATTTTGTTTTATGTTAAAATCAATTGTAAAAAACACCAACAAATGATAAACTTTAGATAGTTTTTTTACAAAAGTAAAACTAAAGGAAAAATTTTTGATGAACGATTTGAAACTTAACTATAAAAAAACCTTTTATATAGGTCTTGCATTTTTTACAATTTTAATGTTGTGGCAAGTATACAACGCTTATGTTCCACTAATGCTTGAGGATTTATTTACTTACCATTATGGAATAGGTGACTACAAATATTTAATTGGTATAATTATGGCAGCAGACAATATGCTAGCTCTACTTATGCTTCCAATTTTTGGAATGCTAAGTGATAAAACCAAATCTGGCATGGGTAAACGTATGCCATATATAATTGGCGGAACCATTTTAGCAGTATTATTATTTCCGTTTATTCCTGTGCTTTATGCAATAGGTAATATAAAGGCATTAATAGTTGTAATGGCACTTATTTTAATAAGCATGAACATTTATCGTGCACCAGCTGTTGCTTTAATGCCAGACATCACACCAAAACCACTTAGAACAAAAGCAAACGGAATTATTAACTTTGTAGGTTTCCTCGGTGCAATTTGTGCAGGAGTGTTAGCACTTGTGTTTAAAATGCCAATAAACTATGGTCAACCAAATGATGTTATTTTCCCATTTATTATAACAAGCGTTTTAATGATGCTAGCTTTAATTTTATTAGTAGTTAAGGTTAACGAAAATAAAGTTGTAGAAGAAGTTGCAGAAGATATGGAGCTTGGCGAAAAACTAAGCGAAAGTATTGAAGAAATTAAAGAAGATAAGCCACTTGGCAAAATGGACAAAAGAAATTTATTATTAATTATTGCAAGTGTGTTCCTATGGTTTCTCGCGTTCAATGCTATTGAAACCTTCTGGTCAACTTATGGTGAAGAGTTCTTATTAACTCAAAATTGGAGTCTTGCAACCATTGTTTTAACTGTTGCTAGTTTAATCACTTTTATTCCAGCAGGAATACTTAGTGAAAAAATTGGAAGAAAAACAAGTGTTTTAATAGGTCTGTCATTAATGATAACCTCATTATTCATAGCAGCTTTCTTGACCAGTTTTGATATTTATATGATTTTACTATTTGTAACAAGCGGTATTGGTTGGGCACTTGTAAACGTAAATGCTTACCCAATGGTAGTAGAGCTTGCAAGCAAAAAGAATGTAGGAAAGTATACAGGTTATTACTATACAAGCAGTATGGTAGCTCAAAGTGTAACACCAATATTTATGGGTGCACTTATGGATATCCTTGGTTTCACTTATTTCTTCCCATATGCGGTAGTATTCAGTGTTATTGCATTTATAGTATTCAGTTTTGTAAAAACCAAACAAAAAGCATAAATTAATTAAGCGGGTAAAACCGCTTTTTTTATTGTATTTAAATTTTAATTATAGTATAATAACTATATATTTTAAAAAAGAGGAAATAACGATGGATAAAAAAAGTATAGCAGGTAATTTGGTTACAGTTAGAATGAAACTAGAAAATATATGTGATGGGTTTGACGCCGTTTGCAGTAGCAAAAAAAGTTTGCTTACTACAAGAATTAAAATGTTACATCTACTGTCTCGTGAAGGGAAACTAAGCCCTAGTATAATTATTTCTAAAATTGGCGTAGCTAAGAGTAATTTGGCAATTTTAGCAAAAGGCATGATTAAAGATGACCTAATTGAAAAAATTGAAGATGAATTTGATAGACGTGTAATATACTATAATGTAACAAAGGCAGGCAAACAGCTTCTTGATGATTCACTTAAAACTATTAACGCACAAGTTTGTAGCTGTTCTCTTACTAATGATAAATGTAAAAAGCTTAATAAAAAGCTAGAGGAAATTATTAAAATTTTAGGTTAAGAGGAAATTATGGAAAAATTAAGACTATATAATACGCTAACCAAGCGGGTAGAACCTTTTGAAGCCACAAATAACACAGTTAATATGTATACTTGTGGTCCCACTGTTTATTATTTTGCACACATAGGCAATTTTAGAGCCTATGTTTTTATGGACACCCTGAGAAGAGTTCTAAAGCACAATGGTTACAAGGTTAACACAGTTATGAACATTACCGATGTAGGTCACTTAACAGATGATGCAGACAGCGGTGAAGACAAAATGGAAGTGCAAGCAAAGAAGGAAAATAAATCACCTTACGAAATTGCAGAGCACTATACAAGCGTTTTCTTTGAAGATGCTAAAAAATTAAACATAGAGTTTTCAGATATTCAGGTTAAAAAAGCAACTGATCATATTGATGATATGATTGAGTTTGTAAAAGGACTTATCGAAACAGGTTATGCATACGAGGTAGAAGGCGACGTTTATTTTGATGTTGCAAAATATAATAGTAAATATCATTATGGCGAGCTTAGTGGAGTTAATTTAGACGACCAACTAGCGGGTGCTAGAATTGAAGTTAACAAAAAAAAGAGAAGCCCTTATGACTTTGCACTTTGGATAAAGGCACCAAAAGAACATATTATGAAATGGAACAGTCCGTGGAGTATTGGTTACCCCGGTTGGCACATTGAATGTAGTGCAATGGGAAAAAAATATTTAGGAAATCAGTTTGATATTCACACAGGTGGGGTGGATCATATTCCAATTCATCACGCAAACGAAATTGCACAAAGTAAAGGACTAACGGGAGAAAATCAGGCTCGTTTTTGGATGCACTGTGAGTTTTTAAAGGTAGATAACGGCAAAATGAGTAAAAGCTTAGGTAATGCTTTCACAATTGCTGATTTAGAGAAAAAAGGCTACTCAGCACTTGATTATAGATACCTTTTGCTAAACGCAAACTTCAGAAAAGTACAAAACTTCACTTGGGAAGCACTTGAGGGTGCTAAAATTGCAAGGGAAAAACTTGTAAAGCTAGCATTAAAACATTATAAAGGTAGATTTAAAAGGTCAGATCTAATACTTAAAAAGAAAATTAAAGAATTTTATGAGACAATAAATAATGATTTAAATATACCATTAGCAATAGGATATTTATGGAAACTAATGGATAAAACAGTGCCTTCAGAACAAGTATTTAAATTAATTATTAAAGCTGATAAAATTTTAGGACTTAACTTAAAAGAAGAAGTTGAAAAACTTGAAGAAGCTAATAAAGAAGAAAACAATATTCCTGAAGATATTAAGATTTTAGCAAAAAAACGTTTTGAAGCTAAACAAAATAAAGACTGGGCTAAGTCTGATAGACTTAGAGATGAATTAAAACAAATGGGTTATACCATTAATGATAGTAAAGACTCTTACGAAATTGTAAAGGATTAAGAAACTAACTATAAGAGGAATTTAATTTATGAAAAGAAAAATTTCATGCCCTAGTTGTGGAGTGAACTTAAAACCAGATGCTTATTACTGTGATTATTGCGGTACATTTTTTGAAAAGAAACAAAACCAAATAGAGTCCGAGCAGTTAAAAAGAATTAATGCCGACCACAATCAGCATGAACTAGATAGATATGACATGCCAAGAGAAGACCATGTTTATGAAAATGATAGGTTTGAGAACCAAAAATTTGAAAACGAAAAATTTGAAAGTCAGTTTGAGGAAAACGAAGTTTCTTATGTAAAGCCTCAAACAGAAGATATGACAGATAAAGAAATTGATGCCACTTGGAATATTCAAAATAGTAAGCTAAACAATATGTTAAGGCAATATAATATGAGTAGTGGTATTTTTGGTTTTGTAATTTTTTCGATAATTGCATTTGTTATGTTTAGTGGAGCTATGGTAGAAGCGCCATTTTTACCCATAATAGGAATAATTATTATAGGCAGTTTTGGTAACAGGCATAAAACAAAAAAGCAAGCACTTGAAAAACTTTATAACAGTGGTTATTACCAAAAAGCTTATGATTTGTTGCAAACAATGAAGAACACATCTTTAAAGGCAGCAGTTATTAAACAACAAATTTTGCTTAACTTTTATAGATTAAACAATGAAGCAGAGGCAAGATTTCTTATATTGCAGTTAAAAAAAATTAATGTGCCACTTGATGGTAACATTACAAAAATCGCAAGAGAATTAGGAGTATAGAATTATATATTAAATAAGTAAAATTAAAAACGGCAAAGCCGTTTTTTTTATCATATTACCCTTCAAAAATTAATATAAATAGTTAACGAAATTTGGAGTGTGAGTATGGAAGCAGTAACAAAAAAAGCCATCGATGATGTGGTTAAAAGACCACATAAACTTGTTTTAACGGGTAGAGAAGAGCTTAGTATGACGGGCATAGAAAAAGTTAATAGTGCAAACGAAAATTCTATAAGTGTGTCTATTAATGGAACAAAACTAGTAATTGACGGAAAAGAGATGCAAGTATCAAAACTGGACGTAAATGCAGGTATCATTGAGGTTCTGGGCATTATTAACACCATAAAATATACAAATTCAGGGTCAAAATCAGCTAAAAACTTTATGGGTAGGATATTTAAGTAATGCTTTATGAAACTCTTAGGCAAAGTGTAATAACGCTTGGAATGCTTTATTTTGGCATTTTGGGTGGAGTTTTGTTTGAACTTAAAGACATAGTCCAGATGCCCTTTAAAACAAATAAGTTTTTAAAAATAATTATAGATGCACTCAGTTGTTTTTTACTTTCTTTAGTGTTTTTGTTTGCGGTAAATTTTACAAATTATGGCGAAATAAGATTATATATTATCTTTTCTTTCCTGCTTGGTTTTTTACTTGAGCGAATAAGTATTGGAATACTTGTTGCAAAAGGTGCAAAATTTTTGTATAATAGATTTATAATGTTACTATCAAAAATAAAAATGCCTAAGTGGCTAACAAAAAAGGAAAGTATAAGTGAGAGAGAGAAACTTGAAATTAATAGTTAAACTAGCAACGGTGTTTGCTGTAATTGTTTTTTGCGGTCTACTTGCGGGACTTACTCTTCAGTACACTAGTTTAGGCAATTTACAAAATAGTGAGAGTCAACTTCAAACCGAGTTTAATACTCTAGTTGAAATTAGAGAAAATTATGAAGCTGAATATGACTACATATATAATAACCAAGCCGAGTACGTTGAGGATTATGTCCGTGAAGTACTAGGTTGGGGGCGTGAAGGCGAACTAAAATTTACGCCAAGTAATTAACTTTTTAAAATCAGCTGTATCAATTGATTTTGTATAGCTTTTTTATTGAGCCATAAGGGCTCTTTTATATTTACTATAAAAAGATTATTTGTTATAATTGGAAAAGCTGAAACTAAGGAAAAACTTTATGATAAACAACTTAAGACAAACATTATTTTACATACTAGCTGTATTTTTTGACACGCTTTCTTTTTATTTCATTTTTCATGCCGGTATAGGTGCTAATACCTATGGCGTTTTTTCTGGCAATTTTGCCCTGCTTATACCTATTTCTATAGGTGCAGTTGCAATTGTTTATGATATGTTGAATATTGGAATTTCCTCTATTTTATCTAAAAAGAGACTCAGGATAGAAAGCCTATTATATGGCTTAATTTTTGCAGTATTTTATGGGGGATTAAGTCTTATTTTGCCAGCTATTGGTACTATGGGCATTTTGCCAAGAATTTCATTTTTCATTACGGCTCTTGCTCTTGGAGACTTAGCAAAATCTATGCTTAATTTATCAAAGTTACCAATTTTATCTTCAGTACTATTAATTTATGCTGTAGCGGGTAGGTTTAAAGTTAACTTAAGCTGGGCAAGCAAAATTACAAACTTAAATAAACTGTTTTGGGGCATAATACTTAGTTTTATTGCAGGGGTTCCTTTTTACTTAATAGGTTGGGGTACACTGGCAAGTTTGCTATTTGCAGGAGTGTTTTTAAAGATTGTGGATCCATATGTTAAAAAAACATATAATAAAATAATTATAAAACAACAAGAAGCAAGCTAGTTAAGTTTGCTTTTTTATTTATAGCATAAAGTATACTCCCGTGCATATAATAAAAAAGTGACCAAAACCCAGTCAACTTTAACCAATAAGCGCAACCTATTCAAAAGTTAAAAAAAGTTTAAAAAAACTATTGACAAATGGTTGTTTTAAAGTTACAATATAAAAGCTAATGGCACAGGTCATTATTGCAATTAACGCGGGATGGAGCAGTTTGGTAGCTCGTCGGGCTCATAACCCGAAGGTCGTGTGGTTCAAATCCCACTCCCGCTACCATTTTTATGGCGGCGTAGCTTAGTTGGTTATAGCGTCCGGTTCATACCCGGAAGGTCGATGGTTCGAATCCGTCCGCCGCTACCAATTTTACTACGCAAAACCCATAATAAAATTTTAAATGGTCCCATGGTCAAGGGGTTAAGACACCGCCCTTTCACGGCGGTATCAGGGGTTCAAATCCCCTTGGGACTACCACTAAAGATAAAGACAGCTAATAGCTGTTTTTTTGTTGCTTAGGTTAGAAAAAGTAAAAAAGATTTTAGTTTAATAAATGATATATTTTGAAAAAGGCTTGTTATGTGCTAGAATAAAAGAAAGAAATGAGAGGAGTAATTATGAAGAAAATATATAAAGAGTACGAGGTTTCGTTTGAGTTTCCTAAGGGTACAAATGTAACAGATATTTTATTAAAAAAACAAAAAGGTCCAATTAGTGTTGTTTTTAATACAATAATTTATGCAGGCGCTTATGCTGTTATGTCGGGGGTTAATATGCCACTAAATTATAAAATAGAAGAAGTAGTAAAAGGCAACCTAAAAGAAGTTAAAAAAACTATGCCAGAACAAAAGCTTATTTTTACTGACCTTTTAGATGAGAATGAAGAAATGCCTATATATGTGGCATATTTCAAAAAAGCAAATGAAAATATTGTGCAATTTTATTTCAGCAAGGGGCTTAATATATTTTGTGCAAGTTTAATTTTTGAAAAAACAGATAAGGTAGCCTTAAATAACTACCTAAAAATGCCACACGTAGATGAGCTTTTAGAGGTAATAAACTCTGCAGATTTTGCAGACTAAAAACTTGGCTATTGACACAGTTTAATTAATATAGTATAATATTTTTATTAAGAAGATAATTAACAGTTCGGGGGAATTATAATGAAAAAAAGAGTATGGGAAACATTAGATACACTAAAAGTTCTTGGCGTTGCAACAATAACAGCAACAGGCTTCTTATTTGGTCTTCAAAAACCTTTTGAAAGTGTTATGCAATACAAGCTAGAACCTGAAGTAAGAGAAAACTATGTAAGAGATGAAACAGAATCAGTTTTTAAGACTGACTTTAATGCAACTGAAATAAGTGACCAACAAATTTCAGAGTTTGTGGTAGATCAATATTTGGCTGAAACTAGAGGAATTTTGATAGAAGCAAATTACAATGGAGAAAGCTACTCAACAATTGTATTGCGTGGCGGGCTTTTTGTTAAAAAAGGAGCTATTCAAGAAAATTATTTGTCAGACATTTACAAAGTATATGGTTTAGAAGGATACGAACAAGGTGAGTATGCGCCTCAAAATAGTGCAGATTATTTAGATTTTATGGAAGAAAGAAAAGATTTGCAAAAAGATTATCTAGCTGGTGAAGCATCATCAGAGTTTACCGAATTTGTTGCAGATAGATATGACATTGGGGAAGAAGAACTTCCTACCCCTGAAAATATAGCAAATAGTGCATGGGCGGCTTCTGCCATTTTATCACTAGCACTTGGTGGATTAGGTGCGACTATTACGGGTACTGTAATTCAAAATAAAATGGAAAAAGAAAACAATCCAGAAAATGCTAAATAGCATAACTAAAAAAGTTAAAGCAGGTAAATTACCTGCTTTTTTATTTTACTTTACCACTGCTTATGTTACAATGTATTTCAGAGGTAAAGTATGTTTGATGTAATAGTAATTGGCGGGGGTCCTGCGGGTATTAGTGCGAGTTTATCGGCACTTGATGCGGGCAAAACCATTCTACTTATAGAGAGTAACATGTGGCTTGCAAAAAAGCTTAGTCTTACTGGCGGTGGCAGATGTAATGTTACCAACAACAAAACAAATGAAGAGTTAATTAAACAAATCCATAACGGACGTTTTTTGTTTAGCAGTCTAAACAGTTTTAATGCTAGTGATATCATTCAGTTTTTTAAAAAAGAAGGCTTAAAGCTTAAAGAAGAAGACAGGGGCAGAATGTTTCCCGTAACTGATAAGTCGCTTGATATTATTCAGGTGCTTAAGTTTGCACTACACAGGCATGAAAATTTTAAGATAGCACTGGGTGAGAGTGTTGAGGGTGTATTAATAAAAGATGATAGTAAAACAGTTGTAACAAACAAGGGTGAACATAAGTGTAAAAGTCTTATTATTGCAACAGGTGGCAAAAGTTATCCTCAAACGGGATCTGACGGTAGCGGGCTAGAACTAGCCAAAAAGCTAGGGCATACCATTACGGAACTATACCCAACAGAAACGGCAGTTCTAAGCGGTGATGCATTAATAGAGGGCAGAGAACTGCAAGGCATTACCCTAAAAAATATGGGAGTAAGAACAGGCACTTTTTATGAAAAGGGTTACGATATGATTTTTACTCATTTCGGGTTGAGTGGACCTGCAATTTTAAGAAGTTCGGAGAAAGTTTATTTTGAACTTAAAGAAAGCAAAGAAGTAAATGTTTTTATTGATATACTTCCAGATATCAGCGAACTGGAGCTTATAGATGACATTACTAAAACGCTTAAGGCAAATGGCAAAAAGACTATATTTAATACTATAAAACTGACTCAAACAAGACTTATGAGATACTTATTTAAAATAAGTGGCATTGAGGAGAATGAAAGTTCTGGCAATGTATCTAAAGAGAAAATTTTAAGACTTGCAGGCAACCTTAAAAACTTTAAAGTAGTAGTGAACGGTGTAAGAGGTTTAGATTATTCGTTTGTGACAGGTGGCGGGGTAAGCCTAAGGGAAGTTAACCCAAAAACTATGGAGAGCAAAATTGTTGACGGACTATTTTTTGCGGGAGAAATTTTAGACCTGCATGCCCACACGGGTGGTTACAACATTACCGTTGCGTTTAGCACAGGACACACGGCAGGTAAAAATGCTTAAATACAAAAAGATGGCGAAAGCTATCTTTTTTTGTTGCTGGTTGTAAATTTTCTTTATAAATGATATAATAAATTATATAAGAGGTATTAATATGGAAAAAAACATTAAAGAGTTTCAAGAACACTTTGAGAAAACTTATCCTATTTTAACGGACCTTAGACGCGTGTCTAGCAGTTCAGCACTTCTAAATTCGGGCAAGGAAGGCGTTATTGACTTCAATGATTTGTATATTGGCAAAAAAGTAATTAGTGGGGTGTCTACAAAAAATAAAACTATGTTTAGTCTTACAAAAGCTGATTTCGTGGAAGAAAACGCAAATCATGTATTTTCGCTTTTTTACAGGTACACTGATAGCACAAGAGATGAGTCTTTTACAAAATTAGACTTTATGGAAAAAGAACATAAAGTAATTCAAAATCATTTTGGCGATGTTAATGAAGACATTAAAAAAGGTGAAGAATTAGTTTACAATATCCCCATTAGGTTAGTTAATTTTACTGGCATTAGTTCTTATGCTGTAACCCGCGCAGAGTACAAAGAGCTTTGCGTTGCTTTTGAAAACGATAGATATATTCAGAAATGGTGCAAAGATTATTGCAATAGTAAAATGATTAAACCAAGCAAGGATAAAAAGGTAAAAAGCATTTCACCTGATAAAATTAGAAAACACTTTTTGAAAAACTATAAAGAATTGGTTTTTGGAAGCAATATAGCAGACAACGATAAGACAATAGGCATAAATGTTGGTGATATTCATTTAGGAAAAGAGATGACCTCGCTGACAAACACTTCTGGCAAAACTTGGTTTCATACAAAAAAAGACGAATTTGTAGAAACAAAAGAAGCTGAACCATTTTCTTTATTTGTATGGCGTCATACGGGAATCGGAAGATACGATTCTATTATTTTTGATAAAGACAATAAAAAACATAAATCAGTTAGTTGCCTACATGAATTCTTTAACGAAAACTTGAAAAAAGACGAAAAAACAATTTATAACTTCCCACTTACGCAAATTTCTAAAAAAGCAGTATATGCGGGTGTTGATATCTTAGAAGAAGACTTTTTAAGGCTTACAGAAAAATTTGAAAAAGATGAGTTTTTACAAATAGTATGTAAAAATTATTATGAAAATAAATTTTTAACCGTAAAAGAACATGAGAATAAAAACACTCAAAATGATGCAGAAATAGACAATTAAACCAAATTAAATGATGTAAAAAAAAGATGGTTTCCACCATCTTTTTTTGTTACTTTTAATGTTTTCATTAAAGTACTTTATCCTCAGAGTTATAATTTTCATCCGATTTAAAGTTTTTTAAGTTTTTGTAAGCCTTATGTCCAGACTCTAACACTACTGTGTTTTTTTTGGTAGCTTCAATTTCTTCTTTGTCAATTTCTTTATAAATATTATTAGTCTTTGATATCTTGTAACCATTTCTCAGGTAAAATTTTTTAATAGCCGGTTTTAGTTTAGTGTTTTTAGGTGCAAATGTGCCATAAATTTTGTCGTATCCATTCTTGTTAGCCACTTCATTTAAAAAGTTTATCATATAGGCTCCAAGACCTTTTCCAAAGTCTTTTTTACTGTCTAAAAATATGTGAAGTAAGTTTACAACACTCATACCATCATCGTTATAAAATAGATACTGCGTTTGACCTAGTTCTTTAAAACTCTCGTTAAATAAAACAATTCGCTTAACGGGTTTATCTTGTTTTATAAAGCTAGGGTTGTTAATCATAAAAAAAGTTTTATTTTTTACTTTAAAAAATCTAATATCTTCTTTGTTTTCCCTGCTTAACATTTCTAACAAGTTTTGCATAAATACCGTCCTTTATAGATGAATTATATCACAGAACCAAATCGATTTCAATAGTTTTAATTTTTTCTATTGACAGTTTTCTTCTAGGGGAGTATACTAAATTTGGTTTAAAAATACGGTCCTATGGTCAAGGGGTTAAGACGCTGCCCTCTCAAGGCGGAACCAGGGGTTCAATTCCCCTTAGGACTACCACTGGTAAAAAATGAAATAGCGCTTTGTTATTTTATTGATTATTTATTCACATTAAATACTAAAACATAAAATTTTTAGCATAATGTGAGCCTTTAGCTCAGTTGGCAGAGCATCGGACTCTTAATCCGAGTGTCCAGGGTTCGAGCCCCTGAAGGCTCACCACACTAATGATAAGATGAACATAAACCTAGTGTTTGTAAATAACGTCTTTGGAATAATAGTTAGCAAAAGCTAACTATTTTTTTATAATATAACATATTGAAATTATAAAAAAAATATGCTATACTATTTTTAATAAATAAGGAGAAAATTTATGATTAATGCAAATTTAATAGCTGTTATAGGAGTAGGTACAACTGTAGCAATGGCTATAGGAACAGCGGTAGTATTAGGAGGTTCTTATACTTTTCTATATTTCAAATATTTAAGTGGGCATAAAAGAAGTATGAGAGGCGGAAGAGTGAACAGATACGCACGAAATCCTAATGTCAGTAGGTATAAAGAGAATGACTTACAAGCTACTGTAACAAAAATTGATACGACAAAACCTAAGCCTATAGATCCTTCCAAAACTGAAGGAATTATTTCAGAAAGATAATATATTATTAGTACATCTTTTATTTAATAAATACACTAGAAAAAAATCAGTATTATTACATATAAAAAGAGAGTGATTAAATCACTCTTTTTTTTATTCTCTATTATTCTTTTATCTCTAATCTTTTTTTTAAATCAATATGTACTTATCTTTCGTTTTCAAAAAGTAGGTAAGCATCAACTTGCTCTGTAAGTTCGTTTTCTACGCCTGTTATAAAATTGTTTACCCAAGCTCCATAATGTAAATCATCTGTTTGAAGTTCATCAATGCAAGTATCCGGATTAAACGGGAAAGTATCAAGATTCATATCGTTATTTAAATAGTGGTAAACCGTAAGCTCAATAGCCTTATCATGAAGCTGTTCTTCGTTTAGTTGAGAAAGCTCTGGGTTACTTCTAACATAGTCTAGTGGTAAAATGTCTACGTAGTATGAATCAAAAGTTACTTGAAGTTCTTCACCATCTATCGTTTCATTAATAGGTGTGTTATAAACATCTTCAACTTTTTCACATCCCGTAGAGGTAGCAAGTACTACGCCTAAGCCAAGTGCGGTAAAATAAGCTTTAATTTTATTTTTAATATTCATAATTTTCTCCTAAGGCAAAACCTTTAATTTCTATGCTTATATTTTACCGCACAAATGATGGCAAGTCAATAGGTGATTTTTTTACAAAAAACTATCAGGCAAGATGTTTGATTTTAATGCAGTATTAGGGTAATAAAAAACAGCTAAAATTCAGCTGTTTTTTTTAATTTAATTTATTAGTTCATTTCTGGCTCTTCGCCTTCTTCTGGATGTGGATCAATTCCTAGAGTAAAAACTCCTTCTTGACCTTGAACTGTCATATAATCAAATCCTTCAACGAACATATCTAATGCATCGTCAGAATATTTGAATGTATGAGGTGCTTCTACTAATTTTATAGCACATTCTTCATCTGTTAAATTATCAGCCATAAAATTTGTGCAAGATGACATATATACATCATTAGCTCTTAAGTAAGTAACAATTGCAAGAGCAGAATCTTCAAGCCTGTTAGTTGTACCGTGCTCTTTATAAAGCTCATCTAATTGTAGTTTTACCTCTTCAGGTAAATTAAATACGCGCTCAACAATTGGTGCTGGCTCATTCATTTCACTAGCAATCAAACCACCGCCAACTAATACAGATAATGCAACTCCACTTGCAAGAATTTTTTTAATTAAACCTTGACGTTTTCCCTTTTCCATTTTAATCTCCTTAAACTTTAATATAGTATATAATAACGCATAATTGAAATAAAGTCAATAGGCAAATTGGTTTTACAAAAAACTATTTAATACTACAAAACTATTTGTTTTGTTAGTTTTTTATTTTCTCTTAAAATTTAAATAAAGTTTTATAATTAAGTTAGAAAAGTTTTGGAGGATGTATGGAAAGCGTTATGGATAGAAGGGTAAGTATAAACATTTTAAGCCTATTAAAATATGGAGTATTTTTCACTCTATTTTATGTGCTAAGCTCAGCAACTATTGAAGGGAATATTCAGCCGTTTATGTTTGGGTTTTTGTTCTCGCTTGTTTGGTGCAATCAAAAAGTTATTTACTTAGCACCTTTATATGTACTAGCAGTATATATGGCAAATCCCACAATGGATATGCTTCTAGTTAGTAGTACCACTGCATTTACCATAATGTTTTTTTATGGGGTTCATTACAAGTTTAAAGTTCCAATAAAAAAAGTGGTTTTAGGCATTTACGCTGTGTTAAGTCAGTTTACATATTTATATTTAAGTATGGGCTCAGGGCAGGAATTGTTAACGGCAATTATTACTGTTTGTTTAGGCGTTTTGTTTTTGTATGCTTGCATGCATATTTTAGAGGCCGTTTTAGTTAGGGGTATAATTTATAAATTAACCATAGACGAAGTTATTTGCGGTGGGGTACTACTTTTAGCCCTCAGTATCGGTATTTCTAGTTTTACAGTCTTTAACACTCAGCTTATTAAAATTTTTGCAAGCTTTTTAATTTTACTTTCAACCTATATATACTCAGGTTCATCAGCTATTTTAATTGCTAACATAATTGGGCTTGGTGCAGTTTTTTATAGTGGAGATGTTACTTACATATCGGCATTCTCACTACTTGCTGTTGCTAGTATTGCGTTTAAAAACTCTTACAGAATTATGAGCGTTGTGGCTTTAGTTTTTGTAGATATTATTTTAGGTTTATATTTTAATGTTTATCTTGTTTACAATATGTATAGCGTTGCAAGTGTCTTAATTGGTGGACTATTATTTTATATGGTAAATAGCAATACAATTCACACCCTCTCAAGCGTGCTTGGTGGTACAACCACCAAAACGGCTATGCGAAACATTGTAAACAGAAGTAGGGAAGGTTTGTGTAGAAGAATGCATGAGATTAGTGGTGTATTTAATGAAATGGACAGGGTTTTTAAAAGTATGGTAAGAGGAATTTTGCCAGCAGAAGAGGCAAAAGAGATGTTAACACAAGAAATTATAGACAAAGTTTGTGGCGATTGCCCTGAGCGGAATAAATGCTTAAGAGTTTTAGGTAACGAAACAATGGGGGTGTTAAACGATATTGTAAGTGCAGGATTTGAGCGTGGTAAAGTGACTATACTAGATGTTCCACCATTTTTAAGCACAAGATGTAACAGAACAAATACTATTTTGTCTTCAATTAATCAACTACTACTTAGCTATAAACAATATGCAACTATGGTAAATAATTTGGATAGTTCAAGAGTATTAATTGCAGAACAGTTAAATGGCGTAGGTAAAATTATGCGTAATTTAGCTGAGGAGACAAGGCGAAATGTGACTTTTGATTTGAGTCGTGAAAATCAGCTTGTAGAAGAGCTTAGTTATGAAAACATTGTGTGTACAGAGGGGTTAATTTACGAGCATAACTCGCAAATATCTTCAGCCACTTTAGTTGTAAGAAATAAAGATGTTGGAAACGAAAAAATTGATAAAATTGCAAGTAAGGTTTGCGGTGGAAAAATGCACCTTGTTAATGCTGAGGCTAGCGAGAACAGTGGTTTTAGTGTGTTAACTTTAAAAACTGCACCTAAATACAACGTGGTGTTTGGAAGTGCAGGTGCAAGCAAGTTTGGAAACGAAATTAGTGGAGACACTTACTCGTTTATAAGAATTGGTGACGATAAATTTTTGCTGGCAATTTGTGACGGAATGGGAAGCGGAGAAGAAGCGGAGAGAACAAGTAATTTGGCAATAAGTTTAATTGAAAACTTTTATAAAGCAGGCTTTGATAACGATATTATACTAAATAGTGTTAACAAACTTTTAAGCCTAGGAAACGAAGAGGTTTTTACAGCACTAGATATTTGTGTAATTGACCTTAGAAAGAGTTTAAGTGACTTTATTAAAGTGGGAGCACCTGAAGGGTTTATTAAAAACAAAACTCAAACAGAAATTATTAAAACAGGAGCACTACCTCTTGGAATTTTAGAAGAGATGCAACCAGCAATTACTAAAAAAGCCTTGACGGGTGAAGATTTAATTATTATGTTTAGTGATGGAGTTGTGGATAGCTTTAATAGTAGAGATGAGTTTAAAATTTTTGTTAATGACACAGACACCATCAACCCACAAACCCTAGCTGAAGATATTTTAGATAGGGCACTTGAGAATTATAAAGATAAACCAGAGGATGACTGCACAGTAATTGTTGCAAGGGTTTTCCCTAGAGTTTAAAAACTAACCAAAAAATTATTGTAGCAATAGATGAGACACATATCTTCATAGACGAAAAACGCCAAGTGGCGCTGGATTTTATGCATCAACTTGCAAAATGAATAAAAAAGTATGACGGTAGCTTAATTGTAATTACTCAAAACATAAAAGACTTTACAAGTAATTATGTTAGAAGTTTATTTGAATAAAAAAAAGCCAACTCGTTTGAGTTGGCTTAGATATTATTTTGTTGGTTCTTCTGATTGTTTGATGTATTTCATTTCAATTTGTTTATGTAATTCAAATGCTGTTCCTGCCTTTAAAGGTTTTTCATTTTCATCATAAGAAGCAAATACATAGTTATCAAGCTCGCTTTCATGGTTTTTTGAAACAATACCTAAGTTTGTCACTGTTACAAAAAATGAGATATCATCTTCGGGTTGTTCGCTTATAGTTTGAAATATTTTTTTACCTTTATTGTTAAAAAAAGAATATCCTGAAATATCTTTATCAAGACCATCAAATGGACCTGATTTTGCTTTAGCTAGAATACCTGTTTCATAAGTCGTAAAATCAACATTTTGTGTTTTAAACATATGAGTTTTTTCTGGGATATTTACTAAAGCATCTTTTTTTAGCATTGTAGCTATATAGTGTATAAAATTGTCGTAATGTTCATCAATAGAGCTAGCAATATGAGTTACATTTTCATTTTTTTCTACCGGTTTTAATTTATATATTAATTGTTCATTATTCATTTCATTGCTCCTACAATTTATTTATATAGAATTATAACACGGTTTACAAAATAATGTCAATACTCAAATTAAATTAATAAACACTCAAACTGCAATATCATTGAAGTTTTTTGATAAGTATCAATCTCAGACTTTGCAATCATCTTTACAATAGGTTTTTGAATTGTTAATTTATTCATATTTACCTCAAAATTTAATCTAATAATCTGTTCTTAGTTCCCAAATTATAATATTTTCTTTGTTGGCACCTATAGGGCAATTAAATACAGTAAATTCTACTATTACATCAAAAAGATTATATTTTATTACATAATCTATAATCGCATCAAACCCTTTTATGTATTTAATTTTCTTGTCAAATATATCTGTAACCCCCTTAAAGTCAGGGTTTTTGTAACAGTCTCTAACAGAATAAGAAGGGTTGTTTGTTAAAATATAATCAATAGTGAAATCGCTATGAATACAAATTTCTCCTGCACATATTTGATTTTCACGATAATTGTAAGAAGAAACATTAATTGTAAATAGTTGCAGGTCATTTTCTTTTAGGTAATTTACTACATCATTATATTTTACTGCCAGTTTATGTTTAGGTGACATTGCAACGCTTTTATCTCTAATTGCATAATATTCTGCTGTATTTGTTTCTAAAAAAACAGCAATTNNGTCACGATAGTTGTAAGAGGATACATTAATTGTAAATGATTGAAGCTTATTGTTTTTACAATAATTTAATACATCAGCATTTTTTACCGCTAGTTTATGCTTGGGTGACATTGCAGTACTTTTATCTCTTACTGCATAATATTCTGCTTTATTGTTTTCTAAAAATCCAATTATTATTTTTGCATTAAATTCATCAAAAAACTTTTCAGGCAACTGATTTAATTTTAATTCTTTAATTTTTTTTAAACTTTCTATTTTATTACTTATTTTCATAATTATATTGTACCATAACTTAATAATAAACTCAATATGCAAAGGGGTAAATAAATGCAGGGAAGTAAATAAAACAAGGGTTTTTTTATGTAGTATAATTTACGCTTGAATTTTTTTCGGTTTTGCTTTATACTTAAATCAGAAGAAAAGAGGTAGAGGATTTTTTGTATGTTATCAGTAGGCAAAACTATTAAAAAGAATAAATTATTTAACGAAGGCGATATTGTTGGTGTTGCAGTAAGTGGCGGGGTAGATAGCCTTAGCTTGCTTCATTTTTTAAATGTTAATAAAGAAATCTATAGTATTGAAGTTGTTGCAATTAATATTGACCATCAAATGAGAGAAAATAGCAATAAAGACAGCCTTTTTGTTAAAAAGTTTTGCAAAGAAAATAATATTAAATTTAATAAGTTTAAAGTAAATGCTCTGGAGATTGCTAAAGAAGGTAAGTTAACTAAAGAAGAGGGCGCAAGAGTAGCAAGATACGGTGTGTTTGACTCTTTAATTAAAAAAAATATTGTAAACAAAATTTGTCTAGGCCATCATATTTCTGATCAGGCTGAAACGGTTTTACTTAATTTGTTTAGAGGCACAGGCTTAAACGGTGCTAGAGGTATGGAACTTGTAAGAGATAGTTACATTAGACCAATGCTTCTTACTAAAAAGATTGAAATTTTAAACTATGCAAAAAAGAATAACCTGAAACATGTAACAGATGAGAGTAACTCGGAAAACGAGTTTAGTAGGAACTATCTTAGAAATGTTGTTATGCCGCTTATTAATGCACGCTTTAAAGGTGCTGAGAAAAACCTGGCTAATTTTAGCAGTGTAGTAAAACAAGATGATGATTACATTAAAAAAATGATGAATATTGATGCCATCATTAAAGAAGACTATTTAGTAAAAATTCCTGTTAGTTACTTTTTATATCCTGAACCAATTGTAAGCAGAATGCTTCTGTATTGTTTTACCTATTTAGGTGTACAAAAAGATATTGAGAAAAAACATTTAAAAATTATTAAAAATATGGTTCGTGATGCGGTTAACGGAATTAAAATTAATCTACCAAACAAAATTAATGTTCATAAAGAATATGATTATATTACAATTATCGCTAAATCAAAAAAATATTCTTTCGAATCTAGACGGTTAAAAAGCGGAACCTTTACCATTAGCAATTTTGGTAAAATTAGCATAAAACGTACTTACAATGTAGACTCTGCGGCAAAAGACCATGTAGTTGACGTTAAAAAAGTGCCAGCAAAGGCAATTTGGCGTAAACGTAAAGACGGGGATGTGTTCACTAAATTTGGTGGCGGAACTAAAAAGTTAAATGAATATTTAATTGATAAAAAAGTACCAAATCGCCTTCGTGATGCTATTCCAGTTTTAGCACTAGATAAGGAAGTTTATATAGTGGCAGGTTATGATATTTCGGAAAAAGTTAAAATTGACCCTAATAGCAAGAGTGCTTACATCATTAAATATAACCTTAAACTGTAAAATCACTTATTTTCGGCGTTACTGTCAGGTTTTACTAAACAGTCATTTATTAACATAAACTCCTGCTTAGATAAAATCTACCGAGCCTTGAGATTAAACAATTTTACAACTTCAAGTATTTTAAACAATAAAAAAATTCTAGGAAATCCTAGAATTTTTTTATTGTTAGTTATTAAACACCACTTCCGTAAGCTGTTACCCAACTTGCTGGAGCTGTTACCCAAACCGCTGCTGCTGCACCGTTAGCCCACTGAATTGATTCTACTGCTATGTTAATGTTATAAGTTTTGTTAGCATCAATGTTTTCAAGTTCTGTTGGAATTGTAATACTTGTTACAAAGTCAACTGCGCCACTTGCACTAAGAATACCATTATAGTAGTAATAACCGTCCCCACCGTCAATCCAAGCTGGATCGGTAGCTGCTACTACGTTGTAGGCAGCAGTTCCTGCGTTGTTAAGAGTCAAAGTTGCTCTTAGTACAGCGTCAGAAGTATTAGCGGGTGAATTTACACCAATAGGTTGAGAGTAAACATCACCTGGCATTGCAGCACCACTAAAAGTTAGGCTTGCAACACCTGCACCACCTTGAGTTGTACCAATTGTTATTGGGTCACCAAGTGTAACGTCACCTGCAACTGCCGCATTTTGGAAGAAGAACGCGCCTGTTACACCAAGCACAACACTTGTTAAAAGTAAAATTGAAAGAGCAACAATAGCAATTGTAGCTGTGTTGGTTCTTTTTTTAGTTGTAGCTGAGGTTCTTCTTGTAGTTTGTCTTTTTTGATTATTTTCCATAAAACTATCTCCTTGTTTCATTTTTACAAAGGCTAGTTTAACCGATGTAATACTTGGCTTTATTTTACGTTAAAAAAAATGTTTTATGCAAAAAATTTAGTTTATTTTTAATGAGTCAAGCATATAATAAATATAGAACTTAAAAAGGAAAATAAAAATGTTAGAGCAAAAAAAAACTAGGCTAGCTAATTTATTTAATACCGAAAATAAGACTTATTATTACACTTTACTAAAAGCAATAGGTATAGGTTTTTTTGCATCTATTGTTTTCCTTATTACTATAGGAGTGTCTGGAGCTTGGTTTTTTTCGGGAAATATTACTGAAAAAACAATAAATGTTGGAAGTGTTGATATAAGTTTGCCTCTTGTTAATAATTATTTTACATATACTGGGCAAACGACGCAGAGTATTAATGTAGATGTTACAAATGACTCTAACACTCATGTTGTTGTCAGAGCTGTTCTTGGGCTTAGATGGTTAGATGACTATGAAATGGGAGATGTTAGTTTTACTCTAGCAAATAATAATTGGACGATGGGCACTGATGGATATTATTATTACGACTTAGTAGTTAACCCAAGTGGAGATATAGGTAGTGAGGCACAGCTTATAGACAGTGTAGAGCTGAGTAATATGGACGATAAAAAATTAGGTAGAAATTTTATAGTTGATATATATGTTGAGGGAGCGCAGTATGCAAATTCAGGATATGCAAACCTTTGGATAACGGCGCCTGCTAGTTGGCTTAGCTTAGTACAGTAAGGAGTTAATATGAACAAAAAAAGAGCAACTTACAAATTATCATTTTTTACATATGTTTCAGTAAGCATTATTGTTTTTAGTGTAATGATTGCTACTTTTACTTTTAGCTATGCTTACTTTGGAGGAACTTCTCTTGCTGTTGGTGACATTACTTTAGGCGGGCTTGAATTTCAAATTTTAAACAGCTTATCAAACATAGATACTGAAGAGGAAAATTTAATTATGCCAGACGAGGTAATAACCAACGCCATAACCATATTAAATACAAGAGACATTTTGGGGCTTGATGTTGAAGACTTACCCAGTATTTTTGTTAGAGTTAAACCCATATTAAAACTAGACAATATTTATAAAAACAATTTTTTATTTATTCAATTAAGTTCACCAGAAAATTGGATTCAAGGAGGAGATGATTTTATATATTCAGTGGTAAAGTTAGTGCCGGGTGCCAGTGTTCAGTTTAATGACTACTTTGTACTCAGTTATTTAGTGGACAATAGTTATCAAAATGCGGAAGTTTATTTAGGGGTAGAAGTAGAGGTTATTCAGGCTGAAATTCAGGCTTATCAGGATGTATGGTCAACCGCTCCGAAGCCTTGGAGAGATATTGTTGATTTACTTTAGCATAATAATACAATATTAAAAGAAAAGGTTAGGTGCATTTGCTTGTCATTTTGGCGTAATTTTTGTAAAATATAATAAGTATTATGTAATTTGATTAAGGAGTGGTACTGCAAATGCCTACGAATGATAAAAACCAACAACCGAATATAAAACCTAAAGTACCATCTGGAGTACCAGAAAATGGTGGCATGAAGTTGCCCAAAATGGATCAAATAAGTAGGTCAACTCCTAGTAGGGCAAAATCAGGTGGCGTAGCCAGACCTAAGAAAGCTAAAGCCAATATGCAAAAGCAAGATAAAATTGAAGCAAAGCAAAGAGAAAAAGAACTAAGAGAAAGAGAAAAAGAACTAAGAGAAAGACAAAAAGATAGAAAGACAGAAGATAAGATAAGACAAAAAGAAGATAAATTACAAAAAAAACAAGATAAACTATTCCAAAAGGAAGAAAAAAGACCTCAAGTAAGAGACTTAGGGCTTGAAGATTTATCTAAACTTGAACGTAATGTTTTAGGTAGACAGGATGATGATGACAGACGAAGAAAAATATTTATAATGGTACTGCTTGGTGTTTTAATTACTCTTGTTACACTTTCGGCATTTTTAATTATTAAACCAATTGTAGATAATGGTGGTGGAACTCCTGTAGAAGTTGAAATTGTACTAGAGGCTCAAAGCCTTGGTACTACAGAGTTAATTGACCCAAATCACCCAGAACTTGGTGTTACAAATAAATTATTTTACCCAGGAGATAGCTTTTCAGTTGAACTATACATAACAAACAGCCCCAATGTTGGCTCGTTCCCTGTGTTTTTAAAATTTAAAGCAAGTGTAGAAATAGATGGACAAACAACTCCATTTATATTTACTCCAACTTATCATAACGAAGAAGACTGGATAAGAGCATACAATATAAATAACGAGCTTGTCGACGAATGGGCTTATTATGGTTATTATTTAGACGCTTATGAAACTGTCCAAATTCTGGACGCATTAACCATAAAGGAACAACTTGGCAACGAATATCAAAATCAATCGTTTAGACTAGTTTTAACTGTTGAAACAATTGAAGGTAATGTAAGTGCTATTGAAGATTTTGAGGGCTGGTACTATGCCCCAGAGGAATGGAAAGAACAAATTGAATCTTTAGACGCACCTGTAATTCAAAATGATGACGACCAAGGCGATGATAATGAAAATGAGGACTAATACATGCGCCTTAAAAATTTTAAAATAGACCAATAATAATTATACTTTAAATGTTAAATAAGCATAAGGGGAAAATTATATGAAATTATTTAAAAGAAGCATTTTAATGTTAACCATGATTGTGGTTAGTTTTACAGTTTTTTCGGGATGTACATTTGGAAATCCTAGGCCCACTCAAATTGGAAGACCTGTTGCAAGTATTACTGAAGAGGGTGGAAGACTGTCTTTGACAACACCAGAAATAAACAATGCGGATTATTATAAGTTTTATTGGTATGCTGGACCTTATTACAATAATACTGCGTTATACGCAATTGTTGAGGGTGAGAGTAGAACTCTTGATATTACAACAATAGTGTCAGAGTCTCAGGACTATTATTTTTATATTCAAGCTGTAGGTGATGGGGAAAGATATTTAGACTCAGACCTTAGCTTAAGAGCTACTTACAATAATTCAAATGCTCTTCCTGCGCCAGTTTTAAACATATCAGGTACAGAACTTAACTGGACAGCTGTACCTAATAGTGACGGTTATGAAGTTGTTAGAAATGGTAGCGTACTATTACCCACACAAGATACTACTTTCAATATAGTATCTTATATTCAAGAAAGTGTAGTTTATGAGTTTGAGGTCAGAGCACTTGGCTCTGAGGGTAGCATGACTTATGATGATTCACTTAACTCTAATATTATTTCTTATACCGAGCATTTAATTTTAGCTACTCCATTTAATTTGGCTATTAATATTATAGAAGAAGAAAATGTGCTGGAGTGGTCTAGTGTAATAAATGCATCTAGTTACCAAGTAATAATAGATGAGGGTACAATTAATGAAGTAATTACAACAAGCGATACTAATGATCTGGTATTAACAGATTACTTATTAGCAGGCAAAGAATATACTTTTTCTGTAGGGGCTATTGCCTCAGGAATTTTCTATGATGGTGAATATTCTGAAGAACTTAGCTATGATAATCAATATACGCTAGCTACACCTACAATAATAGGTGCTAGTAGAAATGGGCTAGATGTACTTGTGGCTTGGAATGAAGCTTTATATGCCGAGAGTTATACTTTAATTGTTAACTCTGAGGTTTTACTTGATGAATTCGATCAAGCAGTAATAATTTACGACACACAAATTTTAATTTCAGGCGACCTTGAAAAAGAAGAAGGTGGCTTCGATATAGAAGTTTATGCAAATGCTTATGGATATTATCATATGCAGAGCCAAACTTCAGTACTTTATGCTTATGAAGGCATAGACTATCTTGAAACACCAACTGACATTGTTAGAGCAAGCGCAACAATAAATTGGTCTGAGGTTACAGGCGCCGATAGTTATGTCGTTGCAATAAATAATGATATTTATGAAGTTTCAGGGGAAACATTTAATTTTGAAAATTATGTTGATGATGAAGAAGTTGTTGAAATAAGAATTAAAGCTATTGGTTCTGGTTATGTTCAGGATTCTGAGTATTCAGCTCCAACTATGTATAACAATGCAAACATTGCAGTAATTGGTTATACTGATCAATATTTTTATTACAATGAATTTTATGACTATAGTATTACAACCCAAGAAGAGATGAATGCTTTAATCGCTTATGCTGTAAGTCATCATATTGAAGCAATTAATGCTCATATAATTTATGATCTTGAACAAATAGATGATGCAAGAGCCGACGGTAAAATGGTACAAATGTATTACGGCGCTGTAGTTACAAAAGCAGCAGGTGGTACTGAAACCATTGATCAAGGTAGTATTATTTATTTACTTCACGACAATTTTGTAGAGCTTGCTGATGGCAGACGCGTACAGCTTCTTGAAGGTGAAATTGACACAGAACAAGTTTTTGTAATTTATGCTGGTAATGTAAATGGCATGTTAACCGAAAATGAAATTATAAAATATAAAGAGCATTTAGCACTTCTTGCTTATAATGAAACACATGCTCTTACCTATATGAATCCTGACCAAGACGGTTTTAGTGCTTATGATTATACGTTTGGATTTACTTATACTTATGGGCTTAATGCAACACGCTCTAGTGATGACCCTGATGCCTACACTCAAAGTGAAGACTTCGCACCTCAAAATCTATCTTCAATAGGAAGAAGCGAGGACTACAATGACTTTGCTCCGGAACTTGCAATTGTGGAAGTTGAAGTTATTAATAGTGATAGTTTATTTATGGCAGTAAATTCTGGTGGTAAACCTGTATTTACAGAAGAAGATTCTCAAGCCGAATTAGTATATGAAGCTGCAAAAGATATTTTAAGAGATATTATTGATGAGAATATGTCAGACTATGAAAAAATGTTAGCTATCTATGAATGGGTAAGTTACAACACTGTTTATGATAGATATGTCTATCAGCTTTCTGCAGGTGGAGAAAATGATGAAATTATTCCAGAGTATAGAGTATTCTATTTAGAGGGCGTTATACTTGATGGAGTAGCAGTATGTGATGGAATTGCTAAGACGATTGCACTGCTTGGCAACATGGAAGGCATTGAAGTTGTAAAAATAAATGGTAATGCAGACAGTGGTACAAGCATCATTGGTCATGCTTGGAACAAAGTACGCCTTGATATTGATGGTAGTGGTGCCGAGTGGTATATTATTGATGCAACTTGGGGCGACAGTAAGTTAGATACAGACAGTAACGGTATTGGAGATCAAGAATATATGACTCATAATTATTTCTTAGTTGAAGATGATTATATCAGTTCATCTCACTTTGCTGAGAGTACTTTTAATCCTATTTGTGATACTGAGTTTAATTACTATTCAACAACCGAATATTTAACAGGTTATGACCTTTATATTACAAGTCAAGCTGAACTTAATCACTTGGTTGAGTATTTAGTTTATAACGATATTGAAGGAATTGACTTCTTTGTAGGTTATGATTATGGTGGAAACTTGCATACAGAAATTCAATCAGCTCTGAATAATGCAGGACTACCAGCTGGAAATTACTTTTTAATAACAAGCCTTCTTACTCCAGATAAAATTAATTTAGATATTGTTTATCCAGAAAGCTAAAAAGCATGCAAAAAATAAAAACGACTTGTTTAAAGTCGTTTTTTTTATGCTAATAAAAATTTATTTTAAAAGCATACTAACTATATGGAGCATAAGATGACAAAAAAACAAAAAATTAATTTAAATAGAAGTATACAAGAACCTCCAACCTCCCCAGTTTTAATGGGACCAAGAGAGGGTTTTATTGAGGACAGTGAAATTAATTTTTTATTAATTAAAAAGCGTTTAAAAACTAAGTATTTAAAAAAAATAGAACTTGAAATAGGTAAGATTAGTAAAACAAAAGTAGTAGTTACCTATCTTGGAAATATTGCAAGAGAAAATATTGTTAAAGAGATTATAAAAAAACTAAAAACTATTAAAATTGATGCCATTATAGATTCTTATTACTTAGTAGAGTTTTTAGAAAAAAGACCAAATAGCATTTTTAAACAAGTAGGCAATACAGAAAAACCAGATGTTACAGTTGCTAAAATGTTGGAAGGCAGAGTAGCCATAATAGTAGATGGTTCACCCATTGTTTTAACACTTCCTTTTATTTTAATTGAGGATTTGCAGAGCCCCGAGGACTACTATCAAAAAAGTTTTAGAGTTAGTATTATTAGATGGATTAGGTTTTTAGGTGCACTAATTGCAATGTTACTGCCAGGAATATATGTGGCAACAATGCTCTATCACTACGAGATTGTTCCGCTAAATTTACTGGTCACTCTAGCGAACTCCTCTGCCAACCTTCCAGTTAACCCAGTTGTTGAGATGCTATTTATTATAATACTTTTTGAAATTTTATATGAAGCCAACATGCGAATGCCACGCTATATGGGTATGGCGCTTAGCATTGTAGGTGCTTTAATTTTAGGCGACACTGCTGTTAGAGCAGGGCTTGTAAGTCCGCCCGCTGTTATGATTGTTGCACTTAGTTCTATTACTATCTACACTATTCCCAATCAGGCAGGGCAACTCAGTGTTTTAAGGTTTCTTTTTACTTTAGTTGGTGCAATATTTACTCTCTACGGTGTTGCAATTGTGTTCGCTCTGTTGACCATATATTTAAGCTCACTTAATTCATATGGCTCTCATTACCTTAGCCCAATTATACCTTTTATTAAAGAAGACCAGAAAGATGCAATAACCAAAAAGAGCTTGCTCAGTTTAAAAAACAGACCAAAAAGTATTAAAAACAAAAACAGCGTTAGGCTAAGAGAACCAAAGGGAAGAGGTCCGTTATGAAAAATAAAGTAAAACACAAGTTTATATTTTTTTGTTTGGTAGTTATAGTGTTTTTACTACCAAATACTCTTTTTATGGATAAACAAACAAATAAGATTGCCGTCATAACAGCTATGGGCATTGAAGAGAGCTTTGAAGGGTATGAGGTGTCTGTTGAGGTTGTTGTGCCAAGCTTTGAAGAGAGGTTTAATAAAAACTTGCAGGTAATAAGTAACTCTGCACAATCTGTTAGTAAATGTATTAGTAATATACAAGCTAACCTAGGCAAATCACTGGGGCTTGCTCATCTTAAAACAATAATTTTAACAAACTCTTTAATAGAAAATAACAATATGGCTAGTGTTTTAAATAGCTTAATAAAAAATGCAAGCTACAACAAAAATGCAATAATAGTGACTTCGCCTGAGAGTGCAAAAGACATTTTAAAGGTGAGTGTTGGTGTTAATAATAATTTAAATTTAGAACTAAATAAACTGGCTAAGTTTTCAACAAATAAGGAGTTTAACAAAAAAAGCACCTTACTAAACTTCTTTAAAGAATATGAAAAGGAAAACATCAACATTTTAAGTCAAATAAACCTAAAAGAAAATATAGATAAAGAGAATGGTGAAGATACTGTTAAAATGTTACAAACTGAAAACAATGCAAGCCTAATAAGTGCGGGCTTCAAGGTCTTAAATTTAACAAAAGAAGATATTGAAGGTATTAACTGGTTTAAATACTGCCATAAAAACGACATTTTTACTGTTAGTAATGTGAGCGATGATGTATATGAGAGTGCCGAGGTTAGTTTAAAACTAAATAGTAAAAAACTGAGGGTCTTCATAACCTATAAAAATGGTATACCTCGCATTTGGTATAGTATGTGTTTAAATGTAGATATTGAAGAGGTCTCGTCAGATAACATAAGCCAAATATTAAAATCTAAAAATAGTATTCTAACCTCTGTTTTAAAGAACAAAATATATAATTATGTTAAAACAACTATGGTAGGCGCAACAAGCCTTGCAAGAGTAAATAATGTTGACATTTTAGGGTGGGGTAACCTATTAAAAAAACATAGTGAAGATGGGTTTAACGACTATTTAAACAGCTTAAACGAGGGTGAAAATTACGTAGATAAAATTGAAATTTTTACTACTGTTAGTGTTAGAAACAAAGTTTAAATAACACTTGCCATATGTACCTTTAGGTGCTATAATAAGTGAGATTAGTTAAATATAACTATTCCTTGTTTTAGTTTCAAGCTAAAACCGATTAGACCAAAAGGAGGTAAAAAAATGAAGAATTACGAACTACTTTTAATTTTAAATGCAAGACTAGAAGAAGAAAAAACCAATGCTTTACTTGAAAAAGTAAATGGCTTTTTAACGGGCGCTAAAGCTGAAGTAGAAAAGGTAGATAAATGGGGCATTAAAAAATTAGCATACCCAATTAACTATCAACACGAAGGTTTTTACGTTATTTATGACTTAAAAGCACCAGCTGATTTAGTGGCTAGCGTTGAACCTAAATTAAGAATTGAAGAAGACATTGTACGTGTTTTATTCACAGTAAAATAATTTTAGGAGAAAATTGATATGAACAAAGCAATATTAATAGGAAATTTAACAAAAGACCCAGAACTTTCAACAACTACAAACGGAATTAGCGTTTGTAACTTCTCAATTGCAATCAGTCGTCGTTTTGCAAACGCATCGGGCGAACGTGAAACAGATTTTATTAACTGTATAGCATGGAGAAAAACAGCAGAATTTGTACACCAATATTTTAGAAAAGGTAAAAAAATAGCTGTTGTTGGCACTATTCAAACAAGAAATTATGAAGCGCAAGACGGTACAAAACGATATGTTACAGAAGTTGTAGCAGATGAAGTTGAATTTGTAGAGAGAAAAGGTTCAAATGATTCAGATAATGGCGGACAACAAAAAACCGTTACAAAATTAGAACCAATTGAAGATGACACTCTTCCATTTTAATTACACAAGGAGGATAAAATGAGCGAAGAATTAAAAAAAGAAGTAGCTGAAGAAGTTAAAGCACCAGTTAAAGAAGTTAAAGCTGAGGTTAAACCTGAAGTTAAAGCTGAAATTAAAGCTGAGGTTAAAGCTGAAATTAAAGCCGAAGTTAAAGCTGAAATAAAAGCTGAGATTAAAGCCGAAGTTAAAGCTGAGATAAAAGCTGAAATTAAACCTGAGGTTAAACCTGAGATTAAAACTGAGGTTAAACCTGAGATTAAAACTGTAGCTAGACCTGAAGCTAAAAAATTTGAAAGAAGACCTGAAAGAAAACCATACAAAAAGTTCCAAAGAAGAGGACCTAGAAGAAAAGTATGTTTTTTCTGTCAAGATAAAGTAGAAAACATTGACTATAAAGATGTAGCAAAATTGAAAAAATATGTTACTGAAAAAGGCAAAATTCTACCAAGAAGACAAACAGGCACATGCGCAAAACATCAAAGAGATGTTTCAAACGCTATTAAAAAATCAAGGATTGCAGCTATGATGCCTTTTGCGGGCGAATAGTCAAAAGCTGTTAATTTTGTAATCTCATCGTTAACTGAATAATTTTACCAACCAGTCATTTACTTTAGTAAACTCCTGCTTGGACAAAATCATTCGAGCCTTGACCTTACATAAATTTAAAAATTCTATTAAAGATTATTAAATTAAACCAGCTAAATATAGTTGGTTTTTTTTTGCAGTTAAATAATATTTTTTTAAAGGTGAATAAAAAGCTAAAGCCTGAAAAAATAGTCAATGGCTTAATTATTTATTGCAACAAAAAAGCCAACTTAAAAGTCGACTTATTTGATTTTTTATTCAGCTGTAATTTTATTGCCATCTTTGTCTGTAAAGTTACCAGTTACTATCATGATAAGATCAATCAAGGTACCGATTCCAAGGAAACCAAATGTAAACAGGTATAAAATACCTGTACCAGTTTTACCTACGTAAAAGCGGTGAACACCTAGAGTTCCAACAAAAATACATAAAAGTAAACTAACTAGCCACTTATTGTCCATTGTAGAAGCCTCCTATTTGTTAATATAAATATTATACCATTAGAGGTTAATTAAGTCCATTAAATTAGGGCTTAATAGTATATCCATCTTTATCTAAAAAGGTGCTCGTTAAAATTAGCAAAATGTCTATAACCCAGCCAATACCGAACATTCCGGCTGTAAATAGCCACAGTGCACCAGTTAAATATTTACCCGCATAAAACCTATGTGCTCCAAACAATCCTAAAAATATGGCGAGAAGAATTGTTACCGTCCAACTCCTATCACTTTTTTGCATAATAAAACCTCACTTAATAGCTTTATTATGCCTTAATTTTTAATATTTATTTAACTAAGTCTTTATTGTTTATATCAAGTAAAAAGCCACGCGTTAGCTCATTTTTCTCTTCTTTAGTTAAATGATATTCAGGTAACTTATATTTAGTAGATAATTCATCAAGTTTCACATAGTATTCGCATAATTTTTTATAGCTTGCCCTGTATGCCATTATTTTTTCTTCTGTTATATGGACGTTTTGCTCAGCCTTTGGAAGTTTCAAGTAACCTTCATATTCACTTTTAAAAAACTTTAAAGTTGCCTGTTCTCTTAGTTTTTTTGTGGACATATAATAAAGGTGTATTTTAGCCTTTTTACGCATTTTAATAAAGTTTTTTGTAGCTAAGCAGTTTATTATAAATTCTTTTAAAAAGTTTTTCTTTTCTCTTTTCATAAATACCTCTTTAATTATATATATTAAATCGGATGCAAAAAAAGAAACAAAAAAAGCTAACCTCTTGGTTAGCTTAATTTTTAAAAACTATATTGATTTACTGGTGCTGTATTTACACCCAGTTTGTTAAGTCTTGAGTTTTGATGTTTTAAAGCTTGGTTTAGTTTATTTTTATATTCTTCAGCAGATTCATTCCACTCTTCTTTATCTTCATGTATGCTTTTAAATATTTTTTCTTTATCTTCGTTTTCTCTTTTGATTTTTATAAGCAAATTATCTTCAAGTTTTGCTATTATTTTTGAATGAATTTCTTTTTTACTTAGTCTACTTGCAACTTCATCATCAACACTTAAAGAATTATATAAATCAGCTATTTTTTGAGAACAAGCGTGTTCTTGATCTTCTATTTTTCTTTGTACATGTTCTATATCGCGTTTAAAATAATATGAATCTTTTAAAGGACTGTAAATATAGCCAATCCCTTTAATTGGATTATTATATGAAGGAAAATATTCGTCACCCTCGATAAGTTCATTTATTAAGGCTATATTATCTTTAATAATTCTTAAACCTGATTTTATTTCATTTATTTTTCTTTCTTTTCTATCTACTCTTGACATAAATATTTACCTCTTATGTTTATTTTATAAAAATTATAACACATCAAAATATGTCTGTCAACTTTTAAAAAAACCAAGCCGGATGCTTGGTTTTTAATTTATTTTATGCAAATTGACTATTGTATAGTTCAAAGTAACTACCTTTTTGTTTTAGTAGTTCTTCGTGAGAACCTTGTTCAATAATGTCACCATTTTCCATTACTAAAATGTTATCGGCATCTTTTATTGTACTAAGTCTATGTGCAATTACAAAACTTGTTCTATTTTTCATTAGGTTATTCATAGCCCTTTGAAGCAGTATTTCTGTTCTGGTATCAACGCTTGAAGTCGCCTCGTCTAAAATTAAAATTTTAGGGCTCGCGAGAATTGCACGCGCAATAGTTAACAGTTGTTTTTGTCCTTCACTTATATTGCTTGCTTCCTCGTTAATTACTGTATTGTAACCGCCAGGGAGTGTTTTAATAAAGTGATGAGCTTGAGCTAATTTACTGGCTTCAACAATTTCTTCCATTGTTGCATTTTGCTTACCATAGGCAATGTTCTCTCTTATACTTCCATTAAATAGCCAAGTATCTTGTAGTACCATTCCAATGTTTTTTCTTAGGCTCTCTCTCGTAAGATCGGTAATGTCTTTATCATCAATTTTAATATTACCGCTGTTAAGTTCATAAAAGCGCATAATAAGGTTAACAATAGTGGTTTTACCTGCACCAGTTGGTCCAACAATTGCAACTGTTTGACCTGGTTTTGTTTCTAGGTTAATGTTTTTCATAAGTACATTATCCTTAGAATAACCAAATTCTACATTGTTAAATTCTACATGACCTCGAGTGTCCTCAAGGTCAGTCGCTTCTTTACTGTTTTCAAGCTCCTCGGTCGCTTCTAACACTTCAAACACGCGCTCACTACTTGCCATTAGGGTCTGCAGTGTACTGGTCAGTTGTGCCATTTGAGCAATGGGCTGAGTTAGTTGTTGAGAATACTGTAAGAATATTACAAGGTATCCAAAATCAAGTAGTCCTTCAGAAATAAATATACTTGCTACAATTGTAATTACAACATATCCAAAGTTGTTTACAAAAGTAATAAGAGGATAAATAAGTCCTGAGAAGAAGTTAGCTCTTGTTGCACTACGAGCAAGCTCATTGTTTAATTTTTTAAATTCTTCTTGGGAAGATGCTTGCCTGTTAAAAGCTTTAACAATTTTTTGGGCTGTGTAAGTTTCTTCTACATGTCCAGATAATTGTCCTCTGCTAAGAGCCTGTACTCCAAAATATTTTTGGCTACGTTTCATAACGAACGAAGCTAAAAATATACTTAAAGGTATTGTAAACAAGCTAATTACAGTAAGCCACAAATTAATGGTGAACATCATAACAATTACACCAATAACAGTTAAAACTGAGCTAAACACTTGAGTTAGTGTTTGATTTAGGTTAGTACCAATAATGTCTAGGTCGTTTGTAACTCTGCTAAGTAAATCACCAGTTGAATTGGAGTCATAATAATTTAGTGGAACTCTATCTATTTTTTGTCTTACTTGCTTACGCATGCTATAAACAATTTTTTGACTTGCTCCAGCCATAATATATCTGCTTATTACATTAAACACTGCACTTATCAGGTAAAGTATTCCTGCAGTTAATAAAATTCTTGCTACAAACGCAGTGTCAATACTAAGTCCCATTATGGGCCCCGCTAGCTCGTTAATAGCATCAACAGTAAGTTGAGGAGTTAACACCAGTAAGGTAACCGCAATAGAAGTTAGTATAATTACACTAATAACTTGTGCCCTAATAATTCCCATTTGTTTAATTAGTTTTTTGAAGGTTGCTTTAAAGTTTTTTGTTTTTACAATTTTTTGCGATCCAGGAGGTCCGCCGTGCATAGGTCCCGCCATATTACTTCACCTCCTTTTTATATTGAGAGTTATAAATCTCTTTATAGGTGATGCAGTTTTTAATAAGTTCGTCGTGTGTGCCTATACCCACAACGCTTCCTTCATCAAGGACAATAATTTGGTCAGCATTTTTAATTGTGCTAATGCGTTGAGCAACAATTAAAACATTAGCCTCTTTAGTATGTTTAACTAGTTCTTTTCTTAGTTTCGAATCTGTTTTAAGGTCAAGCGCCGAAAAACTATCGTCAAACAGATAAATTTCTGGTTTTTTAACAATAGCTCTTGCTATTGCTAGACGTTGTTTTTGACCACCTGAGAGGTTTGCTCCACCTTTTTCTACCTTATAGTCGTAGCCACCTTTTTCGCCTAAAATAAATTCTTCTGCTTGTGCAATTTTACCTGCCTCAATAATCTCTGCATCTGTTGCAGTAGGGTTACCATATTTAATATTTTCTTTAATAGTTTTATTAAACAGAGTTGCCTTTTTAGGCACAATACTAATTTTGCCTCTTAAATCTTTTAGCGTATAGTCTTTAATGTTAATACCATCTATTAATATACTTCCCTTTGTAACCTCATAAAAGCGGGGAAGTAAATTTAGTATTGTACTTTTACCACTACCTGTTCCACCAATAATTGCTGTAGTTGAGCCGGCTCTACTTGTAAAGTTAATATTTTTAATAGCATATTCATCCGCACCAATAAACTTAAAACTTACATTTTTAAATTCAAGCTGGCTATGAACACCTTTTTTACTCTTTTTAGGTTTAGCTGGGTCCATTATGTTTGGTTCAAGGTCTAAAACCTCATTAATTCTTGTGGCACTAGCACTAGCACGAGGAATAAATATAAACATCATTACAAGCATAATAAATGCAAACATAATTCTCATTGAATATTGAAGTATTGCATTTACATTAGCAAATTCGACAGCGCCAGTTGCACCAAACCAAATAATAAGTAGTGTTACAATGCTAAAAATAAAGCTAACAGTTGGCATAGTTACAGACATATATCTGTTTGCCCGCTTAGAAAGATCTGTTACTGCCTTGTTTTCTATGTCAAACTTATCTTCTTCTAGTTTTTCGTTATTAAAAGCTCTAATAACTCTAACACCTGTAATGTTCTCTTTTGCTACAAGTGTCAGATCATCAAGTTTTTGTTGCATTTTTTTATATAGTGGTACAATTTTAATTCCAACAAACAAAATCATAGCAATTAAAACAGGCAGTGCAGCAAAAATAACCAAAGTTATTTGTGCATCTAATCTAAACGCCATTATAGCGCCACCAACAAGCATAATAGGTGCCGATATCATCATTCTAATTATTATCATCGTCACTCGCTGTACTTGATTTACATCATTTATTGTTCTTGTAATTAAACTCGCAGTACCAACCTTTTCAAGTTCAACCTCATCTAAGCTTTCAACTTTTTCATATAGTTGTTGCCTTATATCTTTTCCTAAGTTAAAAGATATGTAACTAGCTAAATAGCTTATTAAAACCTCGGCTAAAACAACCCCAAGAACCGCAACAAGTGCAATGGCACCAGCTGCAATCATTTCATTAACTGGAGTTTCAACACCTGACAAACCAGGAATTAAACTAACAACTTCTTTTAATAAATCAGGAATAAGAAGATCAGCATAGCTTTTTGCAACAATAAAAACAATTGCAATAATAAGCGCTAGGCTGTAGGGTTTAAGTTTTTTCCATAATCTAAACAATTTAAAATTTCTCCTTTTATTTTCATTCAAAATCAATTATATATGACACGTGTCATTTTGTCAAAGAAAATATACATAGTTTTTATTTTTTTATGTAATTTTTTGTATTAAGCTATATATGAGCACATATATTATTTAGTTAATAAAAAATTATTGTTAATTTAAAATATTGCAACTTGCTTTTTTCCTTATAATTTTGTATAATAAACTATAGATGTAAGAACCGAGGTTAAATTAATGAAGAGAAACATAAACGATTTTTTAAGCGGTAGGGTTATTAACTTAAAACAAGAAAATAACAAAACAACTGTCACTATAAAAACTTTAAATAAGCGAGTTGTTGCTTGTGGTGTTTTTGACGACATTAAAAAGGGTGACCTAATTGAAGCTGAGGGTATTTTAAATAAAGAAAATAATAAATTTACAGTAAAAAATAGTAAAAAGGTTTTAAACAATAATTTAGATGCACTTTTAAACTTAATGAAAAGCGGATACTTTAAAGGTGTTGGTGGTAAAAAAGCTGAGCTACTTGTAAAAGAGTTTGGCGAAGATTTATTATATACTGTTGAGCGTACCCCAAACGAGCTTACTTATGTTAGTGGTATTAGTGATAAAATTGCAAAAGATATAAATACTAGTTTTTTAAATATTAAAACAATGTCAAATGCAATTATGTTTTTTAAACAGTTTGACCTTAGCAATAATGCAATTGACAGAATTTATGACCAGTATGGCTTTAATGCAGAAAAACTTGTAAAAGAAGATCCTTACAGATTGATTAGAGAAGTTGATGGAATTGGTTTTAGTAAAGCTGATGAAATTGCCAGTAGTATGGGAATTGAGGAACTTAGCACAGAGCGTTTTAAAGCGGGAATGCTAAAAATTATTGAAGATAGAATTAATTATAGAGGCGATACCATTGTTTATGACGAAGTGTTATATGAGAGTATGGGCGCACTACTTAATAAACCGTTAATTAGTACAAAACAATTAGCGAGCGATTTAGCTGAAATTTATTCGGGCTATTTGGTTAAAGAACTAGCAGACAGTTTTCCAGGGCAGGAAGAAACCATTAATTTAATTAGTGATGTTGCCACTAGAAATGTAAGAAACTTAATTGCAGGCAAAAAGCCACCTCTTCAAAAATACATAAAAGCTCAACTTAAAAAGGTTTTAGATGAGAATGGCTACAAACAAAACTCTAAAAAATTTATAAACGCAGTTAGCGTTGTAAATAAAGCCAGTAAACTAATTGCAGATATTACTGCACTTAAATTAGCTGATGAGAAGAAAACAAATGATGAAATTAAAGAACTTAATAAAGAATATATAAAAACCAATTGGGGCTTAGTTAAAAAAGCAGGTAATGAACTTAGACGCGAAAAACAACTAAGACACGATGTTGATTTGTTAGATGATAATAAAAGGACTTATGTTGCTCTTCAAAAACATTATGATATTGAAAAACATATAGCCAGTCGACTAGTTGAACTAAGCAAAAAACAGCCTAAAAAAATAAGCACTGCTAATTTTGACAGAGTTATTACCGCTTATGAGACAAAAAATAAAATTACTTTAAATACCGAGCAAAAAAGCGCTATTGAATCAGCACTTAATAATAATGTAAGTATTATAACGGGTGGACCAGGAACAGGTAAAACTACCATTTTAAAGGCTGTTATTGAAGCACTTAAAAGCACAGGAAAGAGTTATGTTTTAACAGCACCAACAGGTAAAGCGGCAAAAAGAATGTCGGAAGCAATTGGTACAAAGGTAAAAACGCAAACTGAATTATTTGAAGAGAAAAGAGGACAGTTGCAAGCTGAAATAATGAGAGGCGAGCGAGCAGGCACAATTCATATGGCACTAGGTGTTAACGGGAAAAATGCTAAAGAGCGTTTTAAACATAACAAAAACAACAAATTTAAAACAGACGCTATAATTATTGATGAAGCTAGCATGGTAGATATTGATCTTATGTCTAATTTATTAAAAGCAATAAAAGACGATACTAAACTTATTATTGTAGGGGATGCCGATCAACTATCAAGTATAAGTGCTGGAAACTTGTTAACTGATATTATTGCTTCAAAAGTAATACCAACGACAAGACTTACAGAAATTTATCGTCAAGCAAAAGACAGTGGTATTATTGAAAACTCTAGTAGTATTAATAAAGGCATTTTGCCAGATTTAACACAAGATGAGTTTAAAAATGATAAAGAATTTAATATTACAAAAGCGAAAGGTCAAGAAGATATTGCAAATAAGACAATTGATACAGTTATGAGTATTGTGCCAAAGCTTAAAAATGTTACACCTCAAGAGGTTAATGTTTTAACTCCTTTCCTTAAAGGCGAAGCAGGAGTACACAAATTAAACGAAAGACTTCAAGAAGCTATCAATGCCCCAGATGCTAGTAAAAATCAAATTGAAATAAACGAAACCATTTATCGTGAAGGCGATAAAGTAATTCAAGTAAGAACTAATTATGATAAGAAATGGCACAAATTCACGGATAACGGTATAGAGCACGGACTAATAATAACTAATGGTGAAGAGGGCATAATTGAAAGCATAGATACAGATAAAAAAATTATTCAAGTAGCGTTTGAAGATGGTAAAAAATCAGCTTATCGTGAGAATTATGGTCAACTTCAACTAGCCTATGCAAAAACCATTCATAAGGCTCAGGGTAGTGAACATAAATATGTAGCACTCGCTCTAGGTGGCGGTAATCCATTTTCTGTTACAAGAAAACTTGCCTACACAGGAGTTACAAGAGCTAGCCAGTTTGTTAATATGATAGTTAACGGAAGGGATTTATTCAGACAAGTTGTATTAAGAGATGAAAAAAGAAACACAATGCTTCAAGGATTACTTGAAAAAGAGGCGAGCAAAGAAGCTGTTCCGGTTATGAACTAAAAAAAACAGAGTATTAACTCTGTTTTTTATTGGTATCAAGTTTATATTTTTGTGAGTAAGCATAGGTTCCGCCTCTAACGTTAATGGCGTCATAACCTAAATCTTCTAAAAATTTTACAAGGCTAAGGCTTCTTACTCCGTTAAAGCAAATAATGTAATATGTCTTCTGCTTATCAAGCAAAAATTCGTGATTATAATAAATCCCAGTGGCTGGTATGTGTTTGCTTGTAGGTATTAAACCTCTACCAAGCTCACAACTTTCCTTAATGTCTATAATATTTATTTTGCCAATTAGAGAATTAAGTTCATCTACTGTAATACTTTTCATTATCTATTATCCCAGTCTACCATGCCACCAAGTACATTTAAAACATCCTTAAAACCATAGTCTTTCATAATATTAATTGCATCAGAAGTTCTACTTCCCGTCCTACAAATTATTACTGTCGTTTTATTTTTATCTAAGCCGTCTAGCATACTTAAATCATTCCGAAATTGATAGTAATCTAAATTATATGTAAACTCATTTATGTGAGGACGACTAGGATCGGTTGAGCCATAGTATTCATCACTTGTTCTAATATCTACAAATTGATAGTCCTCATTTAAAATTGTGGCTAGTCTGTCCACGCTAATGTTTTCTGAGCGTAAAAAGTTAAAGTTTATGTTAATATCAAACACCATAAATACTCCAACAAGTAGTATCACAAGGGCTAGTGTTCCAGCTATTAAAACTTCTTTTTGTTTTTTCATAATAAAATCCTCAATATGTATTGTTATTAAAACATAACTATTACATTTTAGCAAAATTTCACCACTTTTACAAGCGTTTTTACAACAAATTTAAAAATTATGTTAACTCGCAAACACTTGATTTATTTTCTCATATTCTATACAATATAATTAGACATAAAAAGGGTAGAAAAAATGATTTTAAAAGGTTCAATTGAAGATGTAATTTACAGAAATGAAGACAATGGTTATACTGTTGTTTTATTAGACTGCTCAGGTGAGGCTATTACCGCTGTTGGTAAGTTTCCTAGCGCTAATCATGCCGAGGTTGTAGAGCTTAGCGGAAACTTTGTTAAAAACGCAAAGTTCGGTGAACAGTTTAAGGCAGAAAATGTAAAAGTGCTACCTCCAAACACACTTGATGGCATTGAGCGTTATTTAAGCAGTGGTTTAATTAAGGGCATTGGTCCAGTTACTGCAAAAAATATTGTTAATACCTTTAAAGAAACAACACTGGATGTAATTGAATTTAACCCATCAGCCTTAAAACAGGTTAAGGGAATTAGTGAGAGCAAAGCTGTGCAAATAGCAGAAGCTTTTAAAGAAATTAAAAAAATGCAAAATGCAGTTATGTTTTTGCAAGGACACAACATTACAACAAATATGGCGGTAAAAATTTATAAACGATATTTAGATAAAACCGAAAACATTTTGGGGACAAACCCATATAGACTAGTTGAAGACATTGACGGCATTGGTTTTTTGACTGCCGATAAAATTGCACAAAAGTTGGGTATCCCGTTTGACAGTTTGTTTAGAATGCGTGCAGGTGTACTGCACATTATGAAAGAAAACTCAGATAAAAACGGTAATACTTATTTACCGTATGATAATTTTATTAAAGCGATAAGAAAACTACTACAGCTAGACCCCAAAGCTTATGAAGAGTTAATTGAAGAGGTTGTAAAGAACCTAATTATAGATGGTGCACTAAAGCGTTTCGAGGTTGAGGGGAATATAGCCCTAATGCAAATAAAGTATCATATGATAGAAATGGATGTTGCAAGCAAACTTGTTGCACTAAAAGAAAATAAAAAAGAAAGTGACCTTGACCTTACAAGTGAAATTGATGAGTATGAGAGAGTAAATAAAGTAAAACTTCACAAAAACCAACGCCAAGCTATTGAAATGGCAGTTAATAATGGTGTTAGTGTAATAACAGGTGGACCAGGTACTGGTAAAACCACTATTGTTAAGTGTTTAATAAACTCTTTTAAAATGCAAGGCAAAGATGTATTACTTGTTGCCCCAACGGGAAGAGCAAGTAAAAAATTAAACGAAAGTACCGGCGAGAAGGCCAGTACAATTCATAGAGCCTTGGGTGTTGATTTTCAAAACGGAAACAACTTGTTTGTGCATAACGAACTTAACAAATTAAGAGCAGATGTAATTATTGTAGACGAAGTTAGTATGGTGGACTCTAGTTTAATGTACTATTTACTTAAGGCGATTAAAAAAACTGCGATACTAGTTTTAGTTGGTGATAAAAACCAGCTTCCAAGTGTGGGGGCGGGTAACGTACTTGCAGACATTTTAAACAGCCAAATAATTACTAAAATGGAACTTACAAAAATTTATCGTCAAGATGCTAAGAGTTTAATAATAACTAATGCACACGCGATTAACAATGGTTATATGCCAACGCTTGATAACTCGAGTAGTGATTTCTTTTATGAGGCTAAGTCTGACCCAACCCAGATGCTAAGAACAGTTGTAGATTTAACCGTTACAAGAATACCAAAATATTTAAACATCAATCCACTAACCATTCAAGTGCTTTCTGCAATTAGAATGGGTGCAAGTGGTGTTACAAACTTGAACAAAGAACTTCAACTATATATTAATCCAGCAGCTAAAGATAAACAAGAGATTGTAACCGAGTACACTGTTTACAGAGTAGGCGACAAGGTTATGCAAACTTCTAATAATTATAATCAAGAATGGATTAGAACCTCAAATGGACTAAAAGAAGAAGGTGCCGGCGTATTTAACGGTGACATCGGTTTTATTGAAGCAATTAATAAAGAAACAAAAGAAGTAATAGTGAAATTTGAAGACGGAAGACGCACCTATTACCCAAGAAATGAACTCTATCAACTAGTGCTGTCTTATGCTACTACCATTCATAAGTCTCAGGGTAGCGAGTTTGACGTTGTAATAATTCCTGTAACAGGCGGAGCACCAAGCATTATGACCAGAAACCTACTATACACCGCAGTAACTCGTGCTAAGAAGATGGTAGTTTTGGTTGGGTCAAAATTTAACATTAAACGAATGATAGACAACACTTATACAAAAACGCGTTACAGTATGTTAAAACATTATTTGGTCGATGCACAAAAAAACATAGACTTTTTGTACGGAGCATAATATGGAAAAGTTTTTAAAAGTTTTAAAAAAGCCCTTTGTCATTTTTAAAAATGCTTTATTTGTAAAAGACATTAAGTGTATTACATGTAATAAGGAGCTCAGTACAAAAACAAAATATGGACTTTGCGATGAGTGCCTAAAAAACTTGCCGTTTAACAATTCTCACATCTGTTATAAGTGTGGCGACAGTTTAACGGGTAGAGGAAGTTATTGCCTTAGTTGTAAAGATACAAAAAAAGACTATGAGTTTGCAAGAAGCCCTTTTATTTATGAGGGTAAAATTAAAACTTTAATTTATAAACTTAAATACTCTAAAGGTAAATATTTATCGCCTTACATAAGTTACTTGTTAATTGATGAATTTATAAAACATGACTGGGAAGTTGACATAATTGTACCTGTTCCGCTTTTTAAAAGTCGCGAGAGGAAAAGGGGTTTTAATCAGGCAAGTTTAATAGCTTCAAAATTTGAAGAGGTTTTAAACCTTCCTATTGAAAATAATAATTTGGTAAGAGTTATTAATACTCCGACACAAACAAAACTGACAAGACGCGAAAGACAAGCAAACTTAAATAAAGCGTTTAAAGTAATAGACACACAAAAATTAAAAGGTAAAAATATACTTTTAATCGATGACATTTTTACAACAGGTGCAACTACCGATGAATGCAGTAAAATGCTTAAAAAAGCAGGTGTTAAAAACATTTACGTTTTAACGCTAGCTCATGTTAGACGACCTATAATTAACGAAAATACCTAAAAACTGCAAAAAAAATAAAATAAAATACCTCAAACATTTTTATTTTGCTCTTTAGTGGTGTAAAATAACTAAGAATTTAATTAAAAGGAAACATAATGGGATTATTTAATTCAGACAATGACAGAAATATTAAAAAGCTAAGAAAAATTGCCGATAAGGTAGATATCTTAAACGATAAGTATGAAGCAATGACAGATGAGGAGCTTAAAGCTACAACCGCACTTTTAAAAGAGCGTTTAGCAGAGGGCGAAACCCTTATTGATGTTTTACCAGATGCTTACGCCGTTGTGCGTGAGGCAAGTTGGCGTGTACTTCATATGAAGCATTTTTACGTGCAAATTTTAGGTGGAATAGCACTTCACCAAGGAAGAATTGCAGAGATGCGTACAGGTGAGGGTAAAACTCTTGTTGAAACTCTTCCTGCTTACCTTAATGCTTTAACAGGCGCGGGTGTTCACATTGTTACAGTAAATGAATATCTTGCTGGGCGTGATGCTGAGTGGATGGGAAAAGTATTTAAATTTTTAGGTTTAACTGTTGGTGTTACAAGTGCTAGTGGTAGCCCAGAGGAAAAAAGAGAAGCCTACAAGTGTGATATTACTTATGGTACTAACGCCCAATTTGGTTTCGACTTTTTAAGAGATAATAGACAAGTAAGACTTGCAGATAAAGTTCAAAATGGACATGCTTTTGCAATTATCGATGAAGTAGATAGTGTTTTAGTAGATGAAGCTAGAACACCACTAATTATTTCAGATCTTGGTGGAGATTCTTCAACTGAGATGTATGAAGAAGCTAATAAATTTGCAAAAACCCTAAAGCTAGATGCTGATGTTGAACTTGATGAAGAAAATAAAACAACTCGTCTAACAGATTCAGGCGTAGATAAAGCAGAGCGTTATTTCAAGTTAGAAAACCTATCCGATATTAGTAACCTTGAGCAAAATCACTACATCAACAATGCAGTAAAAGCAAAATATTTATTAAAAAGAGATTCTAACTACATTGTAAAAGATGGAGAAGTTTTAATTGTAGATGAGTTTACTGGTCGTATGCTTGCAGGTCGTAGATTTAATCAAGGTCTTCACCAAGCTATTGAAGCTAAAGAAAATGTAAACATCAATAATGAAAATAAAACAGTTGCAACTGTTACTTATCAAAACTATTTCAGACAATATAAAAAACTGAGTGGTATGACTGGTACAGCAAAAACGGAAGAGATTGAATTTAACAAAATTTATACTCTTGATGTTGTTGTAATTCCAACCAACAAACCAATTTTAAGAAATGATAGAAACGACCTTGTGTTTAAAACCACTAAGGGTAAAATTCAGGCAATTGTAAACGAAATTAAAGAAAAATATGAAACAAGACAACCAATGCTTATTGGTACAACTACAGTAGATAAAAGTGAAATTATTAGTCACGAGCTTAAAAAAGCAAAAGTGCCACATGCTGTACTTAATGCCAAAAATCACGAAAGAGAAAGTGAAATTGTAGCACAAGCTGGCAAAATGGGAGCAATTACTATTGCAACCAATATGGCTGGTCGTGGTACAGATATTTTACTTGGTGGTAACCCAGAATTTTTAGCAAAACAAAAAATGAAAAAAGAAAACTTTGAAGATTACTATATTGCAGAGAGTACTTCTTATGCAGTTAGCGAAGACGAGAAAGTAAACGAAGCAAAGGCTCGTTATAACACTCTTTTTGAACAGTTTAAAAAAGACACAGACAAAGAAAAAGAACTAGTATTAAAATCAGGTGGATTGTTCGTACTTGGTACAGAGCGTCACGATAGTAGACGTGTAGATAATCAGCTTCGTGGTCGTGCCGGTCGTCAAGGCGACCCGGGTGAGAGTATTTTCTATATTTCTCTAGAAGACGATTTAGCAAGACTATTTGGTGGAGAGAGATTAAAATCTGTTGCAAACTTCTTTAACTTACCTGAAGATCAACCAATTACAAATATGAAAATGATGGGCAGACAAATTGAGCAAGCTCAAAAACGAGTTGAGGGAATGAACTTTGCTAGGCGTCGTGATATTTTGTATTATGATGATGTGTTAGCAAAGCAGCGTGAAGTTATTTATACCGAAAGAAACAAAGTACTTGAAGGCGTAGATATTCATGAAGAAGTTCTTGAAATGATTAAAGAACAGGTAAAACAAGCTGTTAGAGGTGCGATATCTGACCGTAAACTTTACAGCGAGTGGAAACTTGATAAGTTAAATAACTCACTAGAAGATGCAAGATTTTTTGCAAGAGATACAGACTTTATTACAGAAGACAACGTGGAAGGTTTTGTAGTTAAAGATGTTATTAAACTTGTGCTTGATGCAGTTTTAGAAAGATATGATAGAAGAAAAGCTAAAGTTGAAGAGCTTGGCTATGAATTTGCAGACTTCGAGAGGACAATATTGCTTAAACAAGTTGACGCAGCTTGGATAGAGCATATTGACCAAATGACAATGTTAAGAAGTGAAATTTCTACAAGAACAGATCCTTTAACCGCTTATAAGCAAGAAGGATATGAAATGTTTGAAGGTGTTATTGATAGGGTTAGAGAAAATACTGGAATGCTACTGCTAAACGCACAGCTAAAAGCCAGGGTATTTGTAAGAAAACCTCTTAAAAACCTTAAAATGGGACCAGTAGAACGTAAAAAAATAGTAACTTTTATTAGGAAAGAAGCAAAAGTAGGTCGTAATGACCCTTGCCCTTGTGGGAGTGGTAAAAAATACAAAAGCTGCTGTATAAATAAATAAAAAAATTTACTTGGGTAATACCAAGTAAATTTTTTATAATATTATAAATAAAGGGTTGACCCTATAGTATGCTATAATGTTAATATTAGGTTGTAGAGGTGTTTTATGTATAAAATTGGTGAGTTTTCCAAAATCAGTAAATGCTCGGTTCAAACCTTAAGATATTACGATAAATTAAATATATTAAAGCCTAAAATAATAGGCAAATATAATAATTATCGTTATTATTCTGAGGATGATTTAATTGAACTTAATGTAGTAAAAAAATTAAAACAAATGGGTTATAAACTTAGTGAGATACCACATAATTTAAGTGAACTTAGTGATGAGTTATTTTTAGAAAAAAAATTAGAACTTGAAAATGAAATTAGTTTTAAAAAACAAACAATAAAAAACTTAGAGCTAATTATTTATAGTTCACAAGTAAGCAATGAAAAAATTATAGAAACATTAAAAACCTCTTCGAAAAATAATAAGGAGAATAAAAAGATGAAAAGAAATTACAAAGAATTTAAAGAAAAATTACTAAAAGCCTATGACAAAGCCAAAGATGGGGATAAAAGAAGCTGCATATTACTTTTAGAAGAAATTAAAAATGACTTATTTCTAGTTACAAAGGAATCAGATCCTTTTTGGATAATATCTGCTGGTAACTTATTTGCAGGAGTTGTTTACGAGATTATTGAAAACTGCCCCAGAGAAGAAGTTACTTTTACAAATATAACTTATTCTAAAGTAAATGATAAAAATATTATAGAAAATATAGATGAGTATATAAAAACTTTAAAAATGAATAGTTATTCGTACTTAACATTATTTCCATTTTCGGATATGGCACCAAATACCTTCAAAGGTCTTAAAATGGTTTTCCATAATGCTTTAACCGATTTAACAATTCAAGAAATTTTATAGCAAAATAAAAAAACTAGGTGAAATACCTAGTTTTTTAATATTATTTCTGTTAATTAAAGATTCTCATCATGGGCCATATTATTATAATATGCTTCATTTTTAGCTTTAGTTTCTTCTTTAACTCTTACCAAAACATCTTCTGTTTTTTCAGCTTTAGTATCGTTGTTATATATTCTGTTAGCTTCTTCTTTAAGAGCCTTTAGTTCAAAAGGTGGAAATTTTTTCGCAAATGAAAGATTTTGGTCTTCATCTACTTGAATCATATCTCTAAGCTCTTTTGCAACCTTTTCGTTGATAGTCCTAATAAGCAATCTATTATTTTCTTCTAATTTTTCCATTAATTTATCATATTGAACTTCTGTAATGTTTTCCATAATATACATCCTTTTTGTTTTTTAATTCATTTTTATTATAAAATATTTTTAAATCAATGTCAAGACTTAATTTAATCAATTGTGTTTACAAAGCAAGGTTTTACGTGTAAAATAAAGTAAGTATATAAAGGAGCTTATTATGTTAAGTATAAAGACAAGCGAAAATTTAAATGAAGTTAAAAAGCTACTTAGCATAGTAGAGGAGTATCTTTGACCCGACTGATTTAAAAGTTCAGTTAAAGAGTTTAGAAGAACAAGCAAAAGACCCTAATTTTTGGCAAGACCAAAACAGAGCTAAAATAGTGGGTAAAAAAACAGCCAGTATAAACAGAAAACTAGAAAACTTTAACAGTTTGAAAAATGAGTTTGAGTATTTAGTTGAAGTGGCTGATATGCTAAAATTGGAAGATGATAAAGACCTGCAGGCAGAAATTAGTAGTAATTTACCCAGCTTACAAAAAAAATGTGAAAAATTATATTTAACTACACTGCTTAGTGGTGAGTACGATAATAATAATGCAATTTTAACACTTAATTCTGGCGCTGGTGGCACAGAGAGTAACGACTGGACGCAGATGCTTTACCGCATGTATGTAAGATATGCTGAGAGTGGTGGATTTAAGGTTAGCTTGCTTAACCGTTTAAAAGGCGATGTTGCAGGCATTAAGTCGGTAAGCTTTTTAATAAGTGGCGAAAACGCTTATGGATATCTTAAAAGTGAAAAAGGCGTACACAGGTTAGTTAGAATTAGCCCATTTGATTCTAATAGTAGACGACACACAAGTTTTACAGCACTGGATGTTATGCCAGAAATTGAAGATGATGATATTATTGAAATAAAATCTGAAGAGATTAGAATAGATACTTACAGGGCAAGTGGTGCTGGTGGACAACACGTTAACACAACAGATAGCGCTGTTAGAATTACACATTTTGAAAGTGGAGTTGTGGTGACTTGTCAAAATGAACGCAGTCAAATACAAAATCGTGAAACTGCTATGAAAATGCTAAAGAGTAAATTAGTTCAGTTAAAAGAACAACAACATAAAGACAAACTTGCAGGACTAAAAGGTAAAAACACAAAAGTTGAGTGGGGCAGCCAAATAAGAAGTTATGTTATGCACCCATATAGTATGGTAAAAGACCACAGAACAAGTTTTGAAACCTCAAATGTAAACACTGTTATGGACGGTGAACTTCAAGGTTTTATCGATGAATATTTAAAGAGTTTAGGGAAAGAAAATGTTTAAAGAAGAGATGATAGAAAAAGTTAATAAATTAAAAAATAAAAGTGAAATTTTGGTGCTTTCTATAGAAAGTAGTTGTGATGAAACTGCAATTGCTGTTATTAAAAACGGTAGAGAAGTTTTAAGTAATGTTATCAGTAGTCAAATTGAAATTCATAAGCGTTTTGGTGGAGTTGTGCCTGAAGTTGCAAGCAGAAACCATACTATGTCAATAGTAAACGTTTTAGATGAGAGTTTAAAAAACGCAGGAGTTACACTAAAAGACATTGATGCCATTGCAGTTACTTATGGTGCTGGGCTTGTTGGTGCGCTGATGGTAGGAGTTAATTTTGCAAAAGGGCTTGCTTATTCCAATAACATACCTTTAATTGCGGTTAACCACATCAAAGGACACATTGCAGCCAACTATTTGGCTCATAAAGATTTAAAACCACCATTTTTATGTCTTGTTGTTAGTGGCGGACATACGGCAATTTTAAATGTAACAGATTATTTAAGTCATACTTTAATTGGTAGCACCCTCGATGATGCTGTTGGTGAAGCGTATGATAAAGTTGCAAGAATTTTAGGACTTGGCTATCCAGGTGGACCAATTATTGATAAATTAGCTAAAGAAGGTGAGGCAAATATTAAGTTCACTTCACGAGACAAACTAGCAAAAACAAACAACTTCAGTTATTCGGGACTTAAAACAGCAGTAATAAACTATGTACACAAGTTAAAACAACGAGGCGAAGATCTTCCCGTTAACGATATTTGTGCAAGTTTTCAAAAAAGTGCAGTGGACGTTTTAATTACAAAAGCAATAAGAGTAGCTAAAAAGCAAAACAATAAAAAAATTATTCTTGCAGGTGGCGTTGCAGCAAACAGCTATTTAAGAGAGCAAATGGATAAAAAAGCAGGTGAGGAGAACATAGAAGTTTACTACCCACCTAAGCATATGTGTACAGATAATGCAGCCATGATAGGCAGTGCAGGCTATTATAATTTAATAAATGGTGAGGGTGTTAGTGATCTTTCGCTTACTCCAAAACCCAGCCTACCGCTTTAAACACATTTCTTTTGTTAACTTCTTCGTTACTGTCTTGCGTTGCAAAACAGTCACATATTATATATATGCTCCTGCTTTGCAACCATAAGCCGAGCCTCGAACTTAACTAAAATAAATGTATTTAAAGAAACTGTAAATTTTGAAATTTTGAAAATTGCCAGTTTAATGATATACTCTTTAAACAGCAACTCACTAAAACCCTAATTAAAAGGACAATAAATTATGAAAAATACAAGAGAAGTTAATAATATAATTATTAACTATAATGATTTTGATAAGAAAAAATTAAATAAAATAGTTAAGCAGTTTGATGAGAAATGGAAAGAAGTAGCACTTTACTTTAAAAATGAAGTTGATTATAAAAAGCCAGTTATAAACCTATTTAATTCTCGTGCAGGATATGTTGAGAGTACTACATTTAGTTATGTGAAAAATGAGTTAACAGGAGTTTACAAAAAAGCTAAAGGCGAGGCTTTTATTTTGGTGCCAACTGGAGAAAAAGACATTGAAAAAATTTCAAACCTATTTGTGCATGAGTCTGTGCACCACGTAATAGATAAAATAGGAAAAGATATTCCAGAGTGGCTTAATGAAGGAATGAGCTTATATTTTTCTAAAACTTTTGAAGATTTAGGATCTTTTAATCAACTAGAGTTAGAGCAATCGATAGATTTTTTAAGAAGAGACTTACCAGATACGACCTTTGGAATGTTTGCAAGATGCTATTATCATCATTTATCAGTAGATTATTTTCATAAAAAATATGGAAGTCATAAGATGATGAAATATATAAAAGAAGATTTTAACACAGAAGAGCTTTTTGGCAAATCTCAAGATGAATTAAATGAAGAATTTGCTGAGCATGTAATAAAAAGTTTTGAAGTAAAAAATAATGCTGAGCTTGAAATTAAACTTACTTAGGAGAAAAAATGCAAGATAATTTTATACAAGTTGATGTTTTTAATTATTTAACAAATAACTATAAAGAAGTTGATTTTTTAGTTGCAATAAAGGTAGCTAGTGTAAAGGCGGTAAAAGGCAAACTTGGAGAGAGTGTCGAAACGGTTTTACAAAACGGTTTAAGGGAAACAATTAATGTTGTAAAGCAAGACGCGAATAGTAACGTAGATGTTATAATAACTAACATGGGTGAAGAGAAGTATGTAATAAGCTATAAAAAGTTTATTAAAAATTATAAAAAGGTAAAAGAAAATATTTACAAACCAAAAACAAACTATAAGGTTGTTTTAAAACTAAAAGACGATATCAGTTTTGTGGCTCCATGGAAAGAGCTTATGCACATAAGTAGAGGCGGTTTTCTTGTTATTAACAACCAAGACGACATTTATGGCATAAATGAGAGTGAATTTTCGAGCACCTATAAAATAGTAAAAAATTAAACAGCTTACTTAGCTGTTTTTTTAATAAAAAAAGATAGAATACACATAATAAGTTAAGTTTTTAAGTGGAGCAAGTATGAAAAAATTTAAAGTAAAACTTATTATTAGTTTTTTGCTAGTAGTTATGTTAATGTCACCCTTAACTGAAGTTTTTAAACCCTTCAGGCAAGTAAGAGCACTGCCTATTCCTAAGAATTTAACAGTATTGATTGATGCGGGGCACGGCGGAAGAGACAAGGGAAGCACGGGGCTTACAACAGGTGTTTATGAGAGTGATTTAAATCTTTTGTACAGCAAACAGTTAGAAGAGTACTTCAATAACTTTGGAATTAGAGTTATTCAAACAAGGAAAGATGAAGATGCTTTGTTTGTAGGGGCTCGTGGTTTTATTAAAAAAAAAGATATGCAGGTAAGAAAAAATTTGATAGAAGCAGAAAAACCAAATATGGTAATAAGCCTACATATGAATGAGTTTGTTGCGGGCAAAAACCAGAGCGGGGCACAGGTATTTTATGAGGAGGGTAGTGAGACAGGTAAGGAGTTAAGCGGGTATATGCAAGCTGAGTTTAATAAAAATCAGCCAAAACAACGAATAAACCTAGCGGGAGACTTTTATCTCCTTAGAGATTTGAGTATTCCTGCTGTTATTGTTGAGTGTGGTTTTTTAAGTAACGAGGCGGAAGAGAAACTACTGCAAACAAAAGCCCACAAAGAAAAAATTTGCTCTATAATTTTTAAAGCATCTATTAATTATTTTTTTAAATAAGGGTAAAGACTTTCATAGCTTTTATTTTTTCAGAGTTTAGCTTTACTTGTTGTAAAGTTTTTCTTTTTTATGCTATAATTGTTATCAAGAGGAGTGCGAGCTTTGGAAGAATTTGAACAGTTAATTAGTAGTAATAAAAATACCATAACAACGGCTAAGGCGAAGGAATATAATAGCCTTGTTTTTGCGTTTGTTGGTGACTCGGTTTATACTATGTTTATTCGCACCTATCTTGTAAAAAAATCAACCGCTCAAGCGGGCAAGCTTCACACCCTAACAAATGGGTATGTGCAGGCGAGTGCTCAGGCAAAAGTTTATGACAAAATGCTTGACATACTAACTGAAGGGGAAGCTCAAATTGCAAGAACAGCAAGGAATGCAAAAACCAAAACTCCTGCTAAGAATGCAAGTTTAGAAGACTATAAAAAAGCGACAAGTTTTGAAGCTGTTTTAGGTCACTTATATTTAACAAATCAAACAGCGAGACTAAACGAACTATTACAGTTTAGCTTAAAGGTTATGGAGAAATAATGAAATTAGAAGGTAAGAACGCCGTTTATGAGGCGCTTAAATCAGGAACAGAAATTAAAAAACTATTTATACTAAATACTAATAAAGATGAATTTACAGGTAAGATTGTAAATTTAGCTAGTAAAAAGAAAATTAATGTTAAGCTTGTAACAAAACAAGTTTTAAACAAAGAAAGTGTTACGTCTCGTCATCAAGGGTTTATTGCTGTTGTTAACGACTATGAATATGCCGAGGTTGCAGATATTTTAAATGCAGCTACCGTAAAGGGTGAAGATAACTTTATTGTTATTTTAGACGGCATTGAAGACCCACACAATTTAGGTAGCATTATTAGAAGCTGTGAGTGTGCAGGTGTTCAGGGAATAATCTTGCCTAAAAACAGAGCATGCCCAGTTAACGAAACAGTAATAAGAAGTAGTGCGGGAAGCATAAATCATATGAAGATTGCACGAGTTACTAACATAAACAACACTATTAAAGACTTACAACAAAAAGGTATTTTCGTCTACGCACTAGAAGCAGAAGGTGAACTTATTTATAAGGCTAACTTAAAAGGCAAAATTGCACTTGTAGTTGGTAGTGAAGGTTTTGGAGTAAGCAAACTAACAAAACAAACTTGCGACCAAATAATAAGCCTACCTATGAGGGGAAAAGTAAACTCACTTAATGCTAGCGTTGCTAGTGCACTTGGTGTTTACGAAGCACTAAAACAAAGGAAATTTTAATTTTGGAAAACATTAAAACTAAAGTACAACTAGTTAAGGCAAGAAGTGGAAGCACCGAAGCTATGGAAGAATTGGTAACAAGCCACAAAACGCTTGTGTCTAGTGTTGCTAGGCGTTACTTTATTTTGGGTGGAGAAACGGACGACCTTATTCAGGAAGGCATGATAGGACTTTACGAAGCCATTCAGACCTACAAATTTGAAGCAGGGGCCAGTTTTAAAACCTATGCTAAGCTTTTGGTTGAAAGGAAAGTTCAAACAGCAGTTAAAAGCGCAAACAGACAAAAACATAAAATGTTAAATCAGTTTATACCTATAAACAATCAAGGACTAATTGTAACAAACTCTGGTGACTCTGGTTTTGATGAGGATAATGATAATGAACTTGGAATTTATGTCGAGTCAACCCTACCAGGGCCAGATGAAGATGTTATAAATAAAGAAACTAAAGCTTTTATTGAAAAACAAATTGAAGAAAAGCTGACAAATAAAGAAAAACAGATACTAGCATTATTTATTGCAGGTAAGAGTTACAGCCAAATTGCAAAAGAGCTTGATACTAGTAAAAAGAATGTAGACAACGTGCTGTATTCTATCAGAAAAAAATTAGCTTTTTTAAAACAAAACTAGGAGAGTAAGATGAATTATTTAGCACTTTACAGGAAATATAGACCAGTCGTATTTGAAGACGTTATAGGTCAAGATCATATTATAAAAACTTTAATCAATCAAATTGATTCAGGCAAAATTTCGCACGCTTATTTATTTAATGGAACGCGTGGAACAGGTAAAACAAGTACGGCTAAAATTTTTGCAAAGGCAATTAATTGCATAAGCCCTGTTCATGGTTCACCTTGCCTTAAATGTGAAGTTTGTAAAAGCTTAGAGGATGCTAGCAACTTAGATATTTTAGAAATTGATGCAGCAAGCAACAACCGTGTTGATGAAATTAGAGATTTAAAACAAAAAATTAAATATCCACCAGTACATGGTAAATATAAAGTTTACATAATTGATGAAGTTCATATGTTAACCGATAGTGCTTTTAATGCACTTTTAAAAACTCTTGAAGAGCCACCATCACATGCAGTGTTTGTACTGGCTACAACTGAAGTTCATAAACTGCCTGCTACAATTTTGAGTAGGGTTATGAGGTTTGATTTTAAACTTGTGAGCAACAAAGACCTTAAAGGGCTTGTTTCAAAAATTTTTAAAAGTGAAAATATTAAAGCAGACGAAGAGAGTTTAAATGCGATGGTAGTTGCAGGCGAAGGTAGTGTTAGAGACACTCTAAGTGTGGCAGACCTTTGTGCAAGTTATTCTAGTGGTGATATCACTTACAAAAAAGTGCTTGAAGCTCTAGGGACAACTACAAAAAGCGTACTGCTTGATTTAGCTGAGTCTATTATACAAAAAGATGCAAAAGTACTACTTACTACAATTAACGATGTAGCAAATGAGGGAAAAAACTTAAGCGTTTTAGCAAAAGATTTAACAAGCCACTTTAGAGATTTATTAGTGGTTAAAAGCGTAGCAGATGCCAACAATATGTTAGGACTGCCTCATGATTTATTTGATGCACTTAAAAAACAAGCAAATGAAGAAAGTGCTGGAAACTTGCTTTATTACATGCAAAAACTAAGTGCCATTGAAGGTGAATTAAAATACTCTAATAACGAAAGATTACTGTTTGAAACAGCGACCTTAGCTTGTATGAGTGAAAATGCAGAGACTATTGAAAACATCGGTAGAAGATTAGATGCACTAGAAAAAGGTCAGGTGCGAGCGCCTGTAAAAAAGCAGACTAGGCAGATAGAAAAACCTGTTTTATCTGCTGAGAAAAAACCACTTCAAATAAAAATAGCAAAAATACAAGTGGAAAAACCAAAAAAGGCAATTGAAGCAGTAAATAAATATGGTCAAATTAACATAAATAAGTTATGGGGCAAAGTTTTGCTTGATATAGATAATAAGGAATATCCTATTTTATATACAGTAGTGGCTGATGCAAAACCCATAAGTTTATCTTCTTCAGTTTTTATACTATCAACAACTAGCCTTGCAGTGTATAACACATTAAAAAAGGCAAACAACATAAGTATTATTAAAAATAAGTTGTTAAAACAAGAAGTTGATGTTAATGTAGAAGTGCTACTTGAAGAAAAGCAAACAAAAGACGAAAAAGAACTTAAACTAAAGAAGAAGTTTGGAGATATTTTAATCATAAAGTAAAGGAGTTATTATGAAAGGATTTGGAAATATGCAGGGGCTGATGAAGCAAGCTCAACAAATGCAAGCAAATATGCAAAAAGCACAAGAGGAACTTGAAAACGAAACCGTTACAGCAGATGTTGCTGGTGGAATGGTTGAAATAACTATGACAGGTAAAAAGAAAATTACAAAAGTAACACTAAAACCTGAAGCCGTTGACCCTGATGACATTGAAATGTTAGAAGATTTAATTTTAAGTGCAGTAAACTCGGCAAGCGAAAAAGCTGATGAGTTAAGTGCTGGAAAAATGAGCAGTGCTGGCATTCCAACAGGTAATATGGGTGGATTATTATAAATAAAAGGAAAACATATGAGAAATAACATTGAGGCTTTTGATAGGCTTACCAATAACTTAAGCAAATTACCAGGCGTGGGCGCTAAAACTGCCCAGCGTTTTGCATACGCTATTATTAATATGAGCGCAGAAGAAGTAGATGGTTTTGCAAACAGTTTATTAGACGCAAAAAGCAAAATTAAATATTGTTCTGTTTGCGGAAACTGGACAGAGACTGACCCTTGTAATATATGTAAAACAAGAAGTAGTGAAATTATTTGTGTAGTTAAAGAACCAAAAGATGTATTAGCTCTTGAGAAAGTTAAAGATTATCAGGGTGCTTATCATGTTTTACACGGAACCATTAGTCCACTTAATGGCAGAGGACCAGATGATATTAGAATTAAAGAACTTCTTGGAAGAGTTGCAAAAGGCGACACTTTAGAGGTTATTATGGCAACTAACCCAGATGTTGAGGGGGAAGCCACCGCGCTTTACATAAGTTCGCTTATTAAACCACTTGGCATTAAAGTTACAAGGCTAGCTACAGGCATTGCAATGGGCAGTGATCTTGAGTACGCCGATGAAGTTACTCTAAGTAATGCACTAGAACAAAGAAGAGATATTTAAGCTAAGATAGGAGGGTTTTTTATGGAAAAGAATAAATTACAAGACGAAATAACAAAATTAAAAGCCCGAAAAGAACTGGCTGAGAGGGATGTTGACAATTACTCAAACCGTTTTATTATGGAACTTGTGTTGTTTGATGATGAGAAGAAGAGAATGCAAACAGCAGAAGAACTCTCGTTTGAATTTTTAGAGTATAAAAAGAACCCTATGTACAAAAAATGCTACAAAATTAATGAAAAGACATTTGACTTTATAGGGCTAATTGCTACTATTACTAATCTTTTTTCAAATAAAGAAAAAAGAGTGGCAAAACTAAAAGGTCATTTTAAAAATAAAGAAGACTTAATAAGAATGCAAAATTTTAAGTTTGTTGAAAAAATTGGTAAAGTAAGAAAATATAGCTTTACAGAGTTTGTATATAAAGCCGAGCAGCAAATGGGTGGTTTTGAGTTTCAGCAATTTACAGGCGGATTATCCGAAGGAGAAAAAGAATCACTTGGCTTTGAAGAGGTTCTACCTAATATGGTAAATCAAGCACATAAATTAATTGCTTACAAAAAAGAATTAATTGAGGTAATAAAAAGTAAAAAATCGGATGATAATTTGATTGATTATGGTGATGATGATAAAAAAAATACATAAGTTAAAAGCAGTTTTAAACTGCTTTTTTTGTAATTAAATTCAGTTTATTAAAATATAATATAATAAAACATAATAACTATTTTTTGCATATATAAATAAAAGTAAGGAGTGGTAATGGAATATAATGATAATTTTGTAATACCTCCAGAAGAAATGCTTGATAAAATGCAAAAAGCATACACAAAGTCTTTAAGTAGTGCTAGTATTTTAAGTGAAAAAGTAAGTTTAAACAAAACCAAAATTTTAAAACACTCAGAGCGTGCACTAAAAGCCCTAATGAAAAGCTATATCCATAT
>LGOV01010986.1_pt1 | contig 114272 bp, 117 predicted proteins | sample 469881 | NCBI WGS metagenome assembly LGOV01 (sample SAMN03857199, study PRJNA290197) | marine sediment metagenome | biome: marine cold seep biome; feature: cold seep; material: marine sediment; isolation source: sample #5579, elevator 3A push core 41 containing 12 cm of sediment... ...
GCATACAGAAGGAAGATGCGGCATCCCTGATCCGGGCTTCCCATGGTCATCCGCTGGCGCTAAAACTGGCCGCCACTGCCAGCCGGGAAAACCACGCCCGTTCGTGGCCGCAAGAGACGGTGCTACAGCATGCGGTTGATGAGCTGAGTTGGATGTTTCTTGCTGATGTGGAGGATTCGGCGAGCCGACATATGCTGCAGGGCGCCGTGGTGCTGCGACGGGTAACGGTCTCTCTGTTGCAGGCACTGTTTCCGGAACTCGCTCCCCAGAATGCCTACGAGCGGCTGCGCAGGTTGCCCTTTGTGGATGGCGGGCATGATGGGCTGATTATTCATGAGGCCGTGCGCGATCCGCTTGCCCGCTCCCTGCATGCCAGCGACCCCAGCCGCTATCTGGACTATCGTCGGGCGGCCTGGCGACAACTGGTCAGCGAGTCGCAATCCGCCGCCAGCGACGATCTCTGGCGCTATACGGCGGACATGCTCTACCTGATTGAAAACCCCGTTGTGCGTGAGGCGTTTTTCCCCACTGTGACGGCGCTTCACACCGTGGAAGCGGCACAGCCTCAAGACGATGAAGCCATTACCGGGATTGTCCGCGCCCATGATGGCCGTCAGGCCAGCGAGCTGCTGCTGCAATGGTGGCGGCGCATGCCGCAGGCGTTTTCCATCGTGCGGGGCGCGACAGGAGAAGTAGAAGGGCTGTATTGCAACCTGCGTTCAGATCAGGTTGAGCCTAGTTGGTTACTCAATGACCCGGTGACCGCCCTGTGGTATTCCCATCTTGAACAGTCGCCTATGCGATCGGGCGAGGTGGCGTTATTTTGTCGCCGCTGGCTAAGTCGCAATGAAGGTGATTCACCCAGTGAAATACAGGCGGCTATCTGGCTGGACCTCAAGCGCAGCTATATGGAGCTGCGCCCTGGGCTGCGGCGGGTCTATCTAACAGCGATCGATCTTGGCGCCTACCAACAAGTGGCGCACCGGTTGGGGTTTGAAGTCCTTGGCGGATGGGAGGTCGAGCTGGATGGTCTTTGCTATCCAAGTGCGGTGCTTGATTTCGGGCCGGCGTCTGTGGATGGCTGGCTGGCGGAGCTTGCCGCGGCCGAGCTGGGCATAAAGCGTGACCCTGCCTTGTTAGATGTCGAAGCCCGGCAACTGATGTTGGCGGAAGGCCGCGTTGCGCTGACGCCCCTGGAGTTCGGTGTCATGCGCTACCTGGTCGAACACCAGGGTAAGGCCGTGTCCCGGCGTGAGTTGTTGCAGCATGTCTGGGGTACCCGATATCAGGGAGGCAGCAATGTAGTAGATGCCATTGTACGCACCTTGCGCCGAAAACTTGGCAGCCAGTCTGCACGGATAGAGACGTTGACTGGAGTGGGTTATCGGCTGAGATAATCGATTATCGTCTATCAGTAAGTGGTTACTCATACGTCGTTTCCCCTGGGAAAACATCAAGGTTTGCTGGCCCCTTGGCGTTATCGGTCAATGACTCCTATGTTGTTGGAAAGATACGGGAGGAATAATAATGGATGCACTAGCGAGAAAACTGGGCCTCAAAACGGATCCCATCATTTTTTTTACATCCGCAGGGATCATGATCCTTTTTCTTGTGGTGCTGCTGATTGCGCCGGGCCCCATCGGGGCAGCCTTTGGTGCAGGGCGGGAATGGATTGTTACCAATCTTGGCTGGTTTTTTATTTTAGGGGTGACGAGTTGGGTAGCGTTTCTGCTGTGGGTGGCGCTTAGCCGTTACGGAGCGATCCGCTTGGGGGGCAATGATGCAAAACCTGCCTACGATAATATCTCCTGGTTCACCATGCTGTTCGCAGGCGGCATCGGAACGGTGCTGATGTTCTGGGGCGTGGCCGAACCCATCTCTCACTTTTCTAATCCACCCAGGCCGGATGTTGTGCCTTTCTCTGTGGAAGCCGCCGACGATGCCATGAGTTTTTCGATCTACCATCTGGGGCTACATACCTGGGCGATTTTCGCTATGCCCGGACGGGCTTTTGCTTACTTTATTTACCGTTATAACCTGCCGATGCGTTTTAGCTCAGTATTCTATCCGCTGTTAGGCAAGCGTATTTATGGCCCTCTCGGCAAATCTCTGGATGTCTTCGCGATACTTGGCACCTTGTTTGGCGTGGCAGTCTCTATCGGCCTGGGGACCCAACAGATCAATGCGGGGCTAACGGAGTTGTTTGGTATTCCAGATGCCGTCATCACCAAGGTGTTCATCATCGCCATACTGACGGCTGTCGCCGTGGGATCGATCGTGGCGGGGCTGGATTCAGGCGTGAAACGGCTTTCTAATATCAATATCGCCATGGCCGTCGGCCTGTTGCTGTTTGTGCTCTTTACCGGGTCGACCGTTTTCCTTTTGCGCGCGGTGGTCGAAACCTTTGGCCTCTACATAACGAACCTGCTGCCCATGGCTTTCTGGAATGATACGCTGGCAAGCTATTCCAGGGATGGCGGTGCCTGGGGATGGCAGGGTAGCTGGACGGTATTCTATTGGGCCTGGACAGTGACGTGGTCGCCTTTCATCGGGATCTTTGTGGCGCGAATTTCACGCGGGCGCACTATCCGCGAGTTCGTCCTTGGTGTGCTTTTTGCCCCCTCTATCTTCACACTGGTCTGGTTTGCAATCTTTGGTTGGTCGGCAATGGAGATCGACGGGATTGGGCCCGATGCTCGAGAAGCACTGGGAGAGCAGGCCGGTATCTTGTCTGCCGCCGTAGGTGAAAGTATTCCTCTCGCTATGTTCGCATTCTTCGAGAGCTTCCCGGCCGCTACGTTAATCCAGGGCTTGGCCGTTGTGATCGTTGCGATCTTCTTTGCCACGTCATCAGACTCTGCGTCCCTGGTTGTCGATATGCTGTGTACCGGCAGTGCGGATCCCGGCCCATGGCATCAGCGTGTTTTTTGGGGTGTTTCGGAGGGTATGCTGGCAGCGATGCTGATTGTGCTTGCTGGCGAGGCCGGGCTTACTGCTTTGCAGGAGGTGATTACCGTTGTTGGCCTACCGATGTTCATTTTGGTGTTTGCAATGATGTTCGCGTTATACCGCGGCCTGTCCCAGGAAGATCTTAGCGAAGTGCAGGTGGGGCGCCCGCCCAAACGTGAGGAGTTAGCACCGGATGAGTAGGTAAGCGGTGGATCAGAACTATCATAAGAACAAAAAACCACGTTGTTAACTTTCCTTGCTGAGGAGCTCGCTCAGTTGCTGCTGGGAAAGACGTCTATCAGCCATGTAGTAGAGTATGTCACCATCTTCAAGTGGGCGGTCGTTGGCGGGATTGAGCATATTACCTTCGCCGTCATCACTGCTATTAGCGAGCCCCAGTACGGTGGCGTTATAAACCTTTTTTGCTTGCATAAATAGGTCGCTAAAGGTGGCGCTGGCAGGCGGTTGGTTTAACCTGGTTTGGTACTGGGTAGCGCCGCGGTCGACCGCAAGCAGTTCGTTAACGACTCGCGAAATTCCCGCATCAGAGGCTGAGCGTACCAGCATTTCCAGCGCTAAGGCTTGGGTGCATTCGATGCCGGGCAAGGTGCGTCGTAACATCGCTGCGGTGTCGGGATTGGCGCAGTGGGCAACGATATGAGCGTTTTTTGCTTTAAGGCTGTACGCGCTTAGCGCTACGGTGGCCACTCGGTCATCGCTGGTGTCGTATATGATGATGCGGCTGGCGCTTTCGACACCCGCTCGCTTGAGAAGCTCGGCATTAGAGAAGCTTTCCCCTTTAATAAATTTTAAATCCGCCGGGCGTGGGTTGCTCATCTCTTTGGTAACGCAGAGCACGACTTCATCCGGCAGGCCCTTATCGGCTTTAAGAATGTCCAAAATGCGCTCGGTAGTTTCACCGTGCCAGCCAATGACAAGGGTGTGACCGGATAAGTGGCTAAAATCGCCTTTACCTTGCATCTGCAATCTCCAAAAATTTGAAAGTGTGACGGTGGCTTTACCGATCAAGGCAGCGAACAGCGAGATGCCGCCTGGAATGAGATAGATCGTAGCGATCCACTTCCCGAGCACGGTTGTCGGGCTGAAATCACCAAAACCTACGGTACTAGAAACAACGACATAAAAGTAAACCCAGTCGGTAGCGGAGTCGGCCACCGCTTCGCCGACCAGTGAGAAAAACACCCAGGTGGTGCCCATATGGGCGAGCACAATAAGAAGCAGAAATGTCCACGAAATTTGTAGCGTAGAGGCTTTAAGAACGCGGAGCAGTCGCTGAATAACAGGCATGGTGGTCTCTTACGGTGATGGTGTGTCAGCCCAGTTTTTCGGCATGGGAATTGATTGATGATCGTATTAAACAGTGACTCGGTACCTTCGCTGTCGCTAGCCCTATCACCACCTTTAAAATGAGCTGTTGAAGAGAAACAATACGCGCCTGCTAGCGTACTCTTAATAAACAAAAGGGCCGCTATTCGCGACCCTTTCATATTTGCTAACTGGATTTATTAAGCAAAGCGTTTGGCAATCCAGGAAAATGCACTATCAGTTAGCGATTTTTTTCCGTGATGTTCTCGGTGCTGGCTCCATACCATGCCGCCTGACACGACCACTAGGCTCATCAACATACCGGCAAGGATAAGTTCATTCATGGCTTATCATCCTCATCTGAGGTTTTATCACGCTCTACGTAACCATAGCCGAAAGACCCTACAAAGATCAAGATTATACCTAGACCCACACCGAGCCAAACGTTATCGGTATTCAGGCTGGGGTTAGTGACTACCCAGCCAGCAGTGAAGCAGGTCGCGACCACAATAACCCCAACGTTGCGAGTCGCCTCTAAAAACTGTTGACGAGTCGCACGAGCGCCAATTCTACGGCGATGGGCCGAGGCCCTGCGTTCTTGTAAGCTTTTCGTTAGCCTGGCACGCAGGGCCTCTTGTGGGTCTTTACCGCCATGAGGTTCTTTCAAGCCATCACCTGCCATTAATCCAGCAAAATCAACGTGAAAACAATGCGGTATTAAAACCCTGCCTTATTCACTTGGGTGCCACGTATGCAGTCACCGTAGACCATGGTGTCGCCAGCTTCCTCTGCCAGTTGGCGACAGTCTGCGGTTCTTGATGAAGTGGGGCCTGCACTGCAGCCTGCAAGTATAAAGGTACCCAGGCAAAGGGCGATGAGTGCTTTCATTGATAACTCCTTGTCAGCAAATAATCCACCCGACATTTAACCTTATAGGCGTTGCCTATGTCGATGTAATGCGAGGGAACATCGTGCTGAATCTGAATGTCATAACTGAAATTTATTTTTTAGGATAGGCATATGGATCGTGTATTCGCATGGGATCACCACCACAGTCAGGTTGTTTACCGCATTCCCGGACATCAGTATGAAGATGGCCGGGAAGATAGCGATCTCTCTCCTGTATGGCTGCCCGCGGAGGAATCAGATTTACCCGAGGGGGTAGCGATTGATGATCTGCGCAAAGTATCCGTTAAGGATTAGCCGCGGCGTGTTCTGAATTGCAGCTTTACGCGCTATTCAACGCTTTCAAACAGGGTATTTTCAGGCGCACAAAATAGATTGTGTTTGGCTAGCAATCGGCTAATATGCTGATGTTAGCCCCCATATCTGGATATGCCGCCATGTTAAAAGGTTTGATCGTTTGTTTTGCTGTTTTGTTTGCTCAACTGGCGGTACTGCATGTAATTGATGCTCGTCTCTATAATTCTCCTCAAGATGCGCGTCAAACGGCTGTGACTTCCGTTACGCCACATAAAGATGAAAAAGAAGACGAAGAAGACGTGCAAAGCTAAGCAGTGGTTATTCTCGATCCGGTTTTTGAAACCGGTGAAGATATAACCTAGCACTGCTAGCAACCCTTTGGCGGCGCTGGGCGTCGCCAAAGGGGGCGGCTTAAAGCATTTCATCCAACCAAACGTTAAAGGCTTGCCAAGAGCGCTGGTCGGCACGCTCGTGATACGCGTCGCTGCCAAACACGCTGAAAGCATGGGGCGCACCGGAATAGATACCTACTTCGTAGGTCACGCCAGCGGTTTCTAACTCGTCAGCCAGGGTGGCGACGTCTTCTAAACTCACTGAACTATCAGCGCCGCCGTGGGCAATAAAGATAGGTGCGGTTTCACGTGAGTAATCCTGGCCATCGGGCGTTGTTAGACCACCATGAAAACTGGAGTAAGCTGCTATGTCGTTAGCTTCACCGGAACGGGCCATCTCTAGCGCCACTGCACCGCCGAAACAGTAACCCATGATTACCGTTTGCTCCGCAGCGCCTTGTGCTTTTGCCTGGGCTAAACCGCCCAAGATCAGGGTGCGCATCCTTTCTCTATCTTGGTAGAGTCGATTAGTAGCCGCTCGCTTATCGTCGACTGCTTGGGGGCGCTTGCCTTCACCATAAAGGTCCACAGCAAATACATCATAGCCTTCATCGGCCAACATATCGGCACGCTGGCGTTCGTAATCATCCAGCCCATCCCAGTCATGAATGATCAATACGCTGCCCTTGGCGCTGTTACGCGCAGAGACAAAATAGCCCTGAAAATCCTCTTCATTCACGCTATAGGAAATATCTTCTCCTGCAGGGGAGTAAGCCATGGCTGGCAGTGCCAACGTAAAAAGTGTTAATACGCTGGCAGGGAGTAGAATTTTTTTCATCGTTGCGGTGTCCAAAGGAATGTTCAACAAGCATAGACAATGCTCGCTGAGCTGACTCAACGTTGAATAACCATTTACGAGGAGGTCTTTGTGAAATAGACAAAGGCTTGCGTCTGGAACTCGGTAACGGCATGCTTGTCAGTTGTTGGAAATACCATTAGGGAGCATGAACACATGGCTTACAACGATTTACGTACGGCACGTCCTCAGTCGAGTGGCGTTGCCAATAGTGTTAGCACTAACAAGGTATTGCGTAACACCTACGCACTACTGGCAATGACGCTGCTGTTCTCAGCAGTCACCGCGGGTGCTGCTGTAGCCCTCGGCATCCAACAGATGAACATCTTCGTGTTCTTCATTGGNNTTGGTGCCTACGGCTTAATGTTCCTGGTACATAAAACCGCAAATTCTGCAGCCGGCTTATTGGCAACGTTCGCCTTTACCGGCTTTATGGGGTTCACGCTTGGGCCGATTCTTTCTGCCTACCTGACTCTGCCTAATGGCGGTGCGTTGATTATGAACGCGTTGGCCATGACCGGTCTGACGTTTGTTGGTCTTTCCGCGGTAGCGCTAACTACCAAGAAAGACTTTAGCTTTTTGAGCAACTTCTTGGGAGCGGGCGCCATTGTTTTGATTCTGGCCATGGTGGCTGGGTTCTTTTTTAACATACCGGCACTTTCACTGATGGTGTCAGCTGGCTTTGTGCTGTTTGCTTCAGCAGCCATTCTGTATCAAACCAGTGAGATCATTCACCGCGCTGGCGAAACGAACTACATTCTCGCTACGGTGACGCTCTACGTATCCATCTACAACCTGTTTGTTAGCCTGTTGTCGATTTTGGGTATTATGAGCAGCGATTGATCTAAGTAAGCAATAGACGCTATGACAGGCCCTATTTGATAGGGCCTGTCTTTTTTTAGGGTAACCGTTACCAGGTATTATGATCATGCAGTACGGCTTATTGGTGATGGGGGCGCCTTATAGCAGCCCAGCACCGCACTCTGCATTGCGTTTTGCCCATGCCGTTCTAGCGCAAGGGCATCAGATTGCCGGTGTTTTTTTCTATCACGACGGCGTTCATAATGCATCATCGCTGATGGCTCCTCCCCAGGATGAACTCAACCTCAGAGAAGCCTGGAGTGAACTGCATCAGCAGCATGCGATTCAATTAGATGTCTGTATTGCCGCTGCGTTGCGACGAGGTTTGATGAGCGAATCGGAAGCACAGCGACATGGCAAGCAGGCCTTTAATGTAGCACCTCCTTTCGAGTTGACAGGGCTAGGGCAACTGCTTGAGCTACAGCAACGCGCTGATCGCCTGATTACCTTTGCTTAGAGGAGAGCCAATGGCGACACCTGATGCACTATTAGTGATAATTCGCCACGCGACCCACAGCTCAAATTGGTTACGTGAAGGGTTGGATGCCGCATTGGTAGCGGCTGCCTTTGGCCAGCCCGTGCATTTGCTGTTTATGGGGCAGGGTATAATGGCACTGCTGAAAGAACAGGGCAGTGGTGCGCCGGGGCAAAAAGCCACGCTGCCTACCATCGACATGTTGGAAATGTACGATATTGACAAGCTTTGGGTAGCCGAAGAGGCGCTGCAAGGGATGCACCTATCCGCCGATTCACTGGTAGAGGGCATCACCCTGATAGCGGATCAGGAAATACCTGGGCTGTTACAGCAGCACACCCAGATACTTAACTTTTAGGGCCTAGTGAGAGAATTATGATCTTACACATCCTCACCAAAGCGCCTGATAGTATTGTCGCTACTCAAATGCAGCAAGCGATAGGGGGGCAGGATGCCGTGCTACTGATCGAAGAAGCGGTAACCGCTGCCCTTGATCCCTCCTGGCAGGCATGGCAGCAGTGTCAGTCGCGCATATTCCTTCTATCGGAAGACCTTATAAGCCGTGGGCTTGCCAGCATTGCCACGGATAATGAGCTGCCCACGCTAGAGATGGATGGTTTTGTGGCGCTCACCGAGCAGTATGAAAAGACAGTTACTTGGTACTAGGCATGTCAGAGACAAAAATATACCGTTATCTTGATTCGCAAAATATGTATCCGCTCGACCCAGAAGGATATCTTGTTAATCAGTCGCAGTGGGACGAATCCGTTGCTCGTTTAATGGCGGAAGAAGAGGGCTTAATGCTTACCGCTGAGCACTGGGAAGTTATCAAAGTCGTACGAGCATTTTATCAGCGTTACGAAATGGCACCGGCTATGCGGCCGCTTGTGAAAGCAACCAAAAACGCATTGGGCGAAGAGAAAGGGCGTTCTATTTACCTGATGCAGCTCTTCCCCGGCAGCCCGGCAAAGCGAATTGCCCGCCTAGCCGGTTTGCCAAAGCCTACCAACTGCCTATAACCCGTGTGAATGGCTCGCTGGTTTTCGAACAGCTTTAGGCCACATCACCGCGCGTACAGACCGACAAAACAACGGCATCGTCTGGACTGGTGGATACCAGGGCGTGGCCCATATCACTATCAAAATAGATGCTGTCGCCCTCGGCTAGCACTAACGGGGCGTAAAATTCAGTGTAGAGCATAATATCGCCATGCAGCACCATCAAAAACTCTTCGCCATCATGGCGTACCCACTGGTGATACTCGTCAAAGCTGCGTGCACGTACGATGGTTTTGAAGGGAATCATACGTTTTTGGGCGAGTTGATGGCCCAACAATTCGTGCTCGTACGTGGGCGTGGGGTGCAGTTGCCCTTTGCCTTTACGGGTTAGATCGCGCCGCCCCATGGTATAACGTTCCCGCTTGGGGGGCGTGAGCAATTGAGGCAAGTCGATGTTGAGCCCGGTGGTGAGTTTTTGCACCACGCTAAAGGTGGGGGAGACTTGATCGTTCTCAATTTTAGAAAGCGTAGAGCGGGCAAGCCCGGTGCGCTGGCTAACCTCTTCCAACGTCCACTGATTAGCGAGACGAATTTGTTTGAGCCGCTCGCCTAAACGCAATGGCTCAACAAAGGGTTTGCTTCCCGATGCAATACGCAGCGCGGCATGCTCTTCAGTCGTAGCGGTCATAGGTCGTCACATTGGCTGCGTTGTCTAACGGTGCGTGTCTATAGGCGCGCGTAAACGAACATGATATCACAGCAAAGAAGCGGCTAAGAACGGCCGACAGAGGCAAGAGCGCTGACGCTTACTTAGGGCACTTCAGTAAACGGCAGCCCCAAAAGCGCTTTTAGATGTGCCTCAACGCCACTTGCCAGCGACTTCGGGTTATAGCCGCCTTCAAGCACCGATACAATGCGGTTGTCGGCATACAGGGTGGCGATCTCCATGGCTAGATGGGTAATCCAGTAGAAGTCTTCATCCTCTAAACAGATATCACCCATGGGGTCATCACGGTGAGCGTCGAAGCCAGCGGAGAGCATCACCAAGTCAGGTTTAAAGGCGTGCAGGGCAGGTAACCAGTGGTTTTCGATGATACGCCGGAACTCTGGGCCATTGGTGCCCACTTCCAGCGGGGTATTCACAACGTTTTGCCACTCGCTGCGTAGATAGCGCCAGGGGTAAAACGGGTACTGGAAGCTGGTGCAGATCAGTATCTCAGGATCATTTTTAAAGATATCGATGGTGCCATTGCACTGGTGAACATCAAAATCCAGTATGGCGATACGCTTTGCGCCGTATTTGGCTCGCGCATGGGCCGCCCCCACGGCGATATTATTGTAAAAACAGAATCCCATTGCTTCGCTGGCTTCCGCATGGTGGCCTGGTGGCCTAACCGCACAAAAGACGTTATCCGCCTGACGCTTAAATACCTGATCTACCCCACGAATAACCGCTCCCGCTGCAACCCGTGCGGCTTGTAAGCTGTCAGGGTTCATCATGGTATCGCTATCTAGCGTAACGATGCCTTCGGTGGGCAAGCACTTCTCTAGGGAGCGCAAATGACGCAAGGGGTGTACTCTGGCAAGAGACTCCTCGCAGGCTGCCTTGGCATCGGCCTGCATGGTTTGCTGTAATAACCCAACAAGCGATAGGCGAGCGCGAATAGCCTCCAGACGCTGAGGGCTTTCAGGATGCTCCGGCCCCATGTGGTGCAATGAGCAGTATGGGTGGGTAAGGTAGGCGGTAATCATTCCAACGCTCCATTATCATTGAGGCCACCTTAATCGCCTTCAGGGCCTGGGCGACAGTGTCAATAAGTCGTACAGCCGCGATTCATGTCAGGGGAGACGCATTTTGAGTACGCGCTTTTTACACCATTTTTTCGAACCTCGCACACTAGCGGTGTTTGGCGCCTCTGAAAAACCCGCGTCGTTGGGCGGTTTAGTGCTGAGAAATATTCAGGAGGGTGGCTTTAAAGGGCCGCTCTGGGCAGTCAATCTTAAAGGCTACTCCCAGGTTTTCGGTGTGCCGTGCGTCAGCCGCGTAAGCGAGCTACCCGAAGTGCCCGACTTGGCCGTGGTCTGCTCGCCGATTGAAGGCGTGCCAAGCCTGATTAAAAAGCTTGGGCAATACGGTGTCAAAGCGGCCCTGGTGCTCTCGGGCGGCGCTTACCTGGATCGAGATAAAGGCAATCAGGGTTCCATTCGCGAACGAATGTTGAGTGCAGCACGCGTCTCGGGTATTCGTGTACTTGGCCCCGAGTGCATGGGGCTAATTGTACCGGGCAAAAAGCTTAACGCCTCTTACGCCAGTCAGCCGGTGAAAGCGGGCCGCGTCGCTTACCTGGGCCAGTCCGGCATGCTGGCCAATGCGATGATTGATTGGGCCGCCGGGCGTGATGTGGGCTTTTCGCACTTGATAACCGTTGGCGACAGTGTCGATGTGCTATTGCCAGACCTGATCGATTACGTTAATCAATTCTCGCCCGCTCAGGCCATTATGCTGCACCTTGAGCGAATCAGCGACGCCCAGCACTTTATGACCGCCGTGCGTGATGCATCACGTAATCGCCTGGTACTGGCGATTAAAAGCGGCCGCACCCCAGAATCGGATATATCCGGCATGGCACCCACACCTGGGATTGCTAACCGTGACGTGGTGTTTGATGCCGCTTTTGCCCGGGCAGGGGTGGTGCGGGTAGATGACTCTGATGAACTGCTCGATGCGCTGGAAACCCTGTCGCGCATGAAACCCCTGAAGGGCGATCGTCTGGCCATTGTGTCTAACGGTTTAGGGCCCGCCATGCTGGCCATCGATAAGCTGATTAGCGCGGGCGGCAAATTGGCTGAATTTAGCGACGAAACCCAGGCAGCGCTGCACCGTAGCGAGGTCGATATGAGCAAGCCGGGTGAGAATCCGGTGGATCTGGGCGGCAACGCCTCGCCCGAGCGGTTTGTTCAAGCACTGGAGATTGTCGCTGCTGACGCTAATGTGGATGCCGTTCTGGTGGTACACGCTCCCACCCGAATGGCGCCATCGCTGGTGACTGCCCAAGCGCTGATCGATAACCGTAAGAAATTTCGCCGCAACCTGCTCACCAGTTGGATGGGCCTAAAAGAGGCGCTTAATGCGCGCCATATCTGCAATTTAGCCGGGATTCCGACCTATATTTCACCCGAAAAGGCCGTTAAGGCGTTTATGCATATGGTGATTTATCAGCGCGTTCAAGCGCTGCTTCAGGAGATCCCACCTAGCCTGCCATTTTCCACCAGTCCAGAAATACGCGCCCAGTGCCGTACACTGATTAAGCAGGCAAAAGAGCAGGGCAGGCAAACCTTGACCCACTCTGAAACTGCCCAAGTGCTCGAGGCTTATGGTATTCCCACAGCACCCAGCGTGTATTTGACCAGCCCCGATGAGGCGCTTGCTCGCGCTGCGGAGATACCTGGCACCAAGGCGCTGAAAGTGGTTCATGAAGGCAACTGTCGCCCCTACCGCTACCGTAAGCACCCGCATAAAATTTCAGCAGGCTTACTACAGGATCTGGACACGCCAGAACAGGTAGCGGAAGGCGTTCGCCAGCTAGGTGAAAAAGTCGCTGAGAAATTTCCCGAGTATGCGATCCGCGAGTACTGCTTGCAGCCCATGCAGCGTGGCAAGCACTCGATGCAGGTTTGCGCGGGCATTACCCGTGATCCGGTATTCGGCCCACTTATCGTCTTTGGTATCGGTGGCTATAAGGTCAACGTACTGGCTGACCGCCAGGTGGCGCTGCCGCCGCTCAATATGAGCCTGGCTGCCGATGTGGTAGGGAGAACCCACGCCGCCTCATTAATTCGTGAACACTCCGCCGACCCAGAGCGTGACATTCAGCATTTATGCCAAATGCTGGTCAAACTATCGCAAATGGCCTCCGATCTAAGCGATCTACGGGGTTTGGAAGTGAATCCTCTGCTGCTGAATCGTGACGGTATGGTCGCCGTCGATTTCGCCCTGGATCTTGGTTCGCCATCGCGCTTTGCGATCATGCCGTACCCTGAAGAATTGCGTGAATGGGTAACGCTGAAAAATGGCTGGCAGGTCGAGGTAAGGCCTATTCGTGCCGAAGATGCCCACCTAATTACCACCTTCCACCGCCAGCTCTCGGAAGAGAGTATTCGTTTCCGCTATTTCCACAATAAGTCCAACTTAACCCAGCGTGACCTGTCGATCCTGTCGCATATCAATTACGACCGTCAGATGGCGTTTATCGCTGAATATTTAGGCGATGATGGCAGTAAAGAGATGCTTGGCGTTGTCCGGGTATGGAACGACCCAGACAATATTCGTACGGAGTTTTCGGTGATTATTCGCGACGATCTGCAGGGGTTGGGTATTGGCAGCCTGCTAATGAAGAAGATGATTGATTACTGCACTAAGCTAGGCACTCTGGAAATGATCGGCAAAATTATGGTCGATAACCATCCAATGCGGGCGCTAATGAAACACTTAGGCTTTAAATGCCGCTACAACATGGAGGAGCAAGTGATTGATGCCGTGCTGCGTCTCAACGAGCCCGAAAGTGAATGGCAGCGGCACCGCCTTGAGAGCCTACCGGATTAGGCCTCAAAAGCTTAATAATAACTATAAGGCCTGCATATTTAACCGCAGGCCTAAGCAGTAAGCATATTTCTTTCGTTATGGCGCCATGCGGAAACGGCCCCATTCACCGCCGTCGCGACGCTCAAAGCGTAGGCGGTCATGTAGGCGGCTAGGCTGCCCCTGCCAAAACTCGATCATTTCCGGGGTGACACGGTACCCCCCCCAGTGGATCGGGCGGGGAATATCCTGGCCATTGTAGGCTTGCTCAAAGCGCTTTTGGCGCTCCTCGATCCAGTTGCGGTCGGGAATCACCACACTTTGAGTCGCAATCCATGCGCCCAATTGGCTACCCCGTGGTCGGCTGGCAAAGTACTCATCAGACTCATCGGCTGAAACCTGCTCAACGGGACCTTCTATGCGTACCTGTCGTGAAAGCGAAGGCCACCAGAAGGTCATGGCCGCGAAGGGCACATTGCTCAGCTCGCTCCCCTTATGGCTATGGTAATTGGTGTAAAAAACCATGCCGCGCTCATCAAATCCCTTTAACAGCACCACCCGAGCGTGAGGGCGGCCTTGGCTATCTACGGTGGCTAGTGTCATGGCGTTGCCATCTTTGCCCTCTTTTTCCAGGGCAAGGCTAAACCACTCCTCGAATAGCACGAATGGATCCTCGGGTGTCTGAGACTCATCAAGCCTGCCGCCTTCATAATCACGCCTGATATCGGCTATGTTACGTGTCATCGAATACTTCTCCCTGGAGTTTCATCCATGTTCGCCGGTCTGTCTTTAAAGCTCAAGTGACCGACATCAATGGATGTTTAACGCGTTGACTCACTGCTTATATTTTCGGCGGTGTTGCAACTAACCGTTCCGACTGACGATTGCGGCTAACTGTCTCGCATTCTATGAGAAAGGCTCAATTAATGCGAAGCTATCTCACCACTGGGGCTCATCACTGCTGAGAGAGGACATGTTATGCGCGACAAGCTAGCGATTGAGGTATGGGATGGTTGGATTCGCCTGTTTCACTGGGGGTTAGTGGCGGCGGTGTTGATTTCATTTTATACCACCAAGACTAGCGGAGCGCCTTTCCTATTTCCAATTGAAGTGCATGCCCAGGCGGGCTACCTGGTAATCGGTCTACTCGTTTTCCGATGGCTGTGGGGCGCCTTGGGCAGCGTGTATGCGAGATTTAAAACGTTTTTATATCCACCCGCTGAAACAGTCGCCTACGCCAAGTCACTTTTTAAGCGCCAAACCAGCGTTTATGCCAGCCATAATCCGCTCGGCGGCTGGATGGTGTTGTTAATGCTTCTCTCGCTTAGTTTTCAAGCCGTGAGCGGGCTGTTTTTAAGTGACGATGTCTTTTTTCAGGCACCGCTCTATGGCGTATTTGGCGAAGCAGTAGGTAACCAATTGAGGACACTGCATCAGCTCAACAGTGATTTGCTCATCATTTTAATTGGGCTGCACCTGGTAGGATTGATTATGCACCGGCTGCTGGGTGAACCGCTGGTAGTAGCAATGTTGGTAGGTACCAAACGCCTTCACCAGCAGCCTGTCGATGCGCGTAAGGAGCGACTGCAGGCTGCCACGCTGCGCTTACGTGCGCTGGGTGCGCTATTGATCGCAGCGGGCGCCGTACTATGGCTCTGGTTTTAAAGCGGTGTTTATTGATTCAGCTGTCGACTGCGAAAGCGCGCATAGCTCATACAGCCGGTAAATAGCACCAGTGCGACAACGGCCTCTACCACTCCACGCAAGCCCTGCCCAGGCAGAGTGACCAGCATCACACCTTGCGTGAAGTAGAGCAGGCTAACAAAGGCGAGCCAGGCGTGGCCTCGAGCACGTTTACCAATGATGGAGGGTAAAAACAGTACCAGTGGCAGCACAAACGCAACCACCGGCCGCCAGTTAAAATCGTCGTCTTGGAGTAAAAAGCCACGGTAAATAACCAGTACCAGCAGAAGAGCAAAGCTGGCTAGCACCACCTGTCGACTTCTAAGGGTAAGCTTATCAAGCCCATGTTGTTCCTCTACCTTCTCCAGCCATTGCCTCATAATGCCTCCTGACGCATGGCGTGCAGCGCTAGAGCAAGTCGTGCCAGTCGTTTGCCCTGGGCAACACACAGCGCGCGTTCATCCTCATCGACAGAGCGGTCACTACGCGTTCCTGCTAAGTGGCTTGCACCATATGGCNNTGCCACCAGTACGCGTTTCCAGCAAGGTGGTTTCACTATAAGGAACCCCTGCGTAGACCATGCCATGATGCAGTAGCGGCACCAGCATAGTGAGCAGGGTGCTCTCTTGCCCACCGTGCAGGCTGGAGGTCGAAGTGAAGGCACTGGAGGGTTTGTCGATCAAGGCACCGTTCATCCACAGACTGCTGGTGGAGTCGATAAAATACTTAAGCGGAGCGGCCATATTGCCAAACCGGGTGGGGCTACCCAGTGCTAACGCGCTGCAGTTGCGCAGGTCGTCTAGCTCAACGTACACCGCGCCCTCTGCAGGAATTTCTGGCTCAATAGCTTCACAGGTCGTTGAAACCGGCGCCACTGTGCGTAAACGCGCTTGAATGCCCGGCACGCTTTCTACACCAGCCGCAATTTGCTGCGCCATGGTGGCGGTCGCGCCAGAGCGCGAGTAGTACAGAACCAAAACGTACGGTGTCATTTCACTCATCACTATTCCTGAATGGGTTCATAAAAGCTGTCCTGGCAATAGGGCTTTGCATTAGGGCAAAGCAAAAGCATGGTGTCTATGGTATCAGAGCGAACGGGAAGTCCGCGTGAGGTACAAACGCATTTTGCTCCTCAGTTAAACGCAGGTAGACCCAGGCGCGGGTACCATCATCGAGGGTTATTGTCCTGCGCTCATAACGAACCCCCAGTCGTTCGTAGCGATCAAGACGAGACAGCTCGTCGGCATCCACTCGTAACAGTAGGCCCTTAACGTTGCTCCCCGGCTGGGGTGAAAGGTCGAGACCGTTGCGTTGGTACCCCTCTAGCACCGCATCTTTAGGGGCGCCGAAACTTCCCATGACCACTAAGCGAACGGGGGCATAGCGTAGTGTGCCATATACAAAGACCTGATGAGTGCGCTGTTCGATAGTAGGAAGATCGTCAGGTCGGTCATAAAACCACGGACTCAGCATGGTTAACCAGAGCCACCCGACTAGGCTAAGCAGACCCACACCGCTTAAAATCAAAAGGCGTTTTAGCCAAACCATTTTAATCACACCAGGGCGCCTCGCAATGTAGGATGAGAATGTGAATGGGGCGATAAAAAAACAGATGCTTAGCTTGTCGCCACAGACAGAGGATGACAAGTTCTATGTTATCGACTGTTTGAATCTGCTTAAGCAAACTACCCAGGTTTGCTAGGCTATGTTGGTAAAGTCTGCATGTGAATAGGTGCTCATTAGAACCTGCCGTAGGAGCCTGCAATGAATCAGCCGCTTCGTGATGATCTGGATTTTCGTGCTCTCGTAGGTGATGTGAAACCGCTGCCACCGAGAAATCGTGCTGACCCAGGCGCTAATCGCAAAAGCCCCTCAGAATTNNGGCTCGGCGGGAGTGGGAAGAGGAAGAAATGGGCGCACGCAATTTTCTGTCCGACGACTTTGTCGATCTGCTGCCCCCCTTTGATCCGATGGAGTATCGCCGCGAAGGCATTCAGCAGGGCGTAGTCGATAAATTAAAGCACGGGGGCTATAGCGTTCAGTCGCAGCTCCACTTGCTTCGGCGTCCATTAACAGAGTGCCGCCGTATGCTCTTTCCCTTTATTCAAGAAGCCTACGCCCACGATTTACGCTCCGTTATGATCGTGCATGGCCGCGGGCGAGAGATTGATAGCCCCGCCAACGTACTGCGTTCATACCTGGCCAAGTGGCTATGCCAGTTTGAGGAAGTGCAGGCGTACGTCTCCGCACAGCCTTCGGAAGGTGGGTTGGGCGCGACCTGGGTAATGCTACGTAAAAGCGATCGCGCCAAAGCCAATAATCGCGAGCGCCAGCAGAAGCGGCGGGGGTGACGGTTTAATAATAGAGCCAGTCACAAATAAAAAGGGCAACCGAAGCTGCCCTTTTGAGTTTATAATATTCACGCCCTGCGTCTACTTATTGTCGGCTAAACGGCGCTCAAACAGCGCCTGTCGCTCTTCTACATCGGGTTGGTAGCGAACGCTGATAAAACTTAGCGCGCGCAGGGCATCCTCGGGATGCTGGTCATCGCGCAGCGCCATGGCAGTAAAACCACAGCGGCGCATATACTCCAACTGATCCACCAGAACATCACCTACCGCGCGCACTTCGCCACTATAGCCGTATCGCTCGCGTAGCAGGCGGGCGATGGTGTAACCCCGGCCATCCGTAAACGCAGGGAAATCAACCGCGATTGCGCTAGCACTACTCAGCTGTTGGCCTAACTCAAGATTAAGCTCGGTATCGCTGGTGAGTAGCGGTGCCAACTCAGCGTCGTCCTGATTGGCCTGCCACAATGCCAGCGGTACAAACGCCGGGCGCTGCTCGGGAAGGGCATCTGCATCGTAGGAAACACACCAAGCGTTTTCCGCCGCAAGCTCGCCATTGAAAATTAAGTGATCGACATGAACCGGTGTCTGTTCAACCGCTTCAGCTTGCGTCTCATCAGGTTTATTAGGCACAGGGTTATTAGGCATAGACACGCTCCTTAAAGGGTTTTAAGCCAATACGGCGGTAGGTATCCAAGAAGCGTTCGTCCTCATGGCGCTGTGACACATAGACTTCCAATACTTTTTCAACTACATCCGGCACGTCTGAGCGGAAAAAGGACGGGCCTAAAATCTTACCAAGCGAGGCNNNCTCGTCGGTGGAGTTGCCGCCAATCGATATCTGATAGAACTCTTCGCCTTTTTTATCCACGCCCAAGATGCCGATATGACCAACGTGGTGGTGGCCACAAGCATTCATGCAGCCGGAAATATTCAGATCCAGCGGGCCAAGGTCATACAAGAAGTCGAGGTCTTCAAAACGTTCCTGCAGCGCCTGGGCAATGGGAATAGAGACCGCATTAGCCAAGCTGCAGTAGTCGCCCCCAGGGCAGCAGATAATGTCGTTGAGCGTGCCTACGGTCGGGTTCGCCATGCCCAACGCTTCCAGCTCATTCCACAGTGCTTCCAGTTCATCGATCGGCACATCAGAGAGCACTAAGTTCTGCTCGTGGGTAACACGCACTTCACCAAAGCTGTAGCGATCGGCTAAATCAGCGACGGCTTCCATTTGGTCAGCGGTGACATCCCCAGGCGCATGCTCGCGGCGTTTCAGTGACAGCGTTACGGCCTTATAGCCGGGCACTTTGTGGTCGGTCACGTTGTTGGTGACAAAGCGTGCGAAGCTGCGGTTTTCAGCGCGCAATCGGTCAAAATCTTCGTTAGCATTCTCTGCAACCGGGCGACGATCAGGCTCAGGGAAGTGAACTTTGGCTGCGTCGACGGCTGCTTGGTTAAGCGTTTGCGGGCCGTCTTTCAAATGCGCCCACTCTTCCTCCACCCGACGACGGTACTCCTCAATACCCAGAGCTTTTACCAGGATTTTAATCCGCGCCTTGAACTTGTTATCCCGGCGACCAAACTGGTTGTATACCCGTACACAGGCTTCCAGGTAGGTGAGCAGATGCTGCCAGGGCAGATCTTCACGTACCACGTCTGCAATCATCGGCGTACGGCCAAGGCCGCCACCGGCTAGCACTTTAACACGCAGCTCGCCGTCGGCGTTGTGCCATAGGCGCAGGCCAATATCGTGTACTTGAATCGCCGCACGGTCTTGGGCCGCACCGCTGACCGCGATTTTAAACTTACGCGGCAGATAGGCGAATTCCGGGTGCAGAGTCGACCACTGGCGGATTAATTCGCACCAGGGGCGTGGATCTTCCACTTCATCGTTGGCGATGCCGGCAAACTGGTCGCTGGTGGTGTTACGAATGCAGTTACCACTGGTTTGAATCGCGTGCATCTGTACTTTGGCGAGATCTGCCAAAATATCCGGCACGTCTTCAAGGGCAGGCCAGTTGAGCTGCAAATTTTGCCGGGTGGTAAAGTGGCCATAGCCTCGGTCATAGCGGCGGGTGATCTCAGCTAGGGCACGCAGCTGGCTACCCGCCAGCATGCCGTAAGGAATCGCAATACGCAGCATAGGCGCATGGCGCTGAATATAGAGGCCGTTCTGCAACCGTAAAGGGCGAAACTCCTCTTCTCCCAAACGCCCAGCGCGGTAGCGTTCCATTTGGTCGCGGAACTGAGCGACACGCTCGTCAACCAGGGTTTGGTCGTGAATATCATAACGGTACATGTGGCACGATCCTGCTAAAAAGCGAAATGGTCACGTTGAGACGGACGTTAATGTAGCGTCACCTTAACGCGGGCGTCATATTCTTCAAAAGAATATATAATTATCTTTTTATCTCTAAAAGCTATTTAGAATATCTATTATGAGTCAGGCAGCCTGCTTATAAAGCAGGGGCCAGCCAGCGTCGTCGTTGCCATACCCATAAAAAGCCAGCTGAGTTTATCAACCGGTAGAGCAGTTGCATAAGCCAGATACCTAATAAGCCCTGGTTTAAACCAATCCCGACCCACCAGGCCAGGGGTAAAAAAAGTAGCCACTGCATTCCCAGGGTCAACATCATCACCGTGCGTTGAGCGCCCGCGCCCATTAAGGCCTGGGCGAGCACTAAAGCTGCGGCATCCAATACAATCATCACGCCGGTTATCTGCAACGGAAGTTTACCCAGCGCTACTAGCTCGCTACTGCTGAAAAATATCCCAAGTACCTGTTCGGGTATCATTAACATCGGCAGCGCCAGCACAAGTAGCAGTAGCCATGCGACCCGCAGCGCATCCAGGCCCCAGCGGTGGGCTTCGTGCTGAGCATCTCGGCCTAATGCCTCACCCACTAAGCTCATCGCTGCAACGCCAATCCCCACCCCCGGCAAAATTAGCAGCAGTGAAAGATTAATCAATACATGGCCAACCGCGACACTGGCCGTGCCTAGCTGGCTAAGTAACCAAATGAGTACCGCATAGCCCGCTGCAAATAAAAACTGCTGCAAAGAGTGAGGAGCGGCAAGTACCAAGGTCGTGCGCAGGGTGGCTAAGCAGGGCATGCGTGTCAAACAAAGTTGGATACATGGGCTTTTTATGCTCACACAACACCAAACAATCAAACCAATAAACAGCGATAATGTTGTACCAGCACCCGCACCGCTCGCCCCCATTTTGGGTAGCCCGGCGAATCCATAGATCAACCCCGCACTGGCCGCCACATTAATCACGTGAACCGCCACGATGATACGCAAGTAGAGATGCGTTTGCTGGCGTCCGTTCCAGTAGCCACGAAAGCAGAGCGTTAGCGCAATGGCCATTAGNNCAGCGACGCTTTGGACATCATCAGCTTGGCTAATCAAGCCAATCAGCAGCGGTGCTTGCCACCAAGCCAAGAGTGACAGCGGCAGGCCAACACCAAGCCCAATCACCAGCCCTGAGTTAAGCGGATGGGCAATATCCGCGTGGGCAGCCCCCACGCGCTGGGCGGTTTGTGACTGCACGCTGGAGGAGAGGCCAAATACAAGAGCGCTGAGCATAAACATGGCGTAGCCGCCCACGCCAACACCCGCGAGCGCTACCTCGCCTAAATGCCCCACCAGGGCAGCATCGATCAAGTTGAGCATGCTCTGGGAGAGCATGCCCAACATAATCGGAAAAGCTAAGCGCATGACCTTGCCATGGCGACCGGGGACAAACAGCATTAATTAGCTCAGGTCGTAGGAGAGCACTGGCGAGAGCCAGCGCTCCATCTCCTCAAGGGGCATCTGTTTACGCTCGGCAATGGCCTCGACCTGATCCCGGGTAATCTTACCGGTGGAGAAGTACTTCGACTGGGGATGGGCAAAGTACCAGCCAGAAACCGCTGCCGCAGGCCACATGGCGAAGTTTTCGGTCAATGCCAAACCGGTATTTTCGGTGGCATCGAGCAGCCGGAATAGCGTGGCTTTTTCGGTATGATCCGGGCAGGCAGGGTAGCCGGGGGCAGGGCGGATGCCCTGATACTTCTCAGCGATCAGGGCATCGTTGTCCAGCGTTTCTTCCGGTACATAGCCCCAAAACTCTTTACGCACCCGTTCATGCATGCGCTCGGCGAAGGCTTCTGCAAGGCGATCTGTCAACGCCTGCACCATAATCGCATTGTAGTCGTCGCCTGCCGCCTCATAAGCTTTGGATAGCTCATGAACGCCGTGGCCCGTAGTGACCGCAAAGCCGCCAATCCAGTCAGCTTTGCCGCTCTCTTTGGGAGCAATAAAGTCGGCCAGGCTGTAGCAGATACCGTCACGGCCTTTAGTGGTCTGTTGACGGATATGGAAGAGACGTTCGACGACTTCGCTGCGTGACTCATCGGCGTACACCTCGATGACATCATCATCAACGCTGTTGGCGGGCCATAGGCCGATAACACCGCGGGCCTGGACGCGTTTCTCATTGACCAGCTTGCGCAGCATGACCTTGGCATCTTCAAACAGGTTGCGGGCTGCTTCACCGACCACCTTGTCGTCGAGTATCTTGGGATACTTACCCGCTAACTGCCAGCTCATAAAGAAGGGCGTCCAGTCGATGCGCTCGATCAATTCTTCGAGGTCGTAGTCATCGAAAGTTTTTAGCCCCAGCATATTGGGCTCGGCGGGAGTGTGGGCGCTCCAGTCGGTACGGAAGCGCCGCTTGCGTGCCTGGGTGTAGTCCAGGTCCGCCGCTTTGGGACGACGCTTGGCGTTACGCTCGCGAACCTTCTCGTACTCTTCACGTATTTCAGCGACGTAAGGTGTTTTTAAAGCAGGCGTCAACAATCGGCCCGCTACACCAACGGCCCGGGAGGCATCGGTAACGTAAATCACCGGATGCTCATACTGCGGCTCAATCTTCACCGCGGTATGCGCTTTTGAGGTGGTAGCACCGCCAATCAGTAACGGTAGATCCATACCTCGACGCTGCATCTCTTTGGCGACGTGAACCATCTCATCCAGCGACGGGGTGATTAGCCCGGAAAGTCCGATAATATCGGCGTTGTGCTCTTTGGCCGCCTGCAGGATTTTATCTGCGGCGACCATAACGCCAAGATCGATCACCTCGTAGTTATTGCATTGCAAAACCACGCCGACGATATTTTTACCAATATCGTGGACATCGCCTTTCACCGTTGCCATTACGATCTTGCCTTTGGCTTTGGTCTCTTCGCTCTTTTCGGCTTCGATATAGGGGATTAAGTAGGCCACGGCCTGTTTCATGACCCGCGCAGACTTAACTACCTGAGGCAGGAACATTTTGCCGTCGCCAAACAAATCGCCGACCACGTTCATACCGTCCATCAGCGGGCCTTCGATCACCTCAATAGGGCGTTCGGCCTCTGCGCGGGCCTGTTCGGTGTCATCCTCAATATACACCGTAATACCTTTAACCAGCGCGTGTTCGATACGCTTGTTAACCGGCCAGCTGCGCCACTCAAGATCCTCTTTCTTAGCCGCGCCGCTGCCGTCGCCTTTATACTTATCGGCGATATCCAGCAGTCGCTCGGTGCCATCGCTACGCCGGTTAAGCACCACGTCTTCAACCGCATCGCGCAGCTCGGCGGGGAGGTCGTCGTAAACAGCGAGCTGGCCTGCGTTGACGATGCCCATGGTGAGGCCCGCACGGATGGCGTGATAGAGGAACGCCGAGTGAATTGCTTCGCGCACCGGGTTGTTGCCACGGAACGAGAACGAGACGTTAGACACCCCGCCAGAAATCATCGCGTGGGGCAGGTTTTCGCGAATCCACTGGGTCGCTTCGATAAAGTCGACCGCGTAGTTGTTGTGCTCCTCAATACCGGTGGCGATGGCAAAGATATTGGGGTCAAAGATAATGTCTTCCGCGGGGAAGCCGATGTCATCCACCAGCAGGCGGTAGGCGCGCTGACAAATTTCGGTTTTGCGGGCAAAGGTGTCTGCCTGGCCCTCTTCATCAAAGGCCATGACGACAATGGCAGCACCAAAGCGGCGGCATTTGGTCGCCTGTTCGCGGAAGGCGGCTTCACCCTCTTTAAGCGAGATGGAGTTCACCACCGCCTTGCCCTGGACACACTTGAGGCCCGCTTCGATAATCTCCCACTTGGAGGAGTCGATCATAATCGGCACACGGGCGATATCTGGCTCGCCGGCAATCAGGTTAAGGAAACGCTCCATGGCTTCCTTGGACTCGAGCATGCCCTCGTCCATGTTGATATCGATGACTTGCGCACCGCTTTCGACTTGCTCCAGGGCGACTTCCAAGGCGGTGGTGAAGTCCTCTTCCACAATCAAGCGCTTAAAGCGCGCCGAGCCGGTAACGTTGGTGCGCTCGCCGACGTTGACGAACAGCGAGTCAGCCTCAATGTTGAACGGCTCTAGGCCTGATAGACGGCAGGCGCGGCTGCGCTCAGGAATTACCCGCGGCGTCATATCGCGAACCGAATCAGCAATGGCGCGAATGTGCTCGGGTGTTGAGCCGCAGCAGCCGCCGATAATATTCACCAACCCGCTGGCAGCAAACTCGCTGACAATCTCCGACATCTCTTCCGGCGTTTGGTCGTACTCACCAAACTCGTTGGGCAGGCCCGCATTGGGGTGGGCGGAGACAAAGGTATCGGCTTTGGTAGAGAGTTCTTCCAGATAGGGGCGCAGCTCCTCGGCACCCAAGGCACAGTTCAAGCCTACCGACAGCGGCTGAGCATGGCGTACCGAGTTCCAGAAGGCTTCGGTGGTTTGACCTGACAGCGTACGCCCCGAGGCATCGGTAATGGTGCCGGAGATCATTACCGGCAAGCGCTCGCCGCGATCATCGAACAGCTCTTCCAGGGCATAGATCGCGGCTTTGGCGTTAAGCGTATCGAAGATGGTTTCGATCATGATCAGATCAGCACCGCCTGCAATCAGCGCTTCAGCGGCCTCATAGTAGTTCTCGCGCAGCTCATCAAAGGTAACGTTACGCTTGGCGGGATCATTCACATCCGGCGATAGCGACGCTGTGCGCGAGGTGGGGCCTAACACACCTGCCACGTAGCGGGGCACACCGGTTTCAGCGGCCACTGCGTCGCAGACCTCACGAGCCAGGCGCGCTGATTCACGGTTGAGTTCAACCACCAGCGATTCCATGCCGTAATCAGACTGTGACAGCTGAGTGCTATTAAAGGTGTTGGTCTCAATAATGTCAGCACCGGCTTCCAGGTAGTCACGGTGAATCCGTGTGACCACTTCGGGGCAGGTTAGCGCGAGCAGATCATTATTGCCTTTGAGATCCGAGGGCCAGTCGCTAAACCGTTCGCCGCGAAAATCTTCCTCGCTCAACTGGGCATTCTGCAGCATGGTGCCCATACCGCCATCCAGAATCAGGATACGTTGGGCAAGGCGTTGGGTGAGGGTTGCGATCAAAGCACTATCAGCCATGGCAGGGGGAGTTCTCCAGCGTCACAGTCGTCAAAGGGGATGTTGTTATCGTCGGAAAAGCAGCATCTGTCGTTATAAGGCGCATAATGATAACAAAAGGGAGGGCAAAAGGCGCCCCTACGGAGGCTATACGCAAGATAAGGAAAGATAATTAATAGTCGCTCATAAAAAGAGCCGTTTAAAATAGCCGACTAAAATAGTCGGGATTGTGTCAGCGCGCTGTTTTGCTTACCATAGACACAAATGACANNCCGCCACTACCACGGGAGGAAGACAGCCCTCATGACCACGACTAGCGAAAAAGAAACCAGTGTCGATACCCAAGGTATTGATATTACAAACAGTGCGCAAGAATACTTGGCAGAACTGCTGGAAAAGCAGAACGTTGAGGGTATTGCCGTACGCATTTTCATTACCCAGCCGGGCACACCCTACGCGGAAACGTGTCTAGCCTACTGCCGCCCCGGCGAAGAAGAACCCACCGATGTGCTGCTTGAACTCGAGAAAATCAACGTCTTTCTCGATAAAAACAGCCTGGCGTTTTTGGAAGAGGCGGTGGTGGATTTCAACGCTGACCGCATGGGTGGCCAGCTAACCATCAAAGCGCCCAACGCCAAGATGCCCAAGGTAAATGCGGATAGCCCGCTGGAAGACCGTATCAATTACGTGCTATACAGCGAGATCAATCCTGGGCTGGCGGCACACGGTGGTGAAATCAAACTGGTGGAACTCACCGAACAGCAGTACGCGGTGTTGGCCTTTGGCGGCGGCTGCCAGGGTTGTGCAGCGGTTGATTTAACCCTGAAAGATGGCGTTGAGAAAACCCTGATGGAGCGCATTCCAGAGCTTGCCGGTATTCGCGACGTTACCGATCACAGCGATACCACCAACGCTTACTACCGCTAAATAAGCGATAGTAAGGCTCAAAAAAGCCCAGCTTGAATCGCTGGGCTTTTTGCGTCTCTAAGTTGATTACTGGCTTGGCTCACTGCTCTGCTTTGAAAGCGCATCGGGGAGTGCCGTTAGCTGTGTTTGCAACGCTTCCATACGGCTCCAAAGCTTCTCTTGCCACGCTTGCTGTAGCGCAGCTTCGCGCTCGGCATGCTGCTGAGATTGTCTGTTTAGCGCGACTTTGGCCTCATCTAGCTGCTGGGTCAGCGCTTTCTCTTGCTTCTCCAATGCCGTCATTTGCTGTTTCTGCTCACTTAGCTGTTGCTCGCGCTCACTGGCTTCCAGCTGTAGTTGATGCAGGGCCTGCTGCTTTGTCTTTAGCTCCTGACTCAATGTATCAATGCGCTGCTCAGACTGCTGCAGACGTTTTTGGAAATTCTTCTCTTCCTGGGCACGCGTCTGCTGAGCGCTATCCAGCATCGCCATCAGCCTTCCTTCGGCCGCCTCATGGCGCTGCTCCTCTTGTGCTAAACGCTGCTCCCACGCTACCTGCTGCTCGCTGAGGGCATTGCTATGCGCATCGCGCTGTGCATCTGACTGGTTCTCTAGCTGCTGCTGTACCTGCTTCAGTTGAGTTACTTCTTCTTGCGCTATTTCAGCTTTTTGATGCCAGTGATGTTCGCTGGTTTGGCTAGCGGCCAATTCCCGGTTTAACGCCTCCATGCGCTGCTCCATATGACGCAAGTGCTCGGCGAGGGCGCTTTCGCGTTGCTCGGCGTTAGCGGCCTGCTGTTTTGCATCTTCTGCGAGCTGCTGTGCATCTGCAACCTGGCGATTGGCATCTTCTCGATAGTGAAGCAGCGTTTGATTCGCTACCTCCTGGGCCTCGCGCCATAGCTCGCTGGCCATGGTCACCACGACTTCTGGCACCCCCTTGGGCGGCGGCACGTCGCGATTTTGCTCCCGCTCACTGCGCCACAAGCGGAAGTGATCACTAATCGTCGTGAAGCTGCCGGTGCCCAGCACATCGCGAATACGCTGCACGCTGGGCGTGTCGCCCCGGGCCAACAGGGCATCAATGGCTTGTTGAACATCGCTGTACTGAATGCCGTTGCGGGCCATGAAATGATCCTTCCTTGAGAGCTTCTGTAACCACCATTGTCGGGACTTGTCGTATAAAAGGCAACAATTACGTATTATGTAATACGTAATTTTATTTATGATAATACGCATAAATTCAAGATTACCCGTATTATCTTGAATTTATAGTGTTACAGGAGCACACTTAAGGCCAGATAATGTAAACATCGGCTAAAAAGAAGAGAGTAGCGACGGGCATGGCGAACGAGGTTATAACACCCACTGGCCAACTTCAGATATTGAAAGAGTCGCCGAATGGCGGACGTATTAGCGCCCAAAACGATGTCCAGGCAGTGACCGCATGGCTTGACGAGTACGTGGATAGCCCGCAAACCTGGAAAGCGTACCGTCGCGAAGCGGAGCGGCTGCTGCTCTGGCTCGCCAGCCAAGAGCACACGCTGGCCGATATCAACCGCGAAAACTTGCGCCGCTTTGAAGCCTTTCTCGCCGACCCACAACCAAGCGAGCAGTGGGTAGGGCCCTCCAAACCCCGCGCGCACCCGTCATGGCGGCCATTTCGTGGCGGTTTATCGCCCGCCAGCCGACGCCAAAGCCTGGTGATACTGCAAGGGATGTTTGCCTGGCTGGTAGAAGCTGGCTGGGTTAACCATAATCCGTTTCGCTTGATGCGCGATAAATCGCGGCGCCTGAATAATCAAACGCCGCGTGTTGAGCGCTATTTGGAAAGTGATTTGTGGGCGTGGCTGTGGGAGTGGCTGAATAGCCCGTTAGAGACTGGGGAGGGCAGTCGTGCCCGTTTTGAACATGCACGACGGCGCTTTACCTTTGGCTTTGCCTATTTGCTGGCACCGCGCATTAGCGAGATGGCCGATGCGCGGATGGGGGACTTCCAGCGCAGCGAAGGACGCTGGTGGTGGCATGTGGTGGGCAAGGGAAACAAGATGGCACGCATTCCGCTGCCTGACGATATGCTTGATTGTCTGCGCCAGTGGCGCCATGTACTGGGGTTGCCTGGATATCCTGAGCAGTTTGAAGCTAAAGCACCGGTGCTTCGCGCCCTGGATGGACAGCGTGGCCTGGGCCATAATCAGCTTTATCGGCTTATTCGCGCTACGTTTCAGCAGGCAGCACAAGCACTTAAAGATATTGACGGAGCGACGGAGCATGTGACAGCGCTTAACCTGGCAACGCCGCACTGGTTAAGGCACACATCGATCACCCATCAGGCTCAATCGGGCATTAGTCTACGCCATCTGGCCGAAAGCGCTCGACACGCGCGCCTCGACACCACCTCACGCTATCTCCATAGCGAAGACAACGAGTGGCATCTTGAACAGCAGCGACATCGATTGACTGTTTCCGACACAACCTCCCTCAAGACTCCTTCGAGCCGTTATAATGGCCACAATGAGTAACCCTATGACTCAAAACATCAGTCGCCAATCAAGCCAATTCCAATAGAGAAGGAAATAGCATGAGCACTTCCGGCGCCGAACAGGCCCAGCAAGAGCTAATCGAAGATTTCGAGATATTTGATAACTGGATGGATCGTTACCAGTACATTATCGATATGGGCAAGCAACTGCCTGACTTTCCCGAAGAGTGGAAGCTCGAAGAGTTTAAAATACAGGGCTGCCAGTCAAACGTGTGGATGCGCCATGAGGAGGAGGGCGATAAGCTGGTGTTCAAAGCGACCTCCGATGCCGCCATCGTATCCGGCCTGATTGCCGTATTGCTGCGCATTTACAGCGAACGCACCGCCGCTGAGATTCGTGCTACCGAGCCACACTTTTTAGCGGATCTGGGATTGGATAAGCACCTTTCACCTACGCGCAGCAACGGCCTGCATGCCATGCTTGAGAAGATCTACGCGGTAGCACAGCAGAAGTAGAAAACAAGCTAGCGAGGGTGATGATCACAGCAAGAGGGCGACGATGCCTTTTCGTCATCCTCACGGCAAAGCTGTTCGCTGCGGCCGCCGGGCACCGGATCCATACCGCCAGGATTGCCTGGGTGGCACTTAACGATCCGCTTAACGGACATCCAGCCGCCCTTTATTGGCCCATGCACCTGAATCGCTTCAAGNNACCGTGTAGGACGAACAGCTCGGCCAGAAGCGGCAGCGCGGGCCTAAAAGGGGGCTGAGCGTATATTGATAGACTCTAACGCAGCCAATCATCACCTTCATCAATACCCAACGCGGGCCTGATCGTAGGGCTGATATCAACCGAGTCATGGCTAAGTTTTGCATAGGCAAAGCTAGTTTTTTTTGCCGTACAGTTCGTCAGGATCAATCAGAGGATTGCTGGCAATCGAGGCCTGCTCTTCACCCACGGTAATATAGAAACAGCTGCGCCGGCCGGTGTGGCAAGCAGGTCCCGTTTGTTCGACTTGCAACAATAGCGTATCGCCATCGCAATCCAGCGCAGCAGAGACAAGCTGCTGCTGCTGGCCCGATGACTCACCCTTGCGCCATAGTTTTCCCCGCGAGCGCGAATAGTAGCAAACACGCTGGGTGGTTAACGTCTCTTCCAGCGCCTCACGGTTCATCCAGGCCATCATCAACACTTCGTTAGTATCGTGCTGCTGAGCAATGGCAGGGATCAAACCATCAGCATTAAAACGCACCGCGGCTAGCAAAGTGGCCACAGCGGGAAGAGTATCTTCTGGGGCAGCACGCTCGAGTTGCTTAAACAGGGCATCCGGCGCGACGTGATCAAAACGGGACATACAATTTACTCGCTAGCTGTTCGACAGTCCTGACAAAGCCCTTGAAGCTCAATGGTTTGGCGCTCAACGTTAAAGCCCTGGCGTTTTGCCAGCGCCGCCAGTTGATCGCTGATCTCGTCCAAGTGCAGCTCTTCGACATAACCGCAGTGACGGCAAATCAGTAGCTGAAAACCGTGGGCATGCTCTGGGCAAGCGCAGGCCACGTAGGAGTTCTGCGACTCAATGCGATGCACCAAGCCTTGATCAATCAAGAACTCGAGCGCCCGATAAACCGTAGGAGGGCGGGCGGCCGCATGCTCAGTAGAGAGCTTATCGAGCAGGTCATAGGCTTTTAGTCCGCCGCCATTTTCGGCAATCATCTCTAGCACGCGTCGGCGAATAGGGGTGAAGCGGACGCCGCGGATATGGCACTGAGACTCCGCCTGCTGTAGTAGTGTACTCGCTTGGGTCATGGGCAACTCGTTGAACGTTGTTAGCCTAGGCTCTCGTTAGTAGTCTACGCGCCGGTGGAAGCGGTGTCAGAGCTTTCTACCGGTTCGCTGTCTACCAGCTCACTTTGTCGCGCAAAATGGTGCTGGGCAAAAGCTACCCGTTGTTTAGCGGGCACGCCATCGGGTTGACGTTCAACCAGGTCGAGGCGACGGCGCAAACCTTCGCCATTGGTCATTTGAATAGCCAAGCCAGGCCTGGCGTTGAGCTCAAGCAGCATCGGGCCGTATTTTCGATCCAGCACCATATCGGTACCCAGGTAGCCTAGACCGGTCATTTCATAACAACCCGCCGCTAAGTTAAGCAGCGTTTCCCACTGGGGAACGACCAAGCTTGCCAGATCGTGCCCAGTGTCCGGATGGCTAAAGCAAGGTCGGTCAAACTGAACGGCGCGCAGGGCAGCCCCAGTGGCGATGTTCAAGCCAACGCCTACCGCCCCTTGGTGCAGGTTAGCTTTGCCGTCGGAAGCTGCGGTGGAGAGGCGCATCATGGCCATCACCGGGTAGCCCTTGAAGACGATAACCCGGATATCAGGAACACCTTCATAGGTGTAATCCATCAGGCTTTCATCGAAATTAATCAGTGTTTCAATCACCGCTACATCAGGCGAGCCACCCAATGAGTAGAGCCCCGACAGAATATTCGACACGTGTCGCTCAATATCGGTAAGAGAGAGCTTGGCACCACTAGGCTTGATAAAGGCGTTATCTTCGACCTTTTCAATCACCAGGATGCCCTTACCGCCGCTTCCCTTGGCAGGTTTGATGACAAAGCCTGTGTGCCCTGTGAGCATGGCGCCAATGTGCTTAACGCCAAACTGTGTTGTTACGGTGCCAATCAGCTCGGGCGTGGTAATCCCATACTGTTGAGCCAGTAGCTTGGTTTTAAGCTTGTCGTCGACGAGGGGATAGAGACGGCGACTATTATAGCGGCCAATGTAGCGAATATTACGCCGATTCATGCCGATAATGCCTTTATCCCGCAAGCGCGTGGGCCACGTCCAGTTCTTCAGCCAACTCATGAGGGTTTCTCATCGTCAGTGATTGGCTTGAAGCGGCGCAGCTCAAGTAAACGGTAGCCGGTGTAATTGCCCAGCAGCAAGATCAACGCCATCAATATCAACTGAACGCCCAGGAAGTTGAAGGTGATATGACGCACCCAGGGGTTATTCATCGCCAGGTAGGCAAGGATCGCCGTGATCAAACTGCCGCCGCCTTGGATTAGCACCTGCTTAGGGCCTTCCTCTTCCCAAAGTATCGACATCCGCTCGATGGTCCAGGCCAGGATGATCATCGGGAAGAAGGTAATCGTTAAACCAGCACTGAGCCCCATGCGGTAGGCCAATACGGTGAAGATCGAGATAATCGCAATCACCGTTATGATCACCGCTGAGACCCTGGCCACCAGTAATAAATTCAAGTAGGAGAGATAGTTACGAATAATCAGACCGATGGCAACGATAAGCAGGAAGCCTATCAAACCCGTGGGAAGGGTGGTTTGAATGAAGGCGAGGGCGATCAACACCGGCATAAAGGTACCGGACGTTTTGATGCCCACCAGCACACGCAAAAACACCACCATTAACGCACCAATGGGAATCAGCAAGATAGTTTGGAATAGCGCTTGCTCCTCCAGTGGCAGGCTGTGAATGGAGAAGTTCAGCAGCGTATCCTCAGAGTAGTGGTTGCGAACCGCCGCCGAAGCAGGCTGGTCATGGGTCATCATGGAGAAGGTAACCCGCGAATTGGTGCCACCCTGAACTTCCAGCACGGCTCGACCGCCGGTTTCCCACAGCAGCAGGTTATCGGGCTTACCTTGCTCACCTGTCAGTGGATGAAAAATTGACCACTCTTCGCCTGATTCATCAAACACCTGAATCCAACTACTAAGTGTTTGACGGCGCCGCCCATCTTCTAACAGTAGGCCGCTCACTTCACGGGCTTGTACGCCCGCCTGATTGAGTAATCTTACTACCAGCGCCGCCGGATTCTCTTGTGAAAGCAGTAGCCGCGCATTTTCTTCCTGACGCTCACCGTTAATGTCGCGAATTAGCTCGCGAGCGAAAGTGGCGTTGTTGGCACTACGCGCCCAGGCTTGCTCAATTAGTTGGCTGGCCGCCGTATCATAGGGACTTTCCCAGGGAGTGGTAACGGGCACTTCGGGAGGTGTCTGTACCGGCGAACGCGCATCCTGGGACACCAGCATCTGAACTGAGTAATATAACGTTTGGCTGCCCACGGCTTCGCGAATTGTCCAACGGGCGGTACGGCCTAATTCGTCCGCCTGGTAAGCAAGCCCATAACCCGACGATGCAGTGTTTTCAGTCAGTACGCGGTAGCCTGCCTGATGAGAAGGCAGCGCCAGATCGACCTGAACAGGGCCACCCTGGGCATTGAAGTTAATACCTGCTTCAATTTCCCACACTTGCCGCTGCTCACCAGGCAGCCATGGGATTTCAAACTGCACATGACGATGCACGCTGGTCGCTACGCCCGCGACGAGCAACAGGACGACAATAATATAAAACATTAACCGTGACATGGAGATTCCTTTCCTCGTGAAGCGTCAGAGCGGTTACTCTTCGCTATCGTCTTCATCAACTGCTTCATCTTCAGTAGCTTGATCCGCTGGTTCGCCACCAGGAAATTCGGGGCGCTCATGCAAATAGGTGTCGGCCACATCAATTACCGCAATATCCATCAAAAAGCGCCGTCCTAGAAGCACTGGATAATCGAGATGAGAGCGGTCATTGAGGGTAAATTCGACATTTTCACGAATCGGCCCTAGAGTCAGTAACAAAGAAATGACGGGACGTGACTCTTCGCCAGAGGCTTGAATAATGCGCACTCGGCGCACGATAGGCGCTTCAACCCACTCATCGCGCTGCGATTCAACGGCCACATCGTCGTCGTTCAGCGCCAACTTGAAGCGTACCCAATTTTCACCGTCACGCTCGAAGCGAGTGATCTCGGCAGCAGAAAGGGACGAGGTGTTGGCTCCTGAATCGACTCGCGCTTTAAGGTAGGTGCCCAGGCTTGGTAGGCCAACCCATTCGCTGCGGCCCAGTAACGTTTTAGTGGTCAAGCTCTCATCAACCTCACACTCTTCACGAATGATGACCGGCTCTTCACCGCGAGCTTCCAATTGCTGCACGTCTTGGCGGAGGTAACGCAATAAACTGCCCACTTCACGAATATCAGCGGTCAATGCCTGCTGGTGATCAAGCTGGCGTTGCTGCAGATCAATGCGGGTGTCGCATTGTTGCGTTAGCTGGCTCTCTAACTCCAGGATACGAGAATTGAATGAGGCTTCGCTTAAAGGGGGCGGTTGGTTCGTTTCCGGCTGGGTTGCTGCACAGCCTGCGATCGAAAGCGACAAGCCAGCGATAAGCCACAAAACACCTGGGCGCATAACGAGAGATATCCTTGGACAATAGGTTGGGGAATGATAAGGAGATGGGGGTCTAGTGTCCAACGCCATCATCGCTTTTCGGGCACCCATTCTATCTTATTTAACATAATATATATTAAGCGAACCTGAGTGCTCACAGTAGTCATGGCTGCCTGTCTGCTCTATGCTAACAAAATGCTTTACCATAATTGTACCCAGCTCCATTTAAATATAGGAAATGATGTCATGATCCGCCCTTTGCGTATTAGCCTCTTTTTTACACTGCTCTTCTTATTAGCTGGTTGTGCTGGTGTCACTATTGAAGACTACGCTGATTCTGAGCCTCGTTTGGACGTCGCCGAATACTTTGCGGGCTCCACCCGTGCCTGGGGCATGGTACAAGATTATTCAGGCGAGGTTCAGCGGCGCTTCACCGTGGATATACAAGGCAGCTATGAAGATGACACCCTGACTCTGGATGAATCTTTCGTCTTTTCAGATGGTGAAACTGATCGACGCGTTTGGACATTTGAGCGAATCGATGAACATAGCTGGGTGGGTACTGCCAGCGACGTGGAAGGTCAAGTTGAGGCGCACCAGTACGGCCATGTTTTCCATATGCGTTATCCGTTAGAGATCGAAATCGATGGTCGGATGATCTCATTTACGATGGATGACTGGATGTACCTTCAATCGGATGGCCGCTTGATCAATCGAACCGCCATGCGCAAATTTGGCTTTACGCTTGGTGAAATCACACTAGTGTTTGAGAAAAACTAAGAAACCTTTGATTTTCTATTGCGCTCGTCTTCAGATTAAAAAAGGCAGCCGCATACTTAGCAGGCTGCCTTTTTATTTATCTCACGCTAGTACGATTTACTCTGGGGCTGCGTACGAGCCATCTTCCTGGTGAACCTCATTACCTGTGATCGGCGGAGTAAATACACAGGCAACCGTCATGCCCTTCTCTTTGCCGCGCAGCAAGTGTTCATCATGCTGGTCGAGTAGATAAATGTCGCCTGCTTTGATCGGCCAAATTTTACCGTCAGCCAGGGTTTCAACTTCGCCTTCACCTTCGTAGCAAAACACTGCTTCGTAGTGATTTTTGTAGTGGATATGCGTTTCAGTGCCTGGAAAAATGCGGGTAATATGGAACGAAAAACCTGCATTATCGTTGGCCAGAACAAGGCGCGTGCTGTCCCAGTTACCATTTTCAGCGGTCACTAGACGGTCTGTTTTACGCGCTTCATCAAGATTACGAACGATCATAGGAGTACTCCGTTGCAAAACGACTGGCGACTACCAGCCGCTATATCCCTAACTAAAAACTGTGAGCTACTGCTGCAGCGTAACGCTTAATCCTACCGCCAAGTTATTCGCTAGCAACAACAGCTTTAACGCACATTTCGAGAATATCCAAACCTTCCAGCAGATCATCATCGCTAATGGTTAGCGGGCATAGACACTTAACCACTTCACCATCCTGACCACTGGTTTCAATTACCAGACCATGCTCAAAGGCTTTACTGGTAATTTTATCGGCAATATCACCCGACACGACGTCAATACCGCGCATCAAACCACGACCACGTTCAGTGGCAGGCATGCCGTGTTCCGTTAACAACGCTGCTAACTTCTGAAAGCGCTCTTCTACAATACGCCCTTTGCGCTGAACATCACGCTCAAAGGTGTCATTAGTCCAGTATTTTTTCAACGCCGCTGTGGCGGTCACCATCGCCAGGCTGAAACCACGGAAAGTGCCGTTATATTGACCCGGTTTCCATTTGTCCAGCTCAGGGCGCATCAACACATGGGCAAATGGCAGGCCAAAACCGGAGAGCGATTTCGAGTTGGTAATAATGTCAGGTGTAATACCCGCATGTTCGAAGCTAAAGAACTTACCTGTACGGCCACAGCCTGCCTGAATATCATCGATAATCAGCAGAATATCGTGGGCACGGCAAATCCCTTCGAGACGCTTCAACCACTCCAAGCCTGCAACGTTAATACCGCCCTCGCCTTGCACGGTTTCAATGATAACGCCCGCTGGAATATCCAAACCGCCAGATTTGTCGCTGAGCAGCTTTTCAAAATAATCCAGAGTATCGGTATGCTCACCCATGTAACCATCGTAAGGCAGAAAGCTAGCGCCCTGGGTGGGTATGCCACCCGTGGCTTCACGGAATTTACGATTACCTGTGGTCGCCAAAGCCCCCATGGTGACGCCGTGGAAACCATTGGTGAAGGTGACAATGTTGTGACGGCCTTTAGCCACACGAGCCAAGCGGATAGCGGCCTCTACGGCATTGGTACCGGTTGGGCCAGGCAGATGCACTTTATAATCCAGCCCGCGTGGCTTGAAAATAACTTCTTCCAGCGTTTCAAGATAATCGCGCTTGGCATTGGTCCACATATCCAAACCGTGAACAACACCGTCAGTCGACAGGTAATCAATCATCGCCTGCTTCATGTGCGGATTATTGTGGCCGTAGTTCAGCGTGCCCGCGCCGGCGAGGAAATCAATGTACTCACGGCCATTCTCATCGGTTAGGCGCGCATTTTGCGCTTTGGTAAACACCACCGGAAACGAACGAGAATAAGTACGTACATTGGATTCCATGCGTTCAAGCGTCTGGGTCTGCATTAGCGACCTCCTTGGTTGATCATTTTAACTTTAGGCATTACTTGCCCGAAGCAACATGAGCGGGAAAAACGGTAAGTCCGATACGAGTATCTAGCAAAACGGCGTATTAGATGCGGTCTGTTTGGAACGGGCCGATACGAACCAGGTTTTCCGGGTCATGCTCTCCTCCGAGCTGTTCGGTAGAGAAGTATTCGCGGCTGTTTAGCGGCGCATGCCAGCGCGCAGCCAGGCGACGAAATAAGCCCCAAGAGGCTAGATTGTCAGGCGTGATGGTAGTTTCAAGGTGATGCACATCATCAAGCTCGGGACGCGACATGATCGCCTCAACCAAGCGACGCGCTAGGCCTGTGCCGCGTGCCTTTTCACCGACAGCCACTTGCCACAGAAAATAGGTGTCGGGGGCATTGTCCTTAACATAGCCAGACACAAACCCCACCACTTCGCCGTCTTCATTGGTCGCCACTGCGCAGGTGTCACGAAACTGAGTAGCAAGCAGTAGGTAGGCATAGGCTGAATTCACATCCAGCGGCGGACAGGCTTTGATAAGCTCGTAAACTCCCCAGCCATCATCTGCATTGGGTTTGCGAATAAACAGCGGCATCTCCGCATGACCCACAACAGCATCAGCCACCGTTGGCCTAGCAAGGTCAGCAGAGGGGGTAAAAGGTTGTGTCGGCGTACTCATAGTTATGCTTCGCTGTAGCGAATTTGATGTTCATTATAACAGCTGATTATGAGCAATTCAAAAATCATATTATTCTACACCTCGCTTTCCATAATTTTTTGTTATGAGCGAATGATGCAACCACTGCTCACTCCACCGCTCGCCGTTATCACTTTTAGAATAGTGCAAGTAGCCTAGAAAAAAGGCGCACCAATGGGCACGCCTGCACTTTTAATGTATTTATCTGCGTGTCAGCGTACGCAGCGTGACGAACTCCTCAGCTCCCGTCGGGTGGATGCCTACGGTGCGGTCAAAGTCCTGCTTGGTAAGGCCAGCTCTTACCGCGATTGCAATTCCTTGAATAATTTCACCCGCGTCATCTCCGACCATATGGGCCCCTACGACTACATCGGTAGCATCGTTCACGACCAGCTTCATTAAGGTGCGCTCTTGGCTACCTGATAGGGTGTGCTTCATGGCGCGAAAATCGGTGCTATACACACGAATATTGGTGAATTTTTCCCGCGCGTCCTGCTCGGAAAGGCCCACGGTACCGATGTTGGGGTGGCAAAAAACGGCGGTAGGGATCGTTGTGTAGTCCAACGGTTTGGGAACCGTATCGGCAAAGTGGACGTCGACAAGCTGCATTGCCTCAGCCAGTGCTACCGGTGTTAATTCCGGCCCAGCCGTCAGGTCGCCCAAGGCTAAAATAGAAGGCAGCGCTGTTTCAAACCGCTCGTTTATGGGGATTTTGCCCGCGTCATCCAAGCATACGCCCAACGCTTCAAGCCCTAGCTCACGGATATTCGCCTTCCGCCCTGTGGCGGCGAGCACCACATCGACTTCAAGCATGTCGCCGTTGGTAAGGTGAACATTGTAGCCGTCTTGGCTGCGCTCAATGCTCTCGATGTTAGTGTTGAAATGGAGGTTGACCCCCTTTCTTTCCATTTCAGCGCAAGTGAACTCGCGAACCTGTTGATCAAAGCCTTTCAAAAACAGTTCGCCACGGTAGATGAGGTGCGTCTCGCTACCCAGACCATTAAAGATGCTCGAAAATTCCACCGCAATATAGCCACCGCCAAGCACTAAAAAGCGCTTAGGAAAAGTATCCAGATCAAAAATCTGATTGGAATCCAGTGCGTGTTCACTGCCAGGAAAATCGGGTACCCAGGGCCATCCACCAGTAGCCAGAACGATTTTTTGTGCAGTCACCGATATATCGCCATGCTCGCCGCTTAAGGTCACCGTGTGTGCATCGGCCAGGCGTGCTCGTGCATTGAAGAGCGTTACTCCAGCGCCTTCCAGCATGCGTTGATAAATGCCATTCAGACGTTTGATTTCACTAATCTTATTGTCGCGCAGTGTGGCCCAATCAAAGCTGGCGGGGCCAGGCAACTGCCAGCCAAAACCTGCCGCATCGTCAAAGCTGTCATGGAAATGGGCAGCGTAGGAGTAGAGCTTCTTGGGCACACAGCCAACGTTGACGCAGGTTCCACCCAGGTAGCGATCTTCGGCAATGGCCACTTTGGCGCCGGTAGCCGCGGCCATACGCGCAGTGCGTACCCCACCAGAGCCTGCTCCAATAACCAGAAGGTCATATTCGTATTCAGAAACGTCTGCCATGATTTGCTCCCGGGGAGTTAGAATTCGTATGGATCAATATCGGGTTGCCCATTGGTCAAGTGCAGTAGTTGACCTGACTACCCGGGAAGGTTAAAACCTTCTGCTGCTATTTTGTACTGGCCTACGTTATATAAGGCCTAATTCCACCCTGAGTAGGGCTTTGATAACCCGCTTATCTTAATGCCCTTTAACTTTTCTGGAGACGCTATGTCTGACCCTATTGCGACGCTACTCGACAATAATCGCGCCTGGGCTGAGCGTATGTGCGAAGAAGACCCCGACTACTTTAAGCGCCTTTCAAACCAGCAGAACCCCGATTATCTATGGATTGGCTGCTCCGACAGCCGAGTGCCGGCGAATCAAATCATTGCACTCCCGCCTGGAGAAGTTTTCGTACACCGCAACGTCGCCAACTTGCTTCATCACACCGATATGAACGCCCTCTCGGTGGTTCAGTTCGCGGTGGATGTTCTTAAAGTCAGCCATATTATGATTGTCGGTCACTATGGTTGCGGGGGGATTAAGGCCGCCATGATGGGAGGCGAATGTGGCGTGGTGGATTACTGGCTGCACTCGGTGCGCGAACAATACAACCACCACAGGAATTCGCTTGACCACCTCCCACTGGAAGATCAAATCGACCGCATGTGCGAGCTCAACGTGAAAGCCCAGGTAAACAGTTTGTGCCGCACCAAGATTTTGCAGCGCGCTTGGCAGCGAGGTCAGCAGATTTCGGTGCATGGCTGGGTCTACGGATTAAGCGATGGCCGCGTTAAAGATCTTAACTGCACCGTAAGTGGTTTAGAACAAGTGGAAACGCTTTACCGTATTGATCGTATCCAGCCAGGCGATTAAGCACTCCCCCAATGCCTATCGCTACGCTTAGTCGTAGCGGTAGGCACGATGGCAGCTCTTACAGCTCGCGCCCACTTCTGAAAGCGCACGGGCAGTGTCTCGAGTATCCTCTTGCTCGGCTACATCGATTAAATGAGCGATTTTTTCCTCCAGGTCGCTAAAGCCGGCGGCGAATTCACCCCACTTTTCCCATATAGATGCCCGCGCTTCAGAACCACTGCCGTGGGTGCCCTCAATAAACGCAGGTAGCAAACGATCAGCACTGGCACGCTCTTGTAGCTCAAGCAATCGCGGTGTTGCGGCCACAATATCTTGATTATTGATTAGATCAAAGCGCAGCTGACGCACCAGACTCTCAATATCCTTAAGCTCTTCGCGACGCCAAATGACGGCTTCGCGTTCACTTGCGAATGGCGTGTCGCTGACAGCTTGGGGCATGGCTAGGGCGCTAGTCTCCTCGCCTGCCCAGGCCAGCGGCGTGCAGAGCATTAGTGCTAAGGCGCTGGCTGCCGTACCGCGGCGGGAAGCCCACTTCAGGTAATGGCGTTGCTGCATAATGGCTTCCTGTCGATGATTCGGTAGTCAAAGGTGTAATGCGCGCGCTTTAATCTATCGGGCACGTGACCCCCGTCCCTTTTAAGCCACAGTAGCCATGGGGGTTTTTATCCAGGTACTGCTGATGGTAAGCCTCTGCGTAATAAAATGTTTCTAGCGGCTTAATCTCAGTCGTGATTGCCCCTCTGCCCGCTTTGTCGAGCGCCTGTTGGTACGCTGCCGCGCTTTGCTCGGCTACCGTTTGCTGCGCTTGGCTGGTGGTAAAAATGGCGGAGCGATATTGCGAGCCAATATCGTTACCCTGGCGATTGCCCTGGGTCGGGTCGTGCGCTTCCCAAAAAACCTGCAACAACGTTGCCAGCTCGACTTGCTGTGGGTCATAAATCACCCGCACCACTTCGGTGTGGCCGGTACGCCCCGTGCATGTCTCGTCATAGGTAGGGTTAGGTGTCTCACCACCGGCATACCCCGCCGCAGTGACATAGACCCCTGACAACTGCCAAAACAGGCGCTCAACGCCCCAGAAACACCCCATGCCTAGCACGATCTCCTCGTGGCCTTCGGGAAACGGAGGATGTATCGAGTGCCCATTAATGGTATGCACCTGGCTTGTTTCTATAGGCGTATCACGCCCAGGCAGTACACGGCCTAAACCTGAGCTAGCGTTTGAAAATAGTGACATATCGCCCTCACTTATTGCTGCTGAATGATTTCAGGATTACCGGAACGGGTAAAGGTGTAGATTAAATCCACCGCTTGGTTGGTACCCGAGACGGCCTGTACATAAAGGTTACGCCACAGCGTGTAGCGTAGTGTTAGTTCGGCAATTGGCGAGAAAATTCCCACCCCGTAACTAATTCTAAGATCATCGGTGAGTTGGCCACTGACAGCGACTTGACTGTCGTCACCGGCCCCGGCGGTGTCCAAAGTTAAGTCATCAATGCCGAAGGCTTCACCAATGGAACCGACCGCTCCACCGGTGCGCCCTAACGACATACCAATCAGCGCGGTGGTCAGTGCGCTATCCACCCCGCCCCCCGAAGCATCAGGCGCGCGACCCCGTAATAGATAGGAGAGCGCTCGGGATTCATCCATCGCCGGTTCAGAAAAGATCAGTACGTTTGGTGATTCGGCACTGCCTGTTACCCGCAAGCCCGCAATAACGTCATCTTCGGTAACGTCAGGGTTGCGAATGGCTTCGAAGTCGAGCGTAGGTAGACCTGGCGGACCACTAAACAGCAGTTCACCGCGGCGAATAACCAGGTCTTGGCCGAACGCTTGGAAACGACCATCGACCAAATTAACGTCGCCGAACAGTTGTAGCGCGCCGCTGCTTTGGCGAATTTCCAGCGCGCCTCCCAAGCCAGACTCCAAGCCGTAGGCTGAAATTTGCATATCGCTGCCCAACGTTAGGGTCACCAGTACGTCAATAGCCATACCGGTGGCGGCAAGCTCATCCGCGGCACTTGGGCCATCCTCATTGGCAGCCGCTCGCTGAGCCTCAATTTCGGCCTGGCGATCGTCGCGCTCGGTAATAATCACTTCATCGCCACTTGGGGTGACTGCCGATGAGGGCATATCGCCAATTTCAAGTCGTGCCCAGGGTAAATTCACATCCCCTCTCACTTGCAGCCTTTCCGGCGTGACCCGGATACGGATATCCGGCGCTACCTCAAGACGTCCAAACTGAGGCAGAACGACCAAGATAGGCTCCTGCACAGCATTCAGGTCGACGCCAATCCGCCAATCATCACCGCTTGGCCAATATGCATCACCGGTGATTTCCAAACGCCCGCGCTCAGCGGCCAGATAGCCGTCAATATCCCCCTGTTCACCGTCGAATGAGACCACCAGATCGCCACCCTGAATATCGACAGGAATATCCGGGCCACTTACCCCTATGCCGCGCAGTCCAAGCTGGCCTTGTAAGTCAGGCGCGGCGGTGGTACCGGTAATTTGGACGCTGCCCGTTAAATCGCCCTCTAGTCGATCCATTCCTACCAACATAGGTCGATAGGGTTGCAGCGAAACATCTTCTGCACGCAGCTCGCCAGTTAACGCGCCGGCCCCCAAGGGATCATTAACCGCTAGGTCTAAGTTGATATCGCCCGCTTCGGCAAGCGAAAGCGACACATTGGCATTCGCCTGGGCTTGGTTGGCCTCGATCTGAGCGTCTAAACTGACTTCTGGCAGTTGCACAGGCTGGCCATAATCATTAACGGCGGTAATGGCGAGTTCGCTAAGAATTTGTAGATCTGCCTGCCACTGGGCACCCCCTTGACGCCAGTTGGCAACAAGATCCGCGGTTGTATCCCCCTCTAACTGCCACTCTTCAGGCAAAAAGGGCTCCAGCATTTCCATTGGCACTTCACGTACCGAAAGCACGGCGTTGCCCTGTTGCGCAGAGGCAGTGATCTCCTCTTCAGAACAGACTAGCCCACCTTGCTCCCGGCGCAGGCAGAACGGCGATAGGCGCGCCTGACCATTGGCTAGGTCATAGCGCAGGTCTAGAGGCGCTTCAAGACGAATATCCCCCGCCTCAGACTCAACTTCCAGTGGCGTTACGCGGGCTTGGTAAAGCTGGCCTTGCTGGTCAAAGCGGCCTTCCAGGGCAATCAGCGCACGGCTTAAAGCACTGTTGTCTGTACCCTGGGCGGTCAGTTCAAGCTGATGCTCTGAGAGGCGCCCGGCCAAATTGGCCTCTATGTTTGCAAGGGCCTGACCCCCAGCATTGACGTTTTGTAGTGCGAGCTGTACGTCGAGGGAGGGATCCTCAATGCCCTGTACATCAGCATCTAGGATAAGCCGTTCAATACGATTCTGACCAAAACGCACGCCATCACCCTGTAAACTGGCGAGTAATTGCGGTTGATTAAAACTACCGCTGGCCTCTAGCGTACCGACGATAGTGCCCGCCAAGTCTGGCGATAGCGTTTGCAACTGGCGTAGTGCAATGTCCGCGTTTAACGACATGGCCTGTTCGCTCATTTGCCCCTCTGCTGTTAAGCGATTCTCCCCCTGGGTAAACAGCAACTCGTCAATCTCCAGCTCCAGGTTGCTGTTAGCATCAAAGGCCGCTTGCAGGGTTAGCGGGTAGTCGCGCAGTTCACCGTCAATCGCTAAGTTGGGTACGCTAACTGCCCACTGATCCTCTTGCTGACGCAGCGTAAGCTCGATGTCGCCGTTTAAATTACCCTCAAGCTGATCCACGAAGTGGGCAGGGTTAAACTGATCCAGACGAATAGTGGTGTTGACCTGTAGCGGTGCAACCCAACTGATGTTGCCTTCGCTGCGCAGGGAACTTTCGTCGACTGCGAGGGTGAGCGGTTGCCAGCTAAACTGCTCGAGATCGCCCTCTCCGGTGACGTTAATTTGAGTGCGCGGCAGGCTCGGGCCCTCAACCGCCAGAGCCAATTGAGCACTATAATCGCTCAGGCTGCCGGTGACCTGTAGATCCAGGTCATCGACTATATAGGCTTGGGCTGTCTCTTCTTCAGTGCTGTCATCGACGCTTTCATTGCTACTCTCATCTGCGCTGACAGGCAGCGGCCACTGAACTTGGTCACTTTGTAGCTGCAGTTGAAACGGCAGCGTCGGGGCGAGTGCATCGACTTGCCCCCTCAGGGATGCATTGACCGCGCCAGAGGCATCCAACTGCGCTTCAAGCGCATCCAGTGGGCCAGACAGCGTTAAGGTTAAAGATTCGCCACTTAGCTCAGGGTATATCTCAGGTAAAAATAGTTCGACGCCCAAGCGAGCTTCGAGTGGGTAGTTGCCGGTTAGAGTGGCGTTCGCGGTTAATTCCGCCTCAGCATCCGGGGTAACCACGCAAAGCTCAGTTACTTCGACGTTATCACCTTCGGTTAACAGCCCAAGCCGCAGTCGCTCGACGCGGTACTCGGTAGCCCCTTCCAATCGAAAATCGTTGAGCGTGAATTCAGGTATCTGGATATCAACCGGTAGCGTGATCTCTGGTAGTTCCAGGCGTTCGCGTTCTTCAAGCTGCTGCTCTGGAGATTCCACCGACGCCACGGCTTCTTGGGGTGGTTGGTTGAGCAAGATAGCGGCATCGATGGCTTCAGCATAAAGCGGCGTTTCAATGCCCTGGGTTAGCAGAACACCCGGGGAAGGTGGCAAATAGACACGTGGCTGCTCCAAATGGGTTGGCGAGAGGCGTACTGTGTTTCCTTCAGCGGTGGCTGCCGAGCTTAACGAGCGCCACGCTACTTCGGTACCATCGGCAAGCCTGAGGTTAACATCGTCCAGCAACAAGGAACGTAGTTCGATGGGAAAAGGAAAACGAATAGCCAGCGGGCTCTCTTCCTCTTCGGGAGGTGGCGCTTGCTCACTGGATGGGCCTAGCTGGATGTCGGCGCCCACCACACGCAGTGTGTCGATGCATAGGCGCCCTGACAGAACACAGTCATCCGCCCACTGGAGTTCGAACTCATCCACGGTTATACGTGTTTCGCCTAGCTGTAGCTGGAAATCTTCGAGCTGGAAATGGTCGAGCAAGCCGCCTTCATGATGCGTGTAGGAGAAAAAATCACGCTGCTCCCCCTGCGAGAGCAGCACCCCAGTGCCCCAGGGTGATAACGCCACCCCGACAATCAGCGCCACAATACCGAACAGCCAAATAGGCAACACGATTACAAGACGCACAAGGCTCCAGAACAGTAGCCAGGCACGATACTTTGGAGACAACATACGGCGTTTATCAGACGCAGCTGGTTCAACCTGAGACAAGTCTCTCTCCTAGAATTCCGGTCCGATAGAAAAGTGCAAACGCCAATCGTCTTCGTGGTCAAAAGGGTGGGCGATGTCAAAACGAATTGGCCCCACCGGCGAGACCCAGCGTACCCCGACCCCAGCGCCCGTTTTCAAATCATTAGGCCCCCAGTTATCAAACGCATCGCCGTTATCTATAAAAGTGGCCCCCCACCAATCCCCCGTCACGCGACGCTGATACTCCAGGGTCGAGGTCAGCATTTGCTGCCCACCGCGCAGTCGGCCCTCGTCGTTGCGGGGAGATAAGCTCTCATAGGAGTAACCACGCACACTGCGGTCGCCACCCGCGAAAAAGCGCAGCGATGGCGGTATTTTGGCAAAATCATCGGTTTCAATGGCGCCTAAACTAATACGTGCCAAGAAGCGGTTATCGTTGCCAATCATGCGGATCCACTCCGTATCCCCCGTGATACGAGCGAATGTCGCATCCGAGCCCCAAACGGTATCCGAATACTCTAACGAGAGCTGCTGGCGATCACCCCATAACGGAAAGCGCTGAGGACGTGTCCGCGTACGCGACCACTGAATACCTGGATAAAACAGCCATACTTGATCCGCTTCGCCGCCCTGCTCAAAGTCCTCATACGTAGTGCGGAAATAGATCGTTTGCACCCAATCGTTATCAAACTCCCAACGCCGGGCTAGCTCGACAGTGCCTTCTAACGACTTGGTGTCGCTGTCATCGACATTACGAACCCCGTACTGAAGCCGATAGCTGTCGCGAAGCGGATCTTCCAGTGGCACATTATATACCCCGGTAAAACGCTGCTCTGGGGCAGATAAATAGAGGTCGTGATCAAGGCTATGACCAAAGCGGTTAATCCATGGTTGATCCCAACCAAAGCGCAGACGTGGCCCTACATCGGTGGCGTAGCCAATACCCACTTCAAACTGATGGCGATCAGCAGGTTCAACACTGACATCGATAGGCAGTTGGGTATCACTGGGCTTATTAAGACTTAGCGCGCTGGCCAAAGCAGCACTGGTGACTCTCGGGCGCTCCGGCTGAGAGGCGGTGGCTTCACTCCACCAGGGGGCACCACCGCCAGGAGGAGAAATAACCAACTCTTGGGCGGTTTCGAGGCGAGGACGCACCGAAACCGAGCTAAACCAGCCGGTTTCCGCAAGCGAACGATTATAGTCTGCCAGAGTCTGTGCTAAATAGGGGTCGCCCGGCTCGAAGGGCTGCATGCGGCGCAATCGATCAAGCTCAATATGGCTGCCGGTAATGGAGGATTCACCAAATTGGTAGCGCGGGCCACTGTCAAAATCCATATACAGGCGCGCACTTTGTAGATACGGACGCACTTCCATGCGCCGATCGGTAAACCCCCAGTCAAAATAACCGCGCTCAATAGCCAACCCTGAAAACTGGCTGCTTAATCGATCCCAGGGGGCGTGCCGCAACACATCCCCTTCTTCCAAAGGAAAGTCCTCTACGGCCTGCTGGAAAGGTGGATCTTCACTCGCATCGCCTTCCACATTGATTGACAGAATTTCAATTTCAACCTGAAGGCCGGGTTCAATTTCAAGCCAAGCACGTTCATCATTGGCGCGCTCAAGGGTTATTTCGGGTTCGTAATAGCCGTAAACACGCATTGCTTCCTCGGTACGTCGGCGGATCTCGCCCTCTAAACGCACCTCGGTATATTGTGCCGCATCGATATTCTGTAAGTAGGCTTGGATATTGCCTTCGACCTCATCGGAAACACCCCTGACAGTCGCTTCTAATGCCCATGCGCCAGGTGATACGCATAACAGCGGTAGCACAACAGTAAAGGTGCGCTTTGTGGCTGCTGTCCATCGCCGTTGTCTTCCCATACATTTTTATCCCAACCTAAATCAGCGGCTTCATCGCCTAAGCATTTCAACGCATTAGCATGTTAAAGATTAAGCAATCACACCCACACTTCCGACGCGCCTTATTAACGCAACATTTCTAACTGGGCACTGAAGGCAAGCTGCGCCTGACGTACTTGGCGCACATCGCTTTCCAGCGAATTCAGCCGTTGAGACCACTCCTGTTCCAATGCTTCCAGGGCTGCTTGATCTGCAGGTGCTTCTATCTCTGCAACGGACTCGGCAACGGATGTTTCCAGCTCATCAAAGCGCGCCTCAAACGCTGCTCTTTGTGCCGACAGCTGCTCTTCCCAAGCGCTACTGGCACTATTGAGCTGACTATCCAGGCCATCGATGCGCCGTTCGGTCAATTGCTCCAGATGGGAGACTTCCTCAACAAGATTTTGACGACCCGAGGAACCCGTTTGTTCTAAGGCGTCAAGAGATTCCCGCACCGCCATTAATTGACTGTCGCGCAGTTCGGCTTGCTCTCTAAGTTGAGACAACTGCTGCAACAGTGTGTTGATGGAATCACTAGAGACCGTATCCTCGCTAGAGGTGAGAAAGCCGTACAACTCTTCTCGAGTCTCGGCCAACGACATTGACAGTTGCTCCTGCTCTTGGAAAAGCGTCGACATCTGAGCTTGTACAAAGGTTATCGTATCTTGCACATCAGTGTCATCCGAATCCAACCGAGCGTGCACATTGGAGACTTCCCCACTCACCCGGTGCAGCTCATCCAACAGTCGTTCACGTTCGTACCAAAGTCCAGCCGCCGCCGCGCCCATAAGCGCAATGATCAGTAGCAAACATAGCCATAGTGGCCATAGCGTGGGCCCCTTTCGGTGACGCAAGTGTTGCGCCGTCAAGCTTTGATCCACATCGGGCACAATACGAGAGGATGCGGTGGCGTCTGGCATGACATTTCCTCAAAGAGTCTTCGGGTCGGCACGGCGGCCAATACCTCGGTACATTAATCCACAGCTGGCAACGAACTCAGGGTCGTAAATATTGCGTCCGTCTAGTACGAGCTTAGCGTTTAAAAGCGAGCCGAGTCGGTGCCAGTCCGGGTTCCAATACGTTTTCCATTCAGTCACCAGCATCAGTACATCGGCCCCCTCACAGGCTTGGTAAGGGTCATGCGTATAGGTACGCAGGTCGTCACGTTTGCCTACCAAGGCGTGAAGAGCTGGCACTGCTGCTGGGTCGTGGAGCTGAACCTTAATTCCCTGCGCCCAAAGCGCCTCAAGCAGCGTTAATACCGGGGCGTGGTCAATACGCGCTGTGCCGGGCTTAAACGCCGCGCCCCATATCGCCACGGTTTTACCCGCCAGTTCACCTGCAAAGTGAGCCCACAGTTTGCGAAACAGGGTCTCTTTCTTCTGCTCGTTAATATCCATCACCTGCTCAAGCAGTGCTGAATAACGACCGCTTTGCAGTTGCACATCGGCCAGGCGCATCAAATCCCGGGAGAAGTTCGGCCCACCAAACCCACATCCGGGGTAGAGATACTCAAACCCGATCCGCGAGTCAGCGCCCATACCCTGGCGGACATGCTCAACATCCACCCCCAGGGTATCAGCCAAGCCAGCAATTTCATTCATATAACTGATACGGGTAGCCAGCATGCCGTTAATAGCCAGCTTGGTGAGCTCCGCAGCGCGGCGCGGCATACACTGAAATACTTCGCTGCGGCGATTAAAGGCGCGTAATAGCTCCCTGGTCACCTGCTCACCAGTGGCATCATCGCAACCTAGCAGCCGCCTAGTGGGGCGGGTAAACGAGTCCCACGCCCGCCCCTCTTCCAACGTGTCTGGGAGTGCCACGCTGGTGTGCTGCATGCCTATCAGTGCATGCAGGCGCTCGGTCTCGCCGACCGGAAACGTTGAATTATTGATAAGCACTATGCCCTGCTGATCGACCAATAGCGGGTCTTCAACCAGCGAACTGGCTGAACTACGCTGCGCAGGAGATAACGCCAGCCAGATCACATCAGGTGCGCGCGCCTCTTTAAGCTGCTCAATGACCTGCAGCGTCCCATCTGCCAAACCCTGCTCCAGATGAGCCATCAGCTGAGGTTCGCTGCGCAGCCAGTCCACTTGGGAAAGTGCTGACCAAGGGGNNGACCCAGGCCAGCGCAGCGGCGGCCGTCGCTGCGCTCAATTCGCTACCGTAAAGTAACACCCGCATGGATTACTCTCCTTGTTGGTAACGTGATAACAGGGCTTTGAAACCCTCACCAAACTCGGGGTGACGACGTGCGTAGGCAAGTGTGGCTTCAAGATAACCCAGCGGCTGACCACAATCGTAGGTCGTGCCCTGCATACGATATGCCTGAACCCCCGACTGTTCGCGCAGGGTCTCCAGCGCATCAGTGAGCTGGATTTCGCCACCGGCACCGGGCTTGGTGGCTTCTAAAATGGAGAAAATATGGCCTGGCAGCGCGTAGCGACCAATCACGGCTAGGTTTGAGGGCGCTGCATCACGCTTTGGCTTTTCCACCATTCCCACAAGATCTGCCGATTGGTTAGGTGCTGGCACATCGCCAGCGGGTGCCACGATGCCATACTTCTCGACTTGCTCCCAAGCCACCTCCTCCACCATTAGCTGCGCCGTTTGCTGTTGATCATAAGCTGCCAACATGCCGGCCAAGTCGGTCGCTTGGTTGGCACTGTTGTCGACCAGCACATCGGGAAGCAGCACTGCAAAAGGTTCGTCGTCGCCAATGATCGGGCGAGCGCATAGCACCGCGTGCCCCAACCCTAACGGTACACCCTGACGAATACTGATAATGCTGACATCATCAGGTACCAAATTGCGCAACATTGCCAAAAGCTCGTGTTTACCTTTCGCTTCCAGACTGGCTTCTAGCTCGGCGTGGGTGTCAAAGTGGTTTTCAATAGCGCTTTTATTACTACTGGTGACCAGCACAATCTCACGAATACCCGCGGCAATAGCTTCTTCGACCACATATTGAATAACCGGCCTATCGACAATCGTAATCATCTCCTTGGGAATAGCCTTCGAAGCCGGTAAGCAGCGGGTGCCAAACCCAGCAACAGGAAGTACGGCCTTGCGAATCATAAAGAGGTCCTTTTCATGCGTTCCGACACAGGAGTGGTTAGAATGTCCATAATACTGAAGGCGTGGATGGATGCCACCTCGCCAATGGACGATAACCAATGCAAATGGATAATAACCAGTAATTAAGCGTCAACTCTTCGCTTAATGCGCAACGACAATGGGAGTCACAACATGCAAGCGACACCACAGGATAGCACTGCTGGTCACTATCAAGACAATGTCGATGCAGCAGAAGTCGCCAAATTTGAAGCGCTTGCTAGCCGCTGGTGGGATCCGCAGGGTGAATTTAAACCACTCCACGAGATTAACCCTTTGCGGCTCGATTTTATTGATGCGCGTGCGGGCTTGGCAGGAAAAAAAGTGCTGGATGTGGGCTGTGGCGGCGGCATTTTGAGCGAATCAATGGCCAACCGCGGGGCTAAAGTAACCGGCATTGATCTCGGTGAAGCACCTTTAGCGGTGGCTAGGCTGCACGCGGCAGATCGCGGTGTCGAGGTCGATTATCAGCACATCAGCGTGGAAGCCATGGCGGCTCAAAAGCCCGCTTTTTACGATGCAGTGACCTGCATGGAGATGCTTGAGCACGTACCTGACCCCGCCTCCGTCATTCGTGCCTGCAGCGCCCTGGTTCGCCCCGGTGGCTATGTGTTTTTCTCTACGCTGAATCGCACCGCCAAGTCGTATGCGTTTGCCATTCTAGGCGCCGAGTACGTGCTGAGACTGCTCCCCCGGGGTACGCATAACTACGCGAAATTTATTCGCCCTTCAGAAATGGCCGCCTGGTCTCGCGACTGTGGCTTAGAAGTTCGTGAGCAGACGGGACTTACCTACAATCCGCTAACCCGGCACTATCGTTTGGTAAGCCATGATGTTTCGGTCAACTACATGATGTACTGCCGTAAGGTGAGCGATTAAATGCCGATACAAGCGCCCCAAGCGATTCTCTTCGATCTAGACGGCACCCTGGTCGATACCGCTCCAGATTTAGCCCATGCAACCAATACGCTACGTATTCACCACGACTTAGAGCCGCTGCCCTTTGAAGTGATTCGCCGCCAAGTCTCTAACGGCGGTAGTGCGCTGGTGACACTGGCGCTAGGGTTAGAAACGACAGCGGATGGACATACTCAAGCACGCCAGTTCCTGCTGGATGCCTACGAGCAGGCGGTCGCGGTGCACAGCCAGGTTTTCTCGCCGCTCGATGTATGGCTGAAGGAGTGGCATGGCAGCCAGCGACCCTGGGGAATTGTGACCAATAAACCGCGTCGCTATACGCTACCGTTGTTGGACGCATTGGCACTTCAGCCGGGTGCCCTGCTGTGTGCAGATGACCTGAGTGTTAAAAAACCAGCCCCTGAGCCGCTCTGGGAAGCTGCCCGGCGACTAGGCGTTGAGCCGGGTCAGTGCTGGTATATCGGCGACCATGCACGGGATATCGAGGCCGCCGTCGCTGCGGGGATGACGGCCGTGGCCGTTGGCTAAGGCTATATCAGCGAAGAGGATGACTATCAGCAGTGGCCTGCTGACTTATGGTTTGGAGAGTGTCACGCGCTGGTCGATGCCCTGAACGGTTTCAAACGCTAGCAATAATTTCAAGCGTGAGTACCTGCGGGCATCGACGTGCTGATAAGGGGTTTAAAAGTAAGCGCTATACCCGTGGCGGCTGGGCATCGAGCTTTTGACCGTTGGTGCCTGTACTGTCTGGCCCCATAAGCCATAAGTAGGTAGGCATGATGTCTTCCGGCGTGCGCAGTGTGAAGGGATCCTCACCGGGGAACGCGGTACGCCGCATTTGAGTGCGTGTGGCACCCGGATTGAGTGAATTCACGCGTACAGTGGACTGGTTATCCAATTCGTCGGCCAACACCTCGACAAACCCTTCGGTGGCAAACTTAGAGACTGAGTACGCTCCCCAATAGGCGCGGCCTTTACGGCCAACGCTGGAAGAGGTGAATATCACCGATGCATCGTCAGACGCCTGCAGTAGCGGCAATAGTGCCTGAGTCATCCAGATGGGCCCATTGATATTCACCTGCATCACCTGCTGCCAAAGCTCAGGGTTATACTGCTCGAAAGGCGTGATGCGACCCAACAGCCCGGCGTTATGCAACACACCGTCCAAACGGCCAAACTCTTTATCCAGCGTTTCCGCCATATCATGAAAGTCTTTTAGCGTAGCGCCTTCAAAGTTGAGCGGAAAAATCGCTGGCTGGGGGCCGCCGGTCGCTTCGATTTCATCATAAACGCGCTCTAACTTGGCAATGGTGCGCCCCAATAGAATCACGGTGGCACCGTGTTGGGCATAGCTCAACGCTGCCGCACGGCCAATCCCGTCCCCTGCGCCGGTTACCAACACGATGCGATTTTCCAATAGGTTGGGCGCTGGTTGATAGTCGATCTTGCAGCTCATGCTGATTCCTTGAAACTATTCTTAGAAACTATAAGGAGCAAAATTTAACTTGCTGATTGGCGTAAAAAGTCATTGGCAAGGCCCGCGGCACTGCTTTGCGGGTAGTCATCGCGCACTTGCTCGAGTAGCTCACGGCTGCGCTCTGCTTCGCCTTTACGCGCTTTCACTAAGCCTAGCTTATAGATCGCATCTGGCACTTTACTGCTGCCGCTGTACTCCTCGATCACTCGGCTAAATGCCTGGTCGGCAGCATCCAGCTCGCCTTCTGCAGCATATAGCTCGCCCAGCCAGTAGTGGCCATTAGCCGTTAGACTAGTGTCAGGATGGTCGCTAACAAAGGCCTCAAAGGCCGCAATCGCTTCATCAAAACGGCGCGCTTGAACATGCGCAAAAGCTGCCTGGTAATCGGCCTGGGCGTCCTCACTGACGTTGCGGCTCGAAGGCGCGTTGACAACTTCTTCAGCGGCCTCAGGCTCGACTGCTGGCGTTGACTGCTCAATCTGAGTTGGGCCGCTGCTCATCAGGCGGTCTTCAATATCGAGATACTGCTGCTGGGATTGACGACGCAGCTGTTCCAACTGATGGCGTAACTCTTCAATTTGACCACGCAGTTGCTGGATCTCCTGCTGGTGCTCCTGCACCTGGTTAAACAATACCAGGTTACCGCTGGACGCTTCCTGGCGCTGCGTTTGCTGGTAAAAGCTGCTGTTGGAAGAGTTGGAAAGATCTTGAACGAGCGGCTGTTGAGCGGTGGCCGTTAGGGGCAATACGGACAGCGGGAGCACTATGGCTCCCGCACCGCACAGCCTCTCAACGTAACGCTTGAGACTGTGATTCATGATGACTCCGTAGACGTAAACGGCGTGCGATAAGCCGCACGCCGAATTCATCAGTGGTTAAGCATTTAATCGTTAAATGCTCAGTAGTTAAATACAACACGACGGTTCTGAGCGTAGGCGCTCTCGTCTTGACCATTGACGGCCGGACGCTCTTCTCCATAACTAACCACGCTCATTTGTGAAGAAGAGACGCCCTGAATATTCAGGAAGCGCTCTACTGCACCGGCGCGACGCTCACCAAGCGCCATGTTGTATTCACGGGTACCGCGTTCATCAGTATGTCCGTGGAGTACCACTTGAGCGTTCGGGTTAGCACGCAGATAGCGCGCATGAGCCATTACCACGGATTCGTACTCGCTCTTAATTGTATCGCGGTCGTAATCGAAATAGATGGTGCGTACTTCTGGGATGCGTGAATCAGCCTGCTGACCAGCGCCTGAACCAGAGGTGGAACCATACTGACTACCCGTGCCTGTACCCGAGGTGCTAGACCCAGTCGTGCTGCCATCCTGGCTACCGTACGAGTCACCGTCTTGGGTTCCGCCGGTGCTGGAACAGCCAGCGATTAACACGATAGATAGCGCTGCTGCTAATGAGCGAGCCAACGGTTTAAGTTGCATAATCAGACTCCTTGCCTGAAAACAGAAATTTCGATGTTAATTAATTGAGTTGATCAATTTAAGAAGGGTGACCAAGCTGGATCACGAACATCGCCTTGTGCTGACGGCAGCCTGAATGAAGAGCGGCCATCGGCAGAAACAGCACTAAGCACCCCACTGTTACCCTGTTGGGTAGCGAAGATTACCATGGTCCCGTTCGGCGCAACACTAGGAGATTCATCTCTTGTTGATTCACTTAATACCACTAAGCGGTCACCGCTTAGGTCTTGCCTTGCTACTTGATAACCACGGCTAGAGCGATGGATCAAGAATATTTGTTCGCCATCCGGTGAGAAGCGGCCACGCGCATTGTAATTACCGGTAAATGTTAGCCGTTCGGCCTCACCGCCACCCAACGAATACTGGTAAAGTTGAGGGCCACCGCTGCGGTCAGAGGTAAACAGCAGGCTTTGACCATCTGGCGCCCATGCGGGCTCAGTATCGATACTGTTATTGTTGGTGATGCGCTCTACGGAACGGCTGCCAACATTCATAATGTAAATTTCAGGCTGGCCATCTTTAGACAGTGACATGGCAATACGCCGCCCATCCGGTGACCATGCTGGCGCGCCGTTAATACCATCGAAGGAGGTCGCTTGCACGCGCTGGCCAGTGGCCACATCCTGAATATAAATCGCCGGACGCTCAGTCTCAAAGGAGACATAGGCGAGCTTGGTGCCATCGGGCGACCACGTCGGTGACATGATCGGTTCATCAGAGGTCAACACCTGCTCACTACGGCGACCATCGGCGTCTGCAACGTACAGACCAAACTGCATATCGTCACCGATACCTTGGGCCGTGACATAAGCAATTTTGGTAGAGAACGCGCCGCGGATATCGGTAATCTCTTCAAAAATTTGATCGCTGATATAGTGTGCAGCGCCGCGCAGGTCATTACCCCTCACTGTCACGGTTTCACCGATCATTCGACGCTGACCGCTGATATCCATCAGTTCAAACTGTAGTTCAAAGCCACCGTCAGTTTGTTCTGCCTGGCCGACTACTAGATAGCGCACATCCAACGAACGCCAGGTGCCGAATTGCACATCGTCAGATTGACTCGGTTGCTCAAACATAGCGCTACGCTCTAGAGGAGCAAAATAGCCACTCCGCTCAAGGTCATCCTGGACAATCTGGGCGACATCTTCGGGCAGGCCGTCTGAGCCGGCGAACGGCACTACTCCTATAGGCAGCGCTTGATCGCTGCCTCGCGTGATCTCAATGGTTAAGTTGGCACTTGCCACACTGCTGACTAGCAGCAGAAGACAGAACAAACACACTTTGCTCAAACTTTGCATCAGCGAACATCTCCCGGGGTAAATCGCAGATTAAACTGACGTAAATTACGCTGCTGATCGGCTGGCAAATCTCGCAATTCACCAAACGGTGCAGCATGTTCCACGGCCTGCATTACAGACCGGTCAAAAGCACTATCGCCGCTTGATGTCACAATCGACGTTGCCAACAACTCTCCTGAAGGCCCTAGCCGTACCTGTAGGGTAGCACTCATCGCATCACTTGCACCGGGCGGAATCACCCACGCCTGCTCGACAGCACGACGAACAATGTTGATAAAGCTATTGGCCGCTTGCTCCGCTTGCTGAGCATTGGCTGCCGCTTCGGCCTCACCGGCCAGTTGGCGCTGCATGGCCGCTTCTGCAGCTTCCGCGGCTTCGCGTTGGCGCTCGGCTTCTGCTTCGCGACGCTGCTGCTCTTCAGCTTCTCGCTGGCGTTGTGCTTCTGCCTCGCGCTCCCGCTGGGCCTCCTCTTGCTCTCGAAGACTCTGCTCTTCAGCCTCGCGTTGACGTGCGGCCTCCTCTTCTTCACGGCGCTGCTGCTCTTCAGCTTCGCGCTGACGCTCGGCTTCTTCCGCTTCGCGGCGCTGCTGTTCTTCGGCTTCGCGCTGGCGTTCTGCTTCTGCCTCTTCGCGTTGCTGCTGTTCGGCGGCTTCCTGCTGGCGCTGTGCCTCTTCCACCTCACGCTGACGCTCTGCGGCAGCTTCCGCTTCGGCTTCACGTTCAGCCGCTTCAGCAGCCTGCTGTTCGGCCTGCTCAGCCGCTTCTTCAGCTCTGCGCTGAGCCTCAGCTTCCGCTGCCGCGCGCGCCTCTTCTAACGCCTGTGCCTCCGCTTCCGCCGCCTGCTGGGCGGCCTCTTCTGCGGCTTGCTGCTCGGCTGCGGCCTGCTGTTCACTAGCTGAAGGCTCTTCCGGTGCCTCAGGCTCGGTGGGGGCTTAGGCGGGCGCATTCATCGCCGCCTGCTCTTCCGTTGCTTGCTGCGCCTGGTCCGTAAAGGTTTCGGTGCTGACCAGCGTTGCCTGTACGATCGAGGAGCTGTCAGGTTCTGCGTTCCGACTAGGCAGGCTGATCAAGCTAAACGCTACAATTGCCAGGTGCACGCCAATCGCCAGGACAGTTGGCCACTTATAGCCGACGTCTTGAGGATCGCGCGGGGATTTCAGTGCCATGTGCTGCTTGCCCTTACCCATCGTTTGGCGGCTCAGAAAGCAGCCCCACATTAGCCACGCCGGCGCCTTGCAGGGTACTCATCAAGACGACAATCTGACCGTAGGCCACATTACGGTCGCCGCGTACCATCACCGGTGTGCCTGGGCGACGCTCTATAATCGTTGTCACTCGTGAGGACATCTCATCCAGCGACACCGACGTGGAGTCTTCCCCAAGCGTGATGAAGTACCCGCCGTCGCTATCAACAGAGATAATGATCGGATCATTATCCTCCTGGGACTCAATGGGCTGAGAGGTGACTTGCGGCAACTCAACTTGTACACCCTGGGTCAACATGGGCGCGGTGATCATAAAGACCACCAGCAGCACCAGCATGATGTCAATGAAAGGGACAACATTAATCTCCGCCATTGGCTTGCTTTTACCGCTACGATTGAATGGTCCTTGCATGGCTCTCTCCCTTAGCTGGCGCTCGGTTTGCCGTCACGACCTTGCAAGTTGCGGTGCAGGATAGCGTGAAACTCTTCCGCAAAGTCTTCATATTTGCCCAGCAGGCGAGAAGACGAGTTAGAAAGGCGGTTATAGAAAATCACCGCCGGAATCGCCGCAAATAGGCCCATGGCTGTGGCAATGAGCGCCTCAGCAATCCAGGGAGCCACCGTAGCAAGGGTCGCTTGCTGGGTCAGTGATAGTGCCTGAAATGACCCCATGATGCCCCATACAGTGCCGAACAAGCCGATATAGGGGCTAGCTGAGGCTACCGTGGCAAGAAACACTAAATGCTGGGTTAAGCGATCCTCTTCCCGAGACCACGCTACGCGCATACTGCGCTGAACACCTTCCAGCACGGTATCCGGGTCGCGGGTTTTAGGCATCAAACGGTTAAATTCGCGAAAACCGGCTTGAAAAATATGCTNNGGGAATTTCACGATAAAGTTCGTTTAAGTCGACACCTGACCAAAAAGACTCCTCAAATTGGTTGTACTCCTTCTTGGCACGGCCCAGCGCAATACTGCGCTGAAAAATCACTACCCAAGAGAGGATCGACCCCACCAGTAGCAGCAGCATTACCAGTTGCACTACAGTACTGGCATTCATTATCAAATGGGGAATGGACATGGTGTTATCGTTCACAGGTGCCCTCATCAATCTATTAGGGTCGGGATTGCCGACGCAGTGAGCGACCTCTTGGTTAAGAGGCCTGGGTCAAAACTTTAAGCGATGTAGGCCATGCTTTTGGCCGTAAACGTTCGGTGCTCAAGCAGGCTATCTCGACTGTGGCAGAGCATAGGAGTTCCTCACCACGCCAAACCTGCTGTTCAAATGTCATCCGACAGCGCCCAACGTCGGTAACGTGAGCACTAATCTCCAACGCGTCATCCAAGCAAGCCGGTTTCGCGTAGTGACAGGCCAAGCGGTATACCACTAGCTGTGTGCCTTCGTCTAGCAGCGTTTGCTGATTCAGGCCCAACTGGCGGAGCCATTCACTACGCGCACGCTCCATAAACTTCAAGTAGTTAACGTAGTAGACAATGCCGCCTGCGTCAGTATCTTCCATATAAACGCGCAGCGGCAGTCGATAACCTTCTCTTGTGCAGCTACTCACGGACGGCGCTCTCCTTCCATATCGGTTGCCTGTTCGTGGGGCACGCGCTCAAAGTGCAACCACGCTTGCCGGGTGGCCACCCGGCCGCGGGGAGTGCGCATCATCAAGCCCTGCTGAATAAGATAGGGTTCAATAACGTCTTCGATCGTGTCACGTTCTTCACTGATCGCCGCGGCGAGTGAGTCAATACCCACCGGCCCACCTTCAAATTTATCGATCATGGCCAGCAGTAGCCGCCGATCCATATGATCCAAGCCGTGGTGATCCACATTAAGCATATTGAGAGCCGCATCAGCCATGGCGACATCGACGACGCCATTGCCTTTCATTTCGGCGTAATCCCGCACCCGGCGTAGCAGTCGGTTGGCAATTCGCGGCGTGCCCCTTGAACGCCTGGCCACTTCAATGGCGCCATCGTGGCTGGTTTCAACGCCTAACAAGCGCGCCGAACGCGAGACAATTTCTGTTAGCTCTTCCAGGTTATAAAACTCAAGCCGCTGCACGATACCAAATCGGTCTCGCAGCGGGGAGGTTAATAACCCTGCCCGGGTCGTGGCGCCCACCAGGGTGAAGCGGGGAAGATCCAGTTTAATCGAACGTGCCGCAGGCCCTTCGCCAATCATGATATCAAGCTGAAAATCTTCCATGGCCGGGTAGAGTACTTCTTCAACCACCGGTGACAGGCGATGAATTTCATCGATAAAGAGTACGTCGCCGGGCTCTAAATTAGTCAGCATGGCGGCTAGATCGCCTGCCCGCTCAAGTACCGGTCCGGAGGTCGACTTCATACCGACGCCCATCTCGGTGGCAATAATATGCGCAAGGGTCGTTTTACCTAACCCTGGGGGGCCAAATACCAGAGTGTGATCCAGGCTCTCTTCGCGCAGCCGCGCGGCGCCGATAAAGATTTCCAGTTGCTCACGCACACGCGGCTGGCCAATATAGTCATCCAGCCGCTTGGGACGAATCGCGTAATCAATGCGCCCCTCCCCCTGTTCAGGCTCAGCGGCGATCAGCCGATCGTGTTCTAACATAGGTGCTCTTCTTTATGGTGATTCAAAAGGTCTATTCACGAAGGTCTATCCGCTACCCGCAATTTCGTACTTATTCCGCTCTGCTTAGCCACTCATACGCTGTGTGAGCGCGGCTTTAATCAGCGCTTCGGTAGACTGATCGGGATCGATATCGGCGAGCATTTTCGATGCCTCAGTCAGTTTATAACCCAAGCTAACTAACGCGGCTTCCGCATCGGCAAGACTATTGTGGGCAGAAGCACGGCCATTGGTGGCTTCAAGGGGCAGTAGCGCGTTGCTGCCATCTTCCCACTCAGGAAAACGGTCGCGCATTTCAATAATCAGCCGTTCTGCGGTTTTCTTACCCACCCCTGGCAGTGTTGTCAGCGCTTTGCTGTCGTCATCACGGACGCAGCGCATAAAGGCGTCTTCGTCCATACCCGACAGGATGGCTAGTGCAAGCTTGGGCCCTACGCCATTGACCTTGATCAGGGCACGGAACAGAGCACGTTCATGCTCACGGCCGAAGCCATAGAGTAAGTGGGCGTCATCACGAATGGTTAAATGGGTGAATAATGAGACGCTCTCATTAATCGCAGGAAGTGCGACCAGCGTATTCATTGAGGTTTCCAGCTCGTAACCTACGCCGTGAACGTCGATCACAATCCAGGGAGGTTGCTTTGCCACTAGCTGACCACTCAGACGTCCAATCATAAATACGCTCGCACCGGAATGAAAAAATAGAGTAAAAAAACAGATGATTACTATAAAGCGACTCTGTACAGGTGACCAGTAGTTCAGCCATCGGTACAGCGGGAATTAAAGCCGCCAGCGTCCGGCAGAGCGACGGCGGCCCCGAGATGGCGCAGCGGGCAAGCCATGGCTGCTAAATACTGAGCCGTTATAAGCATGGGTTAACGCAATGGCTAAAGCGTCGGCTGCATCGGCCTGGGGAGTAGCAGAGAGCTGCAGAATGGCGGTCACCATATGCTGCACCTGCTCTTTGTCCGCGCCACCCTGGCCGGTCACCGCCTGCTTGATCTGCCGCGCGGCGTACTCGGCAAGACTCAAACCATGGTTGGCCATACACACCATTGCCGCCCCCCGAGCCTGGCCCAGCTTTAGCGCTGAATCGGGGTTTTTGGCCATAAATACCCGCTCAATGGCCACCTGGGAGGGTCGATGCAGACCGACGACTTCGCTAAGACCGGCGTATATTTGCGCCAAGCGCTGCTCCAAGGCCCCTTCTGCCGTGCGGATACAACCACTCGCTACGTAGCAGGGTTTAACGCCAATAATATCGATCACCCCGTAACCGGTTACCCGGGAGCCAGGGTCTATGCCCAAAATGCGAATGGGTACGACGGGCTTTTGCTCTTCCATGCGTCGATACTCGTGTGACTAGAACATACAAAAACACCGACGCCGTGGCGTCGGTGTTGAGCAGCCATCCAAACCGATTTATTCGGCGGCGGGTTCCGCTTTGACTTTCTGACGTAGACGGATGTTCAAATCTTTCAACTGCTCGGGGCTGACTTCGCCCGGTGCATTGGTCATCAAACAGGCAGCGCTTTGAGTTTTCGGGAAGGCGATGACTTCACGAATAGTTTTGGCACCGACCATGAGCATGACCAAGCGATCCAAGCCAAAGGCTAAGCCACCATGAGGCGGTGCACCATACTGAAGTGCATCCAGCAGGAAGCCGAATTTCTCTTGGGCTTCTTCTTCACCGATACCTAGAATCTCAAACACCGTGCTCTGCATGGTCTGATCGTGGATACGAATAGAGCCACCGCCCAATTCGGTACCGTTGAGCACCATATCGTAAGCGCGTGAAAGCGCGTTGGCAGGGTCTGCCTTGAGCTCTTCCGGTGTGCAGGAAGGCGCGGTAAAGGGGTGGTGCAGCGGGCTCAGTCGACCACTGTCGTCGGCTTCAAACATTGGGAAGTCGACTACCCACAGTGGCGCCCACTCTTGAGTATAGAGTTCCAGATCAGCACCGAGCTTGACGCGCAGCGCGCCAATGGCTTCATTAACGATACGGGCTTTATCGGCACCGAAGAAGATGATGTCACCATCTTCTGCGCACACGCGGTCGAGCAGCTCTTCAACGATGTTTTCCATAAACTTGACGATCGGAGACTGCAGACCTTCAAGCCCTTTGGCACGCTCGTTGACCTTGATCCACGCCAAGCCTTTGGCACCGTAGATGCCGACGAACTTGGTATATTCGTCGATCTCTTTGCGCGATAGCTTGGCGCCGCCGGGTACTTTCAGCGCCGCTACGCGACCATCATCCGCGCTGGCAGGGCCCGAGAAGACCTTGAAATCGACTTGCTGCATCAGGTCGTCGACATCGGTCAGTTCCAGCGGGATACGCAGATCCGGCTTATCGGAGCCGAAGCGATCCATCGCTTCCTGCCAGGTCATGCGCGGGAACTCAGGCAGTTCGGCTTTTAGCACGCCTTGGAAAAGCTGACGAATCATGGCTTCGGTGATGCCCATGATGTCGTTCTCTTCCACAAACGACGCCTCGATATCAATCTGGGTGAACTCAGGCTGACGGTCGGCGCGCAGGTCTTCATCGCGGAAGCACTTGGCAATTTGGTAGTAGCGGTCAAAACCCGCCACCATTAACAGTTGCTTAAACAGTTGCGGCGACTGGGGTAGTGCAAAGAAACTACCCGCGTGGGTACGGCTAGGCACCAGGTAATCACGAGCGCCCTCTGGTGTCGCGCGGGTAAGCACCGGCGTTTCGATATCCAGGAAGCCCTGGTTTTCGAGGTATGCGCGCACGTTATGAGAAATACGCGAGCGCAAACGCAGCTTCTCGATCATATCTGGGCGACGCAGATCGATATAGCGATGCTTTAAGCGCACTTCTTCGCCGACTTTGCCATGCTCATCCAACTGGAATGGCGGGGTAACGGCGGTATTGAGCACTTCAACGTCTTTTGCCAACACTTCAATCATACCCGTCGGCATGTTGGCGTTTTGGGTGCCTTCTGGGCGCAGCCGAACGCGACCAGTGATACGCAGGACAAATTCACTGCGGGCACGGTCGGCATTAGCGAATGCCTCGGCGGTATCAGGATCGACCACGAACTGTGCGATGCCGTCGCGATCGCGCATATCGAGGAAAATTACCCCACCGTGGTCACGGCGGCGATGAACCCATCCGCATACCGTAACCGTTTGATCCACCAAAGTTTCGTTTAGCTGGCCGCAATAATGGCTGCGCATGTCAAATCCTGTTCTGTTACGTGGCAATGAGTGTGTCGCGGGCGTCCCGACCCTGACTGCCGCGGCTATGCCGCGGCGCCCTTGTCTTTGGGAGTAACGCTCTTAGCGGTAGCGCTGGAGTCGCTTGATTTACCGGCATCTGCAGGGGCAGTTTTGCCATCAGCGGCCAGGTTCTTTTTGCTACCCGTTTTGAAATCAGTTTCGTACCAACCGCCGCCGGCCAAACGGAATCCCGCTGCCGAGACAAGCCGTTCCAAGCCATCACTTTGGCATGCAGGGCAATCCTTGAGAGGATCGGCGCTAATTTTCTGCAATTTTTCCATGCGATGGCCGCAGGCCTTGCACTCATATTCATAGATGGGCATCTTAATGACTCCTAATAATCAACCCTGACAAGCTCAGTTCTAAAGACCCAGCTCTGGCAAATCCAGTTCTATCTAAAAGACTCGTTCTGAAAAGAAAGAACAATGGCGAACACAAACGCTGCCAGGCTGCAATATGTGGCCAGTCGGGGTAAATTCCAAGGCTGCGGTTGATAAAGCGCCGCCATTATACCCTTTTGTGCCCCCTGACGAGCAAGGTTATACAGCCCCCTGCGGTTAATGGAGAGAAGAAAATGCCCCATGCGGTGATACTGGATGCGCAAAGTCTCGGCCCCGAGATCAATTTGGCCGCCATTAAAGAGACGGTTTCAAATCTTGAGGTGTTTGAGCAGACTACCACGCAACAAGCGCGAGAACGCCTTGCTAACGCCGATGTAGCGATCGTGAACAAGGTGGTGCTGGACGCCGAGACGCTGCAGCAACTGCCAAAACTGCGGCTAATATGCGTATTGGCGACAGGCCTCAATAATATCGATCTTGAAAGCGCAAAAGAACACAACATTGAAGTTAAAAATGTCGCGGCTTACGGCACTGCCAGCGTTTCCCAACACACTTTGATGCTCATGCTCGCCTTAGCCAATCACCTTCCCCAATATCAGCGCGATGTCGCCGCAGGCGAGTGGCAGCGTAGCGCCTTCTTCTGTTTACAGGATTACCCAACGCTCCAACTGGCAGGTAAACAGCTAGTGATGGTCGGACAAGGCGAGTTAGGTACCGAAGTAGCACGCTTGGCGGAAGCCTTTGGCATGCAGGTCACCTTTGCCGCCCGCCCCGGCAACGAAGCTAATGATAAGCGCCCTGCCCTTGACGACCTGCTTTCCGATGCCGATGTTATCAGCCTGCACTGCCCGTTGAGCGAGGCCACCAAGCACTTGATCAATCGGGAGCGCTTAGCGCGCGCCAAGAACTCACTGCTACTGGTCAACTGCGCCCGCGGCGGGGTTATCGATGAAGTGGCTGCGTTAGAGGCACTGCGTAGCGGCAAGCTGGGTGGATTAGGCGTTGATGTACTGCCCGCTGAACCACCCAGAGATGGGCATCCACTGTTGGATGCGCTCAGCGAGCCGCTAAACTTAATTGTCACGCCTCACAACGCCTGGATCACACCGGAAGCGCGCCAGAATATTGTTAGCCTGACAGCTAACAATATCCTTGAATGGAAAGGCGCCCAATAGAAACTTGCCGACGAACCAGAGGGCTCTAATAGGCTTTACTGGGGGGCAAAGTGGCTCGGGGCGCGGCAGTTATCCAGCACCTCGAGCTCCACGTGGGTAACTTGTGCACCTTCTGAGCCCTGCCATAGCCATTCGCTTAGCAGCTTGACTGCGTCGGAGTGACCACACATCAACACTTCAACCCGGCCATCGGGCAAGTTTTTGGCATAGCCGGTGATACTGTGCTGAAGGGCTTTCTCTTGGGTGGCACGGCGATACCAGACACCCTGCACCTTACCGGTCACAAGGGCACGTACACAGCAATCACTCATACTTACCTCCTTACCTTGGCGCTTCTTAACAGAGTGTTAAACAAACTCGCGTTTGACAATCACTGCACTATTGCGCGGAATTAGCGGGCGGCCACGGCGTAGCAGCAGTGAGCGGGTGAACGCCGCCCCAAACAGCAATATTAGTGAACTGTAGTAGACCCACAGCAAAATCATTACCACCGACCCGGCGGCACCATAGGTAGATGCGGTTGCCGTATACGCCAGGTAGATCGCGATCACACTGCGTCCAATAGTAAACAGTACGGCAGTGACGACAGCACCAATCAACACATCTTGCCAGCGCAACACAACATCGGGAAGTACTTTAAAAATGGTGGCAAATAGCAAGGTGACGACACCCAGCGAAACCAGCGACTCCACTGACGTTGTCAGCAAGCTGGCATAAGGCACTAAATTATCGGCGGCCTGGAGCATACCGCGCAAAACGACGCCTAACACCAGCGATACCATCAGTATAAATCCGATGGAGAGCACCACTGTTAACGATAGCAATCGGCTTTTAATAAAGCGTAAAGCGCTATTAGAAGTGGGCTTTGCCGTTACGCCCCAAATGGTATTGAGCGAAAATTGCATCTGGGCGAACACGGTTGTTGCACCAATCACCAAGGCCCCTACGCCCAATAGCGTTGGTAGGATACCCGACTCCTCAATCCTCGACTGAGCGACGGCGTCTTGAATAGCGACAGCTGCGTCAACTCCTAAGGTACCTTGCAGTTGCGCTACAATTTGTCCCTGAGCCGCCTCTTCTCCCATCACAACACCGATAACTGTGACAGCGATAATAATGGTGGGTGCCAAGGAGAAAAGCGTATAAAACGCTAGTGATCCCGCGTAGCTAAAAGCATTTCTCTCCAACCATAGTGACGTGGCGTCTTGGACTACTTTCCACCAAAAGATAGCGGCGCGTTTAATCATATTCACTCCCTGTATACTGGGTATGGAGACGTTTTATAAACGTTATCAATATCCTACTTTTTAGCATACCTAACCACAGCGTTAAGCGCAGTTTTCTGGTACGTTGCATCTCTGAGTTCACCAAACGCAAAAGGACGCTTGAATGGCTACTGATACTTCGCGCTCTGCGACTGCCTGCGACTTCGACTGTTTGGTGTTTATTGGCCGTTTTCAGCCGCCACATCTGGGGCATCTCGCGATCGTTCGTGAAGCGCTCAAACGCGCACGGCAGGTCATTGTGTTGGTAGGCTCTTCTTGGCAGGCCCGCTCACTACGTAACCCCTGGCGTTTCGACGAACGTCAAGCCATGCTTCGCGCAGGTTTTGACGACGCTGACAATCAACGCTTAGAGATCACCCCGCTACTCGATGCACTCTATAACGACGATGTTTGGGTGCGCGATGTGCAGCGCAAAGTGCGCGATTTAGCTGCGCCTGCCAATGCTCGCCTACCACGCATAGGATTGATCGGCGCTAGTCGTGGCCAGTCGAGCTACTACCTTTCACTGTTTCCTCAGTGGGAGTCAGTCAGTGTGCCGTCGGTGGAGGGCATTTCAGCCAGTCAAATACGTGAGCGACTGTTTCGCTCGCCCAGCTCAACGAATGACTACCTGAGTACCGGTGCTTACCACGATTTACCGCCGGGAGTAGTGGAGAGCGTCAAACACTTTTGCAATGAGCGCGCCTATCAGCGCCTGCTTGAAGAGCAGCAGTTGTTGGACCAGTACCGTCAGGCCTGGGCTCACGCTCCCTACCCGCCTATTTTTGTCACGGTCAACGCGGTGGTCGTGCAGTCAGGCCATGTGCTGCTGGTACGACGCACGGCGGCGCCGGGGAAAGGCCTTTATGCCCTGCCTGGGGGGTTTATCAACCCCCACGAACGGCTACTGGATGCCTGCTTGCGTGAGCTTCGCGAGCGCATTCGCTTAAAGGTTCCTGAACCCGTGCTCAAAGGCTCACTGCGTGGCCAACGCCTGTTTGATGAACCCCACCGCAGCTGGCGCGGGCGCACCTTGGCGGAAGCTTTCTATTTTGCGCTACGCCCCGATCAGCATCTGCCACGCCTAAAGCCCGTTAAAGGCGGTGATCATGCGCGCTGGGTAGCGCTTGCCGATCTCGAGCCCGACAGCCTGTTTGAAGATCACTTCTTTATCATTCAGAACTTCCTAGGGCTACCCGCCGATTTTGGCAGTAGCTAAACGTTGTCTGACGAGCGTTAGGCTTGTAGGAAATCCCGTGGCAGCTTCATCATCTGCCGCCATAAACGCTCTACGCCGGGCTTATGCACCATCGAGCAGCGATATAAGCGGATTTCCAGGGGGATATCCCAGCTAGGGTCACCTGCCCTCACCAAACGGCCACTTTTCAGCTCTTCACGAATACAAAAATCGGGTATCCATGCGACGCCAACGCCCTGTAATACCATTCCTTTCAGGCCTTCAGCCATGGCCGTTTCATATACCGTACGCAGCTTCATACGCAGCGGGTCATTTTTCAGTAGCATGCGCACACTGCGCCCTAAAAAGGCCCCCTGTGTGTACGAAAGATAGGGAATGGAAGCGTCGTGCTGGAGTGAAAATTTTGCTTTCCCATGCTCATCTGGCAACGAAACGGGCAGCATATTGACCTTACCAATTGAGAAAGAGGGGAATACTTCAGCGTCCAGCTGCATCGTCGCAAAGGGGTCGTAGTAGGCGAGCATCAGATCGCAGTTGCCCTCTCGCAGCACATGTATGGCTTCGCCCACATTCATGGCCACCAAGCGGGTCGGCAACTCGCCCAAACCCTGCTGCAGGCGGGAGATCCAGGGCGGGTAAAAACTCAATGCCAGGGAATGCGCCGCGACAATATCCAACGCCTCATTGGCGATAGAGAGACCGCGCAAATGGCTTAGTGATTCGTTTAACTGTTCGACCAGATTGCGCGCAGTAACCAAAAACAGCTGCCCTTCGGGCGTTAACCCGACGGGGGTGGTTGAACGATCCACCAAGGTGACATCAACGGCCTGCTCCAACGCTCGAATACGGCGACTAAAGGCCGGCTGAGTCACGTGTCGCTGGCGTGCTGACGCAGAGAAGCTGCGTGTATTGGCTAGCGCTACAAAATCTTCTAGCCATTTTGTTTCAAGATTCACCCCATGACTCCTTGTCTCACCCTGCGTTCGAGCATCTCGGTTTTCCTTATTAGGCTGACGTAACTATTGAACCGGGGCCATTAAATAGGCCGCCCGCGAAACGACTTTCATCCACACCGGGCGTTGGTTAATTTCATCGATAGTGACACGACGGCAGTGAGCAAAGTCTTTTTCCAGCATCGCCTCGACACTGGTAGCAAAATCGCGGCTAGGAATAAACGCGGTAATCTCAAAATTTAACCGAAACGAGCGATTATCCAAATTGACTGTCCCTACAGTGGCTGCTTCGTTGTCTACAAGGATGACTTTTTGGTGTAAAAACCCAGGAAGGTAACGGTATATTTTAACACCCGCCCTTAACATATCGGGTAGAAATGAGAATGCAGAGAGGAAAACCAACAAGTGGTCGGGGCGCTCCGGAATCATCACCCGAACATCAACGCCGCGCATCGCTGCAAGTCGTAGCGCATCCTGAACGCCCTGGTCAGGGACGAAATAGGGGCTGGTCACCCACAGGCGCTGCTTGGCGCTATGAATGACCTGCTGAACGAGTAGACTGGCTGTATCCTGACGATCAGCGGGCCCAGAAGGCACGATCACCACATGATAATCGGCCACAGAGGACGACGTGTCAGCCATCCAGTTCAGGCTAATCACTTCATCCGTCGCCCAGTGCCAATCTTCCCAAAATGCCTCCTGCAAGCCCAGCACGCTGGGCCCTTCAAGCTTGAGATGGGTGTCCCGCCAAGGCCCGTGCCGTGGATTCTCGCCGAGATATTCGACCCCAACATTAAAGCCCCCTATCCAACCCTCTTTGCCGTCTATTACCGTCACTTTGCGATGGTTACGGAAGTTAAGCTGAAAACGGTGCTTAAAGCCTCGCGATGAGCGAAAGGCACTCACGGCCACCCCATCGCTGATTAAATCATTGAGGTAGCTATCGGCTAACTTGCGGCTACCCACTTCATCATAAAGAAAATAGACCCGCACGCCGCGCCGGGCAGCACGCTGTAAATGGTACTTCAAGCGTTGCCCGAGAGCGTCGTCGCGAACAATGAAAAACTGCACCAAGGCATACTGTTCCGCACGGTCAATACCATCAAACAGGCTCTCAAACGTTGCTGGCCCGTCAATGAGCAGTGTCGCTTGATTGCCATGGGTTAGCGGCATCATGGCAAGCTGCTCGACCGCCTGAATATCAGCGTTGGTAGAGGGCGCAACGTAGGGCTGAACGTTAGCCCGGTAGCGCACTAGAACCCGGCGTAGCACGGTGTCCCGCTGGCCTCGGGCAGACACATAGCCATAAAACCTTGGACGCCCGAAAAACCAGTACGCTGGAAGCGCGACATAAGGGAACGTCAGCAGCGAGATGATCCAGGCCACGGCCCCCTGAGAGGTGCGACTAGACATCAGCGCCATAATGGCTGAAACGATGCCGAGCAGATGTATCAGTAAGATGCTGGTCCCTAGCAACCAAGAGGTCATAGCCACGTCCTTATATAGCCCTCAAAAAGAACAAGGCCTCGCCGTCAGCGAGGCCCTTATGCGTCTAAAGCCTAATCAACCTTACCACTCCATTACGCCGACTGGGCAATAATCTCTTTCCACTTCGCAGGCCCGGTTTGATGTACCGATGTGCCCAGGCTATCAACGGCGACGGTCACCGGCATATCTTCAACCTCAAATTCGTAGATTGCTTCCATGCCTAAGTCTTCGAAGCCCACTACCCGCGATTTTTTAATCGCTTGAGCGACCAGATAAGCCGATCCGCCGACCGCCATTAAGTACACCGCCTCATTGTCACGAATAGCATCAATGGCAGCTTGGCCACGTTCTGCTTTGCCGACCATACCTAACAGGCCAGTCTCTTCCAGCATAGTGCGGGTGAATTTATCCATTCGTGTGGCAGTGGTTGGGCCAGCGGGACCAACGACTTCGTCACCAATGGGGTCAACCGGGCCGACGTAGTAGATAAAGCGACCTTTCATATCCACTGGCAGCGGTTCGCCTTTGGCCAGCATATCGACCATGCGCTTATGAGCCGCATCGCGGCCCGTTAGCAGCTTACCGTTCAACAGCAGCGTATCACCGGGCTGCCAGGTTTTGACTTCAGCGGGGGTCACTGTATCAAGGTTGACACGTTTGACGTTCTCGCCCGCCTCGCGAGTGATTTCCGGCCAATCCTCAAGCTTCGGCGGCTCAAGCACCGCGGGGCCAGAGCCGTCCAGAGTAAAGTGGGCATGTCGAGTCGCCGCGCAGTTGGGAATAATCGCTACCGGCTTGTTAGCCGCATGGGTCGGATAGTCTTTGACTTTGATATCCAGCACGGTGGTTAAGCCGCCTAGGCCTTGGGCACCAATACCGCTATTGTTGACTTTATCAAACAGCTCTAAACGCAGCTCTTCGGCACGATTGCTGGGGCCACGGGCCTGCAGATCCTGAATATCGATAGGATCGAGTAGCGCCTCTTTGGCAATCATCATGGCCTTTTCGGCGGTGCCGCCGATCCCAATCCCCAGCATACCGGGTGGACACCAGCCAGCGCCCATCTTCGGAAGCTGCTCCATTACCCAATCCACAACGCTGTCGGAAGGGTTAAGCATGGCAAATTTAGACTTGGCTTCACTACCACCGCCCTTCGCTGCCACGTGAATATCGACCGTATCACCGGGCACAATCGAGTGGTGAATAATCGCCGGGGTGTTGTCTTTGGTGTTGGCTCGCTTGCCGTCAGGATCCGCTAGCACCGAAGCGCGCAGAATGTTATCTGGCAGCAGGTAAGCGCGACGAACACCTTCATTGATCATGTCGTCCAGGCTCATGTCCGCCTCCCAGGTAACGTTCATGCCCACGTGAACGAATACGGTGACGATGCCGGTGTCCTGACAGATTGGGCGGTGCCCGGTGGCGCACATGCGCGAGTTAATCAAAATCTGAGCGATGGCGTCTTTGGCGGCGGGGTTCTCTTCGCGCTCATAGGCAGCTGCCATGGCGTCGATGAAATCTTTGGGATGGTAGTAAGAGATGTACTGCAGAGCATCGGCAACGCTTTGAATAACGTCGTCCTGGCGAATCACGGTCATGGACTAATAGCTCCTAGGTTATCGTCTAGTCAGCGGCTTTCTTCCGCGCCCGCGGAGGTGCCGTCTTAGCGTGCTACCAGTATACCGTATTGGCACTTACGCAGCAGCAATCCCTGGCGTCTATCTGAATACTATGGTTATGGCTTTAGTCGACGGTACCCCTTAAGCAAGATAACGGTATAAAAAATGGTAGCGTATGCTTTCAGCAAGCTAAACGCCCGCTCCAACCGACTGACAATTTGGGCATAAATAGAGCCTTCGCGACCTAACCATCTTACGCTCCACTACCGCTCCACAGCGGTGGCATTCAAGCCCTGCCCGTTCGAAAACCGCAAAACGCCACTGCCTGCGCGGCTCACCCGCTGCTTTGGCCTGCGTAATCCAGACCTCACGATTAGTAACGCCTGCGGCTTGGTAGGCTTGCTGGGTAACATCAATGATGCAGTCAGCCAGGATTTGCTGCTGTTCTGGGGTTAAATCCACCGGCCGAGCGCTTGGCGGAAGCTGGGAGAAAAAAAGGATTTCAGAACGCAAATAGTTGCCCAGCCCGGCGACCAACCCCTGATCGAGCAGCAGTGCCCCCAGGCTGCGTTTATGAAACTGCTTTAAATTCAGCCGCTGCTGCACATCAGAGGGAACCACATCTTGACTCAACAAATCAGGGCCCAGGCGGGCTAAGAAAGGGTGTTCGGTCAGAGTTTCTGCCTGCCAGAGGGAAATATCTGAGGCGCTATAGAGACTGGCGCAACGCCCTTCTGCGCTCAACCGCACCCGCAGCGCGCGCTTGGTATTAGGCGGCTTATCCTCGCTATGCAGCTTCCAAACACCATAAAGTTGGTTGTGGGAATAAAGCACGCGATGATCGGCAAACCGGATCAGCATTGCTTTACCCCAGGTATCTACTCGGGCAACCCGAACACCAATAAATGATGCTGCCTGCTCGGCAAGCTCTGGAAAGGCGAACCAGGCCTCGTCGATCACCCGTCCGCCTATCTGCTGCTCAATACGATCCGCCGCGCGGCGAATTTCTGGGCCTTCCGGCATACCGCTAGCCCAGCGCCAGCTGTTTGTCTTTCATTTGATGGAGCTGGTCGCGAAGCCGAGCCGCCTCTTCGAACTCCAGATTTTGCGCTGCCTCAAACATGGCGTCTTCGAGCTTACTGATGGCGCCCAGCAGGTCTTGCTTGCTCATCGTGGTGACATCATACTCGGCAGCGCTCTCCGCCACCTTGCGCTCATTGCCACGGCGGTGACTGCTCTTCTTGCCCGGCGCCTGGGCAGCTTCAAGAATATCGGCCACCGAGCGGGTAACCGTTGTTGGCGTAATACCGTGTTCTAGGTTGTGCTCGGTCTGCTTGGCGCGACGACGCTCGGTTTCATCAATCGCCTTGCGCATCGAGTCAGTAATCCGATCACCGTAAAGAATCGCCTTGCCGTGGGCGTTACGGGCAGCACGGCCAATGGTCTGTATCAGCGAGCGCTCGGCACGCAGAAAGCCCTCTTTATCGGCGTCGAGAATTGCCACCAACGACACTTCGGGAATATCCAGGCCTTCACGTAGCAGGTTGATGCCCACTAACACATCAAACTTGCCCAGGCGTAAGTCGCGAATAATCTCAACCCGCTCGACGGTGTCGATATCCGAATGTAAATAGCGCACTCGAATGCCGTGCTCGTCAAAATACTCGGTCAGGTCTTCCGCCATACGCTTGGTTAGCGTAGTCACCAGCACCCGCTCACCTACCGCAGTGCGCAGTCCAATTTCCGATAGCAGATCGTCTACTTGGGTACTGGCCGGACGCACTTCGATTTCAGGATCCAGCAGCCCGGTGGGACGCACAACCTGCTCAACGGTCTGGCTAGCGTGTTCGCCCTCATAGCGGCCTGGAGTGGCAGAAACAAAGATGGTTTGTGGGGAAATGGCCTCCCACTCTTCAAACTTCATGGGCCGGTTATCCAACGCCGAAGGCAACCGGAAACCATACTCGACCAGGGTCTCTTTACGCGAACGGTCGCCTTTGTACATACCACCGACCTGGGGCACGCTGACGTGGGACTCATCGATAAATAGCAGTGCGTCATCGGGCAGGTAGTCAAAAAATGTCGGCGGCGGCTCGCCGGGGGCACGCCCAGAGANNTTTCCAGCATCATCTCAATATCGTAAAGTGTGCGCTGCTCAAGACGCTGCGCTTCTACCAGCCGTTCATGCTTACGCATCCACTCCAGGCGCTCTTTGAGCTCCTCTTTAATGGCATCAATGGCGCCCAGAATCGTTTCCCGGGGGGTGACGTAGTGGGATTTTGGATAGATGGTCATCCTTGGCACCTCCCCGCGGACAGCGCCGGTGAGCGGATCAAACAGTCGGATAGTGTCGATTTCGCTGTCAAACAGCTCCACCCGCACCGCCTCCTCGTCAGAGTCGGCAGGAAAGATATCGATCACATCGCCGCGCACCCGGTAAGTACCGCGGCGGAAATCCATATCATTGCGGGTGTACTGAAGTTCGGCCAAGCGCCGCAGGAAAGCGCGCTGATCAATGAGCTCACCGCGGGTAAAGTGAAGACGCATTTTCAGGTATTGGTCGGGATCACCCAGGCCATAAATCGCCGAGACTGACACCACAATCAGCGCGTCGCGGCGTTCTAGCAGTGCCTTGGTGGCCGAAAGCCGCATCTGCTCGATATGGTCGTTTATCGAAGCATCCTTTTCGATAAAGGTATCCGAGGAAGGTACATAGGCTTCAGGCTGGTAGTAGTCGTANNATCTCCTCGTTGATGGAGGAGTCTTTTTCGATAAAGGTATCGGTGCTGGCAACGTAGGCTTCGGGCTGATAGTAGTCGTAATAGGAGACGAAATACTCTACGGCGTTATCCGGGAAGAATGCTTTGAACTCACCGTACAACTGGGCAGCTAGAGTCTTGTTTGGCGCCATCACGATGGTGGGGCGCTGCTGCTGTTCCACCACATTGGCCATGGTGAAGGTTTTGCCCGACCCGGTCACGCCAAGTAGCGTTTGGTGAGCAAGTCCAGATTCCAGGCCACTAATCAGCCCTTTAATAGCGGCAGGCTGGTCGCCAGCGGGCTGAAATTTTGACTGCAATCGAAAGGCTTTGCTCATTGGTGCTCCTGAAGAGAAAAAAATAAACTAATTAACACTAAACAAGGCGCGTGGCGATCTCGACCGTGGACTGGGTCATCAAGCGCTGAATGGGGCAACGGTGGCTAATATCTTCTAGCCTGGCGCGCTGCTCTGGGTCATCAATACCGTGTAACGTTAAAGCCACGTCTAGTTTGTAGATGCCCTTTTTTTCCTGGCTATCGTCCCGCTGCACGGTGACGGTAATGCCCTCAAGCGGCCACTCTTTTCGCTTGGCGTACATCTGCACGGTAATCGCTTTGCAGGTACCCAGAGCGATATCGAAATAGTCGTGGGGATCAGGGGCACTGCCCTCCCCACCCACTATCGGTGGCACATCAGCATAGAGATCTTCCAAGCCATTAACTTCAACTCGCTGCCTAAAGACATGGTTGCGTTCGCTGATCACTGTAATGGGAGGGTGCATTAGGATACCTTTACGCCTAGCTTGAGTTTTTCAATGGCATTAATCAGTGTCTCGCGCTTTGCCCGACCGTCCACATCTGCACCATGGCGCCCCACTTCGGCACTATCAACGCCATCAAGCATCATGAGCGCCGTGGTGATTTTGTTTACCTGATCGACCGATTTAACACCCTGGAATGTCAATGACTGCTGTGCCATAGCGTTTCCCCTATCTGTTGCCCTGTGCAAAACTGATACAAGAGAAAGAGTCTAGCACGCTAATGGTACCTTGCAATTAGTGTCGGCTGCCCGCACCTAATAGCACTAAAGACACTTTTACTTTTTCGCACTGAATGCATCACTATCAAACGCTTTCCCACTTTTGCAGGAGTTTTTATGGCGACCGTTACCGTTAGCACCCCCGCCCTTGGCAGCGTCCGCCTTAACCACTTAGCCGCGCTGGATGTGAAGGGGGCGGATGCAGAAAAGTTCCTTCAGGGTCAGACCAGCGCCCAGGTCAGTTTGGCCGACGGACACTTTGCGCCGCTCACCTGTTTCTGTACGCCTAAGGGCCGCATGCTGGCCAACGCCCAGTTAATGCGCTTGGGCGAAGAGCACTATCGGCTACTGCTCAGTAACACCTTGTTGGATAGCCTAGAGAGTCATCTTAAAAAATTCGCCGCTTTTTATCGTGCTGAACTAACCAGCCAACGCGACTTGGTATTCATTGGTGCCAGCGATGAGGCCCAATCGCTGGCGGAGCAGCTGGGCCTGACGCTAGCTGATCAAGTAGGCACCCACACCAGCAACGACCAGGCCTGCGTAATCCGCTACCCCGGTGAGACACCCCGGTGGCTGCTGTGTTTCGACAACGACATTCAAGTCGATATAGCGTCGGCTCAGGATGACCAAGCGAGCCGTAACGCTTGGCAGCTCGAGGATATTCGTAGTGGGCTGGCGTGGCTAACCGATACCCAGCAGGATCACTTCCTGCCCCAAATGCTGAACTGGGAAGCGCTGGGTGGCATTAGCTTTAAAAAGGGCTGTTATACCGGCCAGGAAGTCGTCGCACGAGCGCACTTTCGTGGTCAGGTGAAAAAGCGCTTGATGCTTATCAGCATAGAAGCCGCCTCACTGCCCGAAGCAGGTACTAACGTGGTTAATAGTGACGATAAAGCAGTAGGCGAAGTGGTGGTCAGCGCTTTTAATCATCAAGGCGGCGTTGAATTGCTGGCAGTCATGAGCACCAAAGTCGCCGAAGAAACTATTCAGCTCTATTTAGATGGGGCGCCAGCCACCCTTCTCCCCTTGCCCTATGCCATTGAGCGCGTTGACCCGGAACAGCTAGCGGTTAGCCTTAACGGCTAGGCTTTCTCTAGGGCTAGCGTTTCTTGCTAGGTTAAAGACAGTCCAAACAGTGTCGCGGCGGTATCACTGCTCTGAGCCGCGACCTGCTCCTTCGTTTGCCCGCGCAGTGCGGCAACAACGTTGCATACCTCTGCTACTCTACAAGGTTCGTTACGCATGCCCTGATAGCCGCTAAGCGGCATATCGGGGCTGTCGGTTTCCAGCACAAAAGCATCGTCAGGTAGTGCCTTAACGGTTCGCCGTAACCGCTTGGCACGCTCATAGGTGACTGCGCCGCCCAACCCCAGCTTGAAGCCCAGGTCGAGAAACTTGGTCGCTTGCTCAATGGAGCCTGAGAAGGCGTGAATCAGTCCTGCCTCTGGAAGCGCAAGCTGGCGAAGCCGCTTGGCGACCTTATCGTTGGCGTGGACACAGTGCACCACCACCGGCAGCGAATGCTGTTTCGCTAGCGTCAGCTGAGCATCAAAGTAGTGCCACTGCGCTTCAAGCGTGTCGGTAAAGCGGCCATCAATACCGCATTCGCCCACTGCGACTATCTCAGGGTGCTCAGCGAGCCAATGATCAAGCGCGTTAATATCCGACGCTTGATGCTCATCGACAAAGTAAGGGTGCAAGCCCAAGCATACCGACGTATCCGCCCGCTTGCCGAGCGCCAGCACCTGCTGCCAGCGCGAACGGGTCGTGCCCGGTACCATAAAGTGCGCGACACCCACTGCCTTAGCGGACTCGAATACCTCAGCCCGATCATCATCGAACTGGGTAAAATCGAGGTGGCAGTGGGCATCAATCAGCATTTGCATGCCTAACTATCAAAAATTTAGTGTTCGCGGGTAGGCTGGAAGCGAATATCCGGCCAACGCTCCTGAGTCATCTGCAGGTTCACCCGGGTAGGCGCGATGTAGGTGAGATAACCACCACCATCGATTGCCAGGTTGGCGCTGGCTTTACGCTTAAACTCTTCGAGCTTTTTGGCATCTTCACAGTAAACCCAGCGGGCGGTCTGTACATTGACGCCTTCGTACAAGCAGTCGACCTTGTACTCCTCCTTGAGGCGGTGGGCGACCACATCGAACTGCAGAGTTCCTACGGCGCCGAGAATCAGGTCGTTGCTATCCATCGGCATAAAGACCTGGGTAGCCCCCTCTTCGGAAAGCTGCTGCAGGCCTTTTTGTAGCGCCTTCATCTTAAGTGGGTCTTTAAGCCGTACGCGCTTAAATAGCTCGGGGGCAAAGTGGGGTATGCCGGTAAAGCGCATATCTTCACCCACGGTAAAGGTATCGCCGATCTGAATCGTACCGTGATTATGGAGACCGATAATATCGCCTGGCCAAGCCTCCTCCACTTGGGAGCGGTCTGAGGCCATAAAAGTCAATGCATCGGCAATCTTAACGTCCTTGCCAATACGCACATGGCGCATCTTCATGTTCTTTTCGTACTTGCCTGAACAGACCCGTAAAAAGGCGATGCGGTCACGGTGGTTGGGATCCATGTTGGCCTGGATTTTAAAAACGAAGCCGGTGAAACGATCATCATCGGAAGTGACTACACGAGTATTAGTTTCGTGGGCCTTGGGCGGCGGCGCGTACTCGACAAAGCCATCCATCATCTCGCGCACCCCAAAGTTACCCATAGCGGTACCGAAATAGACCGGCGAAAGCTCACCCCGGCGATAAGCCTCCAGATCAAATTCATGGGAGGCGCCACGCACAAGTTCTACTTCCATACGCAGCTCTTCGGCCTGATCTTCCCCAAGCACAGCATCCACTTTGGGACTATCCAACCCCTCAATGCGCTTATCCTCGGGAATACGGCTACCCTGCCCCTGGGTATAAAGATGAATAACGTCATTATAGAGATGATAAACGCCCTTAAAGTGGCGACCCATGCCAATCGGCCAGGTCATCGGCGCACACTGGATATTCAGTACCGTTTCAACTTCATCCATCACCTCAATGGGGTCACGGATATCGCGATCCATTTTGTTGATGAAAGTGAGGATCGGTGTGGTGCGCAGACGACACACTTCCATCAATTTAATGGTGCGATCCTCAACACCTTTGGCGCCATCGATCACCATCAAGGCAGAGTCAACCGCCGTAAGCGTGCGGTAGGTATCTTCAGAGAAGTCTTCGTGACCGGGCGTATCCAGCAGATTGACGATGCGTCCGCCATAGGGGAACTGCATCACCGAGGTCGTTACTGAGATACCCCGCTCTTGCTCCATCTTCATCCAGTCTGACGTTGCATGGCGATCGTTACGCTTGCTCTTCACCGAGCCGGCTAACTGGATGGCATTGCCAAACAGCAACATTTTTTCGGTAATGGTGGTTTTACCGGCGTCGGGGTGCGAAATAATAGCGAATGTCCTGCGAAGCTCGGCTTCACGGGCTAATTGAGTCTCTTTCATTGTGCCTCTTCAATATAGGGTCCCATTCGCAGCACTCACTCAGCAGCTCTCGCTAACTGGCTACCGCGCGTTGAGCCATGTCCATTACGACAATTGTAACGCTTGGAGGTGGCTGTTGTCGCGGGTGGCGTCAAAGGTGACGCTCTTGAAAAAGACCAATAAAAAACGCTGAGCAAGTCAGCGTTTTAATCTTACAAAGTGGCACAAGGTCGATTTTAACCACACCAAAGCCGGGGGCTAGGCGAAGGTGTTGACCTGCGTACCGAGGGTGCCCTCTTTCGCTAGGTCTGGCTGCGCACCAGTATCGGCAGAAGCCATTATTTCAGTTACTTGATCAGCTTGCGTATCCAAAGCTTCTTTGAAAACCTGCATTTGAGCCTGTTCGGCGGTTTGCGCCTGATTCATATACAGCGATGCACTGACTGAACTGCTGATGCCTACATCCATATATCCACCTCATGGTGTGCAAATGTACTTATAAACTAGCAAAGCATTAGATCACGCGCAAAGATACCGTCTCTATTACTGGTGCTAGCGTATACTACTATCGGCTTAACTCGCCTGATCATTAATAAATAAAGCGCTAGTTAAAACCTATCGGCACGAAATGGTGCCATATCGATCGCCGTGGGCTGTCCTTCCATCATATCCGCCATTAGATGACCAGTAGCAGGCCCCAGAGTGAACCCCTGATGGCCATGGCCAAAGGCAAGCCACAACCCTGGATGCCTTGGCGCAGGTCCAATCACTGGCTTCATATCGGGCAAACAGGGGCGCGCGCCTTTCCAAGGGGCATCATCGCGTCGCTCGCCCAAAGGGAACACGCTACGTGCTACTTTCTCGGCGGCGCCCAATTGATTGACATCAGCAGGCGCATCCAAGCGATCCAGCTCAGCGCCGGTTGTCAAGCGAACCCCTGCGTTCATCGGCGCCAGCAGGTAGCCCACCTCGGCATCCATAACCCAGAAATTTAGCTTGGCTGGCGCATGAGGCGCGTAGTGCATGTGGTAGCCACGTTTTACAAAGGTAGGAAAGTGGTAACCCAGCTCTTTTAGCCAGCTCCCCGCCCAGGGCCCTAGCGCCACGACGACGTCATCTACTTCTAACGCTTCACCAGCGGTATTGACCTGCCAGCGCTCACCCATTTGCTGAACCGACTTGATATCCGACTGCAAAATACGCCCGCCATCATTACTAAACGCTTGGGCGTAAGCTGCGACCAACCCGCCTGGATCAGCAACCGTCCAGGGATCAAGCCAGTGAATTGCGCCGATAATGGTGTCACTCAAAGCAGGTTCTTTCTGCGCAAGAGCCGCCCTATCCAGTTGTTCAAACTGCACGCCATAAAGGCGCCGTGCCTCTTCGGCCTCTTTTACCCGTGCGGTAAGTTTTTCAGGGGTGCGGTATAGCTCAAGCCACCCCTGTCTGCGCACCAAGTGTTCAGCGCCCGCGGCATCAATCATCGGGCCGTGGGTTTTTAGCGAAAGCTGAATCAGTGAGGCGTATTCCGGCACGATTTTCTGGTAAGTCTTCGGTGCTGAGTTCATCCAGTAGCGCAATAGCGGGGAGGCGGCGTTGACCATACCCGCGGGGCGATAACGAATGTCTACCCGACGGTTAGGTAAAACGCTGAGGAGCGTTTTAACGTCGCGGGGAAAAGGGTAAGGCCTGACCGCTTCCCGCTGAATGATACCCGCATTGCCAAACGAGGTTTCGCGGCCAGGCTGAAGGCGATCTACCAGGGTGACTTCATGCCCACGCTGGCGCAGATGCCAGGCAATGCTGACACCGACCATGCCTGCTCCCAAAACTACCGTTTGACGCGCCATTTTGATGCACTCCCTTTTCAGCGTTTATGAACCACAATTGAAGACCTATAACTAATTGAAAAATATCACCAATCAATGCGCATTAACACAGTAGAAAACGCTATTTTATTTCTATAAATCAGTAATTAATACTGCCATAAGCATTAAAAAGGATGACTTCACTATTAGCGGCATAACAATTGCTTAGTTTCTATTAGGAAACCTGAATAGCAGTCGGTTAGCACCGGTGCAACGGCTCCCCCTCCCTCCGCTTAAAAAAAACAAAGCACCAAAAAGAAGCGCACTTGCACCAAAAGATACTAAGGAAAACACCATGCCTGCCACGCTAAATTTGGACAGCTCGTTGCTTGATATGCTCTGGGTGCTCTGGGCCGCTGCCCTGGTATTTGTGATGCAAGCTGGCTTTCTCTGCCTGGAAGCGGGCACTACGCGAACCAAGAACGCTATCAACGTCGCTATGAAAAACGTAGCGGACTTTGCCATTGCCGTCAGTGTTTTTTGGTTAGTCGGTTTTGGTCTCATGTTTGGCGACTCTCGCCACGGCTTAATCGGCACAACGCTGTTTGGTTGGCAGTTAGAAGCTTCCAGTCACTGGGTGATTACCGTTTTTATTTTCCAAGCAATGTTCTGCGCCACCGCCGCCACCATTGTGTCGGGCGCAGTGGCAGAACGTATGCCCTTTTTAGCCTATACCTGGACGGCCCTCTGGATAGCTTTGGTTATCTATCCGGTTTTTGGTCACTGGGCATGGGGTGGGCTTTTGGATGGCGCAGAAGGCTGGTTAGGGGCACTTGGATTTGTCGACTTTGCGGGCTCCACGGTCGTGCATAGCGTAGGCGGATGGGTCGCCCTGGCAGCGGTACTCTGTATTGGCCCACGCAAAGGACGCTTCAACCACGGTAAACCGCCAAATGCCTTCCCTTCAGGCAACTTACCACTCGCCATGCTAGGCGCGCTGTTTATGATCTTAGGCTGGTTTGGCTTTAACGGTGGGAGCACCCTGGCCGTTACCGAGCAAATACCCAGCATAATAGCCAATACTGTTTTGGGCGCCGTCGGCGGCATCCTTTCGGGCATGCTGATGGGGCTACGCACTCGGCGCTACGCCGACGTTATGTATGCGATTAATGGCGCCATTGCAGGCTTGGTCGCCGTCACCGCCAGCGCTCATGTGATCTCTTTATCGGCGGCATTTGGGCTGGGTGCGGTTAGCGGCGTACTGATGGTACTGACCAGCGAATGGCTACTAAGTAAACATATTGATGATGCAGTCAGCGCCATACCTGCGCACCTCGTCGCGGGCGTATGGGGTACGCTAGCACTGCCCTGGGTCGCTGACTTAACACTGATGGATAGTGGCTTGTCTCGATCAGCTCAGTTTGGCGTTCAGTTGATCGGCGTTGTGGTGTGCGGCGTTTGGAGCTTTGGCAGCGCCTGGCTACTGTTCCGCATTACCCGGCGCTTCCTACCCATACGCGTCTCACCTGACGCAGAAAAGATGGGCCTCAATCTCGCCGAGCATGGCGCCAAGAATGAGTTGAACCAGTTGCTTGAGCATATGCGCCAGCATGAACAGCAGGGTGATATGCGCCAGCGAATTGAAGCCGACCCGTTTACCGAAGTAGGCGAAATAGCGGCGAGCTATAATCGCGTAACTGCTGCCCTTGAAAGCGCCGTTGGACATACCCGCGTGATGCTTCGCAATCTCCGCGATGGCGTGATTACTTGGCAGGCAGACGGCACCCTGACCAGTCTTAACCCTGGGGCGGAGCAACTCTTCGAGGTCGACGCCAAACAGATTATTGGCCAACCTGTCTCTCAGCTATTGTCAACCCGCTCCCTCAGCCCCGGAGCACGCCATGAAGTTAAACGCCGCTGCGCAGATATGCAAGTGCGCTACCTGGAAGTACAAGTCAGCGAAGGAGCCAGCGGTTCCGCGTCAGAGCGTTCGGGTATGGTGCGCGATATTACCGAGCGCAAACAGCTGCAGGAGCAGTTAAACCGCGAACGCGATCTTGCCCGCACTACCCTGGCATCGATCGGCGATGGCGTTATTACCTGTGACGCTAGTGGCAACGTAACGTTTATCAATGCGGAAGCCAAACGCTTGACCGGATGGACACTCGAAGAGGCCATGGATAAACCCATTTACATGGTGTATCAATTACTCGAGGAAGCCAGTGGTCAACCGCTAAACAACCCAGCCCGGCAAGTGCTCACTCAGCTAACTCCGGTGCACTCCACCGAGCACTGCCTACTGGTGAATCGCGAGCACTCGCATACTCCCATCCAACACAGTGCTTCACCAATACGCTCGCGCAGCGGCATCACCTTAGGTGCAGTGGTCGTTTTTCAGGATGTTAGCCTCACTCGCCAGTTGACCGAACAGCTGAGCTATCAGGTCAGCCATGACAACCTGACCGACCTGCTCAACCGCCGCGCCTTCGAATCAGCACTGACTGCGTTACTTAATCGCGACGATGGCCACCATGTGCTGTGTTACCTGGATCTCGATCAGTTCAAAATCGTCAATGACACCTGCGGCCATCTCGCTGGAGACGAACTGCTGCGACAAGTGGCGTTAAAACTGAAGAACCATGTTCGCAGCAGCGATATCGCCGCCCGCCTGGGTGGCGATGAATTCGCTTTGTTGCTACCCGATTGCGGTATAGAGCGAGCATTGACGATTGCGGAAGCGCTTCGCTGCGATATTGAGCAGTATCGTTTTTCTTGGCAGGGCCATACCTTTGGTATCGGCGTAAGCATTGGTTTGGTTGAACTCAACGCCACTCAGCCCATGCAGTTGAGCCAGGCTCTCCACGCCTCTGACGCTGCGTGCTACGCTGCTAAAGAGGCAGGCCGCAATCGCATCCACTGCTATCAGCCTGACGATCATGCATTACTGGAGAAACACGGCGAACTCCAGTGGGTGCAACGCTTGCAAAATGGCTTGGATAACGACACCTTCCGCCTTTTCGCCCAGCCCATTACAGCCATTTGTGCCGATGGCCCTGGCTACCGGGAAATTTTGCTGCGACTTGAAGAGCAGGGAGAGATCGTCGCGCCCGGGAGCTTTCTACCCGCCGCCGAGCGTTATCATTTTATGGTGCGCATTGACCGCTGGGTGATTCGTAACACCCTAGCCTGGTTAGGTGATCAAAATCACCACACGACGCTTCCGTCTTATAGCTTGTGGGGGATCAATCTTTCAGGAGCATCACTTTCCGATGCTGATTTCTGCCGCGATCTGATTACACAAGTCGCCATGGCTAACCTACCCCACGGCACGCTCTGTTTTGAAATCACTGAAAGCACCGCCATTGCCCAACTCTCAAGGGTTAGCGAATTAATTGCCACCCTAAAGGAGTACGGCTGCCGCTTTGCACTGGATGACTTTGGCACCGGCCTCTCCTCTTTTAGTTATTTGAAGCAGCTACCCGTCGATTATTTGAAAATTGACGGTAATTTTATCCGCAATGTACATCAAGATCCGATTGATCGGGCAATGGTTGAGGCGATTCATGCCGTCGGCAAGGCGTTAGGGATTGAAACCATTGCTGAATGTGTGGAAACCCAGTCAACGCTGGATACTTTGCACCACATGGGGATCAACTACGCGCAAGGGTTTTTGCTTGGCAGGCCTGAGCCGCTCACCCATATGGCGGGTAACCGCATTAAGGTGATGCCGCGCTAGCTACGACAAGGGGAGTCTAAAAGCCGGAAACACAAAAACCCCAGTTAAGGGCATACTCTCTAAAAGAAAGGGTCAACTAAAAGGAAATTAAAAATAGCAGAAACGATATATGCTGGGGTAATGGGGTGGATGATGGGACTTGAACCCACGACCACCGGAGTCACAATCCGGGGCTCTACCACTGAGCTACACCCACCACAACCTAGGCTTTGCCGAAAATTGTCTTCGCTCAACGATTTTTCGTACAAATCCAAAAAACTGGAAACGCAAATATTGTCACTGGGGTGGATGATGGGATTTGAACCCACGACCACCGGAGTCACAATCCGGGGCTCTACCCCTGAGCTACACCCACCAAAGACAATCTTACGTAGAACAAATAGCATGCGCTTGAAGATATGATTCTGACAGGTTGTCACCACTGAATTAGGTGGCACGCCCAGCAGGAATCGAACCCGCAACCTACGGCTTAGAAGGCCGTTGCTCTATCCGGTTGAGCTATGGGCGCACATATAGTATTCATAAAATACGAATACCGATGAGCACTAGACCACAACTGCAGCTTGGAAAAGCAAACTACTACCTTTCATGCTAAGTGAATGGTCGGGATGGAGGGATTCGAACTCCCGACATCCTGCTCCCAAAGCAGGCGCGCTACCAGACTGCGCTACATCCCGATTTTTATCACCTTAGACGCTACCGTGCTGCCCGTCTCAAGCGAGGCATATATTACTATTTTTAATTTTAAAGTCAACCATTAAAGTGATTGTTCGTGAAGGCGCTTTGCCTGGATGCTCCAGCGTGCGAAAATTACCGCCTTTAAAGCGCTGTGGCTTGAGCGCTTTAATGCCTAGGCTATTTTTAACATTCACAGGGACTCCATTACATGACCGCCCAACTAATCGATGGCAAAGCCATCGCTGCCACTGTCCGCCAACAGGTTGCCGAAAAGATCGCTACACGCCGTCAAACCGGCGGGCGGGCACCGGGACTAGCCGTGGTTGTGGTCGGGGACGATCCCGCCTCTCATGTATATGTCAGCAATAAGCACCGCGCCTGCGAACAAGCTGGCATTCTCTCCTTTCAGCATGCCCTACCCGGCACAACCTCACAGCATGAACTGGAAGCCCTGGTTGATCAGCTCAACAGCGACCCGACCGTTGATGGCATCTTGGTTCAACTGCCACTGCCCAAGCATCTCGATGCCGAGCCCATTTTAGAGCGTATTCTGCCTGGCAAAGATGTCGATGGGTTTCACCCCTACAACATTGGCCGCTTAGCGCAGCGTATGCCCGCCCTACGCCCCTGCACGCCGAAAGGAATCATGACCCTACTGGCACAGAGCGATATTGCGCTACGCGGCTTAGACGCCACCGTTGTGGGCGCTTCTAACATTGTAGGCCGCCCTATGGCGCTGGAGCTGATGCTGGCAGGGTGTACCACCACCGTATGTCACCGCTTTACCCGCAACCTTGAAGATCACGTAAGCCGCGCCGACATTCTGGTCGTGGCCGTCGGCAAGCCGGGTATCGTGAAAGGCGAATGGATTAAGCCGGGCGCTATCGTGATCGACGTAGGCATCAATCGTCAGGAGGATGGCACGTTAAAAGGCGACCTTGATTTTGCCACCGCTGCCGAACGCGCCAGCTTTATCACCCCCGTACCTGGAGGCGTGGGGCCGATGACCGTAGCTACTCTGCTTGAAAATACCCTTGAAGCCGCCGAGAAGCACGATTTAGCTCCCCTAGAGCACGCCTGAGTTAAACACCACTTTTAATGTAGGAGCATGGCGCAGTGAAGCGTATTGGTATTATTGGCGCAATGGCGCAGGAAGTGAGCACCTTGGTGAGTCAGTTGGACAACCCCCAACGCTACGAGCACGCGGGTTTTGTCTTCCATACCGGCACGCGTTACGGCCTTGAGGTCATTGTGCTGCAGTCGGGGATTGGCAAGGTCAATGCCGCAGTAGGCACGGCTATTTTATTAGAGCGCCATCAGCCCGATGCCATTATCAACACTGGTTCCGCCGGTGGCTTTGCCGCCGATTTAGCCATTGGCGATGTAATCATTTCAGATGAAGTACGCCATCACGACGTCGACGCCGTGGTATTTGGCTACGAGATAGGCCAAGTGCCGGGAATGCCCGCCGCCTACTTGGCCGACAAATCGCTGCGAGAAGTGGCGCGCAATGCCATCGCCTCGTTAGGTGAAGTCCAGGTACGCGAAGGCTTGATCGCCACCGGTGACGCCTTTATGGCTGACCCTGTAAGGGTAGACGCTACCCGTGCCCAGTTCCCTAGCATGCTTGCGGTCGAGATGGAGGGCGCCGCCATTGCTCAAACGTGCCACCTCTACCAGTGCCCCTTCGTTGTGATCCGCGCGCTCTCTGACATTCCGGGCAGTGGCGACAACCACCTCTCCTTCGATGAGTTTCTGGAAGTGGCCGCCGACCACTCATCGCGCATGGTTGACCAAATGCTTAAGCAACTTGGCAACGTCTAACAAAGCTTACTAAGCGTTTGGAGCCGTCGACCGTTAAAGCGTCGACGGCGCTTGTTAAGACCTGACTTGTTAAGACCTAACCGCCCAGTTAAGCGTCTCCCCCGCCAGCAATGGAATAATTTTCTCTCCCTGGGCGTAAGAATAACTCTCCGGCAGTGTCCAACCCCGTCGCTCTAGCGTAATGGTATCTGCATTAGCCGATAACCCATAAAAACGAGGCCCATTCAGGCTGGCGAAGGCTTCCAACTTATCCAAGGCATCCATTTCATCGAAGGCGGTGGCGTAGAGCTCAATGGCCGCGGGGGCAGTATAGGCACCGGCACAGCCGCAGCTTGACTCTTTAGCCCTCTGGGAGTGGGGCGCGCTATCGGTGCCCAAAAAGAACTTATGGCTACCGCTGGTGGCTGCTTTAAGCAGCGCCTGGCGATGCTGCTCACGCTTTAGAATGGGCAGGCAGTAGTAGTGAGGACGAATCCCACCCACCAGCATCTTATTGCGGTTAAACAGCAGGTGATGCGCAGTAATGGTGGCAGCCACGTTATCCGGCGCCTGGGCAACAAACTCTGCGGCTTGCTGGGTGGTGATATGCTCACACACCACTCTCAGTGCTGGATGGCGTTCAAGCAGCGGTTTTAGCACTGTGTCAATAAACACCGCTTCGCGATCAAAAATATCGATCTCAGCATGGGTGACTTCACCGTGCACCAAAAGTGGCATGCCAACCTTAGCCATCATTTCGATAGTTGCGTCACAGTGGGCCAAATTGGTCACCCCTGAATCGGAGTTAGTCGTGGCACCCGCCGGGTAAAGCTTCACTGCTTTGACAATGCCACTTTGTGCCGCGCGCTCGATCTCTTCCGGTGGAGTTGTATCGGTGAGATAGAGCACCATTAAGGGCTCGAAGGTACTGCCCGCTGGCAAGGCAGCAAGGATACGCTGACGATACTCAAGTGCCTGAGCCGTAGTGGTTACCGGCGGGGTGAGGTTGGGCATAATGATCGCCCGCCCCATCTGCGCTGCGGTATGGCCTACCACCGCTTTGAGCGCCTCATCGTCGCGCAAGTGAAGGTGCCAGTCATCGGGGCGGGTCAGTGTTACAGTATCCACGGCATGTCCTGTAGTGGTGTTAAGTCGGGTAAAATACGCCATGTACAGTATACGCAATTGCGCGATGGGATAAATCCGCTCCTCAAGCGCCCACACCCCAGCCCAAGTATCGTATTATGGCGGCGCTGTTTTAGAGACACGGCTCTTTCAAGACCCAGATCTAACGGTTAGTTTTTGCAGTCGTTTATAAAAGTTAGTTTTTGACGCTAAGGATTCGGTTGTTTATGCAGAACGTGCGCCGCTATGCGGATATTATTGCCAGCCTGGAAGGATTGATGTGGCTAAGCCTCGCTTGGTCGATTTCGCTCTCCGTTCATATCGGCAGCACAGAACCCACTCTTGCTAGCTTATTGGTGATTGGTGCTCTAGTGGTTTTCTGCTGGGCTCATAGGCCACTGCGTTACCTGTTGCGCCGCTACCATATTCGCAAACGGCGCACCGATATGTGGATCCATACCCTGGCCCTGCCGTTGCTGCTGGCGATGTTCTTCCACATCATGCTTGAAGCGTTATTGGGTAGCGCCTGGCTGCCGCCTAAAATGCTGCTGTTCAATATATTGGCGTCGGCTGGCTGGACAACCTACGTGATGACCCTGTTCATTAAATTTGTCATTCATGGCTTTAAAGCCAAAACCAAGTAAGCCCATCATGCCAACTGCCCTCCCCCTCCCGCTTTCTACACCCAACCGTAACTTGGTGCGACTGACTATCGTGCGCGGCATCACCTGGACGGGTTTTTTACTGGCTATTGTGGTGGGCGTTGAACTGCTCGCCTTCGATTTACCGGTTACCGCCGTGGTGAGCGTGGTCATTTCAATGGGCGTACTCAATATTGCCACTTGGTGGCGTCTGGGCCGTCCCCGTGCGGTGACGCACCTTGAGTATTTGCTGCATTTACTTGCCGATATCACCGGTTTAACACTACTGTTCTATTTCTCGGGCGGCTCCACCAACCCTTTTATTACCTACTACCTGGTGCCGGTTACCATCGCCGCCGCCACCCTGCCCTGGCGCCATGCCTGGATCATCGCCGCATGCTCCATGGCGGGTTACACCTTTTTAATGTTCTCCTACCACCCCATCCCGCAACTGGGCCATATCAATAGCGATAGCCCCTTGAGCCTGCATATACTAGGCATGTGGCTTAACTTTGGCCTCTCTGCAGGGCTGGTAACCTTTTTTATCTACAAAATGGCTCACGCGCTGCGTAGCCGTGATCAGGCACTCTCCCGAACTCGGGAAGCGGCCCTGCGCAATGAGCAGGTGTTGGCGGTCGCAACCCAGGCTGCGGGCACTGCTCACGAACTGGGCACACCACTCTCTACCATGGCAGTCCTCCTCAAAGAGATGCAGGCCGACACCCCCGCCGATTCGACGCTGGATCAGGACATTAACTTATTGCGCCAGCAGGTCGACGTATGCAAATCACGTCTACAAAATTTGGTCTCCAACGCTGACCGGCGGCGTATGGCAGAACCCGAAGTGCTCGACGCCGAAGTGTGGTTAGCGGGTGTTGTTCAGCGCTGGTTGGTGCTTCGTCCTGATGTGAGCCATCAGTTCGATGTGGCAGAAAAACGCGGTAGGCCTTGGCTGGCCGTCGATGCCACGCTCGACCAAGCATTGACCAATTTGCTCAATAACGCCGCTGACGCTAACCCTGAGCACATTGCCATACGCTTAGACTGGCAGAGCGAGAGCGTGGTGATCGATATTCGTGACCATGGCCCAGGTGTCGCCATGTCGATCGCCGACCAGTTGGGTGAGACGTTCATTTCGACTAAAAGCAAGGGCATGGGCATCGGCTTGTTTTTAACCCATGCCACCATCAATCGCTTTGGTGGTGGTGTAAGCCTGTATAATCACCCGGAAGGGGGTACGCTAACGGAAGTCACGCTGCCCCGCTGCGCAGCGCCAACTTAATCGCGCCCGCCCCAAGCACCGCCAGTTATGGATTGAGGACAACATGCAAACGCGAGAGCAACGCCTACTGATCATAGATGACGATGAAATGTTTTGTCATGTGCTGAACCGTGCCCTTACGCGCCGCGGTTACGACGTTATCGTTGCCCACGATGCCGAGCAGGCCCTGACCATGGCCGCGCAGCATTCACCCACCATGGCGACCCTTGATTTAAAACTGGAAAACAGCTCAGGCTTAAAACTACTTCCCGAGCTACTTGCCACCGTACCCCAGTGTCGCATTGTGGTGCTGACCGGCTACTCCAGTATCGCCACCGCAGTGGAGGCGATTAAACTCGGCGCGGTTAATTACCTGTGTAAACCGGTGGATGCCGACGATGTATTAACCGCATTCGAGCGCCAGAGCGGCGACCCGGATATTGAGCTTGCAGACAATCCGCCATCGATTAACCGCATCACCTGGGAGCATATTCAGAAAGTGCTGCAGGAGCACGACGGCAATATATCCGCCACCGCACGGGCACTAGGCATGCACCGCCGCACCCTGCAGCGCAAACTACAAAAACGCCCCGTACGTCGTTAAGGCCTGCAACAAAGCACCCCGCCAATCACATCAAGGTCACTGGCGGGGCCAAACTGATTAATTAATGCGCTGTCCAACCAAGATCAATATTAAAGCTTGAGCCAGTCACGGCACCGGCTGCGTCGGATGCCAGGTAAGCGACTAATTGCGCCACCTCTTCAGGCTCGATCAAGCGCTTGATGGCCGCCTGTTTGAGCATGACTTTTTCGATGACCTCCTGCTCATCCATACCGTGTAATTTAGCTTGGTCGGCGATTTGGTTATCCACTAACGGGGTTTTCACATAGGCAGGACATACCGCATTCGCAGTGATGCCTTGTTCACCGCCCTCTAGCGCCGCCGTTTTGGTCAAACCAATCATGCCGTGTTTGGCGCTGATGTACGCCGCTTTCCCCGGGGAAGCCACCTGAGCGTGTATCGAGGCCACGTTAACGATGCGTCCCCAGCCCTTTTCACGCATATGTGGCCACGCGGCCTGTGTCAGCAAGAAAGGCGCCGTCAGCATCAAATCCATGATCTGACGCCACTTCTCCTCGGGGAAGGTCTCAATCGAGGCAACGTGCTGAATCCCAGCGTTATTGACCAATATATCAACACCGCCAAAGCGCTTAACCGCATCCGCCACCGCCGCACGGCAGGCGTCAGGATCGGTTAGATCCGCCTGAAAGAAAGCCGCGCCGGATTTTTCAGCGACCGCCTTACCCGCCGGATTAAAATCGACGGCAAGCACTTGATGGCCTAATTCGCAAAAGTGCTTAACCACAGCGGCACCGATCCCGCTGCTAGTACCGGTTACCAGCGCAACTCGTGGCGTTGTAACGGATTGGGAAGTCATGGGCAATTTCCTTTTTCACTGCGTGGATGGAAGATACTGTTGGTAGAAATCCTGACAGTATAGCTGGCTGCGCTTAGGCGTTGAGCTCTTCATCGGGTTGCATTAAACGCGCCATCATTTGCTGCGCCAGCCTCGCAGCTTCCTGCATGCTCTCCAGCTCGCTCAAATCTCGCAAAATGGCGCGCTTATAGAGTCCGTAGCCGCCTGGCAAGCGCTCAAGTGATAGTGGGTATGTGCCTGAAGGCAGAGAAAGCGTAAGCGTATCCGCCAAAGGCTCGGTCAGCCGAGAGTGGTCAGGCACTGCGACCAACCACAGCTCGCAGGGCGTAATCAACGCCCCCACCATGTGCTTAGCGCCATGATGCTGAAAGCATAGCGCATCAACCCCTAAACGCGGGTTCCAGTCACTTTCGCGTTTAATGGATGGCAAGTGCCTATCTCGGTACGCCTTCGCCAGATCAGTAAGAAAGGTGTATTCGTCAGCGGTAAGCATGTGCATAGGCTTGTTGGTTTTCCCAGGTGATAACGGGCATTAATGGTTCGTGTAGCGAGCTGCTATTGGCGAAACGAGCTCTGCTCAGCCACAATGGGCGCGAATTTATCGCTAAGCCAAACGGCTATTTACCCTTCAGCTACTGTCTACCTGATAACTTACTCAGTTTATCGTAAAGGAGCACCACCTATGTTTGTGGTTATTTTTGGTCGGATGTCATGTCCCTTCTGCGTACGCGCAAAACAGCTTGCCGAGCATTTGGAAAAAGTCGGAAAAATTGAAGGCTATCGCTATGTGGATATGCCCTCTGAAGGCGTCACTAAAGAAGATATCGCCAAAACGGCGGGCAAACCCATTCACACTGTCCCGCAGGTATTTGTCGATCAAACCCATGTAGGCGGCTTTACTGAATTTGATCAGTTTGTCCGCGATCAACAGCTACTTGCCGTTTAACCGCTCGTTAATAGCCGTTGAACCCTTGCTTACCCCGCTTGCCTATACTGAGCAGTTATTTAATGGCTCACGCTAGGTGTGCCACTTTAGGCAAGGAGTTCACCATGCAGCGTCAGGAGTTCGTTCAGCAGCTGTGGCTTGACTATGTACATACCCATCCCGATATCGGCGCCCTTAGACTTTGGCCACTATCAACGGCGGCTGAGTATTTAACGCTGGTAACGCTCAATTACGGGCCCTTTGCCGCTGCCGCGCTTACCGGCAATTTAGCTCATATGGGCTATCGCGCCATGGGCCATTACGCCATGGCCGATAAAGGTCTATTGGTGCAACTACTCGCGCCAAGCGACGGCAGTAGTTGGCTGGTGCTGGCAGAACTGCAAATAGGCACATTGTCCAAGGCACCCCGGGAAGCCATTGAAGGGCTGGTGCAACAATCTCATCCTCAGGATTGCAAGGGGCATAATTTGCTCTGCCGCGGTCGCCCCTGGCCGATGCCTAGCTGGGCCCTTTATCAACAGCTACAGCAAGCGCACCCCTTGGCGGCCTGGATAGCGGTGATGGGCCCTCGCTTGCATCACGCAGGCTTTGATTGTGGGCAGTTGGGTGAGCCCTTGAAAACGCTGGATCAACGCCTAAGCGAAGTGGGCATGCCAAGCCTTGAGGGCCAGCAAAACGGTGTCTTCACGGTATCATCACTGCTTGATCACCGCTTCTACCCCACCACACCACAGAAAACAGTCTTCGCCAATGGCGATGAACATCGCCTCTGCCTAGGCGGCTTGGCGTTAGCCCAAAAGCACGTTGAAGATAATCACGAGCGTATTGCCGATTTACTGCTACCCCATCATACGCGCTGTGAAATGGCCTGAGACGCTAGCAGCAATGTCGCTAGCGTCTCACTGTGCACTTTATTTAACCCTCTAAACTTTGGCTGTTTATCATTCGTGCTAATGGGAGCGTGATTACTCGGCATCAAATGTCATTTCGGGTACATGGTCAGGCACAATCAGCTTGCCCGCCGTCTTCTCGACGATTTCCTCAACGCTTACGCCCGGAGCGCGCTCCTTGAGAATAAAAGCACCGTCTTTGATTTCAAGATAAGCTAAATCTGTCAACACGCGGTTAATGCAGCCTGCGCCGGTCAGCGGCAGTTCGCATTTTTCCAATAGCTTGGATTCGCCGTGCTTAGAGGCGTGCGTCATAGTGCAAATGATGTTGTCGGCACCGGCAACGAGATCCATGGCACCGCCCATGCCTTTGATCAACTTCCCTGGAATCATCCAGGAAGCGATATTGCCCTGCTGATCCACCTCGAAAGCCCCCAGCACGGTAAGATCCACGTGACCACCGCGAATCATTGCAAACGATTCTGCTGAAGAAAAAATCGCTGCGCCTGGGCGCGCCGTCACCGTCTCTTTACCCGCATTAATCATATCTGGATCAAGTTCGTCTTCGCTGGGGTAGCGGCCCATCCCCAGCAGCCCATTCTCGGATTGCAGCATGACATCGATGCCATCCGGGATGTAGTTGGCAACCAGGGTGGGAATACCAATGCCCAGGTTGACGTAAAAACCATCTTGAAGTTCGCGGGCGACACGCTGAGCCATCTGTTCTCGTGTTAAAGCCATGGTGACTTCCTCTTGTTGAATCGTTAAATGAGAAGCAAGTGTTGCGTTTGAAGGCGCGGCGTATTAGCTGCGCACCGTGCGTTTCTCTATCCGCTTTTCAAACGTGCCTTGAATAATCCGATCCACATAAATTCCTGGGGTATGGATCTGGCTAGGCTCAAGCTCACCTGGCTCAACAATCTCTTCAACTTCCACCACGGTAATTTTCCCCGCCGTGGCGGCCATGGGGTTAAAATTCTGCGCCGTATGGCGATATATTACGTTGCCATAGCGATCCGCCTTCCAGCCTTTCACTATGGCAAAATCACCTACAATGGCTTCTTCTAAAATACAGTGTCGGCCATTAAACTCGCGAACCTCTTTCCCCTCACCAATCGGCGTGCCGTAACCGGTAGCAGTATAAAAGGCGGGAATACCAGCGCCGCCTGCGCGCATTTTTTCCGCCAATGTGCCTTGAGGCGTTAACACCACTTCAATCTCATCGTTGAGCATTTGCTTCTCAAACAAGGCATTTTCACCTACGTAAGAGGCCAGAATTTTACTGATTTGGCGGTCTTCAAGCAGTATTCCCAAGCCAAAACCATCGACACCGCAATTATTGGACACCACGGTAAGGTCATTGACGCCGCGACGCTTGATCTCGGCAATCAGGTTTTCGGGGATACCGCAGAGTCCGAAGCCACCGGCGATGACGGTCATACCGCTCTCGATGCCTTCCATAGCCTCTTCGTAGGAAGCTACACGCTTATCGAATCCTGCCATTGTTGTGCCTCACATTGTTGTTGATGATCAGTATTATCGTAGATGAGTGCTGTCAAAAATTCGCGAACTGAAGCTTACGATAGTGCCAGTGTTGTGCGAGATGATATATTTGTTAAGTTTGTTTTTCTTATCAATTTATTTTTTAAACTTATAAAAGGCACTTTATGACCGTCAAACAGCTGCGCGCCTTTCTGGCGGTCGCCCAAACCCTCAGCTTTACTCAAGCCTGCGAGCGCCTGCATTTATCCCAACCAGCACTAAGTCTTGCGATTAAAGGCCTGGAAGAGTCCCTGGGTGGCAAACTGCTTATTCGGAGCACCCGCAACGTCAGATTAACCCCAGAAGGCGAGTCGCTACTACCGCTAGCCAAACACTTGCTGGCTCAGTGGGACAATACCGAGGAGCGCTTACGCCAACGTTTCACCCTTCAACTTGGGCGGCTGAGCGTCGCGGCGATGCCCGCCTTTGCTTGTAACTTACTCCCTGCGGCGCTGGTTAAATTTCGCCATGAACACCCCAAAGTCAATATTACCGTACACGATGTTATCAACGAGGAGGTTACCGCCATGGTGCGCTCTCGTCAGGTTGAGATGGGGATTGCTTTTTCACCGGAGGGAACCGGCAGCCTGCTCTTTACACCGCTGTTTGAAGACCACTTTGTGGCTGTCGTGCCACCTGACTCTTCGTTAATCCAGGCCTCTCAGTTGACCTGGTCAACGCTGCTCCACCACGATTTCATTACCCTTCAACGCCCCTCCATGGTGCGTCGCTTATTGGAACAGGAACTGGGCAAGCAAAATATGGAGCTAACGGTAGCCTTTGAAAGCCACCCGCTCTCAACAGTGGGGAGAATGGTCGCTGACGGCCTGGGCGTCAGTGCGGTGCCTTCCATGTGCATTCGTCAAATGCATGAATTGGGCGCTCGCTGCATACCGCTGACAGCGCCCGCTATCTCCTGCCGCGTCGGCATTTTGACCCACCAAGAGCTCTCCGTAGCCGCCCACGCACTGCGCACCGTTCTCTTGAACACCGTCCAAGCCCCTTCACTGCCGCTCGTATAAAACATCATCAAGCTAATGAATTGCTGTAGGTTTCTGCTGGGCAGCGTGGCTAGGATCCTTTAGCATTCAGTATTACGTTATTGGTCTGACGGCAAGGAAACGCGGTATGCCTATTTTAAAGGGGCTGATTAGCGCGCTGCTGCTAACGCTCAACACACTGTTCTGGGGCGTACCTCTCATTCTGCTGACGCTACTTAAAGTCATTGCCCCAGGGCAGCGGCTTAAGCAGTTAGTGTTGCAGGGGCTGAATGGCGTTGCGCTTAACTGGATAGGCGTTAACCTTTGGTGGATGCGGCATTGGCTCAAACCCGTGCTACACGCCAGCGTACCTGATAATTTGAGCCCACAGCAGTGGTGGTTGGTGATATCCAACCATCGCAGTTGGACGGATATCTTTATGCTGTTGATGGCGTTGCATCGGCGTATCCCCATGCCACGTTTTTTCTTAAAACGTCAATTAATCTGGATCCCCATCGTAGGGTTGGCTTTTTGGGCGCTAGAATTTCCTTTTATGCGCCGCTTTAGCCGCGAACAAGTCGCTAAAAATCCTAAACTGGCCACCATTGATCGAGCGGCTACCGAACGGATGTGTCAGCAGGCAAGGCTCTCGCCCATTGCGATTTTTAATTTTGTCGAGGGCACCCGTTTTTCGGTTGCCAAACGCGATGCCCAGCAGAGCCCCTACCGCCACTTATTACGCCCTAAAGCGGGCGGCATTGCTCAAGTACTTAGTCTGCTAGGCAACCAATTGGATGGTATCCTGGATGTGACGATCAGCTACGCTAACCCCTCGCCGACGTTTTGGGGCTTTTTATGCGGCAGAGAGGCACCCATAACATTACAGGCACGGCAACTCAGCATTCCTGAGTGGATGTACGCATCAGAAAACCACGAAGAAAAGCAGCATAAGGAACGCTTCCACACATGGATCAATGCACTCTGGTTGGAAAAAGATGGCATGCTGGACAGCCGAACCGATCACGCCTAGTCGGCTGGCTCATTGCTTGGCTGTTAGCGGGACTACTGACCGGCTGTTCCAGCGCTCCTCCATCGTCATCCCAGCGAGCGGCCGCTCCTAGCGCCAGCCAGATCAGTGGCGACTGGGTGCAGGTGCAGCGTGGCGACACGCTGGGTAAGCTGGCGGCCCGGGCTAACGTGCCACTGGAACGCCTGGAGCGCTTTAACCCAGGTGCCGATACGCGGCGCCTGGAAATTGGGCAACGTCTATTAATTCCTACCCAGCAGGAGCGGGCACCTTCCGGCGGCCCCTACCGCTATCAAATCCGTCCTGGTGATACGTTCTCGAGCATCGCCCGACATTTTGGCACTACCAGTGGCCGCATTCAGAGTGCCAACCCTAGCGCCTCCCCCACTAATTTGAGAATTGGCCAAATAGTCAGCCTACCCCTTAGCGGTTCAGCGGCGCGAAGTTCACCTAGAAGCTCAGCAAACAACAGCAGCTCTTCAAGCGCTAACAAGCCTGCCGCTGCACCTGCCAGCAGCGCACCCAGTCAGGCGCTACCCTCATCAGCCAGGCGCTGGCCCTGGCCGCTGGAAGACTATCGAGTGGTTCGCCGCTTCGGGCCAGACAGCCGTGGCACCCTGCAGCCCATGCTGCTGGCTACTCAAGCCGGGGCTCAGGCTAAAGCCGTTGCCCCTGGCGAGGTACGCTTTGCCGACGGTATGCGTCAGCTAGGTGAAGTGGTGATTGTGCACCATGCCGATAACCTCCAGACCGTATACGCGCTTTGCGAGCGCATTTTGGTCGAGGTAGGCAAACAGGTTAGCGCCGGAGACCCGCTTTGTGAGGTAGGTCAAAGCAGTGCCACCCAACGCTATGATCTACTCTTTGATCTGCGCCAAGGCGGTAAACCCATCGATCCCAAGCAGGTTCTGCGCTAAAACACTTGCTTGATAAACCGCCCTTCGTAATACTCTCCTTTATAAAGCAACGGCCCCTAGCTAAGCAGGGGCCGCGGGTAGATGGGCGCGCTTCTAGCCGCGATAGTAGCCCGGCTTTACAAACGGCGTGGGAGTTACCACCATAGGTAACTGTTTACCGCGTACCACCGCGAATACAGTACTTTGCGGTGCTTCCAGCTCGCGAGTGACATAACCCATCGCCACAGGCTTACCGACGCTGGGACCAAAGCTGCCGGAGGTAACGATTCCAACCTCATTGCCTGCCTCATCCACAAGCGGCGCGCCCTCACGCACCGGCGCACGGCCTTCAGCTAACAGCCCAACACGCTTGCGGGTGTGATCTTTGGCATCGACCTGATGAAGAATCACATTGGCGCCTGGAAAACCTCCGGGCCGATCACCACCACGGCGACGTGGTTTGCCAATCGCCCAGATTAGACCTGCTTCTACCGGGGTGGTTTGCTCATCCATATCGTGGCCATAGAGGCATAAACCCGCTTCCAAACGCAGCGAATCCCGCGCTCCCAGGCCAATCGCTTCGACTTCGGGCTCAGCTATCAGCTGCTCAGCAAAGGCTTCGCAAGCATCGGCGGCGACGGAAATTTCAAAACCATCTTCACCGGTATAGCCGCTGCGGCTCACCCACACCTCCTGCCCGGCAATGGTAAAGCGTCCATGCTGCATAAACACAAGCTCACAGGCTTCAGGGCAAAGCCGCTGCATGACATCCCGCGCCTGAGGCCCTTGCAGCGCCAGTAAGCCACGATCCAAGGGTTCAATTGTATGGGTTGACGCCAAATTGAGGCGTAGGTGAGCCAAGTCCTGTTCTTTGCAGGCTGCGTTCACTACCAAATAGAAGTGATCACCCGCATTGACCACCATTAGGTCGTCAATAATGCCGCCTTCTGTGTTGGTGAACAGTCCGTAACGTTGGCCACCTTTCTCGAGGCCCACCAAATCGGCAGGAATCAAGGTTTCCAGGGCTTCAGCCACGCCGTCACCGGAAACGCTGATTTGCCCCATATGGGAGACATCGAACAGCCCGCACTTTTGACGGGTGTGCTCATGCTCTTTTTTGACCCCCAGCGGATACTGCACCGGCATATCGTAGCCAGCAAAAGGTACCATCTTGGCGCCTAGCTTGAGGTGCAACGCATGCAGAGGCGTTTGCTTTAATTCAGACATAGGGGCTTTCCTTACTCAAAAGTGTTCGCTCAAAAAAGAGAACGGGAAGCCACTAAGTAAGTGTCTTCCCGACTCTCCTGTTATTCACGTTCACCTACAGCGCCGATGAACGCGCTGCGGGTATTATTGGTCGTGATCCAGTTCTTCACCCGGCAATACGTCTTTGCCGTCGAAATAGTCCTTGGTTAGCTTAAAGACTACCGGCGAAAGCAGTGCCAAGGCAATCAAGTTCGGGATCGCCATCATGGCGTTGAAGGTATCCGCCATGAGCCAGATAAAGCCCAGTTGAGCGATGGCGCCCAGCGGTATAGCCAGAACGAACAGCACCCGATAGATCATAATGGAGCGAGTACCAAACAGGAACTGGCAGCACTTCTCACCGTAAAATGACCAGCCTAGGATGGTGGTAAAAGCAAAAATCGCCAACGCAATGGCGACGATCTGATTACCAAAGCCAGGCAGCGCAGCATCAAACGAAAGCGCGGTCAGCGACGCCCCCGCTTCGCCCTCTTGCCAAACTGTTGAGGTCAAAATCACCAGCGCGGTAATCGTGCACACAATAATGGTATCGATAAAGGTGCCCAGCATTGCGATTAAGCCCTGGCGCACCGGATTTTTGGTTTTGGCCGCCGCGTGGGCGATAGGCGCACTTCCCAAACCCGCTTCATTGGAGAAGATACCGCGTGCCACACCAAAACGAATCGCCGCCATGACGGCAGCACCCGCGAAACCACCTGCGGCCGCCATGGGGTTGAAGGCATAGTAGAAGATCATACCAAAGGCTTCACCGATCTGCCCGGCATTGACGATCAATACCAACAAGCCAGCCACTACGTAGGCAATGCCCATAACCGGCACCAACTTGCCCGCCACTTTAGCAATACGCTTGATACCACCCAGAATCACCGCGCCAGCCAGCACCATAATGACCACACCCGTGAGCCAGTGCGGCACGCCGAAGGTGGCGTCCATGGCGTCAGCAACGGAGTTGGACTGAACGGTATTGCCGATCCCAAAGGCAGCGACAGCGCCAAAAAACGAGAACAGGCCGCCCAACCATAACCACTTTTTACCCAGGCCATTCTTAATGTAAAACATCGGCCCGCCCACGTGGTAACCGGTGCTATCGGTTTCACGATAGCGCACGGCCAGCACCGCTTCGGCAAATTTAGTGGCCATACCCACCAGTGCAGTAATCCACATCCAAAACACAGCGCCAGGGCCACCTAACGCAATGGCTGTAGCGACACCGGCAATATTACCGGTACCGATGGTCGCTGAGAGTGCGGTCATCAAGGCATCAAAAGGAGATATTTCCCCTTCGTCTCCTTCATTGGCAACTGCCGCTTTACCCACCTCTGGTTTCGCGTCACGCCCCGCCCACATTAGCTTGAAACCCATGCCGAGCTTTCTAATCGGCATCAGTTTCAAGCCAAGCTGCAGGTAAATCCCCACACCGAGTAGCAGAATCAACATGACGGGCCCCCAGACCACGCCGTTGATCGCCCCTAAGAGGCTAGTTAATGCTTCCATGTTCATCTCCTCGCTTTGTTGGTATGCAATGTTGGTGTGTATTATTGGCTTGTTGCGATTAGGGCTAGTCCTAACGTCGCTATTGTTGGTTAGCGCACGATTTGAATGTTTTACACCATAAACTTAGCTAGCATCTAGGGTGATGTCGCTTGTGCATAGAGGATACCGCTTTTTTCATAACCCGATCTTCCGCACAAACCCGGCAAAAAATACCTGAACCGATAACGCTACTAAGCAAGCTTTGAAGCAACGAAGAAATTTGTTTCCGATTGGAAACACGTTAACATGCTTGCTTATTCGCTCGATCTACCCCAGTCACTAGTCGCCAAGGTGAACGACAACCGCTAGTATGCTCGGGCCCAGAAAACTGTTTCATATAGGAAAACACCATGAGCAATCTTCCTACCAATCTTCGTTACGCGGAAAGCCACGAGTGGGTGCTGGATAATAAAGACGGCACTGTGACCGTAGGCATAACCGATCACGCCCAGCAGGCGCTCGGCGATGTCGTGTTTGTTGAACTGCCTGAAGTGGGAACAGCGCTGAGCAAAGGGCAAGAGTTTGGCGTTATCGAATCGGTAAAAGCTGCTTCTGATCTCTACTCGCCGGTTGTTGGCGAAGTCATTGAGGTCAATGACGCGCTTGAAGACGCCCCTGAAACAGTCAATGAAGCGCCTTACGAAGGCGGCTGGATTATGAAAGTGCGCTTAGACAGCGATTCACTTGATGGCCTGCTCGACGCAGATGCCTACCAAGCAACGCTTAGCGCTGACGATTAAAGGCTGTAGCTGAATCATATACATATATTAGGGCCTGCCTTTATCCTTTATGGCAGGCTCTTCGTTTAACGCCCTGCACGGTTCTCTCTTAACGTCCGGAATCTTCTTCATGTCTCTTGAAACACGCCGTCTGGCCGAGCTGGCCGATCACGATGCTTTTATCAAACGTCATAATGGTCCAAGTCAAGATGACGTGGCCACCATGTTAAAAGCGCTCAACATGCAGCACATGGAAGATCTGATTGAACAGACCGTGCCGAGCGATATCCGCCTTGGCCGTGAGCTAGCGCTTGATGAACCGCGCAGCGAATCAGAGGCGCTAGAGTACCTAGCACAGCTAGCGCGGCAGAACCGTGTGACTAAAAGCTATATTGGCCAGGGCTACTACGGCACCCATATGCCCGCGGTGATTCAGCGCAACGTATTGGAAAACCCGGGCTGGTACACGGCTTATACCCCCTACCAACCGGAGATTTCTCAAGGACGCCTGGAAGGCTTGCTCAACTTCCAGCAAGTAGTCATGGATTTAACCGGCATGGAGCTGGCGAATGCGTCACTGCTCGACGAAGCCACCGCTGCCGCAGAAGCCATGGCGCTGTGTAAGCGCGGCAATAAGAAGAGCAAATCCAACGCTTTCTTCGTCGCCGATGACGTTTTCCCGCAAACGCTGGATGTCGTTAAAACCCGTGCCGAGTTCTTTGGCTTTGAGCTTATCACTGGCCCTGCAGAAGAGTTGGCCAGCCACGATGTGTTTGGAGCCCTGGTTCAGTACCCGTCGGCCAGCGGTGAGGTTCGTGATTTATCACCGCTGTTAAAGTCGGCCACCGACCGCAACATCATGACCTGTGTGGCCACCGACCTTTTGAGCCTTGTGCTTCTGAAAGAGCCCGGCAGACTGGGCGCTGACATTGTGGTAGGCAACTCCCAACGCTTTGGCGTGCCCATGGGCTTTGGTGGCCCTCACGCGGCGTTCTTTGCTACATCCGACAAGCTCAAGCGCTCGATTCCAGGACGCATTATCGGCGTCTCCAAAGATAGCCGTGGCAATACGGCGCTGCGTATGGCGATGCAGACCCGCGAGCAGCATATCCGCCGCGAGAAAGCGACCTCCAACATCTGTACCGCCCAGGCGCTTCTGGCCAACATCGCAGGCTTTTATGCCACCTATCACGGTGCAGAAGGGTTGCGCAAAATTGCCGGCCGCGTTCATCGCCTAGCCTGCCTGCTTGCCGAAGGCCTTAAGCAGGCAGGCGTATCGCTCGCTCATGACAGCTGGTTTGATACGCTACGCCTGACGGGCGTTGATGCAGGTAAGATCCATGGCCGAGCCATGACCCATGATATTAATCTGCACTACTTCGGCAATGGCGATGTCGGTATTAGCCTGGATGAAACCACCACCGCCCACGATGTAGCCACATTGTTTGATGTGCTGCTGGGCGATGAGCACGGCCTTGCCGTTGCAGTATTGGACGAGCAAGTGGTAGCTAGCGGCGCTTCCGGCATTCCGGCTTCATGCCAGCGCGAAAGCGACTTCATGAGCCATCCCACCTTTAACCGCTACCGCAGCGAAACCGAAATGCTGCGCTACTTAAAGCGTCTTGAGAATAAGGATCTGTCGCTTGCCCATGCGATGATTCCGCTCGGTTCCTGCACCATGAAGCTCAACGCCACCAGCGAAATGATCCCCGTTTCCTGGCCCTCGTTTGCGCATCTTCACCCCTTTGCACCTCGCGACCAGGTGGCTGGCTATCATCAAATGATCGACGAGCTCTCGGCCTTCCTGGTCGAAGTCACTGGTTACGATCACCTATCGATGCAGCCTAACTCCGGCGCTCAGGGTGAATATGCGGGCCTTGTGGCAATTCGTCGTTACCAAGCGGCCCAAGGCGAAGGCCATCGCGATGTCTGCTTGATTCCAAGCTCTGCCCACGGCACCAACCCTGCCTCGGCAGCCATGGTGCAAATGAAGGTGGTGGTGGTTGAGTGCGATCAAAACGGCAATATCGACATAGCGGATTTACGCGCTAAAGCTGAACAGCATAGCGATAAGCTCTCCGCCATTATGCTGACCTACCCATCCACTCACGGGGTGTTTGAAACCAGCGTACGCGAAGCGTGCAAGATCGTTCACGACAACGGTGGTCAGGTGTATATCGATGGCGCCAATATGAACGCCCAGGTAGGGCTAACCCGTCCTGGCGATTTTGGCGGCGATGTGTCTCACCTTAACCTGCACAAAACGTTCTGTATTCCCCACGGCGGCGGCGGCCCGGGCATGGGCCCTATTGGCGTTAAAGCCCACCTGGTGCCCTACGTTTCAAACCACGTGGTAACGCCCATCAACGGCGTCAACACTGATAGCGGCGCGGTATCCGCAGCCGCGTTTGGCAGTGCCTCAATCCTGCCCATTTCCTGGGCCTACATTAAGATGATGGGCGCGCGGGGGCTGCGGGAAGCTACCGAGCTTGCCATTCTAAACGCCAACTACATTGCCAAACGATTGGAAGCGGCATACCCGATTCTCTACCGCGGTCAGAACGGTACCGTTGCCCACGATTGCATAATCGATATTCGTCCGCTCAAAGCGGCCTCTGGGATTAGCGAGGAGGATATCGCCAAACGTTTGATGGATTATGGTTTTCACGCACCAACCATGTCGTTCCCAGTGCCGGGCACGCTGATGATCGAGCCGACTGAGTCTGAGTCGCTGTATGAAATTGACCGTTTCTGCGATGCAATGATTGCCATTCGTGACGAGATCGCCCGAGTGGAGAGCGGCGAATGGCCGCTGGATAATAATCCGCTGGTCAACGCGCCACATACCCAGGCGGATCTAATGGATAGCGACTGGCAGCGGCCTTATGACCGCCAGTTGGCCGCCTTCCCGACCGCGGCTGTTCAAGCCGCTAAATACTGGCCCGCGGTTAACCGCGTCGATAACGTTTTCGGTGACCGTCAGTTAATTTGCTCCTGCCCTAGCATCGACGAATATCGCAACTAGCGGCAAAACTGGCAAGATGTAAAGCGATAGCGCTCTAAGTAACGAAAACGCCCTTGGTGCCTAATCAATTAGACGGCATCAAGGGCGTTTTTTCTTGCAGGCGCTGAGCGTGAAAACCGTCTAGCAGCTTCGCGTAGCGCTTAGGCAGCACCGAGTCTCGGCGGCGCAGTAAATAGAGCACTTCATTGACCCCATTGGGCAAGTTCAACGCTTTTACCTGGCGCTGCCAAGGTGAAGTTTCCAATACCAATCGCGATACCACGCTAAAGCCCAACCCCCTGGCCACCGCATCCAGTACCATGCTGACTTCATTGGTAAAGCCTTGATGGCGGAAATGGGTCATTGAGCGAAACTCGTCGGGGTAATTGGCTCGCAGCAGTGCATTGGCGTGGTTAATGCCGTCGTAATAATTGAGAAAGCCGATGCCCATTAAATCTGATAACGTGCTGCCGGCAAAATCTGCAGGTACCACCAAGCAGAGCGGCTCTTCATGCCAGATGCTGCAGCTAAGCTCAGGGTGTCGCATTGCCTCGGTGACTATCCCGATGTCATAACGCCCTTCAAGCAGGTCATTGACGATTTCGTGGTTGAACGCAAAGCTATAGTTGACCGTTAAATTGGGGTGCATTTGCTGCTGCCCCAATATATACGGATAGAACATCAAGCCAACGCTGCCCGGCGAGGCAATGCGGCAGTCACCGCTATCCAAAGAGTCATCGTCTAGCCCGTGACGGAACTGCTCATGCTCAGCAAATAACTTTAAAGCGTAATCGTAAGCACGCCGCCCCGATTCGGTTAATGTAAAGCTGCGCCCCTTGCGCTCTAACAGCTCTTTATTTAAATAGTCTTCTAACTTGCGTACATGCTGGCTTACGCCCGGCTGGGTCATTTCTAAACGTTGCGCCGTACGGGTAAAACTGCCTGTTTCAACAAGCGTAATAAAGGTACGAAAATAGTGGGCATTGAACATAGTGAAGCGCCATGGTCTTTGATAACGGTCTTTAGCAGCTCTCTTTGAGAACACGCTTTAGGCAACAGTTTAGTAACTAACAAAAAACGCTATTGCCGCCGCCCTATAAAATAGACCTCATAATAGCACACCCCGGCGAGCCAGCCGCCGCGCTGTACCCACCGCTTGGGCGTGGTAATATGCAAAGAGACATCAAACGATTAGGGACAGCCCCGCTAATGACCGAAAACGTTCAACCTCGCGCCACCCTTTCCAGCATCATTTCCCCCGAGGGGAGCCTCGAAGTACTCTCTCAGCATGAAGTTAATCGACTGCATAAAACTTCTCAAAGCGGTCTACACGACCTTCTTCGGCGCTGTGCGTTGGCAGTACTCAATTGCGGTAATCCCAGCGACGATAGCCTGGCGATTTTAGAAGCCTATAAAGATTTCGATATTGAAGTGCTGCAGCAAGACCGCGGCATTCGCTTAAAGCTCACTAACGCCCCCGCCGAAGCCTTTGTAGNNNCGATCATTCGCGATATCGTTTACGTCTACAATGAGATTCAGCATCACAATCGTTTTGATCTTAGCACGGGAGAAGGCACCACCAATGCGGTCTTCCATATTCTGCGCAAAGCGGGCACGCTCAAACCCGGCCGCGACCCTAGCTTGGTGGTGTGCTGGGGCGGCCACTCTATCTCCCGGGAAGAGTACGAATATACCAAAGATGTGGGCTATCACTTAGGTCTGCGCGATTTAGATATTTGTACCGGCTGTGGCCCTGGCGCAATGAAAGGCCCCATGAAAGGCGCTAACGTTGCCCATGCCAAGCAGCGACGTAAAGAAGGTCGCTATTTGGGTGTTTCAGAGCCCGGCATTATCGCTGCCGAAGCGCCTAACCCCATCGTCAATGAACTGGTTGTCATGCCAGACATTGAAAAACGCTTGGAAGCCTTTGTTCGCCTGGGCCATGGCATTATTGTGTTTCCTGGCGGGGTGGGCACCGCAGAAGAGATTCTCTATCTACTGGGCATTCTGCTGCACCCCAGCAACCAGGATATTCCTTTTCCGTTAATTTTCACTGGCCCTGCCGATTCTGCGGCCTACTTTCAGAAAATTGATGAATTTCTGGTCTATACCCTCGGTGAGGATATCCGCCGTTACTACACCATCATTACCGGCGATCCGGTCTCGGTTGCACGCACCATGCGCCACGGCATCGATGAGATCGCTGAATTCCGGCGCACCCATCAGGATGCTTTCTACTACAACTGGCGATTGACTATTGCGCGCGACTTCCAGGCAACCTTTGAACCGACACACGACGCCATGCGTGGCTTAGCGCTGCACCGCCAGCAACCCACCCATGAGCTTGCCGCCAATCTGCGCCGCGCTTTCTCGGGGATAGTCGCGGGCAACGTCAAAGAGGCTGGCATTCGAGCCATTGAAGCTCATGGCCCCTTTGTACTGACCGCAGAGCCCGAACTAATGCAACGCCTTGACGAGCTACTCACCTCTTTTGTAGCCCAAGGGCGCATGAAACTCGATGGCCAGCACTATGTGCCCTGCTATGTGCTGAAATAACAGCGGCGCTTAATCCTGAAGGGCATCAATACACACAGCTGCCGTTTGCGTGGCGGCTGTGCGCTAAAAGGGGCCGGGTAACCTTATGCTGTTCATTGCGTTTATAGCGCTACTCGTCGCAGGTATCGTCAAAGGCGCCATCGGTTCAGGTGTCCCGGTTATTGTCGTACCCATTCTCACCATGCTGTACGACGTTCAACTCGCTATCGCTCTATTAGTCGCGCCTAACCTATTTAGCAATGCTTTAGAGGTATGGCAATATCGGCGTCACCTACTACCCTTGCGCTTCTTGGCAGCTTTTTCCATCGCAGGCGGGCTAGGCATCGTTCTGGGCACTTGGGGATTAGTCATTTTATCTCCCGAAATACTGTCGCTGGGTGTCGCGGGTGTGATCGTGCTTTACCTGATCATCAAAGTGCTAAAACGTCGTATCGCCCTGCCTTTTAATATCGCTGCGCGACTAGTGATCCCTATTGGCCTACTCGCTGGCGTGCTTCAAGGCGCTGCAGGCATGTCGGCGCCAGCCTCGGTGACGTTTCTCAATGCGATGCAGTTGAAACGAAGCGTATTTATTGGCTCCATCTCGGTGTTCTTCGTCGCCATTACCAGTGTTCAAATACCGGCGCTTTTAAACGCGGGCATTTTAACCCTGGATCGCTTTTTGTTTAGTATTCTTGCCCTTGTGGTAATACTGGCTGCCATGCCGCTAGGCGCTCGCCTGGGTAATCGGCTGCCCCACCGCTGGTTTGATAATTTGGTCATGCTGCTGCTAGCAAGTATCGCCGGTAAAATTCTTATCGATACGCTGATGGCTGGCTAGCCTCACGAAAGCCTTCTCTACTCTTTCTTTCTCACTTCAGCTAAACAGTGTTGGGAACCAAGTCAGGTAAAAGTGGCCAGAATAGCTACACTGAGTGGGCATTACCTCACTATTGACCTTGAAAGGAACTCAATATGTCGATGATTAACCAGCTAAAAGATGTCAAAACCAAAGATTTCGCCAAGCACTGCTATGAAAGCAGCAGCGTCGATAAACTGCGCGAGGCGTCGGCAGGCAGCGCCGATCAGTCAGAAATGGAGCATTGGGGGTTAACCGAAGGGCAGTGGGAAGAGGCAATTGTTGCCGCCCTCGCCGACCATGAAGCCAAAGAGTAAGTAACCCGGCTTAGCGAAAAGATAATTGGTAGAGATGTTTGCGCCCTATCGGATAACCGCTAGGGCGCTGTGGTTTTTGCATCGCTCACTCCACAAAAGGCCTAGTCCACACGAGGCTCACTCCAAACGGGAGAAAGCAATGCCACCATACTCCTTCTGCAGTCGCTCAAGCCTGGCCAACTCGTGTTCCGTTAGCTCAGGAGAGTCCCATAATGGCTGCTCATCAAGCCCTTTCAACCCTTGCAAGGTGACCGTCAGCTCTGCATCGCTGGGTATTTGAGCATTCCCCCATGGGCCAAAGCGGTTAGGCGCAAGACTCCACTCCTGTGTTTCGCCAGGCTTAATGCCACCAGGAACAACGTAGTAAAACGTTTCGTCTACCCAAGGTGCTGAGTGATCAGGGCTCGCCACCACGCCCCTCAACAGAAGTTCAGAAATGGCCTGATCCGTGTCATTCGTCACTGTAAGATCAATCACAGGTTCCGGAGCACCATAGGGACTTGCTCCCATATAATAGCGAGCACTATCAATGGTAAACCGAGCTAACTGCTGCTGGTCACTTGCGGCTTTTGCACGCTTCTCTTCTAGCCGCTTTAAGGTTCGAATAGACTGCTCACGTTCACGTGCCCGACGCTCGCGCAGAATTTGATCGGCACGCTGAATCACCTGATCCCCCGTTAACCCATGCATTTGCACATTGGCAGTTTCGGCGATCTCTGCGGCATTCATACGGTGGGGGTTGAGAATATCGATACCACTAAACGACGTCGACGTGGCGATAATGATCAACCCTTGATCAAACTCATCGCGCTTGTAGGTAGGCAACGAGTTACGCACTTCCTCAACCGAGACAACCGACGCAGGCATGGAGCTAGTATCAATTTTGGGATCTGAGCAACCAGCTATCATGAGTACTGATAGTGATATTGCAGACAGCCTCAGCAGGCTCCACATACAATCACCTCAACGCAAACAAAAATAAAAAATTGTCGAGGAGCTTAACGGAAAGCGCTATTCACCACTAGCCCTCGTTGCACTTAGTATGTAATACAGCCTCTGCTATCCTGCCCTTAGCAGTAGGATTAGGCAAACATGTAACAGGATCGACTCTGTTGTCTCTCGCTCCCGCTAGTTAATCTTCTCCAGGTATTTTTTATTGTGAGGATTAACACATGACAGTTTCAACTAACTTCGTATCAAACGTTGTTTTATTAACCGGTGCAAGCAGCGGTATCGGCGAAGCCACCGCTCTCTGGCTGGCAGGCCAAGGGCACCGTCTCATCATCGGCGCACGCCGTTCGGATAGATTAAAAGCATTGGCCGAGCGCATTCGTGCCAAAGGTGGCACTGTGGATTATCGGACACTGGATGTTACAGATTTAGACGACATGCGGGCATTCGCGGATTTCGCCATCAAGTTGCATGGGCGCGTTGATGTCATCATCAACAACGCTGGTGTCATGCCACTCTCACCACTGGACTCTCTTAAAGTTGACGAGTGGAACCGTATGATTGACGTCAACATTCGTGGCGTCCTCAATGGTATCGCAGCCGTCCTACCCACCATGCAGTCTCAGGAAGGTGGCCAAGTAATTAACGTATCCTCTATTGGCGGATTCACGGTCGTCCCGACCGCTGCGGTTTACTGTGCCACTAAATATGCAGTACGTGCTATTTCGGATGGGTTACGTCAGGAAACAGACAAAATCCGCGTTACCTGCGTTTATCCCGGCGTAGTGGAATCAGAATTAGCCAACACCATCACAGACCCCGAAGCGGCTAAAGCAATGGTAACTTATCGTCAGATTGCACTTAAACCTGAAGCAATCGCTTCGGCTATAGCGCACGCCATTAATCAACCGGATGACGTTGATACCAGCGACATAGTGGTACGACCTACGGCGAGCCTGTAACTCCGTATCGATACATGTCCGAGCTATTTAAGCAAATGTGGCATTTAAAGCGAGCAACTTTACATGCAAGACACCAAGCTTCCTATCTACTGGCAACGTGCTTTAGTCGTTGCTGGCATTATCACTATTTTCCCCGCCACCACTACGGCTCAAACAGCCCCGAACATAGGAGATAACGCTATGGNNAACACCCGTATGTTGGCATGTGGGTAACTAAAGATGGCCTAATACGCCACGAACTTTTGCCCAACAATCGTTACGATGAAGCCCGTGGTGAGCGTAAAAGCGCTTATCAGGGCCGCTATCAAGTGACAGGAAACTATATCGAATACTGGGACGACACCGGTTTTACCGCTGATGGCGAGTTTATTGATGGCGTACTCTATCACGGTGGTATGGTGTTATACCGTAATAAAGAGTAGCGCTAAAAACGAATCACTTTAGAACGGGTGGATAAACATACAAAAATGCTAACAAGGTGAGCTATTTTCCTTAGCGTTTGTTCATCCGCCTACCAACGATAGGCGTATTCTTAGCCATCAAATCTGCAACCCAATTAATAAATACGCGCAGTTTAGCGCTGACGTGCAGGTTCGATGGAAATGCTACGTACATTGGCATCGGGTCGAGGTGCCAATCATCAAACAAGCGCACCAGTTCCCCGCGCGCAACATGCTCACTGGCCATGCAGTCAGGAAGCCACACTACGCCGAGCCCCGCTAGGCCCGCCGCAAGACCGGCATTTCCATCGTCAACCGAGATCACATAGCGCCCTTGTACGTTGATGCGCTCTCCGCTGCGGTACATGGCGTAGGGAGAGGATACGCCGGCACGAGCCCATCTGAAGCCTACAATATAATGAGGGGGAGCTGACAGTTCTTGCGGGTGCGAAGGCAAACCAGTACTTTCCAGATAGCTCGGTGCGGCGTAAATACCACTTTTTAGATCGCCTACATGGCGCGCTACCAACGATAAATCAGTGGGCTCTCCACCGCGCACAACGCAATCCACGCTTTCACCGATCAGATCCACCATGCGATCACTCACGCCCATATCGATTTGAATATCGGGATATTGAGTGAGAAATGCAGGCAAGGCCGGAATCAGGATCATGCGAGCAAAAGGGCTGGGTACGTCCACTCTCAGTCGGCCGCGGGGCAACACCGAGGCATTGGACAAGCTGGTTTCGGCGTCATCCATATCGGCCAAAAGCTTTATAACGCGCTCGTAATAAGCGGCACCGTCTGCCGTGACGTTAACCTTGCGTGTGGTGCGGTTAAGTAGCTTAACACGCAGCCGTGCCTCTAATTGTTGCACGAGTTGCGTCACACTGGTCTTGCTCATGTGTAGCGTTTCAGCTGCCTTGGTAAAGCTACCCGTTTCCACTACTCGAGCAAATGCCTGCATTGCGTTAAAACGATCCATGGCTGTGCCAAACACCTCATGATTGTTTGAAATATACAAACAATGTTGAACAGAATTCGCTGTTTATCCACCACTATTGCAGGCTTAAAGTGACTACATCGTAAACAAAGGGTCGGCTTCGACCTACTGATGGAGTATATATGGCTAAGCGTGATGTCGTTTTTCCCTCGGGCCGCCAGGCGCTCTATGACCAGAACACCTATTCTGCTGCTATTCGTTCTGGCGGTTTTCTGTTTGTGTCAGGCCAAGTCGGTAGCCGTGAAGACGGCTCACCCGAGCCGGACTTCGGCGCTCAGGTGCAGCTTGCCTTCGACAACCTGCAGAGTGTTCTGGAAGCAGCGGGCGCAAGTTTCGAAGATATCGTTGATGTGACAAGCTTCCATACCGACCCCGAAGCCCAGTTCGCCACCGTGATGGAAGCCAAGTCACGTGCATTTCCGGAAAAACCCTATCCGAATTGGACAGCGGTCGGAGTGACATGGCTAGCGGGTTTCGATTTTGAAATAAAGGTCATTGCAAGACTCCCCGAGTAATCGGGAAGATTACTAAAGAGCGGCACAAGGGTATAGCACCTTATTTTCATCGACACCTTGCGCCGCTCAAGTGTTTACTCTTCCAACCTACGTCTTGTACTAAGTAATCCCAAGAGCATCGCTGGAAGGCTGTAGGCCACTCTCCAAGAAGCATCCTGCGGATCGACCGCGCTTGTTACCCACTTTTAGGCGCCCAGAGCCGCCGAGCTGATCAAACGCCTTTTGAGTAGGCCATAAAGCTGGATCACTCAGTACAGCTGATTCATCAAGCAGCATAGGCGCTGAGCTCAGCAACAAAACCGTTCCATGGCGTTGCTGCCCCTTCCAATTGCTGACAGCCGCTCGGTCATCTCAGCATCAATCTGCACATTTAGCGCCCTCCTACTTGCTGCCTAAATGATGGTAGAGGGCGCCCCGCGAGCCCCGCCTCTGCCGTAGATCTTCCATAGCTGCATTGGCATTCCATATAAAAAACGCACTTAACTTGACATACGCTGCGTATGCACTTAAATTCCACATACACTCCGTATGCTAGAGGCACTTAGTCGAGGAAATTTTCCTCACCTGGCCTGCATACCATTTCTATAAACATTTATTAGGAATTTCTTCAATGACTGACTTTACTAATCATCGTGGTTACTCCGCGATGTTTAAGGAAGGAAAAATGACCCTCGGTCTTTTCTTCCCCATAGAATCGTACTCAGGCGCGATCCCTGTGATGGAAGTGGAACAACAGATCAGCACGGCTAAGCTGGCAGAGATGCATGGTTTTTCAGCGCTTTACTTTAGAGACGTTTTTCTAAATGTGCCGTCGTTCGGTGATACAGGTCATATCTATGACCCATGGGTCTTTATGGGATATGTGATGGCCCATACCTCCCGAATTGCCCTTGCCACAGGCAGTATTGTCAGTACGCTTCGTCACCCGCTACACATCGCTAAGGCAGCAGCGTCAGCTGATCGCCTGTCGGGTCAACGTTTGGTATTAGGACTGGCAACCGGTGACAGGCCCTCCGAATTTGCAGCTTATGCGGCTTCTCTTGACAAGCGCTCAGAGCTTTTTCGCGAAACTCTCGCGGTATCTCGTCAAGTCTGGAAGGAGGACTTCCCCACAATTTCCACAGAACGAGTGGATATGTCGGGTGGCGACGTATTGCCAAAACCGATGCTAAACGACATTCCCGTCATGGTGACGGGCAATTCACGACAGTCGGTGGAATGGATCGCAGAGCACGGCGATGGCTGGCTCTATTATCCCCAAAACCTCGGTCTGCAAGCACATACGATCCGTCAGTGGCGGTCACTTACGAAAGGCTTCAAACCTTTCTCACAATCTTTGTATGTTGATTTAGCTGAGAACCCGGATGAACCGGCAACATCTATTCACCTTGGGCTTCGCACAGGCCATCGCTTTCTTATTGATTATCTTAGTGATTTGCAAAAGATCGGCGTCAATCACGTTGGCCTAAACCTGAAATATGGAAAACGGCCAGCACACGAGGTGGTGCAAGAACTGGGAGAATTTGTCGTTCCACACTTTGCGGCAAATTGAAGCAGCTATACACACCAACACTTTTGGATGTCGGCAAGTTCACAGTANNGTATGAGCAGGAAATCACTCTTTCCAACGAGCCCATGCCGGCTGTTTTCCATCAAACTTTCTTTGCAGGAGTTAACATGGCTAGGATTAGTGTCGATAACTACAAGCGCGTGCTGGGATCATTTCCCAGCGGGGTCACCGTTGTCACAGCTCTCACTGCTGACGGCAAAATGGTTGGATTCACGGCCAGTGCATTTTCAGCAGTCTCTCTGGATCCTCCCCTGATCTTGGTATGCCCGAGCCTTGCTTCAGAAACCTATCAAGCTATCTGCCAGAGCGGGAGGTTCACTGTCCACATTCTTGGCTACGAACAAGAAAAGATGGCTTACCAATTCGCCTCGAAGATGACCGATAAGAGTGCTGGAATAGAATGGCAACGCTCGTCACGAGGCAATGCCATTATCAATGGTGCAGCGGCCTACCTGGAATGCCGTCTATGGGAGAACTATCCGGGTGGCGACCACGCTATTGTCGTCGGCGAAGTCGAGCATCTCCAGGTAGAGGAAAACGATCCTGAGCCTCTGCTCTACTACCGAGGCGCAATGAGCAGAGTGCCCAAAACGTTAGTTGATGCGGCTATCCTGCAGGCATAGACACTGTTACTGTTCCAAAAGCGGTAGTGGATTAACTATTTTTTAACAACCCCAATAGACGACCGGTCTACTCAGAGCTATAATCTGTTTATGAACACTGAAACCACACATGAAACAAACGATGTCCGTGAGAACATTCTTGCTACAGGCCAGCGAATTATGGCGGGCAAAGGTTTTTCAGCCGTTGGTTTAAATGAAATTCTGGCGACTGCTGGCGTACCCAAGGGNNATTTTGGCTCGAAGGATGCTTTTGGCGAGGCACTGTTGGAGAGCTATTTCGAGCATTATCTCGCTGAGCTCGACGAGACGCTTGGTCAACCTGATCAGGCGATGGCCGAACGTCTGATGGCGTATTGGCAGAACTGGCAAGAGAATCAATCCTTTTACGATTGCCAGGGCAAATGCCTCGCGGTCAAATTAGGCGCTGAAGTAGCCGACTTGTCGGAAACAATGCGTTTAGCGCTCAAGCGCGGTACTACGGGCATCATTGAGCGCCTTGCGAACGCCATTGAATCTGGCGTGGCAGATGGTTCGCTGTCAATCGAGGGATCAGCTCACGACAATGCTGAAAGCCTTTATCAGCTATGGCTGGGAGCCAGTGTGATGGTGAAAATTGCGCGCACGACGCGCCCCTTTGAAACAGCCATGAAGACGACTCGCCAGATTCTTCATCTTTCTACCTGACCGGGGAGAGATGTTGAGGCACTGATACAGTGCTTTTTTACGCCTCTTTTCGAGACGACCGGTCTAATATATCCACCTTAAACCTTGGAGGAAGACATGAAAATTTTGATGGTTCTTACGTCGCACGACCAACTTGGCAACACGGGCCGCAAAACCGGCTTCTGGCTCGAAGAGCTGGCAGCACCCTACTACGCGTTCAAGGAAGCCGGTGCCGAGATCGTACTGGCATCGCCTAAGGGCGGTCAGCCACCACTCGATCCGAAGAGCAACGAGCCAGACTTCCAGACTGATCTGACTCGCCGCTTTGAGGCGGATGCAGACGCCCAGGCTCAACTCACTAACACTGTGCGCCTGGATAGCGTTTCGCAAGATGATTTCGATACTGTGTTCTACCCCGGTGGCCACGGCCCTCTTTGGGATCTCGCCGAAGACACAAATTCGATTACGCTGATCGGATCGTTTCTCACTGCCGAAAAGCCCGTGGCACTCGTTTGCCATGCGCCTGGCTTGCTTCGTCATGTTAAAACGCCAAGTGGCCGTCCGCTGGTAGAGGGCAAAAAAGTCACTGGGTTCGCCAACAGCGAAGAAGCCGCTGTCGGTCTGACCGACATCGTGCCTTTTCTGGTCGAAGACGAACTCAAAGCCAAGGGCGGTATCTTTTCGAAAGGCGACGACTGGGGTCCCTACGTCATCACTGATGGCCTGCTGATCACCGGTCAGAACCCAGCCTCTTCGGCACCGGCCGCGACCGTTCTCCTCGAACAGCTCGCCAATAGCTTGAAGGCATAATCGTCTAGGTGATGATGCTGCCTTCGCTTTACTGCCCCAAGAGAGAAAAGTGCGCACACAGCAAAGTCAAAGCCGCAGGTCGGCTGTAACGATCCGCGGCTTTTTTTAACGTTCGACGCACTCATTCAGCGTGGCGTGCAAACGAGGCAACTGTTGCAATATCAATCCTCTAGTTCAACCATCCACTGGCCTTGGCCGCCTACTCACTGAACGGCTGTTCGAACGCGGCGACCGCGTGGTAGCCACGCTTCGACGCAAAGGGGCACTGGACGACTTGCAGGCCTTGCATGGTGATCGTTTGCAACAGCTCACTTTTGACGTAACAGACACGTCAGCGATGCGAACGTCCGTTTCACAAGCGTTCATGACATCCGGTCGAATCGATTTGGTTGTCAGTAATGCGTATATGGACTCCTCCTCGCT
>LGOV01000365.1_pt1 | contig 106222 bp, 105 predicted proteins | sample 469881 | NCBI WGS metagenome assembly LGOV01 (sample SAMN03857199, study PRJNA290197) | marine sediment metagenome | biome: marine cold seep biome; feature: cold seep; material: marine sediment; isolation source: sample #5579, elevator 3A push core 41 containing 12 cm of sediment... ...
ATGATTGATTCCCCTTGTAATGGTAATGGATCCTGTGGGAAATGCAAGGTGAAAATTGCATCTGGAAAAGTTTTAACAACGCCGAGTCGACATATTTCGGATGATGAAGAAGCAAATGGGATGGTTTTGTCGTGTAATTCTATAGTTATTGAGGATATTTTGGTTGAAGTACCTGACTTGGCATCGTCCTTTGTAAACGAAATGCAAATTACAGATCTATCAAAAAATGAGAATGCTAATATAAAATATGTTCGAAAAAAAATGATCAAACAAGGCATGACAAATGCCAGTCGCCTTTGGTCGGAAGTCATACAATTATCACTTCCAAATATTGAAGATAATTGTGCAGATGAAGATCGTTTGAAGTGGCATTTCAAACATAAGTTGGGATATGATGATATCACAATGAATCTTAATGTATTAAGGAAAATTCCAGATGTGATGCGAAAAAACAATTTTTTAATTGAAGTTGTGTATTTAAAACGTCAACGCATTGCGGAGATATTGGATATCTTACCAGGATCAGATAAAAAAACAATTCTTTATGGGATGGCACTTGATATTGGAACAACATCGGTTTCTGCCTGTCTTGTTGATATGAATACCAATGAAATATTGACAAAAGCGTCTATGGGAAATGCCCAAGTAAAATATGGAGCTGATGTGATCAATCGTATTGTTTATTCTGAAAAAAAAGGTGGACTAGAAAAGCTTCGGACAGCAATTGTTGATGAAACAATTAATAACCTTATTGAAAAAATGACGATCTCAATTGGAATATCAAAAGAAGATATTTATGAAGTATGTGCTGCAGGAAATACGACAATGAATCATCTTTTACTGGGGATTAACCCAGATTATTTGCGACGAGAACCATTTATTCCAGGGATTAATGATATTCCAGAAATGAAGTGTTCGGAAGTAGGAATAAAGATTCATCCAGAAGGAAAAATATATTTAGCGCCTTCAGTAGCGAGTTACGTCGGCGGAGATATTACAGCTGGTGTTTTTGCTGTGCCAGTATGGATGAGGGAAGATTTTACAATGCTTGTGGATTTGGGAACAAATGGCGAAATTGTTTTTGGGAACAAAGATTTTTTAATGACCTGTGCTTGTTCAGCTGGTCCAGCCTTTGAAGGTGGCGAAATTAGTTGTGGAACACGTGCAGTTCCAGGTGCTATTGAAAAAGTTTTTATTAATGAGAGCGATTTAAGGCCATTTTATAATACGATTGGGACAATGAGTCCTGTTGGAATTTGTGGATCAGGGATTATTGATTTGATTTGTGAAATGAAGCGAACCGGAATTATTGATGGGAAAGGTAAAATGGATCGAAATCTGAAGAATTCACGAATAACCTTTGATGAATATGGGATTGGACAATATTGTTTATATTCAAAAGAATTAGACAACGGAACAAAGGATATTTATATTACAGAAATTGATATTGATAGTTTTATTAAAGCGAAAGGCGCTGTTTTTTCTGCAATTTATGTTTTAATGGAAAGTTTAGACATGCCAATTGATGTTTTAGAAAACGTTTATGTTGCAGGTGGAATTGGAACTAATTTAGATATTGAAAATGCAATTGCATTAGGAATGCTACCTGATATTCCTGTTGAAAAGTATTATTATATTGGAAATAGCTCAATGCAAGGGTGTTATCTTGCGCTGACATTAAGTGAAGGAAAAGATAAAATTTGCGAAATTTCTCAAAATATGACGTATATGGAATTAAGTGTTCATCCAACATATATGGATGAATTTATCGCAGCATGTTTTATTCCTCATACAAATATTAATTTATTTCCATCCTTGAAACGATAAAAAAGGAGAAAAGTAATGGAAAACAATTTACGAAACGAAGAGGCAATTGAAGAAAAAAGAAAAGATAAAATACCCTATGATCATTATAAAGGACAAATAAAAGATACAGATCCTTTGGATGTTTCAAAAAACAGTTTTTGTATATATGATGAAGAAACAAAAATCTTTAAAATAATTGCATTAGGAAGTGAATACCATGTGAGTTTTCCAGATGGGGATGTACGGAATGCAAAGGATGAGAATTTTGATAATTATAAATTAAAAACAATGATTTTAAGGTATTTAATTAATGCTAAAGGCGTTAAAACAACCGGTGAGAACATTTCGTTTCGAGATGTCTCAGGTGGAAATGTATATTTTGCTAGCTTTCAAGGACGTTGTTTGAAACGTTTTGCATTTACCTTTAATTTTAATACTGAAGGTCTTAAAAAGGCAATGGTTTTATTAAAAGCTGAACCGCAAAAATTTGGCGATTTATCCTGGCGATTTGAAGTGATCAATAATATGTTTATGACAGTTATTTTGTGGATCGGGGACGCTGAATTTCCTCCAGAAGCTCAAATATTGTTTGATGCTAATTTTCCAAGTGCGTTTAGTGCAGAAGATATGGCTGTTATGGGTGATATATTTATTCCAATATTAAAAGAACTCGGGGGAAAATAAAGAGATACTAAAAAATATACAATTTATAAGTAAATTGAATGAAATCCTTTACTTAGATTAAAAAAACATAAAAAAACATAAAAAATTCACGAAAAATAATTGACAAACTTTTAACTAGTATAGTACAATCTGTGTATACTTATATATACAGGTTAAACGTTGTAGATATAATTGTTTAGATTGTGTTTTAAAGTGAGAGCTTTGGAATAAATATTTTGAAAAAGGTAACAAGTTAGGAGGTAACGAAAAAATGCCATACAAAAAAACAGTATTAAAATTCAATGGCAAGATCAACGTGTGTGAAATAGGTGTGGGAGATGCATCTATAAGCATAGGAGGCGAAAATACATTACCATTCTTAGGTAGTGAGGGATTCAAAACCGCAGTAGGAATTGCAATCACTGACGAACCAACAGATTGGGCTGAATGTTTTACGACTTTATACGGAGATGATCTTAAAAACCCAGCAGCATGTGCAAAAGTTGCAATCGAAAAATCAGGTGCTGATTTTTTATTGATTAAACTTGCAAGTGCAGATCCAAATGGAACTGATAATTCAGTTGAAAATTGTGTAGCGACTTTAGTAGCTGTAGAAAAAGCAATTGACGTACCATTGGTAGTTGAAGGGTGCAAGAATGCAGAAAAAGATGCAAAACTACTCGAAGAGGCTTCAAAAGCTCTTGAAGGAAAAAATATTGTATTGTTTTCAGCAGTTGAAGACAATTACAAAACAATTGGTGCTGCAGGTGGAATGGCTTACGGTCAAAAAGTATCAGCAGAATCATCAGTTGATATTAACCTTGCAAAACAATTGAATATTTTATTAACACAATTGGGTGTTAAAAACCAAGATATTATCATGGATGTTGGATCATCAGCAGTTGGTTACGGTTTTGAATACGTATCATCGACTATGGACCGAATTCGCTTGGCTGGCCTAGGTCAAAATGATGACAGTTTACAAATGCCAATTATGACAAATGTTTCTAATGACTCATGGGGAGTTAAAGAAGCTGTATTTACAGTTGAAGAAGCGCCTGAATGGGGAGATCAAGAAGCACGAGGTATTGGTATAGAAATTTCAACAGCAGCATCATGTGTTGTTGGGGGATCAAATGCAGTTATTGTTAGACATCCAGAATCAGTTAAAACAATTAAAAGTTTGATTAATGGATTAGTAGGTTAGAAAGGAAGGCGAATACAAATGGCAGTAAAAGGTTTAGATATTTTCAAACTCACTCCTAAGTCAAATTGTAAAGAGTGTGGTTTTCCAACATGTATGGCTTTCTCAATGAAAGTTGCAACAGGTGCTGCGACGATTGATAAATGTCCATATATATCAGACGAATCAAAAGAAGCGTTAACAGAAGCAACAGCACCACCAATGAAAAGTATTAAAGTTGGCGCTGGCGAAGCAGAAATTACACTCGGTGGAGAAACCGTATTGTTCAGACATGAAAAAAAATTAGTAAGTAAAAATTTATTTGCTGTAGAATTATCAGATGCTATGAGTGATGATGAAGTTGCAGTAGCATGTGAAAAATTACAAAAAATTAACTATAATCGTATTAGTGAAATGATGTTTGTTGAAGTTGTTGGCGTACGATTTGCAGCAGATACGGATAGATTTGTTGGTTTAGTTAAAAAAGTAAATGACTGTGGGAAAATTCCAATGATCATTACAACGGATGTTGAAGCAGCAAAGGCTGCAGTAGCAGTAGCTGGCGAAAAAGCAATCATTATGGGAGCAGTAAAAGATAATGCTGCTGCGATGGTTGAGGTAGCAAAAGCTGCTGATGCAGTTCTTGGTGTTTCTGCAGATAGTATTGAAGCATTACATGATTTAGTAACAGAAATTGAAAAATTAGGCTATAAAAAATTAATTCTAAATGTAGGTGAAACATCTATAAAAGAAGCTTTTTCAAATGCAGTTGATATTCGTACAGCTGCAATTAAAGGAAATGATCATACATTTGGATATCCTTCAATCGTATTTACTAACAAAATTGCACCCGGAGATATCAATATGCAAATTGCTCTTGCATCTGTATTTGTTCTTCGTTATGGTTCAGTTATTGTTATGGATGAAATGGACTTTAATGCTGCATTACCACTATTTGGTTTACGACAAAATATTTTCACAGATCCTCAAAAACCAATGCGTGTAGAACCTAAAATTTATGAATTTAATAAAGCAGGCAAAGATTCTCCAGTGCTTGTTACTGTCGATTTCGCCTTAACTTACTTTGTAGTAGCTGGAGAAATAGAACGTTCGAAAGCGCCTGCATATTTAGCAATTCCAGATGCTGGTGGTTATTCAGTATTAACTTCTTGGGCTGCTGGTAAATTTGGTTCAACCGTTATTGCTAACTTTATTAAAGAACAAAATGTTGCCGATATTACAACTTCTCGTAAGTTAATCTTACCAGGTAAAGTAGCAGTTCTTCAAGGTGATTTAGCTGAATTACTTCCTGAATGGGAAATAATTGTAGGACCTACAGAAGCAATGCAATTACCTAAATTCTTAAGAGACTTAGAAGCATAATTCACAATCTGTGCTTGGAGATATCTTTGAGCACAGATAATATATTTTTTTTAAACTTGAAAGGGGAACAATATGTCAAAATTTATGGTTATTGGTGAAAGAATACATTGTATTTCTCCAGCAATTCGACAAGCATTTGCGGATAGAAATCCAGACCCAATTCTTCTAAGAGCTAAGGAACAATTAGCAGCAGGCGCAGATTATTTAGATTTAAATATCGGACCAGCTGAAAGAGATGGCGAAGATTTAATGCAATGGGGAGTAAAATTATTGCAAGAAAACTTCGATAATGTGCCTTTAGCATTAGATACAGCGAATATGAAAGCGATCGAATCAGGAATTAAAGTTTATAATCGTACAAAAGGGAAACCAATTGTAAACTCTGCTGATGCAGGTGATCGTATTGAATACTTAGATTTAGCAGCAGCTAATGATGCAATGTGTATTGCTCTTTGTTCTAAAGAAGGTGTTCCAGCAAATAATGACGAACGTATTATGTTTTGTTCAGAATTATTAGAACGTGGTATGGAACGTGGTATGGAACCAACTGACATGTTATTTGATCCATTATTTATTGTTATCAAAGGAATGCAAGATCAATTAATCGATGTATTGGATGCAATTCAAATGATTACAGATATGGGATTATTAACAACTGGTGGATTAAGCAACGTATCAAATGGTGCACCAAAACATATTCGCCCATTATTAGACAGTGCTACAATGGCAATGGCTATGAAATCTGGATTTACTTCTGCAATCGTAAATCCTTGTGATAAACGATTAATGGAAACAATTGTTGCTTGTGATATTATCAAAAACAATATTCTTTATGCAGATTCAGTATTAGAGTTTTAATATCTTTTTAATTAACGAGGTATTTGAAAATACTCATAAAAAAAGCCCCTGATTGAGTTCTACAACTTGGTCCGCAAGTTATTGAAAGATCAGGAGCAATAGAAAGTGTATAATGTGTCGATATTTATATTGTATAACAATTAACAATATTTGTAAAGTTAATTTTTTAACAATGTTGTAAAAAGATATTGTTTTACGAAAATAAAATATAGACATAATTTATAAATTTAGAGAGGTAGAAAAATATGAGCAAGAATGTATTAAAAAGTGATGTAACAGCTGAAGCGTTAATCGCAAAGGCTCAACGAGACGGCGTAGAAACCATGTGGGATCGTCAAGCCGCTCAGAAAACTCAATGTGGTTTTGGAGAAGCTGGAGTATGTTGCAGAATTTGTGCAATGGGTCCATGTCGTGTTAGTCCAATTCCGGGAAAAGGAGCACAACGAGGGATTTGTGGTGCAAATGCAGGCACAATTGTAGCAAGAAACTTTGTAAGAATGATCGCTGGTGGTGCGTCTGCTCATTCAGATCATGCACGTGATATTATTCATGCAATGCATATGGCATCTCCTGAAGGACCATTTAAGATAAGAGACGAAGCAAAAATGCGACGTATTGCTACTGAATGGGAAGTTGAAAACGCTGATACGAAAGAAACGTATGCTTTGGCACATGAATTAGCTAATATGGCATTAGAAGAATTTGGTAAACCTTTTGGATATACGCGTTTCTTAAAACGTGCACCACAACAACGTCAAGACATGTGGAAACGAGAAAGATTGGAACCACGTGCAATTGATCAAGAAATCACAACAATAATGCATTCAACTCACGTTGGTTGTGCAAGTGATATTTATAGTTTGCTTAATCGTGGCTTGAGAACTTCTTTAGGTGATGGTTGGGGCGGATCAATGCTCGGTACTGAATTCTCTGATATTTTATATGGTACACCTAAAGCAAGTGCTTCAGAATCTAATCTTGGTGTTCTTGATGAAGAAATGGTAAATATTGTACTTCATGGACATGATCCAAATCTTGCTGAAGTAGTTGTTGTAGCTGCTGCTGATCCTAAAATGGTTACTTTGGCTAAATCATTAGGCGCTAAAGGGATAAATGTTGTTGGTATGTGTTGTACTGGTAATGAAATTACAATGCGACATGGTATCAAAATGGCTGGTAATTTCTATCAACAAGAATTGGCAATTATTACTGGTGCTGTTGAAGCAATGATTGTTGATGTTCAATGTATATTGCCAGCACTTCCTGCATTAGCTAAAAAATATCATACCCGTTTTATAAGTACCTCTCAAAAGGCGAAAATTGCTGGTGATATGTATATTGAATTTAGTGAAGACAATGCGATTGCTTGTGCACAGGACATTGTTAAAGTTGCTGTTGAAAACTTTGCAAATAGAGATCCTAAAAAAGTTGAAATCCCTGATTTCAAACAAGCTTCTATGGCTGGATATTCAGTAGAAGCAATCATTGATCATTTAGATGGGGTTGTAAATACACAATTAGAAGATAAAATGGGAACAGTAAAACCATTATCAGATGCAATTTATTCTGGAGTTCTTCGTGGAGCAGCAGGTGTTGTTGGTTGTAATAATCCTAAAGTTGAACATGATTTTAGTCATGTTACAGTTATTAAAGAATTAATCAAAAACGATGTTATTGTTGTTGTTACTGGTTGTGCTGCTCAAGCAGCGGCTAAAGTTGGTTTATTACAATATGAAGCCAAAAACCTATGCGGTCGTGGCTTACAAGAAATTTGTGAACGAGCAAATATTCCTCCAGTACTTCACATGGGTTCATGTGTGGATTGTAGTCGTATCCTTCATTTATTAGCACTTGTAGCGTGTGAACGAGGCGTTGATATATGTGAACTTCCTGCAGTTGGTGCTGCACCAGAGTGGATGTCAGAAAAAGCCGTTTCAATTGCAAGTTACGTTGTAGCTTCAGGTATTAATACTTACCTAGGTGTTATTCCTCAGGTCACTGGAAGCCCTGAATTTACTGAATTGTTAACTAAAGGCGTTGTTGCAAATGTTGGAGCAAAATATGTTTTTGAAATAGACCCAGTAGTTACAGTTGAAAAAATGATGATTGATATCGAAGAAAAAAGAACAGCTTTAGGTATTTAATTTAAAAGATAGACAGGTGATAAAAATGAAAATAGCATTAACTGGAAAAGGTGGTGTTGGTAAAACAACCATATCCGCTAGTTTAAGTCAATATTTTGCTGACCAAGGATTTAATGTTTTAGCAGTTGATGCCGATCCAGATGCAAATCTTGCTTTGGCTCTTGGAATGAGTGAAGAAACAATCGAGAGTATAATACCGATATCAGAGATGAAAGATCTTATTGAAGAACGAACGGCTGCTGATAAAGGCGGGTACTTTGGAACACTTTTTAAATTGAATCCCGAGGTTGCAGATATTCCAGATCGATACTGTAAAATACATAATGGCGTAAAAGTATTAACAATGGGAACCGTTGATACCGGAGGATCGGGTTGCGTTTGTCCTGAGCATGTGTTGCTAAAAATGCTGATGAACCATTTAGTGCTTTACCAAAAAGATGTTGTAATTATGGATATGGAAGCTGGAATTGAACATCTAGGGCGAGGCACTGCAAGTGCAGTTGATGCATTTATTGTTATTGTTGAACCTGGTGTGCGCAGTATTCAGACATTTAAGAAAATTAAATCATTAGCACTTGATATTGGGGTAAAAAATGTTTATGTTATCGGAAATAAAATTCGAAATGATAATGATATTGAATTTTTAACTGAAAAAATAGGAAAAGAAAATATTATTGGATTCCTAAATTATCGGGATGAAATTTCAGAATCAGATCGAAATAATCAATCACCTTATGATGATCCTGTTATGAAAGCAGATATTGCTGAATTGGGTGAAAAAATCCAAGATATAGTACAGGAAAAAGAATAAAATTACGAAAATAGAAAAATAGGAAAAATTTACATTGAACTAATCTAAGGAGGAAAAAGTCCATATGAATATGAATCTTTTTGATATTATTTACGACGGTCAAGCTCAATACCTTCAATTAGCTGAAGATATGGTTGCAAAGGTCGTTGCTGAAAAGGGAAAAGACACACCTGTTAAATTCCCAGGTACTGCATACGCATTACCATGTATCTATGCTATCACAGGCGAAAAAATTACAAATGTAGGTGAATTAGAAAAGGCATTAGAATTAGTAAAAACATTTATTCACCGTACAAATTATTTGCAAGATGCATTAGATGCTGGTACAGCATCAGGAATGTGTGCAGAAATAATTGAAGCAATTAAATATGTTTATGACGACATGCCTTATGAAGGTCGTGCAGCTGATGATTTAAATACAGCAGATGTACGTACATTAGGAAACCTAACGGATGCTGAAATTCGTTCATTTGGTGTTGCACTTGTTACTCAAGATATTCCAGGGGTTGCAGTTATTATTGGAGAAGCTCCTGATTCTGAAACGCTTGCTAATGTTATTAAAGATTATCAAGGTAAAGGTTTATTAACCTTTATGGTTGGTAAAGTTATTGATCAAGCAATTGAAGGAAAAATTAAAATGGGTATTGATCTTCGCGTTATTCCTTTGGGATACGAAATTGAATCCGTTATTCATGTAGTTTCTGTTGCTCTTCGTGCAAGTTTAATTTTCGGAGCTACAACTCCTGGTGATTTCTTGGCTCAAAGAACATATACAAAGAATACTGTAAAAGCATTTGTTAATGTTTTTGGTCCTTGGGATAATAAAATTATCGCTGCTGGTGCCGCTGCTATTGAATTAGGCTTTCCAGCAATGACAGAAACATATATTAATGAAGTACCAACATTATTATTACATCAACCAGATTATAGTAAAATTGTTGAAACGTCGTTAGAAGCTCGAAATATTAAAATTAAAGTAACAGAAATTGATTGCCCAGTAGCTGTTTCTTCAGCATTTGAAGGTGAGCGTGTTCGTAAAGATACCATGTTTGCTGAATTTGGCGGAAATAAAACAGAATGTTGGGAATTAGTTACAACAGCTGATTTAGCAAATATTGAAGATCACAAAATTACGATTGTTGGACCTGATATTGATGATGCAATGTTTGAAGGAAAAGATGTAGTACGTTTACCATTGGGTGTTAAAGTTGAAGTTGCTGGTAAAGCAATGCAAAAAGACTTTGAAACTGTTCTTGAACGACGGATCCATTATTTCATGAACTATATTGAAGGTGCAATGCATGTTGGACAACGAAATATTACTTGGATTCGTTTAACAAAAGAAGCATTTGAAAAAGGTTTCCGATTAAATCATATCGGCGAAGTATTATACGCTAAAATGCGAGCTGATTTTGATAAAGTTGTTGATAAATGTCAAGTAACGATTTATACAAAAGCAGAAGATGTTAGCCGAATTATGCAAGAAGAAATTAAACCAATTTATGCAGAACGTGATGCACGAATGGATGCGTTAACAGATGATAGTGTTGATGAATTCTATACCTGTTTATTATGTCAATCATTTGCACCAAGTCATGTTTGTATTGTTACACCAGAACGTTTAGGTCTTTGTGGTGCAGTATCATGGTTAGATGCAAAAGCAACAAAAGAACTTGATCCAACAGGTCCTAATCAACCTGTTGTAAAAGGCAAAGCAATTGATGAACGTCTTGGAATATGGGATTCCGTAAATGAAGCGGTAGCTAGAGATTCTCAAGGCGCTGTTGAAAAAGTAACATTGTATTCAATTCTTGAAGATCCAATGACATCATGTGGTTGTTTTGAATGTATTTGTGGTATTATGCCAGAAGCAAATGGTGTAGTTATTGTAAATCGGGAATTTTCTGATATTTCTCCAGTAGGAATGACATTTGGCGAATTAGCATCAATGACAGGTGGTGGGGTTGTAACACCAGGTTTCATGGGTCATGGTCGTCAGTTAATCGGATCTAAAAAATTCATGTCAGCTGAAGGTGGATTACCACGAATCGTATGGATGCCTAAAGCCTTAAAAGAAGATGTTCAAGATCGTTTAAATAAAGCAGTATTTGAAATGACTGGTGTTGAAAACTTTGCAGATATGGTTTGTGATGAAACTATTGCAACTGAATCAGAAGCAGTATTAGAATTTTTAGAATCAAAAGGACATCCAGCATTAGCTATGGATCCAATTATGTAATTGATTTTTGACAAATGTCAGAAGTAATAACATGCCTGAAGGCAGAACACATGTGTGTTCTGTCTTTTTTTGTAAGCGGTATAATAAAGCGATTATACTAAAATTTGTTTGATATTTAATCATATATTTTTTAAGATAAAAGTGTTATAATAATAACAAATAATTAATTATTGGAGGTTACGAAAATGTGTAAGAATAAAGAAGTCCATTCTCATGATGAAGAACATACCCATGAACATGCACACACACATACCCATCCACATAGCGATGAACATGGTCATGGATTAGAACACCAACATACAGGTGAACACGAGCATCCACATACCCATTCTCATGAACATCCCCATGGTGATATGACACTGTGCCATTCACATGGAGAACAAGATGGGACAGGTTGTTGTGGAGGACAGGATATTGAAAATAAAGATATCGAAATATTGACCTTGTTATTAGATCATTGGGTTGCACATAATCAAGATCATGCAATGGAATATAATACATGGGTAGAAAAAATGAATCGCTTAGGAAAAAATGATGTTGCTGAAAAATTAATTGAAGCAATTGCATTAATGTCAGAAGCTGATAAACATTTAATTGAAGCAAAAAAAGCATTTAAATAATATTAAATTTAGGTAGATAAATAATTATGGAAATATCCTTGTAAGGTAATGTTGTGAGTTAATGATAATCATACTTTATGTTACAAGGTTTTTTCTGATTATTTATATAATATACAATACCTGAAGGTATTGAATTTCTTTAGAAAAGGAAGAGTGATATTGTTATGAGTTTGACAGAATTAATTTATGCAGGTTCCAATGCGGTTGCTGGTTTAACAGAAGGCGCAGTGAAGGATGCCATTGAAAAATATGGTGAAAATCAAGTCGTAGTCTATCCCGACACTGCTTATTTTTTACCGATTATCTATGCAGCAACAGGTGTTAAGGTGAAAATATTAGGCGATTTGCCAGGAGCTGTTGATATACTAAAAAGTTTAATAACGAATAAAGATGATTTGGGAGAAGCACTTAATGCAGGTTTAGCAACAGCAGTTGGGGCTGAAATTATTGAAGCGTTACGCTATATTGATGGGGATCCTTACGCAAATGATCCAGGAATTGGATTTGTATCAGATCCAATTATTCGATCACTTGGTGTTCCTTTAGTTACAGGGGATATTCCTGGTATTGCAGTTTTATTAGGTGAATCTGCGAATCCAGAAGAATTAGCAGAAATCGTTAAAGATTACCAAGAAAAAGGCTTGTTAACATTTATGGTTGGTAATATTATTGAACAAGCCATGAATGCAGGTGTGAAAATGGGCTTGGATTATCGGGTAATTCCTTTAGGACATGAGGTTACCTCAGTTATTCATGTTGTATCGGTTGCAATTCGTATAGCATTAATATTTGGTGGGGTTGAACCTGGAAAATTAGGAGATTTTTTAGCTTATACTAAAGAACGTGTTCCAGCGTTTATAAATACTTTTGGTCCAATTGATGAAGTTGTTGTTTCTGTTGGTGCAGGCGCGATTGCATTAGGATTTCCAGTTATTGCAGATGTTGATGTACCAGAGGTTCCAGGAGCTTTAATGACACAAGCAGATCATAAGAAAACAGTTGAAACATCATTAGAAGCACGTGAAATTAAAATTAAGGTGATGAAGATCGATGTGCCTGTTTCTGTTGCGTCAGCATTTGAAGGTGAACGCGTTCGTAAAGATACCATGTTTGCTGAATTCGGTGGAAATAAAACAGAATGTTGGGAAATAGTTACAACAGGTGATTTAGCAAGTATTGATGATCACAAAATTACGATTGTTGGACCTGATATTGATGATGCAATGTTTGAAGGAAAAGGTGTGGTACGTTTACCATTAGGTATTAAGGTTGAAGTTGCTGGAAAAGCAATGCAAAAAGACTTTGAAACCGTTCTTGAACGACGGATTCATTATTTTATGAATTATATTGATGGTGCGATGCATGTTGGACAACGAAACATTACTTGGATTCGTTTAACAAAAGAAGCGTTTGAAAAAGGTTTCCGATTAAAACATATTGGTGAAGTATTATATGCTAAAATGCGAGCTGAGTTTGATAAAGTTGTTGATAAATGTCAAATAACGATTTATACAAAAGCAGAAGATGTTAGCCGAATTATGAAAGAAGAAGTTAAACCAATTTATGCAGAACGAGATGCACGAATGGATGCATTAACAGATGATAGTGTTGATGAATTCTATACCTGTTTATTATGTCAATCATTTGCACCAAGTCATGTATGTATTATAACACCAGAACGTTTAGGTCTTTGTGGTGCAGTATCATGGTTAGATGCAAAAGCAACAAAAGAACTTGATCCAGAGGGTCCGAATCAACCTGTTATAAAAGGAAAAGTAATTGATGAACGTCTTGGAATCTGGGAATCTGTAAATGAAGCAGTTAAAACAAATTCCCAAGGAGCGGTTGAAAGAGTAACACTGTATTCAATTCTTGAAGATCCAATGACATCATGTGGTTGTTTCGAATGTATTTGTGGGATTATGCCAGAAGCAAACGGTGTAGTTATTGTAAATCGAGAATTTGGTGATATTTCTCCAGTAGGAATGACATTTGGTGAATTAGCATCAATGACAGGTGGTGGCGTTGTAACACCAGGTTTCATGGGTCATGGTCGTCAATTAATTGGATCTAAGAAATTTATGTCCGCTGAAGGTGGATTACCACGAATTGTATGGATGCCTAAAGCATTAAAAGAAGATGTAGAAGGTCGTTTAAATAAAGCAGTATTTGAAATGACAGGGATTGAAAATTTTGCAGATATGGTTTGTGATGAAACCATTGCAACTGAATCAGAAGCAGTATTAGAATTCTTAGAATCAAAAGGACATCCAGCATTAGCTATGGAACCAATTATGTAATTAATTATAAATTTATTTTATGAATAAAAAAGATTGATTTTTAATTGATTAAAAGCAATGGATTCTTTTGACAATTAAGATTAGTATGATAGAATAAAAATATAAAGTACCCTAAAGATTAGTACTTTAGGGTGCTTTATAAATAACGAAAATGAAAGGAGGCTATTAACATGTGTGAATCAGCAGCTTATTTAATTACTCCCGAAGGAGAAAATAAAATTATGGATTACGTTGTTGACATCGTACCCAATGATGATGGAAGCTTAACGCTTTCGGATTTATTAGGTGGTACAAAAATTGTTCAAGGCAGATTAAAAGAAGTAAAACTTCTAAAACACAAAATTATTATTGAAGGAATTACGGTTTAATTTATGAACATTGTTGTGCTTGATGGTATGGGTGGTGGCATTGGGTCACGAATTGTGGGTATTCTTAAGGAAGAAATTCCATCATATATTGATATATATGGATTAGGAACAAATGCATTAGCAACAGCAGCAATGCTTAAAAAAGGTGCGAACAAAGGTGCTACTGGCGAAAATGCAATTGCCGTTACAGTGAGTAAGGCAGACATTATTGTTAGTTCAATTGCGATGACTATTCCGAATGCAATGATGGGCGAAGTAACACCTCGAATGGTTGAAGCCATTGGAAACAGTGATGGAATTAAAATTTATATTCCAATTCTACCTGAAAATCATCATATTGTATCCTTAGAAGAAAAACCATTATTACTTCAAATTAGAGAAGCAGTTGCTTTGATAAAGAAGGAATTGAAATTGGGGGATAAAAAATGAATCAAGATTTAAAGGAGGAAAAGGAAGAAGAAATTTTTAAAGTTTTTTTAGCACATTGGATTAATCATATTGGAGAACATGCTGAGGGATACCAAGAATGGGCGGATAAATTAAAAGGGACATCAAAGGATGATGTGTCACAGGAGATTTATTTGGCAATTAAAAAAATGAAAGAAGTTCAAGAAATGTTACTGAAAGCAAAAATCTGTTTTTAAAAGAACGAATAGTTGCAACAATAATTATATTAAAAAAACAAACCATGCTTGAAAGCGGGACTTATTAAGTTCTGTTTTTTTTATTAAAAGAAGTATTTGTTTTGTATTTTTTGCACCTTAAAATTAAAATTTAAGGTGCTTTTTTGATTTAAAATTAAACGCAAGGATAAAAACAAGAAATAATAATAATAATGGGGTATAATAATAAAAAATGAAAGGTTTATAGAAAGAATGAAAATTAAAAACAAAAAACGTTTTATGATTTCAATGTCAATTATGATTGTGGTTGTAATCTGTTTAGTAAGTATAATTACAATAGGAATCCATAAAAAAAATGAAGAACAGGCAGTTATAGAAAAGCAAAAAGCAGAAGTAGAAGAAACAAAAGAAAACGAAGAAGCTACAAAAAGTGTTGAAAAGCAGGGAGTTGACCGTAATAATTTGAATCAAGGAATCACCCAAATTGTTAATAAAAATCATTCGCTTTCACCAGATTATGTAGCGGATGACTTAGTTGTTGTGGATTTACCATCAACGCGAGAAACACAACTAAGAGAAGAAGCGGCGTTAGCATTAACGGAGTTATTTAATGTAGCGAAAACAGAAGGAATAGGTTTATATTGTTGTTCAGGGTATCGATCATATGAATTGCAAACAGAACTTTATAATTGGAATGTTGAGACTTATGGTGAAGCAGAAGCCGATTTAGTGAGTGCAAAACCAGGGACAAGTGAGCATCAAATGGGGTTAGCAATGGATGTCACCAGTGAATCAGCAGGGTTTGATTTATTAGAAAGCTTTGGAACAATGCCTGAAGGTGAATATATCAAAGAAAATGCTTATAAATATGGATTTATTATTCGATATTTAGAAGAAAAAACAGAAATTACGGGTTATGCTTATGAACCTTGGCATTTGCGTTATGTTGGGATTGAGCCAGCAACAGAGATGTTTAAAAGTGGACAAACGATGGAAGAGTATTATGGTATCAATTAAAGTATAACCCAATACAGTGGAAATTAATTAATATTGGATTGCCTTTTAATGAATTAAACAGTTTCTCAAGCCGTATCTTGGTAATGAATTAAGGATAAATTATTGAAATATTAAAAAAACAATGATTTTAATGATCCTCATTTTTATACTGACAAATTATTCACCGCATTACCAATAAGTTATTCTTAGAATGTATAAAAGAGATTTTAGCATAAATAGATAGATTGCGTAAAAAAACTTTGCATTTTGATGTTTTCTTGGTATAATAAATTGTGAATTTTAGCGCCCGTAGCTCAGGTGGATAGAGCAGTAGTTTCCTAAACTGCGTGCCGGAGGTTCAAATCCTCTCGGGTGCACCAATGATAAATAAAACAATTCGAAAAAAATTAAATAGAAGGCTCAATATAATATCAAAACAAAATTCAAAGAATGGGTATTGAAAATAAAGATTCCAAAAGAAATCGATAAAAAAACTAAAATTGAAATCGAATAAAAAACAACCTCGGGTGGAATTAAATTTTACCAGAGGTTGCTTTATTATGAATGTAGTATAAGAATATATCGTTATAAAAAAATAGAAAATAAAAAGATTGCATTGAAGAATAACTAGGATTATACTTTCTAGTATAAAAAATCAAAAAATATAGAATAAAAAAAGGAAAATTATGGGAAATAATAAAAAATATTTAATTATTGTAGGTTGTTTATTATTATTTGCTTTGATTTCACCTGCTATTATTGCATGGTTAACTTTAATATTATCACCATATATTTCGACCATTGGTGTTATTAGCATTATTTTTATTTTAACGGTTGTGATTGCGTGGTATGGAAAAATAGGACGAAAATAAATAAAAAAAGACATAATGAGAAGATCAATAGGAGGAAGAATGAAATCATTATTAAGCGATAACACATCAGGGGTTCATCATAAAATTATGGCAGCACTTATACAAGCTAATGAAGGTCATAGTGATCCATATGGAGAAGATGAGATTACATACAAAGCACGAGAAATTATAGCTAAAAATTTTGGATGTTTTTCAAATCAAATTCATTTTGTAATGAATGGAACAGGAGCAAATGTTATTAGTAATGCAACAGGATTGCGTTCCTTTGAATCACTCGTAACAACAGATATTGCACATATCAATGGTCCAGAAACAGGCGCTTTTGAAAATTTTAGTGGGTCTCGAATTCTGACCATTCCACATAAAAATGGGAAATTTACGATAGATAACCTAATGAAAATGGACGATCATTTAGGAGATATTCACTATTCGCAAATAAGGATGATCTCTATTACACAAATGACAGAAATTGGAACAGTTTATACACTACAAGAAATAAAAACAATTGCAGATTTTATGCATAAAAATGGATGGTTACTGCATGTTGATGGTGCACGCATAGCAAATGCAGCGGTTTCACTTGGAGTTTCATTTAAAGAAATGATTACAGACACAGGGGTTGATGTCTTATCATTTGGAGGAACTAAAAATGGCTTGATGTTTGGGGAAGCAATTATATGTTTAAATAAAGATATGAATCATCGTATGGCTTATATGGTTAAACATGGCAATCAATTGATATCAAAAATGCGTTTTACAAGTGCTCAATTTATAACATATTTTCAAGAAAAAGTTTGGGAAGAAGCTGCTGTTAATGCTAATGCAAAGGCAAAATTATTAGAAAATGCATTAATTGAAGATGGATTTTCAAAATTTAATAATGAGGTTCAAGGAAATATAGTGTTAATTTCTTTACCAGAGTCGATTGCAAAGGTATTAGTGAAAAATAATATGGTTCATGAAGTAACGTATAATGATGAAAAATATTGCAGATTTGTAACATCATTTGATACAACAAATGACGATATTTCAGAAGTGATTAAAATAATAAAAGAGAATAGAAAATAATAGGAGAATAATAAGTGAAGATGCGATTAGTGGAAAAGCCAGATTATCAACGGGTGTTGGATATTCTCAATGAAGCAATATTAGAAAGAATCTATACCGCACAATTGACACCAGCAACAATGGAACGACGGAAATCGTGGTTTGAGAATCATTCAAATCCACGTTATCCAATGTATGTTTTAGAGATGGATGGCGAAATAATGGGTTGGTTTACATTAATGGAATTTCGGACAGGGCGCGAAGGATTTAAAGTGACGACTGAGATTTCTTATTATTTAGATTCACGGGTTCGTGGAAAAGGATATGGAACAAAAATGGTTGGTGTTGCAGTTGAAAAAGCCCGAGAAATTGGATTTAAAAATATTATTGCAGTTATTTTTGATAGTAATAATGAAAGCAAGAAAATAACACAAAAATTTGGATTTGAATTGTGGGGACACTTGCCAGAAGTAGTTGAAATCGATGGAAAAGGTATTTGTTGTGATTATTGGGGATTAAAGCTATAAAAAAGCTAAATCTAACTTGATTATTTTTAATCATGCTGATATAATATAAACGTCATTTGAAAGGCTTTGCGCCTTTTTTTATTTGTGTAAAAATGATATGGGATTAAAATAATTTTAAGTTAATACATTGACAAAAACATAGTCATTGTGTTATCCTGTATTAGTGACTATGAAAATAGGAAACGTGTGCCTGCATGTTTCTGCGGGTGTTGATATAAGGATGTAGGAGGTGCTGGAATGAGAGTAAAAGTTACTTTAGCATGTACAGAATGCAAGCAAAGAAATTATGATACAATGAAAAACAAAAAGAACAATCCTGATCGTTTAGAAATGGATAAGTATTGCAGATTTTGTAAGAAGCATACACCACATAAAGAAACGAAATAAAGGATAAAGAGGAATAACATGGCAACTAATAAAAAAACAAAGAATGCCACTGGTAAACAAAAAAAAATTAAGAACACCCAACAACAGGCACAAACAATCGATAAAAAGGGTGCTAATCTTGTAAAAGATGAAAAAAAAGCATCGAAAAAACCAGTTAAAGATGAGAAAAAAACTCAAAAAAAATCAAATGATAAAAGTAAAAAGCCAAATATTTTTCAACGTTTTGTAGACTTTATTAAAGGAGTTTATCATGAGTTGAAAAAGGTAACTTGGTTGGAAAAGAAAGAATTAACAAGGCAAACTGGTGTTGTTGCTGGGATTGTCGCAATTTTCACTTTGCTCGTTTGGGTTGTTGATTCAGGGCTTGGTGCACTTGCCACACTGTTTCTCAACTAACAGTTAAGGGAGAATCATGGAAAGTAATCAACACGAACAGCAAGATCAAGCTCAATGGTTTGTAGCCCATACTTATTCAGGATATGAGAATAAGGTGAAAGCTAGCATTGAAGCAACGGTAGAAAACAGAAACATGGAAGAGTCAATTCTCGAAATTCAAATTCCTGTGCAAGAAGTAGTTGAAAGTAAAAATGGCAAGCGTGTCGTTAAAGAAAAAAAACTATTTCCAGGGTATGTGATTATCAAAATGTTCATGACTGATGATTCATGGTATGTTGTTAGAAATACACGTGGTGTTACTGGATTTGTTGGTCCAGCTTCTAAACCTGTGCCACTATCCGAAGGCGAATTAAAAAGCATGGGGATACGGCAAAAACGTGTTGAAATTACAATGGCTGTTGGAGAAGAAGTCAAAGTTACTGAAGGACCTCTTGAAGGATTTACCGGTATTATTGAAGAAATATATCCAGAAAAATTAAAAGTTAAGGTCAATGTTTCTATGTTTGGCAGGGAAACTCTTGCTGAATTAGGATTTGAACAAATAGAAAAAATTAAGAACTAAAGCCTTAAACACTTAAATAATTAGGGAAAATTATTCTTTATACTTATTTCTTTGGGAGAAAAAAAATAAAATAAAGGAGGTGTTAATATGGCAAAAAAAGTAATGGGTCTTATTAAATTACAAATACCTGCCGGAAAAGCAACACCAGCACCACCAGTTGGTCCAGCACTTGGTCAACATGGTGTAAATATTATGGGATTCTGTAAAGAATTCAATGCAAAAACTGCAAATGATGCAGGAATGATTATACCAGTTGTTATTACAGTATATGAAGATAGATCGTTTACATTTATTACTAAAACTCCACCAGCTGCAATTTTATTGAAAAAAGCAGCAGGAATCGATTCTGGTTCTGGTGAACCAAATAAAGTTAAAGTAGCAAAAGTAACAGAAGAGCAAGTAAGAGAAATTGCAACGGTTAAAATGCCAGATTTAAATGCAGCATCTGTAGAATCAGCAATGAGAATGATTGCTGGAACAGCACGTAGCATGGGTATTACAGTAGAATAATAATTTAGAAGGTAGAAATACCTTAAGTGGGAGGGAAACCGTTATTACCACAAGGAGGATAAGATGAACAAAGGAAAAAGATACCAAGATATTGTGAAAAGTTATGATAAACAAAGTTTGTTTGAACTTGACGCGGCTGTACTACAAGTTAAGAAATCAGCTACTGCAAAATTCGATGAAACCATTGAAATGCATATTCGTTTGGGTGTAGATTCACGTCATGCAGATCAACAAGTTAGAGGAGCAATCGTTCTTCCACATGGTACTGGAAAATCAGTTAAGGTTCTTGTTATTGCTAAAGGCGATAAGTTAAAGGAAGCTGAAGAAGCTGGTGCAGATTTTTATGGAGAAGACGATATTATAGAAAAAATCCAAAAAGAAAATTGGTTTGATTTTGATGTAATGATAGCAACTCCAGATATGATGGGAAAAGTTGGTCGTTTGGGTCGTGTTTTAGGACCAAAAGGATTGATGCCAAATCCAAAATCTGGTACAGTTACAACAGATATTGCCAAAGCAGTTGCGGATACAAAAGGCGGTAAAGTTGAATATCGTTTAGATAAAACAAATATTATGCATGTTATTATCGGTAAAGCTTCATTTACAGAAGAAGCATTATTAGAAAATATGAATGTACTACTTGAAACGATTAAAAAAGCAAAACCATCAGCTTCTAAAGGACAATATTTTAAAAGTGTTGTATTAACAAGTACGATGGGTCCAGGAGTTAAATTAAATCCTGGTAAAATTTAAGTAAAGTTAATGAGTTGATTAAATTAAATTGACTTGACATAGAAAATTAAAAATGATAAAATATAAATGTTGTTAAAAAATATCATTCATCCATAGACAGTAGGTGCTCAATAAATCCTACCGAGGTTGAAGAGAAAAAGCTTATTTAAATAATAAAGCTCTCTTCACGCTGTGGAGTGAGCTTTTTTGATACGATTTTTTAAAGGAGGTGTACATATTACATGCCAAAGATTGAAGTAAAACAAGTTGTTGTACAAGAAATAGCAGAAAAATTTCGGAATGCACAAACAGCCATTCTTGTGGATTATCGTGGATTGAACGTTGAAGAAGTAACTGAACTTCGTGCAAAATCACGTGAAGCAGGTGTTGATTATAAAGTTTATAAAAACTCTATGATGCGGTTTGCTGCTAAAGAAACTGGATTTGAAGGTCTTCTTGATGTTTTAGTTGGTCCAACAGCTATTGCATTTTGTGATACAGATCCTGTTGCTCCAGCAAGAATCATTAATGATTTTGCAAAGAAACATAAAGCATTAGAAATTAAAGCGGGTATGGTAGATGGTAAAGTTTTAGACGTTCAAGGCGTAAAAGAACTTGCAGAATTACCACCACGTGATGTATTGATTGCTAGAGTTCTTGGTGGATTAAATGCACCAATTTCAGGTTTTGTTAACGTATTAAACGGAAACATGCGTGGATTAGTTATTGCATTAAATGCAGTCGCAGAACAAAAACAAGCAGAAGCTTAATAAAAATATTAAATTAAAATTTTAGAAAGAATATTTGGAGGAATTATAACATGGCAAATGAAAAAGTAACACAATTAATTGAAGACGTAAAAGGTTTAACAGTATTAGAATTATCTGAATTAGTAAAGGCATTAGAAGAAGAATTTGGCGTAAGTGCTGCTGCACCTATGGCTGCTGCTGCTCCTGTAGCTGCTGCTGAAGCAGTTGAAGAAAAAACTGAATTTGATGCAATTTTAACAGCTTGTGGCGATCAAAAAATCAAAGTAATCAAAGTAGTTCGTGAAATTACTGGATTAGGTTTAAAAGAAGCTAAAGCATTAGTTGATGGTGCACCAAAAGCAATTAAAGAAGCAACAGCTAAAGATGACGCTGAAGCAATTAAAGCTAAAATCGAAGAAGTAGGCGGAAGTGTTGAAGTAAAATAATTCTTCGATCATCGATATTAAAATCACTTGCTTGCGCAGGTGATTTTTTTGTATAGAGAGATTGATAGTAAAGAGTTATTGAACCAACAGACAAATTGTCTGAGAAAGAAAAAAAATGGGAAAGAAAAATAATAATCAAGTCAAAGAAATTACGCCAATGGCAGTAGATTTTCCTAAATGGTATACTGATGTTATTTCGAAAACAGAATTAGTTGATTATTCACCAGTAAAAGGTTTTATGGTTATTCGACCATATGGCTATGCGATTTGGGAATTAATTCAAAGTGCCTATGATAAGCGTTTTAAAGAAACTGGACACGAAAATATGTATTTTCCATTATTAATTCCAGAAAGCTTATTAAAAAAAGAAGCAGAACATGTGGAAGGATTTGCACCTGAAGTTGCATGGGTAACCCATGGTGGTGACAAAAAACTCGGTGAACGTTTAGCTATTCGACCAACATCAGAAACAATTATTTGTAGCATGTATTCAAAGTGGTTAAATTCGTATCGTCAGTTACCATTTTTATACAATCAATGGTGTTCTGTTGTGCGTTGGGAAAAAACAACCCGACCATTTTTAAGAACCTCAGAATTTTTATGGCAAGAAGGCCATACCTTACATGAAACACCTGAGGAAGCTCAGATAGAAACAATGAAAATGTTGGGAATCTACCGAGAAATTGCAGAAAATTATATGGCTATCCCAATGGTTGTCGGACAAAAAAGTGAAAAAGAAAAATTTGCAGGAGCAGATGCAACCTATACGATGGAAGCCCTGATGCATGATGGACAAGCTCTACAATCTGGAACGTCTCATAATTTGGGTCAACATTTTACAAAAGCGTTTGATATTACATACTTGGATCGAAACAATGAACAATCGTATCCTTTTCATACATCTTGGGGTGTATCAACACGATTAATCGGCGGTATAATTATGGTTCATGGTGATGATAATGGACTTGTTTTACCACCTAAAATTGCACCAATACAAGTGGTGATTATACCAATTGCACAACATAAAGAAGGTGTATTGGATAAAGCTTGGGAATTAAATGAAATTCTTAAAAAAGATTATCGAACAAAAGTCGATGATCAAGATGGTTATTCACCAGGATGGAAGTTTAATCAATGGGAAATGAAAGGTGTTCCAATTCGTTTAGAGATTGGACCACGCGATATTGAAAATGGAGAATGTGTATTGGCACGTCGCGATACAGGTGAAAAAGTTCAAGTTAGTTTAGAAAACATATCTGAATCAGTCGAAAATTTATTAAAGGACATCCAACAAAATCTTTTTGATAAAGCATTAAAAATGCGTGAAGAAAAAACATCAACAGCGAAGGATATGGCGATGTTTAATGAAAAATTGAAAGCAAATCCAGGTTTTATTAAAGCAATGTGGTGTGGCGATCGTGAATGTGAAGATAAAATAAAAGAAGAAACAGGGGCTTCAATTCGTTGTATTCCATTCGAAGATGAACAAGAAAATTTATATGAAGGAAAATGCGTATGTTGTGGAAAAGTAGTTACTAAAATGGCTTATTTTGCACGAGCGTATTAAAAATATAATATGAATAATTTAGAAAAAATAACCGTATTATCGTCGCTTGAGTATTCATTAAAGGAAGAAGAATTTTATAAGCACATTCATATGGAAATGAATTCACGACGATCTATACCAGTTCAACGCATTTTAGATGAATCAAAATCTATTCCGAAACCAAAGGTGATTTATCATGTTTGTGAATCTAAAATTATCGATGATTCTAATTTTTCTTTAGAGGGTATTATCTTTAAAAGTTCAAAAGTAGTAAAAAAGATTAAAAATAATAATAAGATTTTTGCGAATATCGTGACATCAGGTATTGAAATAGAAGAGTATTGTATGACAATGGAAAATATGTTAGAGCAATATATTGCCATGGAATTATGTAATTTTGCCTGTGAATTTGCTCAAGAAGTATTAATTCGAGATGTAAAAGAGCGATATAAGGTCGAATTAAAAGAATTTATTTATCCTGGAGAAGATGGATTTGCACTTGATTCAGGAAAAAGAATTTTTGAATTATTTAGTAACAGAGAAGAAGAAATTGGCGTTAGTATTTCTGAAATGGGAATTCCATCACCAAGCCGGACATCATATTCTCTTGCTTTTGGAAAATAATTCAAGTAACGCTTGTTAATGAGATTAGTAAATAAAAAAAGAATCCAAAATATGACAAATTTAAACAGTGTACCATTGATACGATCGTTGAAATTTGAAGTATAATTTGGGGTTCTTTTTTTATTGAGATAATTATTACGTAGTCAATGTATTTGAAATTATTTGCATACTTTTACGAAGGACAGGATGAATAAAATTAGGAGCAATCTCAGCTAAGGGTGTCATAACAAACGAACGTTCATGAGCAAATGGATGCGGAAGGATTAAAAAATCATCATCTTGAATCAGTTGATCATAAAATATAATATCTAAATCCATTGTTCGAGGACCCCAATGAATCTCGCGTTTGCGTTTTAGTTGAGTTTCAATCGCTAATAATTTTGTCATGAGTTCATGGGGTGGTAAATAGGTTTTTATTTCAATAACACCATTTAAAAAAGAATCTTGATCTTTATAACCCCAAGGTTCTGTTTTAATGAGGGTTGATTGTTTATGAATAATAATACCATCTGTTGTTTTTAGTAAAGATAGAGCAGTATCAATATTTTTTTGTTTATCGCCAAGATTGCTACCAATTCCAATAAATACGCGATGCCATTTTCGAGTGATTTCAATAGAAATCGTATCGAGTGATCGAAGAATTGGTGCCCACGGTTTTTTAATGATGATCTGCACTTCATAAACCATGGGATAATGCGTTAATATATAGATGCTAAGTTTTTCGCCGACAGTTTCAATAAGATCATAACTTTCTTTTTGAAATTCTATTTCTACTTCGTGAGCGAGTTCACCATAGTGAACAGATTTTGTAAGATCACCCGTTATGGCGGCTTCACGCATATTTAGTGAAAGACAAATTGAGATAAGAAATTTTTGACCGAGACGTTTTTCTTCTGGAAAAACACCATGATGTGCAAAAACCTCTAAATCTTTAATTATTAGTTTATCCATTAGAGCTCCTTAAGAATAGTTGTTGTCATTTGTGCTACCCGTTTATTTTCTAAGACATCGTGAACCCGTATAATCGAAGCGCCGTTCATGATTCCCATCACTGTTGTCGCAAGAGTTCCCTCTAGACGTTTGGATACTGGAAGGTCTAAAGCTAATCCAATCATGCTTTTGCGAGACGTTCCAAGTAAAAGTGGATAACCAAGTGTTTTGAGATCGTTGAGGTGAGCTATTACTTTTAGATTTTGTTGATATGTTTTTGCAAATCCAATCCCAGGATCAAGAATAATTTTATCCTTAGATATACCAGCATTTTGTGCGATGGTTATTGAATCATGTAAATCATTTTTCATGTCTTCGATAAGATTAGAATAGTTTGCATTAGTTCGATTGTGCATTAATATGCAAGGAAGATCATGTTTGTATGTAAGATCGGCGAGTCGGGAATCCCGTTTAAATCCCCATACATCGTTAATAAGATTAGCACCAGCTTCAATTGCTATTTCACCAACACGACTTTTATATGTATCAATGGAAATTGGAATATCAAAACGTTTTTTAATTGCTTGGATGATAGGAATAACACGGTGGATTTCTTCATCCTCTTCAACAATTTCATGTCCTGGACGAGTTGATTCACCACCAAGATCGATGATCTCAGCACCATCATTTATCATGGTTTCAACATGTTTTAAACTGGTATCCAAAGCATTAAAGTATCCACCATCTGAAAATGAGTCGGGAGTAATATTGAGAATACCCATAATATAAACCTTGTTTTTAAAATCAAAATTTTTATTGCCAATTTGCATAAATTTTCTCCTTAGGGTTATAAAATAAACAACAGATTCATTAATAAAGAATTTTGTTGTTTTTTTTATTGTGAGACCATGAACATTCTTTTTCAACAGGACAAGAAAAGCATTCTCGAGAAAGCTTATCACTTAAATAAAAAATACGATTAAATCCCAAAGATTTAGGATTACGATGATTGATTATGGCATCGAGAATAATTGAATTTTCTTTTGATGAAAAATCAAGTGTTTCAAGAAATGTATAAGCTAATTTATGCGACGCAATTTCATGGGGTGTACTATCTTCATATTGAATAAAACGACCAATATCATGAAGAAGAGCAGTGGTATAGATTAGGTCTTTTGAAAGATTCATTTGTTTCTCTAAACATTTTATGGTAGTGATTCGAGCAACACTTAAAAAATGAGTCATATTATGTCGGCAAAAATCTCGATTTTTCTCGTGACTATCAATTTTGCTTAAATAGAATTGATAGTCGTAGTTACTAAATAGTTGGTTTGTGTTTTTTAGATTATCCATCATTTAGTACTAACGAATACACATTAAATGGTGAACTTCATCTTTTAATTCGCGATTGTTTTTAAAGATGCCAGCTTGCATGGCAGTAATAGTTTTACTTCCAGGCCGTTTTATACCACGCATATTCATACATAAATGTTCAGCTTCGATAATAACCATGACGCCACGGGCATGAAGATACTCCATGATGGCTTCGCCAATCTGAGTTGTTAACAACTCTTGAAGTTGAGCGCGTTGTGAATAGAGAGCAACAGTTCGTACCAGTTTTGATAAACCAGCAACTTTACCATTCGGAATATAGGCAATATGAACTTTTCCGTAAAATGGTAATAAGTGATGCTCACACATGGAATAAAAAGGGATATCACGTTCAATTACAATATCATCGGATTTTACAGTAAAGGTTTTTGAAAGGTGAACTTCTGCAGTTTCCCCAATTCCTGCGAAAATTTCGGAATACATTCGAGCAATGCGGTCAGGAGTTTCAATAAGACCTTCTCGAGTGGGATCTTCTCCGATGGCTTCAAGAATCATAACAACAGCTTTTTTGATTTTTTTTTGATCAATCATTTTTCTCCTATCGCCAAACCTTGAGAATAAATGGTTTGGAATGGTTTTTGTTAAAACCAAATAAAAAAAGCATTACTTAAATAAAACAAAATATTTTAGCAATGCTTCCGCAACCCTCAATGATTCATTCAGGGGTCCAGCGGAAGCAATAAGATATCACAACGGATTCATTTCGTTTAAAGGCAACTTCCCATCCTTTAACACTTTATGCATCTTATCTACTCTGTTTATATTTAATTGAGTGTATTTTAACACGATTTGAAAAGGTATACAAGAGTAAGAATAAAGGTAATTTTTGTTTTTACTTACAACAAATTTGTATAATTAAGAACAAATCATATCATTTAAATACAAAAATCAATCTTGAAGTAAAAATTGGATAGATAAAATTGAAATTCGAATAAAAAAAATTAAGGAGAATATGAGTTAAGCAGATTTTTACTGATAATTCGAAGAATAATGGAATTGAATTGCGGTAGTTTAATTAAGGTCAGTGTGATAAAATGATCAATAATTTTGAAAAGGTAGGAAAGATATGAAAAAATCAAATGAAGGGATTAATTACCAGAGTCAAAAAATCGAAATGCGCTCAATTCCTAGGTGCTTATTCGAAGATTATTTTCATAAAAAAGCGATTAAACAAGTGGGGGATATCTATTGGGGAAAAGATTGGATAGTTGAATTATCAAAAGAGGATCATACGATTTTAGGTTCAATTACTATGGTTGTAGTGGAGATAAAATTTTGTGTAAAAAAAGAAAATTTTGATGCGTTCTTATTTGATTTTCGAAAAAATTTTATTCGTGGAGGTGGTTGAATTGGAAGAAAAACATCAAAAACATAAATTTTATGCGCTAGATAATGCAGGAATTATGTATACTGCAATCGCATCTTCTCGAATGTCAACAGTTTATCGTATGTCGGTTGGATTATCAGAGCCAGTTGATCCAAAGATATTACAACAGGCATTAGAAAAAATTATTTCACGATTTCCTTATTTTCAAGTAACATTAAAGCGTGGTTTGTTTTGGTATTATTATCAACATACCGAGGTAATACCTCAGGTTGAAGAAGAAAAATATTATCCGTGCAAAATCATGAAACAGCGTCAAGGGAAAACATTCCCATTTCGAGTGCTTTATTATCAATCATTGATTCATATTGAATTTAATCATAGTATTTGTGATGGTAGTGGTGGATTGATATTTTTTCAAACCTTGCTTATTGCATATTATAAAGATTTTAAAGGGATTGAAGTAAAGTCAATTGGTTCAGCAATGGATATTACAACAGAGGTGGATCCAAGTGAATTTGAAGATTCATTTAAAGTGTATTATAAAGAAGGCGTACCACCACCACCAGCAGGAAAAAAAGTTTTTCACTTTCCCTTTGAACTTTTAGAGAAAGGTGAATATCTGTTGCTCTCAGGAATTTTACCCGTTGAACCAGTATTAAATTATGCTAAGGAGTATCATTGTACATTAACGCAATTTGTATTAGCGTTGTATTTTGAGAGTATACAAGAGTATATCAAAGAATCATCAATGAGTGAGAAAAAAAAACGTCGACAACGGATTGCAATCAATGTTCCCGTTAATTTAAGAAAAATGTTTCCATCAAAAACATTGCGAAATTTTTTTATTAGTTTAAATCCAGAAATAGATTTAGCTTTGGGATATTTTACGAGAGAAGAAATTATTCAACAAATAAAAGGATATATGGGATTATATCTTAATCATAAAAATATTAATCGTTACATATCGAGAAATGTTAGAAATGAACAGTTAATATTTTTAAGAATTATCCCACTGTGGGTAAAAAAAATATTTATGCCAATTATTTATAAGCATTATGGAGAAAAAAGTTATACCAGTGGATTGTCAAATTTAGGAAGAATTCAAGTGCCAGAGGAACTAACATCGTATATTAAAAGTTTTGAAGTCTTTCCGCCACCAAGTGCAGAAAGTCGATTAAAATTAGTAATGGTAACCTATAATGGACAATTATCCATGAGTTTTGGAAAAACATCCGGAGAGACAATTATTGAGAAAATATTTTTTAGAAAGATCCGCCAATTAGGGATCCCAGTAAAAATAGAAACGAATAAGAGGTGAGAAAAATGGCCTATTGCCCAAAGTGTGGGGTAGAAGTTGAAAAAGGAATTACAAAATGTCCCTTATGTGAATTCCCAATTCCAGATATTGAAGAGAAAACAACAACAAAAGATAGTAAATATCCACAAGCTATTAATACATATAAAGAAGATCATCTTGGGAAAAAAAATAAAGCATTTTTTTCTATTAGTATTATTGCAATTAGTATGATGATTATTTTAGGGATCATTTATTTAGTTTATCCTTGGAATCATTTATTAATAAAATATATTGCAGTTGCAGGTATCAGTATTTTTGCATTGATATTTTTTTCCATGGGATATCTAAAGTTTTGGTATAATTTTATTGGAATTTATTTAACCATTTTGGTTGGATTATTTTGTGTTTATATACTTACCGGAATTGAATATAATTGGTTTTTTGATTATGGGATTCCAATCATAACCTTAATTGCTTTAGATATTTGTATTTTCATATTAATTTTCAAATATAATCGACATCGGAGTCAATTTATATATTTACCAACTAATTTAATATTGGTTATTATTGTATTCACAGCTGGTTTAGATGGCATTATTAGTATCAATGTTTTAGGTTATGTGAAATTATCATGGTCATTGATTGTTATGGTTTCTGGAATTGGAATTATTGCATTACTACAAGGTATTTATCATCGAATTCCTGAGAAGTCTCGGCAGGCATTAAAGAAAAAAATGCATTTTTAGATAAAAAATGCATCATTAGGTTGAGAGATCTATTTAATTAAAAATTAAGAGAGAAGCATTACATTAACCGATATTTTTTGTTTAATAAATCTTCGCGTTCTTTCCAATCTTTCATCAAATCGCTTAATGCACCATAGAAAGACAAATTGTGATTCGGAAAACGAAAATGAAGAACTTCATGGAGTGCAATATATTCGATGCATTCCTTTGGGGTTTTGATTAATTCAAGATTAAGAATAATACGTTGGCTTTTTGGAGAACAGGATCCCCAACGATTGTCTAAGCGGTATATTTTTAATTCAGGGAAATTAACGGTATAAGGGGTCGCTTTTACAATCGCATCAGCCATGGCATCGACAAAAATTGTACGCGCTTGCTCACGATACCACATATCAAGAATATATTCTTTTTGTGCAATAGAAGTAGCATCACTAACACTAAGTTTCATGGTGTGTTGCTCAATGGAAACACCAGTATCAGCAGAAGAATGGATCAATAAATGATAATATTCACCAAGATATTTATGATGCTCACCATTTGTATAGTGATAGTTCTTTAAAAGTTCAGGGATTTGATCAAGATTGTTATACATTAAGATACCTCCATTTGAATAATCGATACAATGTTATTAGTATATCGATTATTGCAAAAATACAGAATGAAAATAGTTGTCACCATAGGGAAAGAATTCGTTTTACTATTGTAAATTTTTGTAGAAATTGATAATGTATGTACAATTATAAGAAAAATGTTATAATGAGTTATTATATTAATTTTCTAAGGATATAATTAATATAATAATTTAAAGAAATTGTTATTGAGAGGAGAATCATTATGGAAACAAAATTAAGTGTTACATTGATTCAACATACCCCAGAGCCGGAAAAGCTTATAGCAGCAGCCGCTAAACTTTGTTATTCAAAAGCTGGAGCAAATGAAATTATGGATGATTTAACAGATGAAAATGTTAACAAGTTTTTAAATCGATTAATGGATATGGGACATGCATCGCCTATTGAACATGCAAGTTTTACCTTTGCAATTGAAGGGGTAAGTCGCGTATTAACGCATCAATTAGTTCGACATCGTATGGCGAGTTTTAGTCAAAAATCCCAACGGTATGTGGATGAAGGGCAATTTAATTATATTATTCCACCTGAAATTAAAGAAATTCCTGGTGGCGAAGCTATTTTTGTTCAAGGAATGGAAAATGCTCAAAAAACCTATGATGAATTAGCAGAAAAGTTAATTGAAAATCATACAAAACAATTGATGGAAACAGGAATGGCAGAAAAGAAAGCAAAATCAATTGCTCAAAAACAAGGGATTGAAGATGCACGATTTTTATTACCGAATGCATGTGAAACAAAAATCGTTGTTTCAATGAATGCTCGGGAATTATTACATTTCTTTAATCAAAGATGTTGCAATCGAGCGCAATGGGAAATCAGAGAACTTGCAACAGAAATGTTAAGAGAATGTAAAAAAGTAGCACCAATATTATTTAAAAATGCAGGACCAGCTTGTGTGGAAGGTCCATGCCCTGAAGGTAGTATGACCTGTGGACAAATAAAAGAAGTGAGAGAAAAATTTAGCCAAATTTAAGGGCTTGAATAATTAAAAAGAAAAGGTTGGAAAAAATGGAGAAAATACAAAACCCAGAAAAGCAAAGCGTTATGCTAACCTTTGTAGGGATGGTTCTTGGAGTGATTGTGATTATTATTCCTTTTATTTTTAAATCAATAGCCATCTATCAATTTTATTTTACATATGTAGGTATTGTTATTATAATTTTTGCGATAGGATTTTGGATATATTTTAGTCGACGATTGAAACAATGTGATGTTTTTCTAGAAAACAAAGACCAAGCCTTAGTTTGGGAATATGAGGAGCAAGAGTATAAAGCGTTTGTTGGAGAATTAACAACACTTCAGAAAACAAGTAGTAAGAAAAAAGTATGGATCTTGTTAGGAATAGAGTTAGTAATTTCAATTATATTATTCATTTTGCTATCTCCAGAATCAAAATGGTTTAGTGCAGCATTTTTTATAATCTTTGGAGGAATATCATTAATATTCACATTAGTTATGCCAAACACATTTAAATATCGTGCAATGATAAAACCATATGTTACAATTATTGATTTTGACAGTGCTTATATTATGGGGCGTTATCATCGATGGACAAAAGCAAAAGCTAAAGTAAAAGATTACGATAATGGAGAAAAAGTATATCAAGTTTTATCGATTAATTATGAAGCAATGTCACGAAACGGTAAATTATTTAGAGAATGGACAGCAATGATTCCAAATTCAGATAATAAAGAAGTAATGCAAGAAGCAAAAAAATATGCTAGTCAAATTAATAAGTTGTCTCGAAAAAAAGAAAAAAGTGCAAAAGAAAAGAAATCTTATTTAGAACAACTATTTTTAAAAATGCTTGGAAAAACAAAAGAAAAAAAAGAAGTAAAAAAATCAATTGAAACAAAAAGTAAATAAAAAAAAGCCCTATAGGGCTTTTTTTTATTAGAAAATTTATTCAGGATAAATAAGATTTTCAGGTTTTATTTGGATTAAGATTTCATTGAGAAATTTAGTGGATTCATACTTAGCCATGGTGAGATTCATATCCAAATAATTTCCACAATCACGAGGAGACGCTCCAGGAAGTTCATCATTAAACTCAGACATAAAGGTATAAAGCTTAATTAGCAATGGAATGATTTCTTGAGATGAAAGATCACCTTTTATTAGAAGGTAGAAACCTGTTCGACACCCCATAGGGCCAAAGTATACAATTTTTTCACTAAGAACTAGATCATTTCTCAAGAATGTTGCACCGAGATGTTCCATTGCGTGAAGTTCAGCGTTATTAATAACAGGTTCACGATTGGGTTCTTTCATTCGAATATCAAAGGTGGTAATACAATGATCACCACAATAATCTTTTCGAGAAACATAAACACCGCGTAATAGATTCAAATGATTAACAGTAAAACTAGCAATTTTTTTCATTGTGTATGTTATCCTTTCTGTTTAAAAAATAATTAATCGCTTCTAAATAATGGAGTTGAATATTATGAAAAGGGTAGATTCTCAAATTTTGATCAAAATCAGCATAAGGAATCGATTTACGGCCATTATTTTTGGCACAATCCCAATAATTTTTTAAAATTTCAAATGGCAGTAAAAAGATTTCATCGCAAAATTTAAAATGAACAATGAGAAATGAGAGACCTTCTTGTTTTTCAAAAGCAGTCATAAACGCCATTTGATGAGTATGAATATTGGCAATGGGTAAACTTTTTTGACTTGTTTCTTTTGCATCAAAACACACCGGAATGCCTTGGATATTTCCAAGGTAATCCACGGTGCTTTTAGCTTCAAAATAAGCCAATTTAATCGTACCTTTTTCAGGATCTAAAGTAACAGGTTTAATCGCAGTTGGAATTTTTTGAACCACAGCTAAACCTTGTTCTAAATAGACTTGATTGGTCATATTAATGCTTTCTTCAAGTTGACTGCCTCTTAGACCGCGACTATTCCAATAGGCCATAAATTATACCTCCAATGTAAGTGAGGGATCAAAACCAAAACTCCTTAATATTTTTTCAAAAATCTCAGGAACTGGTGCAGTAAAGGTTTGATGGGTGGGAATGAGTGAAAATTTAGCGCTATGTAAAAGTTGACTTTTCAAGCCGAAATCTTCATACAGCTTGATATTTAAACGACGACTACCATATTTAGGATCCCCAAGGATTGGAAAGTCTATTGCAGCAAGTTGAACACGTATTTGATGTGAACGTCCAGTCAGTAAATTGACTTTTAAAAGAGAATAACCACTGCGGCTAAAAAGTGTTGTATAGGTTAATTCTGCTTTTTTATCAGATGAAGAGGTTGATTCTTTTGAGAAAGTAACCGTATTTGTTTTAGGATCTTTATTAATATAACCAATGATTTCACCTTCAGCAGGTGTAATTCCAAGAACAAGTGTCAAGTATACTTTTTCTGTTGCATCTTCTCGAATTGCAGCGGTTACCATTTGTAGGCTTTTATAAGTTTTTGGAACAATAACAAGACCAGAGGTATTTTTATCAATACGATTGGCACAAGCAGGTGTAAAAGTTAAATTAGTTTGCGGGTCATACGAGCCCGTCTCAATTAAGTAAGATACAGCCATATCAATCAGGGACGTTGTTTCTGTTTTATCAGGTTGTGTTAAAAGTTCAACCGGTTTATTTAAAACAAGAAGATTGTCGTCTTCAAAAACAATGTTTAATGATTCCATTTTTTTAGACGAGAGTTTTTTATTGTGGTTTGAGTTTCTAAAACCTTCAATGGTTTCATCCGAAAAATAAATTTGTAAGGTATCCCCTACGGTAAGAATGGTATTTGGATCGGATTTAGCGCCATTAAGTTTAATTCTTTTTTTTCGAAGCATCTTTTGAAGAAAACCTTTTGAAGCCTGGGGAAGCAGTTTTCCTAAAAAGCGGTCAATGCGTTGATTACTCTCATTTTCAGAGATGATTATTTCTTTCATATAGTATCCTTTTTATTATTTTTTTCCATTATATCACGGAAAAACTGTCAAGGGAATAAAAGAAAAATAACGAGGATTAATACTTACATAAAAAAAAGATTGCCATTTGGCAATCTCAGATTATAGAAAAAGATATAAAGTAGTCCCGATAATTGTTAGATCATGTTGTGTGCATCAAGGCGAACAGGCGTTAGCCTGTACGAATTGCAAGCATACAACAGATTAACAATTAGTCGGTACGGGAGTTTGTCGACAAACTCCGTACCGATCAATTATTAATCTGTTAGATATTATATTCGAGTACTGGATCCTAAAACATACTTCATTTTATGAGCAACCATTGATTTAATAGCAAGACGACCAGGACCGAGATATTGTCGAGGATCAAAGTATTCTGGATGTTCAACAAAAACTTGTCGAATTGAGGCACTCATAGCTAAACGTAAATCAGTATCAATATTAATTTTACAAACACCAGATTTTGTAGCTTTTCGTAACATTTCTTCAGGAACCCCTTTAGCACCAGGAATTTTTCCTCCAAATTGGTTGCATAGATCAACTAATTCTTTAGGAACAGATGAAGAACCATGTAGAACTAAGGGATAATTAAGTAAAAGTGCACTAATTTTATCCAAACGCTCATAATCCAGATGTGGTTCGCCTTTAAATTTAAAAGCACCATGACTTGTTCCAATAGTAATCGCAAGAGAATCACAATTTGTTCTTTCTACAAATTCAACAGCTTCATCAGGATCGGTGAATGTTGCGTTACGCTCAGAAACGCTAACCGTATCTTCGATACCAGCTAGTTTACCAAGTTCAGCTTCAACAACAACGCCACGATCGTGAGCATAGTCTACAACTTGTTTGGTTAATTTAATATTGTCTTCAAGAGAATATTGTGAACCATCAATCATAACCGATGTAAAGCCAGAATCAACACATGATTTACAGATATCAAAATCAGCACCATGATCTAAATGAAGGCAAATGTCAAGATCTGTAACTTCTACAGCTGCCTCAACTAATTTTCTTAAATAGACTGGGTTTGCATATTTTCGTGCACCTGCAGAAACTTGTAAAATAACAGGGGAATTTTCTTGTTCCGCTGCTTCAACAATTCCTTGAATAATTTCCATGTTGTTTACATTGAATGCACCGATAGCGTAGCCGCCTTCGTATGCCTTTTTGAACATTTCAGTTGATGTTACTAATCCCAATTTCCAAAACCTCCTAAGTAATGTCAATATTTTATAATATGTATATTGACTATATGATTATACTATCCTTTTTAAAAATACTCAAGTATTGAAGTTCAAAAAATAAAAAATATTTATACTTTTTATTAGCGTAAATCATGTAAAAATAAAGAGGGAAATTAGAAATGTGATTAAATAGTTTATAGTGTAGAGTAAGATTTAGATTAGAAAAAATAATGATGATTGATAGTAGATGAAATGAAGATAAGAAATAGATTGCATAAAAAGAGTAAATGAGAATAAATGAAGAGGCTAGATAAATGATTAGAGAATTTAAGTGATGAAAAGAGAGCGATTGAGATAAAAACATCCCTTAAAGTTAGATTTTTGGTCTAACTTTAAGGGATTGGGTCATAATTCATGAAACTTTTTTATTAGGGATGTTTAATAAAGTTAGGTAACACTTTTAATAATGACACAAGCATTATTGTATAAAGCGGAATTAGAAACATATTTGTAATAATCCGAGCTGGTAATAATACTGAGACAGCTTGACCGTAAAGAATACAAATAAACCATGTATTTAATAAAATGGATGTTACTAATTGGGTTACACTCACAATGAATAATATATGATCACTCCGATAACTACTATGAATATCAGCTTTCTTTACCACAATAATGGGGAAGACTGCAAATGCAATCATTAATGCAACAAAGATAAGAACAAGAACCGTATTAACAGGTTCTCCAGAATACAAGATGGTTGATCCATCGAGTGCAAATGTTCCAGAAATTGTTAGAATCGAAATCGAAATTGCAATAAAAAATAAGTTGAACCATTCTAAATATTTTATCTCTTTTTTTCTTAAGAGCATAAATAATAGTCCGGGAACAAGTCCAGTTAAACCACTAGAAATACTAAATCCAATAAAAAATGGACCGCTGGGTTTAATAATAAAACACAAAACATCTGAAATGAATCCTACAGCAAAGCCAGCAAATGGTCCCAAAATTATGCCACTAAGCATAATGGGAATAGAGGTGATGTTTAATCGTAATGAAGGAAAGCCTCCAAGTGGGATATAAACCTCTAATAGAATCTTCAGCACAATGCTGATGGCAATGAGTAGTCCACAATTAACAACTACTTTAGTTCGGGTTGTACTACTAATAAAAGCATTACTTTTCATAAAACCTCCTCGTTTTCTAAGTAATGCTTCCGCAAGCCTACAATTTTCATTGTAACAGCGGAAGCGACAAACTACCGCAATGAATACATTTCGTTTAAAGGCAACTTCCCATCCTCTAACACTTCACGCAGTTTGTCTACTCTGGTATTTAATTGTCTACATCTTAACACGGTAGATAGCGTTTTCACAATGATAAATAATTACCTATTTTTTCTTTAAAAATACAATTGGACAAAAAAAATAGGCGAAATTTTACAGGTATTGAGAAACATGCAAAATATATATCCATTAGGAGAGTAAAAAATGCAAAAATTATCAATATGTTGTTGTAGAAGTTGTGAGAAAAAAGGAAAAAGTATCAAACGATGGTGGTGCAATAAATTGTGAATCTATAAATTATTTTTGATCAAAGGTGTTAAAAAATAAAGTTTTTTGGTGACTATGCGATAAAGAATTAATAGAGTAATCGTTTCAATTGAGTTGATTGGCAAAATTGTTTTGAAAAGAAAAATAATGAGTTTGTAAGAGTAATCTTTAATATAATCAAAAAAATTAAGAGTGATGAGATAAGAGAAGGCGTGGAAGATATGAATAAAGAAAAATTCTAAATAAATATTGAAGTTAAGCCTTAGTTTGTGTTATGATATATCAGTAAGTTTTATTGCTGGCGTGGCACAGATGGTAGCGCAACTGATTCGTAATCAGTAGGTCGGCGGTTCGATTCCGCCCGCTAGCTCCAGTAAGAATTACACAAGAGAGCCGTTTATCGGTTCTTTTTTTATGCTTTGAATTAAAAAAATATTGAAAAAACATTGGTTTGTGGTGAGATATGAACTATAATAGAAAAATAGGAATTAAAAAATTATAATAAGCGAATGTTTTAATGAAAAATAAGGAGGTTTTTGAGGATGGAAAATCTTATTTTTAATCAATGGATTGAAAATCATCAATATTGGGAAAAAAGAGCAGAGATGGATCCTTTTAAATATGAGTCGTGGAAAAAAAGCATCAATATGGGGATTGATCCAACGGTTGCAAAGCCTAAAAAAGTTACGGAAAAGCAATTTAATCAAATTAAAGCACGATCTAAAAAAACATATATTTATTCACATAGTATTTTAAACGAACTGGAAAGTACGAGTATTCAAGAATTCCTAGGATGTGTGCTTTTTGATGCAAATGGGTGTGTATTAAAAATTTATGGAAGTATTCACTTTAAAGATTGGGCAAAGAAAAAGGGTATTGAACCTCGAACAGTTTGGGACCAAAATAGTATTGGTACCAATGCTTTTAGTTTAGGTGTTAAGAGTAAATCAACAGTAATTCTTACTGGAGCAGAGAATTTTGCAAAGTTTCTAATTGGAACAGCTTGTTATTTTACGCCTCTTATGCTTGAAAAAAATGTTATTTATGGTGGCTTAATGCTGATGGTTCCAGAGGAAAAAAAGAGTGATTATTTAAGAGAAACAGTTGTTTCTGTTGCTAGGAGTATTGATTTGCAAGTTCTTTGGTTTAGATTTATTGATCAATATGCAGAAATTGTAGATGACTACGGTGTTATTAGTTTAGATCAGTCTAATGGTGAAAATCGAATTTTGACCATTAGTAAGAGTTTGTTTAAAATGTTTAATATGAAAACAGAGGATTATTATTATGAACATTTAGAAGAAATTATTGGAAAAGAAGTTAAGAACAAAGAATTTTGGAAAATTATAAATAATAAAATAATGGTAAATGATAAACGGATTAGAATTATTGTTAATAAAAAAGAGTTGAGCATTAATATCAGTACTACAAAATTCAAGGAAGAAAAATTTCATATGAATGGTATAACTGTTGCAATTAACTCTATTCAAAGAATTAACAAATTGATTACTCAGTATACAGGGAATAATGCCCAATATACATTTGATACTATTATTGGAGAAAGTTATTGTTATAAAAAGATGCTAGAGCGTGCAGAGATAGCAGCAACTTCAGATGGAAATGTTTTATTATTAGGAAAAAGTGGAGTTGGAAAAGACGTTATTGCTCAGGCTATTCATAATGGCAGTGATCGTGTGCATGGTCCATTTATTGCTATTAACTGCGCATCTTTTTCTAGGGAACTTATTGGAAGTGAGCTTTTTGGTTATGAAGATGGTGCATTTACTGGTGCTAAAAAAGGTGGGAATATTGGTAAATTTGAATTGGCAAACAATGGAACATTATTTTTAGATGAAATTGGAGATATGCCTTTAGATACGCAGGCTATTTTACTCCGCGTTATTGAACAAAAAAGTTTCAGACGCATTGGTAGCAATACTTTAACACAGGTGGATGTGCGTATCATTGCTGCAACAAATAAAAATTTAGCTGAAAAAATTAAAAATGATTTATTTCGCGAGGATTTATTCTACCGATTAGGGATAATACGTATAAATATTCCACCGCTAAGGAAAAGAACAGATGATATTTTGATCCTAGCAAATTATTTTATCGAAAGAATTTGTAAAAGAATCAATCGCAATATAGCAGAATTATCAGAGGATGCAAAAGAGCTTTTACTGCAGTATCAATGGCCGGGAAATGTTCGAGAACTTCAAAATTTACTAGAGGGGATTCTTAGTACAACAGTTGAGAAAAAGATTAATGCAGATATAATTACTACCTATATGGGATATGATGATTGGAATACAACAGATATTAAAGTGGAATTAAATGATAAAGAAAAGATTGTAGAAGCATTAAAGATTAATCGAAATAATAAAGTAAGAACAGCAGAATATTTAAAGATATCAAGACGGACACTATATCGTAGACTTGAAGAATATGATTTATTATAAAATTAATTGATGTAATCGTTTCGCAGGCGATAAAAACAGATTTTGTAAAATAGTTCTTTTATTGTAATTTTACCAATAATGTAAGGGTGCGATTTTTATGAAAAATAGCCTTTTATTATTTTAAAGACACCTCATAGAGTAGATGATAATAAATATCTTCTTTAGGAGGTGTTTTATTTTGTTAGTGCTGTGGCACAATATGACACAATTTGAAAAATAGGTTGAGTTAATGATATACAGTAAAAATTCCAGAAACGAAAAAACAATGTGATGCATAATTGACACACTTTATGATTGACGGCGCACATCTGGCGCAACAAGTGACGCAAGAGTTGTTTATGTATGGAAAAAAATAAGGTTGGGAAAAATAGTAAAAAATGATTAAAGTCCAAAAGACAAGGCGTTTTGCAACCAAAATAGTAAAAAATAAATGTAATCCAAAACTTGGCATAGAAATTGCTTTAAACATAGACATAATCACTATAATTATTAAAGATATAAAAGGAGAACAAATGGATTACTTATTAACGGATGAACAAAAAGATTTAGTTGAAATGGTAAAAGAATTTGGAGAAAAGGAAATTGAACCAATTTCTTTAGAATTTGATCGTAAAGGAGAAGCACCATTAGAAGTATACAAAAAAGCTTTTGAAATGGGTTTACATACCTTAGATCTTCCAGAAGAATTTGGTGGTGCTGGTGTGAATGCCGTTACAGCATGTCTTGTATCAGAAGGAATCGGAAAATTTGATGCTGGTATTTCAACAAGTATTGGTGCAATAGGATTAGCTGCAAAACCTGTTTTTATTGCCGGTACAGATAGTCAGAAAAAGTTATTTACAGATATTGTTGTGCCTGGAAGTTTTGCAGCTTTTTGTTTGACAGAACCTAATGCTGGTTCAGATGCGAGTGCAGTGAAGACAACAGCGAAAAAAATTGGTGATGAATATATTATAAATGGTCGAAAATGTTTTATTACCAATGGTGGATTGGCTGATGTTTATACAGTTATTGCATCAACTGATACGACAAAAGGCCTTAAAGGTTTATCGGCATTTATTGTTGAACGCAATAGAGAAGGCGTTGCAGTTGGCAAAGAAGAAGACAAAATGGGAATTAGACTTTCTAATACGACAGATGTAATTTTTGAAGATGTAAAAATACCAGCAAGTAATCTATTAGGAAAAGAAGGCGACGGCTTTAAAATTGCAATGAGAACATTAGATCTTTCTCGACCAATTGTAGCTTCAGGTGCTCTTGGAATTTGTCAAGCAGCAATCGATCATTCTGTTAAATATGCAAAAGAGAGAATAAGTTTTGGAAAACCAATTGCTACATTACAGGCGATCCAATTTATGTTAGCGGATATGGATATTGCAACAGAAACAGCACGACAATATACACGTTATGCAGCGGCACTGGCTGATGCAAATAAACCAATTTCTAAAGCAGCAGCAATTGCTAAGTGTTTTGCAGGAGATGCGGCAATGAAAGTAGCAACAGATGCGGTTCAAATTTTAGCAGGTTATGGCTATAGTCGAGAATATCCTGTTGAAAAATTAATGCGAGATGCTAAAATATTCCAAATATTTGAAGGAACAAATCAAATTCAGCGGGTTGTAATTGCTGGCCAAATGTTACGTTAAGGAGAATGAAAATGAATATTATTGTATGTGTTAAACAAGTCCCAGATACAACAGAAGTGAAAATTGATCCAGAAACTAATACATTGATACGAAGTGGTGTACCAAGTATTGTAAACCCTTTTGATAAAAATGCATTAGAAGCTGCCGTTCAATTAAAAGAATCACAAGGTGGAAAAGTTACAGTAATTACGATGGGACCACCACAAGCGAAAGATGCGTTAAAAGAATGTCTTTCTTTAGGTGCAGATCAAGCTTATTTGATTAGTGATCGTGCATTTGGTGGTTCAGATACGTTAGCAACAAGCTATACGCTAGCAGCAGCGATAAAAAAAATAGGGGATTTTGATTTAATTCTCTGTGGAAAACAAGCAATTGATGGGGATACAGCTCAAGTTGGACCAGAAATGGCAGAGCATTTAGACATTGCTCAGGTAACATTGGTTTCTAAAATTACCCCTGGTCAATCAGGATTGATTGTTGAAAAAGAACAAGATGAGGGATATGAAGTGATAGAAACAGAATTACCGGCTGTATTAACAGTTGTGAAATCAATAAATATTCCGCGATATGCAAGCATAAAAAGTAAAATTGCAGCAAGAAAGATAGAGATTGAGACTATTTCAGTAGAAGATCTTGATGTTGATCCAGAACAATTAGGATTAAAGGGGTCTGCAACCCAAGTGAAAAAGATTTTCTCACCTAAAAAGAGAACAACAGGTGTCATCATTAATAATGAAAATGGGAAAGAAGCTGCTGGTGAGTTATTTAAAAAACTCATACAAATTCCAGTAGTGTAGAGGAAAAAAATGGCAATAATAATAGATTATGATAGTTGTATAGATTGTGGATCCTGCGAAGATCAGTGCCCTTTTGGAGCGATTGAGACAATAGACGGAAAAGTTACTATTACTGAAGCATGCACGATTTGTGGAGCATGTGTTGAGGTTTGTCCAGTAGGGGCAATAAGCAAAGAAGAAGAAGAAATAATAGTTAATATTGATAAAAACGATTATAAAAATGTATGGGTTTTTATTGAACTTCATAAAGGCATGCCTCGAAATGTTGGTTTAGAATTATTAGGACAAGGTAGAATCCTTGCAGATGCGAATAATGAAAAACTTATTGGTGTAATTATTGGTGAAAAAAGCAGAACAATAGCAAATGAGATTATTAATTATGGTGCTGATGAGGTGATTATTGTAGAAGGACCTCAATATATTGATTACAATACAGATACCTATACGAATGCGATGGAAATATTAATAAATAAATATAAGCCTTCAACAATTTTAATTGGTGCGACAAATAATGGTCGTGATTTAGGACCAAGAATTGCTTGTCGTGTTGGTACAGGATTAACAGCAGATTGTACGAATTTAGGAATTGATGAAGAAACAGGAAATATTGCATGGACACGTCCAGCTTTTGGTGGAAATATTATGGCAACAATAATATGTCCGCTACATCGTCCTCAAATTGGAACAGTTCGTCCAAATGTTTTTAAAAAGTTAGAAAAAAATACTGATCGACTTGGACGAATTATTAGTGAAGAAATCACGATGGATGAGTCAAAAATACGAACAAAAATTATTGATTTTATTAATGTAGAAGAGGGACCTGAAATTAATTTAGAGGAAGCAGAATTTATTGTTTCAGGCGGAAGAGGTCTTGGAAAACCAGAAAATTTCAAAATGATTCGTGAGTTAGCTGAAGCATTGGATGGATCAGTTGGGGCTTCAAGAGCAGCAGTTGATTCAGAATGGATTTCAGCTCTTCATCAAGTAGGTCAAACTGGAAAAACGGTTGGACCAAAAGTATATATTGCCTGTGGTATTTCAGGTGCGATTCAACATTTAGCAGGGATGTCATCATCAGATATTATTATTGCAATAAATAAAGACCCTGAAGCGCCTATTTTTGATGTTGCTGATTATGGTGTTGTTGGTGATGTTTTCGAAGTTGTTCCAGAATTAACAAAACAAATAATAAATCATAAAAAAGCTAAAAGTCTTTAGTTCCAAAAAATAAATTGCTGTTTTTAGTGTGAATGGTTTTATGAAAAGACAAAATAAAATGATCCGAATTTTTATATGATTGATTAGAGACTAAAGTCATATAAAAATCGGATTCTTATTGTAAGAGATTGTGAATAAATAAGAATAAAGTTTATAAGAAGGTGGAAAAATATGGAGAGTAATTGTAATACAAATTATTTAAATTATACAAGTGAATTTCATTCTGATGATGAAGCAATATTTGATTATGATGAAAAAATACGTTATACATATGGTGACCTAGAGAAAAGATCAAATATTTTAGGAAATTATATGAAAAATAAAATTGACATTCAAAAAGGTGATCGAATTGCATTTTGTAGTCATAATTGCATTGAACTTTTTGACGCATATTATTCAACAGCTAAAATCGGAGCAATCCTGACAACTTATAATCCAGGATTTTCCGAAAAATCCCTTCTTGATTTGGTAAAAAATGAAACCCCAAAAATATTATTTTACGAAAACGAATGTTTAGATAAAATAAATTTTTTGAAGGAGAATAATGATTCAATTGAAGTTTATGTAAATCTTTCAAATGATATAAAAACGAATGAATTTCACTACAGTGAAATTCTTGAGTATAGGGATGAAAACAAAATAGTGTGTCAGAATGATCTTGAAGATATTCACTTGATTATTCATACAGGAGGAACGACTGGTATTCCTAAGGGTGCAATGATTTCTTATCGGGCTCTTTTATTTAATGTTTTAAGTGAGATTAGTTCAATGAATATTTCTAAAGGTGATGTCGCATATGTTGCAATGCCAATGTTTCATACAACGGGGTGGAATGTGATGACAATGCCTACCTTATTTGTAGGTGGACGTCTTATTATTACAAAAAAATTCCAAACAGATGTTACGATGGATATTATTGAAAATGAAAAAGTTACAGTTGGAATATACGTTTCAACAATGTTACGAATGATGATGAATCATCCTAGATTTGATACGACTAATTTTTCATCTTTACGTTGGTTACTTAGCGGTGGAGCATCAACTCCTGATGATATATTAAACAAATATTGGGAAAACAATATTAAGGTAGCAAAAGCCTATGGAATGACTGAAATTGGTCCAAATAATATTGCTAGAGCGCCTGATAATGTTTCAATTGAAGAATTGAAGAAAAAAGGCGATTCCGTTGGTAAACCAATGATATTTAATTCAGCAAAAATAATAGATGATTCTGGTGAAATTGTAAAACAAGGGGAAGTTGGCGAGCTTCTTTGGAGTGGAAGTCTTGTTTTTTCAGGGTATTGGAATAATCCAGAGGAAACAAAAAAAATATTGAATAATGGATGGATTAGTACAGGGGATTTAGCGAGGCAAGATGATGATGGTTATTATTACATTGTTGGTCGGAAAAAGAATATGTTTATATCCGGTGGAGAGAATATTTTTCCATTAGAAATTCAAAATGTAATCGGTTGTTATTACGGAGTTAATGATGTTGTTGTTATTGGAGTTGCGGATACTAAATGGGGCGAAGTTGGTAAGGCCATTATTGAAGTGGAATCAGAAGTGACAATATCTAAGGAACGACTCATTAAATATAGTAAAAGTAGATTAGGGACATTAAAAACACCGAAATATTTTGAATTTATTGAGAAAATCCCGAAAAATAGTTCAGGTAAGGTAAAAATTCAGGAAGTAATTCAACAGTTTGGAACAAAAAATAGTTAATTAAATTGAGGAAAAAAGATGATTGAAAAAATAATAGAAAATATTTATAGAATTGAAGTTAAGTTACCAAATAGTCCATTGGGATCTTTAAATAGTTATGTTATAAAGGGAAAAGATAGAAACTTACTCATTGATACAGGTTTTAATCGCATTGAATGTTTAGAATCTCTTCAGTTGGGACTAAAAGAATTAGATGTATCAATGGATAATACAGATATTTTTTTGACACATCTTCATGCTGATCATTCAGGACTTGTTTCTAAAATTGCATCTCCTAATACAAAAATTTATATGAGTGATGTGGATAAAGAGATTTTAGATAAACAATTATTAGAATCAGATATATTTTGGAGTGAAACAGATGAAATGGGAAAACGAGAAGGGGTTCCTGCTGAAATTTTAGATTTAGCAACAAGAGAGAATCCAGGGAAGAAATATGCAACCGATAGGAATTTTGAACACATCAGTATAAAAGAGGGAAGCCAGATACGCGTTGATGATAATGTATTAACCTGTGTTTCATCGCCAGGACATACACCAGGACATATGTGTTTATATCTTGAAAATAAAAAAGTTATGTTTTTAGGGGATACTGTTCTTTTTGGAATCAGTCCAAATATTACGGTCTGGATTGGTTATTCAAATCCATTGGCACAATATTTGGAAAGTCTAGAAAAAATAAAAGGTTATTCGGTTGATTTTCCGCTAGTGGGTCATCGCAAAATAGAAGGAAATTTAAGTCAACGAGCGGAGGAATTGATTGCACATCATGAAATGCGTTTATTGGAAATAGAATCGATTATCGCAGAAACACCAGGAATAACAAGCTATGAAGTAGCATCAAAAATGAAATGGTCAATCAGAACGTTAAATTGGCAAACTTTTCCATTAGAACAAAAATGGTTTGCAGTAGCAGAGGCTTTGGCACATTTAGAATATCTTGACAATGCGGGGCGAGTAAAAAAGATTCTCGAAAATGGTGTGTATTGTTGTTATAAGCAAAACGATTAAGTTTTAGAGGTATATTAATTGCAACGAGAATTGGAAACGTGTGGCACATATAAGGTGCATAGTTGAAAGAATATATATAAATTATGACCTAATAATTGTGATTTGACACAGAATGATGATCACTGGCGCAATTGTGGCACAAAAATGAGAGTGAAGTTGGATAAATATGAAGTGTTATTCAAAATTAATATCTCAAGTTTTAAAAAAGTAAAACTATAAATTTAGAAGAAATGTGAAATTAGTGGGGTTCTAAAGAAAAGAAGCTTGCAAAAAGTTGTTTTTCTTTGGAATCGTAGTTAAAAGAAAAAAATGGCACGAATATTGCATATATAAACTCATATTAACAACAATTTTAGAATACAGCGAGATGATTTGATTAGAGATGGAGAAAATTCAAATGGATAAAATATTGTTTACACCTTATAAGATAAATAAAATGGAATTGAAGAACCGAGTTATTATGTCAGCAATGCATTTAGGATATGCGGAAAATAAACGGATATCAAAAAGAGACATAGAATTTTATCGGGCAAGAGCAAAGGGTGGTGCGGCTGCAATTGTATTAGTGTCTGGTGTAAACGATCTAGCAGGTCCAGTCGATATGCATAGCATTGATGATAATAAATATATTGAAGAATTGAGATCTTTTTCAGAAATGATGCATGAGTATTCATGCAAACTTATTGTTCACCTATTCCACTGTGGAAGAAATGCACATCCAGCGATGTTAAGTGGGAAAGATCCTGTTGCTCCATCACCAATAGCTTCTCCAATTTATCGAACGATACCCAAAGAAATGAGTATAGACGAAATTAAATCGACGATAGAAGATTTTGGAAAAGCAGCAGCAAGATGCAAAGAAGCCGGAGCCGATGGAGTGGAGATTAGCTGTAGCGTTGGTTATTTATTAAGTCAATTTTTATCGCCATTGACTAATCAAAGGAAAGATGAATATGGCGGATCAAAAGAAAATAGAATGCGATTTCCACAGGAAGTTATCAAAAGAGTGAGAGAATACGTTGGATCTGAGTATCCAGTGATGTTAAGAATTTCAGGTTCTGATATGCTTCCAGGAGGATATGGGATTGATTTCATGCAAGAATTTTGTGCAGGCCTAGAAGATGGCTTGATTGATGCAATTGATGTCACAGGTGGTTGGCATGAAGCACCAGTTCCTCAGATTAGTTCTGAAGTACCTGAAGGGGGTTACGCATTCCTTGCTGAAGCAATAAAGAGAGTAGTAAATGTACCTGTTATTGCATGTAACAGAATAAATAATGGGGAAGTTGCAGAAGAAATTTTACAGAAAGGCTTAGGAGATTTTGTTGGTATTGCCAGACCTTTCCTTGCAGATCCAGAATTTGCAAATAAAGTAAGGGAAGGAAAACCATATAACAGATGCCAAGCCTGTAACAAAGGTTGTATTGAAAGAGTCCTGCGCGGTAAAGATGTACGATGTGCATATAATTGTAGGACAGGGCTCGAATATCTTAGTGAAGATACAGCTGATATAAAGAAAAAAGTACTGGTTATAGGTGGTGGCCCAGCAGGTATGGAAGCAGCAAGAAGTGCTTTCAATAAAGGTCATGAAGTAACGCTTTGTACAAAAGAAGATAACCTTGGTGGACTTTTAAGGGTTGCATCAAAACCGCCAAATAAGCAGGATATACAGAAATATATCGAATATATGGCTCAGGAGCTTGAATTACTAAATATTGATATCAATTATAACACCGATGTTGATGACGACTATATTGCAGCATTAAAACCGGATCATGTTGTTGTTGCTGTTGGTGCAAAACCCATTGTTCCGAATATTCAGGGTCTTGATACCAATGATGTATATACAGCTGAAGATGTTTTAAGAGGCGATCGGGATTTACTGGCAAAACTAAAAAAAGGTAAAGTGGTTATTATTGGTGGTGGATCGGTAGGACTAGAGACTGCCCATTTTCTAGCAGAAGAAGAATTTTTAAACAAAGAAAGTTTGTCATTCATGGATGCGTTTGTTCCAAAAAAAATGCAAAAGAGTCTTTTTAATCCACTGGATATTATGGTGATTGAAATGGATAAAAGCCTGGGAAAAACGCTTGGTGGCACAAAATGGATACTTATGAAAGCACTAAAAGAATATGGCATTAAACTTAAACCCAATACAAAAGTTCTTGAAATTGCGAATAGATCCATTAGTGTTATTGATGAAGAAGGTGAAAAGAAAATCCAGGGGGATCATATTATATTGGCAATTGGTTATAAGCCTGGGGGCGAGGCGCTAATTCATTATCTTGAGAAAAATAATATTTCATTTAGTGTTATCGGAGATGCTAAAAAGCCTAAGGATGTTATGGAAGATCTAACAGAAGCCTATGAGGCAGTAAAGAATATTTAAAAGTTTAAATTCAATTAGAAGGAGAAATTTTAATATGAGTTATGGAAATCTCATTAAATTTGAAAAACATGGAAAAGTGGGTCTTATCATACTTGATAACGCCAAAAAACTTAATGTAATAGGAAATGATTTTTTTAATGAACTGGAAGCTTTGCAAAGTGAATTAATAGTAGATGAAGAAATTGGTGCTTTGGCAATTGTTGCGAATGGTGATCATTTTACTGCAGGGATTGATCTTGCTTATTTAAATGAAGCGAATTCCGAAGTTATTAAAAGTCAATTGCCAAGATTGCAAAGATTGTATAGTTTTTGGCAAGAGTTACCATATCCAGTAATTGCCGGTGTTCAAGGTTTTTGTATGGGATCTGGAGTTGAACTCATTCTTGGATGTGATATTAGAATATCTGCAGATAATGCAAAATATTCTTTACCCGAAGTGAAATTCGGATTATCACCTGATATGGGTGGGACAACACGATTGACGAAGCTTGTCGGTGTTGGACAAGCAAAAAGAATAATCCTGGCTTGTGAAGAAATTGAAGCACAAGAGGCGTTTGCGATTGGTTTGGTTGAAAAAGTTGTGCCAATCGAAGGATTAAGAGAATATATTATTGCCTATGCAAAAAAATTAACATATATGCCTCCATCAAGTTTAAGATTTGCAAAAAAATGCATTAACGTTGCTGAAGATAGCAGTGTGGCAGCAGGTTTATTATTTGAACAAGTTCAGTCTACGTATTGTTGCGGAACACAAGATATGAAAGAAGCAACAGCTGCATTTTTAGAAAAGAGGAGACCAGTTTTCATAGGGAAGTAGATTTGATTTTTGTTCATAGTAAAAATAAAAAATAAAAGGAGAAAAAAATGGAATTTAAAAAAATCGTGTATTCAGTAGAGAGTAATGTTGCAAGGGTAGTTTTGAACTCACCAAAAAATTTAAATGCACTTGATGAAGCGATGCTAGATGAATTACTTGAAGTATTAGAAGTGATTGAAAAAAATGATGATGTTAAAGTAGTTGTTTTATCTGGAGAAGGTCGAGGATTTAGTGCTGGTGGTGATGTTAAATTTATGTATGGTGCATTAAAAGCTGGACCAATGGACTTTGGTGAAGGAATAGTAAAAGCAGGTTTAGTTTCTTTAAGTCTGAAAAAATTATCTAAACCAGTTATTGCAGCAGTACACGGTGCAGTAGCAGGAGCAGGTGTTAATGTTGCCCTTGCATGTGATTTTTGTATTGCAGCAGAAGAAACACAATTTATTGAAGCATTTGTGAATTTAGGTTTAGTACCAGATGCAGGTGGAATTTATTTACTTACTCGTGCTGTAGGTATGAATAAAGCAACTGAAATGGTAATGACAGGAAGACCTGTAGGCGCAAAAGAAGCAATGCAAATTGGAATGGTAAATAATGTAGTACCAGCTGATAAATTAGAAGAAACCGTTCAAAAATTAGCTAAAAAATTAGTTGCGGCACCTGCAAATTCCCTAGCTGGAATTAAAGAACTTATTTTTGAAAGTGAATACAAAGGTTTTGCAGAATACTTAAAACTTGAAGATAAGCTTCAAAAAAAATGTGGCAATACCGAAGATTTTAAAGAAGGTGTTTTTGCATTCGCAGAAAAAAGAAGAGCAGTTTTCACTGGGAAATAAATTGTTTTTAGAGTTAGAAACAATATTTTGAATCGAGACAGTAACATAATAAAAATCTAGGAGGAATGAAAATATGAGTTGGAAAAATGAATATGCAGATAAATTGGTATCAGTTGATGAAGCAGCAGGAAAAATTGAGTCGGGGGATAAATGCTGGTTTGGTCCCTGTTCATCATCTCCTGTTCAATTGATGGAGGCTATTGGCAATCGTTTTGATGAGTTAAAAGATGTTGATCTTGTTACAGGTATGGCATTATATCCTTACAATTTTTTCCAAGATTCCAAATATATTGGGCATCTTAATTTTCACACTATTTTTTATGGTGCCTATGCAAGAAGCTTTTTTAAAAACGGAAATATAAACGTTAATTCAGTTCATCTGTCCGAATTAGATAAAGCGATGGATAACTATGAAATCGATACACTTTTAGCAGATGTTTCATTACCGGATGAACAGGGTTACATGTATTACGGTCCAATGGGCGTTGCAATGAATGGGATAATGGCAGATCGATCAAAAAAAATTATTGTTCAGGTTAATAAAAATCAACCTAAAGTTAGTGGCTACAAACACAGAATTCATGTGAGTGACGTTGATTGGATTTGTGAATATGATCATGATCTACCAATTTTGCCACAACCGGAAGTATCCGAAGTTGAAACAAAAATAGCTGCAATTCTTGTTCCTTTGATTCCAGATGGCGCATGCCTTCAAGTTGGATTGGGCGGATTAGCCAATGCGGTTGGATATGGACTTGGAGATAAAAAGAACTTATCTGTCCATACTGAAATGTTTACAGATTCAATGGTTTATCTTGCAAAAAAAGGTGTGATATCTGGGAAAATGGTCTCTGCTTTTGGATTGGGAAGTAAAGAACTTTATGAATTCGTTGGAGAAGGTAAAATTGAATTACAACCGATTCCTATCGTGAATAAACCTGCTGAAATCGGGAAACACGATAATTTTGTGTCTATTAATGCTTGCGTGATGGCGGATTTAACAGGGCAGGTGTGCTCAGAGACACTTGGACATTATCAGTATAGCTCAACAGGCGGACAATTGGATTACGTTAAAGGCGCAGCGTTATCAAAAGGTGGACAATCATTTTTATGTCTACCATCTACAATTGAAAACAAGGATGGCTCAATAAAATCGACGATAACCCTAAATCTTCCAGATGGCGAGGTTATTACGACGCCTCGTTCTGAAGTGATGTATGTTGTAACGGAATATGGTATTGCTGATTTACAGAATCGACCCATAAGAGAAAGAGTTGAGCAAATGATTAGTATTGCGCATCCAGATTTTAGAGATGAACTAAGAGAACAAGCGAAAAAAGCGAACTTAATCAGATAGTTTTTGACAATCAAAAAGGAGTGATATTATCCAATTTATTTTAATGGTTGGATAATATTATTCAAATAAACTAATAAAACATTATAGAAAAGAGGGAAATATATGACTTTAAGTATTAATAAAGTCGCTGTTATAGGCGCAGGCGTAATGGGAGCAAGTATTGCTGCTCATATCGTTGGAGCTGGAATACCTGTTTGTTTACTTGATATTATACCGCCAAAAGGTTTAACAAGTGAAGAAGAAGGTAAAGGTTTATCAATTGATAGTTATGATTATAGAAATCGATTCTCGATTGCCGGTAAAAGTAAAGTAACTAATCCGAAATTTAAAGCTATTTATGATAAAAACCTTGGATCAATGATAGAAATTGGAAATTTAACCGACGACCTTGAGATGTTGAAGGATTGTGATTGGGTAATTGAAGTTGTATTAGAAAATATTGATGTAAAACAAAATTTAATGAAAAACATTCAAAGCTATATTAAACCAACAGCTATTGTATCTACTAATACATCTGGGGTTTCAATTAACGAAATAGTTAAGGAGATGCCTTTAGAGTTAAAAGAACGTTTTATGGGAACGCATTTCTTTAATCCACCACGATATATGAAGTTATTTGAAATGATACCAACAACTGAAACATCTCAGGAAATTATAGATTTCATGGCAGATTTTGCAACTGAACGGTTAGGTAAAGGGGTCGTATTTGCAAATGATACTCCTAATTTTATTGCAAACAGAATTGGTACACAGGCAAATATTGCAGTAGCCCAATTAGCAGAAGAATATGGCTATAGTATTCCTAAAGCGGATTTGTTAGCAGGGGAAATAATAGGTCGACCAAAAAGTGCAATGTTTAAAACAGCTGATATGGTAGGTATTGATATCCTGCTTAATGTTGCCGATAATGTTGTTAGCAAAACAACCGATCAAAAAGAAAAAGAAGATTACCGAGTCCCACAATATCTTGTTGATTTAGTTGAAGCTGGTCGCCTGGGCGATAAAACAAAGGGTGGTTCATATAAAAAAGAAAAAACGAGTTCCGGACTAAAAAGAATGTTTTGGGATTATAAAAATAAGGAATATATTGAATTAGAACGTCAACGTGTAGAAGCTGTTGATGTAGCAAAAAAAGCAAAAGGTACTAGCGCAAGAATAAAAGAAATGGTTTGGGGAGATACAGAAGAGAATCAATTTGCATGGAAAATTGTAAAAGCAAATATTTTATATAGTGCAAATAGAATACCAGAAATTACAAATAATTTTATAGAAATAGACAATGCAATGAAATGGGGATATAACTGGGAAATGGGGCCTTTTGAAGTATGGGATGCCATCGGAGTTAAGGAATCCATTGAAAAAATGAAACAAGAAGGCGAAATAATTCCTGATTGGGTAGAAGAAAGAATAGCTAAAGGAAAAGTGAACTTTTATGAGACTGGTGCTAGTGAAGTTCCATATCTTCGTTTAGCGGATTCTAAATATAAAATAATCAAAGAAAATAAGGGCGCGGTATTAAAAGATATTGGCGATCAAGTTGCATGTCTTGAGTTTAAAACAAAGGGTAATACAATCACAGATGATGTTATAGCTATGATTTATGCAGCAGTTGAAGAAGTTGAACAAGGCGATTATAAAGGATTAGTTGTTGGAAATCAGGCGAAGAATTTCTCTGCTGGTGCGAATCTTGTTTTAATTGGTCAATATGCGAAAGAAAAATCCTGGGATAAACTTGAAGAAATGATTAAAGCATTTCAGTATGCAAATTTGGCACTGAAATATTGCAAAAAGCCTGTAGTGACAGCTGCTTATGGCATGACATTGGGCGGTGGAGCAGAAATTGCATTACATGGTTACAAGCAAGTAGCTAATGCAGAAACATATATGGGTTTAGTTGAACTTGGTGTTGGTTTGATACCAGGCGGCGGCGGAAGTAAGGAACTACTTTGGCGTGCAATGGAGGGACTTAATAATATTGGTATGGCAGAACGTATTAACCATGTGAAAAAAGTATGGAATACGATTACGAATGCAAAAGTATCCTCAAGTGCTCATGATGCTAAAAAATTAGGGTTTTTGAGAACTTCTGATCAAATCAATATGAACCTTGACTATCAGATAAAAGAAGCAAAAGAAGCGGTATTAAGTTTAGCAAATGCTGGGTTTAGACCAAATATTAAAAAAGAAATTGTAGCAGTTGGTAAAACAGGAAGATCTGCGATACAGATTACAATTTTTGCAATGAAAGAAGGACGATTTATATCAGAATATGATGCATTTTTGGCGGAAAAAGTTGCCTTTGTACTTACAGGTGGAGATGTTTTACCAGGAACGCTTGTTGCAGAAGAGTACATTCTTGAACTTGAGAGAGAAGTATTTGTGGAACTTTGTAAAGAAACAAAAACAGTAGCAAGAATTGAGCATATGTTAACTAAAGGAAAACCATTAAGAAATTAGGAGAGTGAAAATATGAACGAAGCAGTTATTGTTGCAATGAGCAGATCCGCAATTGGGAAAGCACCAAGAGGAAGCTTAAGTAAAACAAGACCAGAAGAGTTAGGCGCGCAAGTTCTAAAAGGATTATTAAAAAAAGTTCCAGATTTAAAGCTTGAAGAAATAGATGATATGATAGTAGGTTGTGCATTTCCAGAAGCAGAACAAGGCGTAAATATTGCAAAAATGATTGGATTTAAGGTTGGTATGCCTTATACTGTACCAGGACAAACAGTCAATCGTTTTTGTTCATCAGGATTACAGTCAATTGCGACTGCTGCCAATAGTATCATGTTAGGACAGGCTGATTGTATATTAGCAGGTGGAATTGAATCAATGAGTGTGGTACCAATGGGTGGGAATGTTTATCATCCAGATGATGATTTAATGTTCGATAATCCTGATGCTTATATTCCTATGGGATTAACAGCAGAAAATGTAGCGGATAAGTTTGGTATAACCAGAGAAATGCAGGATGAATTTGCAGCCGAAAGTCAGGCACGGGCTTTAAAGGCGATTAAAGAAAATAAACACGTAGAAGAAATCACACCAATTGAAGCAACACGAATGAAAAAAGATGCAAATGGTAAACCTTACATCGATAAGTTTATGTTTACAACGGATCAAGGACCTAGAAAGGGTACTACAGTAGAGTCACTTTCTAAACTAAGACCAGTATTCAAAAATGGCGGCTCTGTAACAGCCGGGAATTCATCACAACTTAGTGACGGTGCGGCTTTTGTATTATTAATGAGTCGACAAAAAGCAGAAAAACTTGGGCTGAAACCATTAGCAGTATTTAGAAGTTTTGCAGTGGCTGGTGTTGACCCTGCTTATATGGGACTTGGGCCAATTCAAGCGATGCCAAAAGCAGTGAAAGCAGCAGGACTTGAACTAAAGGATATTGATTTAATAGAACTTAATGAAGCATTTGCTTCGCAATCATTAGCATGTATTAAGGAACTAGGATTAGATAAAGAGATCACCAATGTTAATGGTGGAGCGATTGCATTAGGCCATCCTCTCGGTTGTACAGGCTCATATCTTACGATAAAACTCATTGGCGAAATGTTAAAAAGAGATACTTGCAAATATGGGTTAGTAAGCATGTGTATCGGTGGTGGAATGGGTGCTGCAGCAGTATTTGAAAAGCTGAACGATTAATATTTATTAAAAAATAGTTTGATTTAATTAATAAAATTAACTATATTTCTTTTGCTAATTAAAATAAGCAAAAGAAATATAGTTAAATTAATGACATAAATTGAACAAACAAAAAAAACATAAAAAATGAAGCGTAAAAAAGATAGAATTTATTTAGGATTTTTTATGTTAATTAAACAGAGGTGAAGAAAATGATTACAGTAGGAATTGATTCAGGAAGTCAAAATACAAGAGCAGTTGTCATGAAAGATGGAAAAATTATTGGAAAAAAAATTGTACTAACCGAGTTTGATGCAGTAAGTGCAGCAGAAACTGTATTTGAAAGTGCATTAAAAGAGTCAGGTGTTAATCGGGAAGATGTCGTCTCCGTTGCTGTAACAGGAAGAGGACGAAGTATTATTAAATTTGCAGACAAGGTAGTGAATGAAGTCGGATCTGGAGCAAAAGGAGCATGGTATGTTAATTCAGGAACGCATTTAGTGATTGACTTGGGAGCAGAATCAAGTCGAGTTATAAAATTGAATGATGATGGAAGTATAAACAAGTATGAAGTCAATGATAAATGTGCCTCAGGTTCAGGTATCTTTATTGAAACAATGGCTCGTGCTTTACAAATTCCTGTTGAAGAAATGGGCGCTTATTCACTCAGACATACTAAAGAAATTACAACAAATGCACAGTGTGTTGTTTTTGCAGAATCTGAAGTTATTTCGTTAATTCATGATAAAGAATCAATAGAAGATATTGCTTATGGTATTCATTCTGGAATTGTTACTCGCATAGCATCACTTATACGACGGGTAGGAATGACTGATAATGTTACATTAATAGGTGGTCCTGGTCATAATATTGGAATGGTAAAATGCATGGAAAAAGTGTTTGAAAAAGATGTGTTTGTAGCAGAAGATACTAATTATGTTAACGCAATTGGAGCTGCTATTTTTGCAAAAGAACAGGCAGAAGCTTAATAAACAGATTTTGATTGATAATAGTTCAGTAAAAGTAACATGAAAAACAGATTAGGAGAAAAATAATGGCAGAAGTAAAAAAAGAAGACTACTGGAGATGGAGTGAGTCGAACTGGAAAAATCCAGAAATACAAGATTGGCATGGACATGTGATGACATGTGGTGTAGATATTGGTTCGACAAGCACGCAAGCAGTTATTATGGCTGATGGTCAGTTATATGCATATTCAAGCATGAGAACAGGATCGAACAGTATAAATTCTGCTATGGATGCAATTGAATGGGCATTAAATGGTCTAGATTTAACAATAGATGATTTAGATTATACGATTGGGACAGGATATGGTCGAGTTAATGTGCCATTTTCTGATCGAACCGTAACTGAAATTACGTGTCATGCGCGAGGTGCTAATTATATTTATGGATCAAGTGTACGAACCATATTAGATATGGGCGGTCAAGATTGTAAAGTAATTGGTTCTGATGAAAAAGGGAATGTAACCTCATTTATGATGAATGATAAATGTGCCGCTGGGACAGGCCGTGGAATGGAGGTTATTGCTAATTTATTAGCTGTGAACGTTGAAGATATTGGAGAAATGTCTTTTGATATTGATGAAGAACCAGCACCAGTATCAAGTACTTGTGTTATTTTTGCAAAAACTGAAGCAACTAATTTAATGAGGGAAGGTTGGACAAAACAAAAAGTGTTGGCTGCATATTGTCATGCGATGGCTTTACGAGTTGTTGGATTGCTTAAGCGAAATGGTGTCCAAGCCGATTTTGCAATAACAGGTGGGATTGCTAAAAATATTGGTGTAACAAGAAGAATTGAGAGATTACTAGAGATTGAAGCTTTAAAACCTGAAATAGATACACAGATTGCAGGCGCATTAGGAGCAGCATTAATTGCAAAAGATTTTTATGAAAAGAAGAAAAAAAAGAATAATTAATGATTAGGAGAAAATGCTATGGTTGCTAATTATGGATATGAAGATGGATCAGGAACATATTATATTTCATTAGATACGGATAAATGTAGTAATTGTAAAGAAAAAGGATGCATTAAAGCTTGTCCTTCCAGTCTTTTTCAAGTTGAATTAAATGATTGGGATGATGAAGTAGTCGTGATTAATAAGTGTAATACACTTGGATTAGAGTGTGCACGATGTAAATCAATGATTAATGATGCGGAAGAATTACCCTGTCAAGCAGCATGTATGTTTGATGCGATTACGCATTCATGGTAAAAAAATCACTGCCTAATTTAGATTGTATAGAATTTAAAAAAATTTTAAAAGAAAGCCAGGAAAAATTTTATGAATTATGATCGATTATTTGACATAAGTATCGAGAATGAATCAGTAAAAGCTTGGAAAGATCAAGAAAAAAAAGTAATGGGTGTTATTTGTGCTCATGTGCCAGAAGAAATTTTGCATGCAGCAGATATTTTACCAATAAGAGTAAGAGCAACAGGTTGTAAGGATTGTAGTGATGGTGAAATATGGATGTCGAGTTTTTGTTGTAGTTTTGCGCAATCATGTTTGCAATACCTAATGGATAATGTTTATGATTTTGATGGTCTAATCACATCGGATGGTTGTTTAGTAGCGGGACGAATTTTTGATAACTGGAGTTATTTGCTCAAAAAAAATAACAGAAAAGATTATTATTTACGTCAAACTGCAGCACCACGGAAGGTGAACAAACGATCATTAAATTATTATAAAGCTGAACTTAATATTTTAAAAGAAGAAATTGAAGCATTTACAGGGAATACGATCACAGATGAAAAGATCAAAAATTCAGTTGCAGTTTATAACGAAACGCGACAATTAATTCGAGAGTTGTATGAATTGAAAAAAGTTGATCAGCCTGTTATTAATGGAACTGATACGTTGAAAATTACTTTAGCAGCAGCGAGTATGCCAAAAGAAGAATTTAATATTTTGTTAAAAGAATTTTTAGCGGATGCAAAAAATCGAATACCAATTAAGGATATGCGGGCACGAATAATGATTGTTGGAACTGCCTTAGATGATCCAGAATTTATTAATGCGATCGAATCCAAAGGGGGACTAGTTGTAACTGATGCAAATTGTTTTGGATCAAGATATTTATGGGAACCCGTGGTATTAGATGATGAAAACATTATGGGATCGTTGGGTAAATCTTATTTGACACGTCCAGTATGTCCACGATTAATTGGTGGCACGACAGAATTACATGACTTAATTTTAACGATGGCAAAAGATTATAATGTAGATGGTATAATTTACCAAAAAATGCAAAATTGTGAATCTTGGGGTGAAGAAAGTGATTATCTACTAAGGAAGTTTAAAGATGGAGGCATTCCATTATTGACAATTGAACGTGAAGAATCAATGGTAAATTTAGGCCAGTTAGGAATCAGAGTTGAAGCTTTTATTGAAATGATTGAAAAGGAGAATTAATTTAATGAGTGAAAAATTAGTTTAATCGGCAATGCATGTAGAACAGGTTAATAGTATTTGTGCACATGCTGTAAAGAAATATCCAGACAAAATGTGGATGTTTGATATTCAAAGAGTCTATTGGGAAGGACTTCGAGATGCCCATAAGAAGTGGGAAGAAAGTTGTATTTTTGTGGTGAATCAGCACTAGTAGAATTAATTTATGCATTTGATATGATACCATTTTTTATGGATACAATTCCAACTCGAATTGCAAGTCAAGATGGAGTTGCATCACGATACATTGATGAAGCAGAAAAATATGTTCCAACAGGAATGTGTGGATTTGATAAAGTTGAACTAGGCGCAGCGTTACTTGACGAGTTTGGTCTAAAACTAGACGCCTTTATTTATACAAGCATTCTTTGTGATTCATCCCGTGTTGTACATCTTGCGATGGCATCAATATGGTCTGATGTGCCAAGTACTGTTTTGGATGTACGTTTAGAATTGATGACGCAGGATTTAAATATTTAGCAGACCAATATGATGAAGTGATTGAAATGCTTGAGAAAGTATCAAGTAATAAATTAGACTGGGATAAATTTGCCGAAGTAATGAAATATTTCGATGAAGCATGGGACTATTTAAACAAGATTTCAGATTTAAGAAAACTAACACCCTGTCCATTATCAAGACGCTTGTTGGTACTCAATGAAATAATTACTATGATGTCAGGTCATCCAGCAATGGCTACATTTATGAAAAAGCAATATGAAATTTGGAAAACATTAGCAGATAAGGGAATTGGCGCAGTTAAAGAAGAAAAATACAGAGTATCATGGCTACAAAATATATTATGGTCTAATGTTGCAACCATTGATTGGATGGAAAAAGAATAGGGTGCAGTGTTAGTTATGGATGGTTTTGGTTTTCAAACTGCTCCTTTATTTAATGGCGAGAAAGATCATGATGCTCTTAAAATAGCGCTTGCAAAGAAATCAATGGCAGTGCCAATGATTCAGGGAGCCTCTGGTCCAGCGGAAAACTATGTTCAAATGATTGATACGCTTATGGAAGATTATGATATTGATGTATCAATGTTTGTCGGGCATGTTGAATGTAAACATACCTGGGCAGCCGCAAAAATAGTAACGGATATGATTGAGGATAAATATGGTCTTTCAACATTAAGTATGGATATTGATGCAGTTGATGGGCGTTACAAAAGTACAGAAGAAATACGTGCTACGATTTCAGAATATATGGAAACAATTGAAGCAAGTAGAAATGAAAAAAGAAAGAAAGAAATAGTTAATTAAGTATAAATTAGGATAGAAAAAATTAATAGTGAGGTACATTGAAATGGAAAAAATTAGATCTATTGCTATAACAGGAAAAGGTGGAACGGGTAAAACAGTTTTGGCGACTCTCATGACAAAAATGCTAGCGGATTACTATAAAAATAAAGTATTAGTAATTGATGCAGATTCAGCAATGAGCTTACCCTATACTTTTGGACTGGAAGTACCAGGAACTGTTAGTGGAATTCGTCATGGTTTAATTGGATCAAAACAATTAAGAAGTGAAATCAATGATAATCCAACCAAAACATTAATGAAGAATATTTTAGCGCAGGGTAAAGGATTTGATTTATTGGCAATGGGAAGACCTGAGGAATCAGGATGTTTCTGTGCAGTTAATGAATTATTGCGATATGGAATTGACTCACTTATTGGTGATTATGATATAACCATTATTGATGGCGAAGCTGGGCCAGAACAAATTAATCGAAAAGTATTAAAAAGCATCGATATGTTATTGATTGTTTCTGATATGTCAGCGAGAAGTTTGGAAACAGCTGGTGGCATAATGGATATTGCTCAAAGCGAAAGAAGTGGAATAGATGTAAAAAAGGTAGGTTTGGTTTTAAATCGAGTACGTGATGATCAACCAACTAAAGAAATAATTGATAGATTGGGTTTAGACATTTTTGGATGTCTACCAGAAGATCCAATGTTAAATGAATATGATCGGTTAGGGAAACCATTATTAGACTTACCTGCAGATTCTCTTTGTGAAACAGCAGTGCGAAAAATGTTAGAAAAAACTATTCCAGATTTTAAATAGTCTGTTATATAAAGTATTTTGTTATTAAAGGTAAATCCAAATATCGCAAAGAACCAAAGAATGAAAGGAGCAAGGTTTTAAGTTTTTAAGTTTTTAAGTTTTTAAGTCTTTGTGATTTTGAATAAATTTTAAAAGAAAGTAAGGAGAAAGCTTATGAATTATGATCGCTTATTTGATATAAGAGTTAGTAATGAATCGGTAAAAGAATGGAAAGAACAAGAAAAAAAAGTAATGGGAGTTATTTGTGCTCATGTGCCAGAAGAAATTTTGCATGCAGCAGATATTTTACCAATTAGAGTAAGAGCAACAGATTGCAAAGATAGTAGTGATGGTGAAACATGGATGTCGAGTCTTAGTTGTAGTTTTGCACGTTCAGTTTTGCAATATCTAATGGATGGCGTTTATGATTTTGATGGTCTGGTAGCATCGGATGGATGTTGTATGGCTGGACGAATTTTTGATAACTGGGATTATATGGTCAAAAAGAAAGAAACAGAAAATTATTTTTTACGTCAAATTGCAGCACCACGAAAGGTAAATGATCTATCATTAAATTATTATAAACTTGAACTTAATATTCTAAAAGAACAACTTGAAGAATTTACAGGGAATACGATTACAGATGAAAAACTCAAAAGTTCAGTTGCAGTTTACAATGAAACACGAGCATTATTGCGAGAATTGTATGAATTGAGATTAGCTGATGAACCTGTTATTAATGGAGAAGACACATTAAAAATTACTTTAGCAGCAACTAGTATGCCAAAAGAAGAATTTAACATTTTATTAAAAGGATTTTTAGCAGATGCAAAAAATCGAACACCAATTAAAAATACACGTGCACGATTAATGATTATTGGGAGTGCCTTAGATGATCCAGAATACATTAAAGTAATTGAAGATAAAGGTGGCTTAGTTGTAGCTGATGCAAATTGCTTTGGATCAAGATATTTATGGGAACCTGTGGTATTGGATGATGCAGATATTATGGGATCATTGGGTAAATCTTATTTGACACGTCCAGTATGTCCGCGAATGATTGATGGTCATGAAGAATTACATGATTTAATTTTAAAGATGGCAAAAGATTATAAAGTAGATGGTGTAATTTACGAAAAAATGCAACTATGTGAATGCTGGGGTGGAGAAAGTGTCTATTTAGAAAAGAAGTTTAAAGATATGAATATTCCATTATTAACAGTTGAACGTGAAGAGTTAATGGCAAATTCGGCTCAGTTATCAATCAGAGCTGAAGCTTTTATTGAAATGATTGAAAAGGAGGATTAATGAAATGGGTGAAAAAATTAGTTTAATCGATACCGCATGTAACCAATCAGCTGCTGTTTGTGCACATGCAGCAAAAAAATACCCTCAAAACCTATATATGTTTGATATTCAAAAAGTTTATTGGGAAGGCATTCGGGATGCTCATAAAAATGGTAAAAAAGTTGTCTTCTTTGGTGGAGCAGCACCAGTCGAATTAATTTATGCTTTTGATATGGTACCATTCTTTTTGGATACAATTCCTTGCCGAATTGCAAGTCAAGAAGGCGTTGCATCACGATATATTGATGAAGCAGAAAAATATGTTCCAACAGGAATGTGTGGACTTGATAAAGTTGAACTAGGAGCAGCTCTTCTTGATGAGTATGGTGTAAAACCAGATGTCTTTATTTATACAAGCATCCCTTGTGATTCATCACGTATTGCACATCCTGCAATGGCTTCAATATGGTCTGATGTACCAAGTATTTCTTTGGATGTACCGTTCAGAACTGATGCAGCAGGATTCAAATATTTAGCAGACCAATATGATGAAGTGATCGAACTACTTGAAGAAGTATCAGGTCATAAATTAGACTGGGATAAATTTGAAGAAGTTATGGGATATTCGAACGAAGCATGGACGTATTTACAAAAAATTTCAGAGTTAAGAAAACTAACACCTTGTCCATTACCAGGACGCTTGTTGGTACTTAATGAAATGATTACGTCGTTGCAAGGTCATCCAGCAATGGCTGAATTTATGAAAACGCAGTATGAAATGGGAAAAGCCATTGCAGATAAGGGCTTTGGCGCAGTTAAAGAAGAAAAACATAGAGTATCATGGCTTCAAAACATGCTATGGTCTGACGTTGGAACCATTGACTGGATGGAAAAGAAATATGGTGCAGTATTAATTATGGATGGTTTTGGTTTTCAAGAAACTGTTTTGTTTGATGACATGAAAGATCATGATGCTGTTAAAATAGTGATGGCAAGAAGATCAATGGATGTGCCTATGATTCATGGAGCAGCCGGTCCTGCGGAAAACTATACTAATATGATTGACAATATTATGGGAGAATATAATATTGATGTATCAATGTTTGTAGGGCATGTTGGATGTAAACATACTTGGGCAGCAGCAAAAATTGTAACAGATATGATTGAAGATAAATATGGTCTTCCAACATTAACTATGGATATTGATGCAATTGATGGGCGTTACAAAAGTACAGAAGAAATACGTGCGACGATTTCAGAATATATGGAAACAATTGAAGCAAAATAAGTGATATAAGAAAAGTAAAAATTAGCATAAAAAATTAAATAATGGGGTATATTGCAATGGATAAAATTAAATCCATTGCGATATGGAATTGATGTATCCATTGGTGATTATGATGTAATCATTTTTGATGGAAAAGTAGAACCTGAGTAATTTAATTCTAAAGTGTTAAAAAGTATAGATATTTTTGGATGTTTACCAGAAGATCCACTATTAAATGAATATGATCGAGCATGAAACCGTTACAAGAATTATCGGAAGATTCTCTTTGTGAAATAGCAGTATGAGAAATGTTAGAAAAAATTATTCCGGATTTTAAATAAACATTCAACAAAAATTAATAAAAATATAGTGAGGTGGATTTAAATGAATAATTGGAAAAAATACTATGATGAAAATATGGTAAGCCCAGAAGAAGCAACTAAGTTTATTAGTTCTGGAGATGTTGTTTGGTTAGGTAATTCGATTACTATTCCATATGCGTTGCTTGATATTGTTGCAGATCGTTATGAAGAAATGCCAAATGTAACTTTTATTTCTAATATGTTTTTACAACCAGTAAAAATGTTAATGGATCGAAAATATAAAAAATCATTTAGAAATTTAACGTGTTTCCCTAATGTTTTAGAACGAGCTGCACATAAAGCTAATTTAGTTGAATACCTCCCCGTTCCATATTCTTATATACCAAGTGCAGTTACTGATGTTTATAAAGCTAATGTTTTTATATCAGAGGTGTGTGAACCAGATGAAGATGGATATTGTAACGTAGGATTACTTGGAACAACATTTACACCAATAATATTCAAAAGTAAGAGTATTAAAAAACGTATTGCAGTTATTAATAAACATCAATCCCCAGCACGTGGGCCTGAGGAAGTAGTTAAAATACATGTAAGTGAATTTGATGCATTTTGTATCAGCGATCATGTATTGCCTGCAATCCCACCATCAGAACCAGAAGAAATCGATGAAAAAATAGCAGACCAAATTATGGAATATATTCATGATGGTTCTTCGGTTCAAATTGGTATGGGTGGATTAGCAAATGCTGTGGGTTACAAACTGGCAAAATATAAAGATTTGACAATATATACGGAAATTGTTACTGATTGTGTTGTTGATTTGGTTGAGAAAGGTGCAGTTTCAAATATAATTGCAATTGGAGCCTTTGGTATGCAACCATTATATGATTTCTTAGCGACATCGGATATAGTGGATTTGGATACTTCTGAAGCTATAATTTGCGCGAATGCTGTAGCTAAAGTTGAAAATTTCGTTGGTATAAATGCAACATTAATGGCAGATGTCACGGGCCAGGCTTGTTCTGAGGCGATTGGTCCATTACAATATAGTAGTGTTGGTGGACAATTAGATGTTGTAAAAGGTTCGAATTTAGGTAAAAATCACGGAATGGGATCAGTTTGTTTTCTTGCACTTCGTTCAACATATCTTGACAAAGAAGGAATTATGAGATCAAATATCGTAACTGAGTTTCCAAAGGCTTCAGTTGTGACAACTCCAAGAAGTGAAGCAATGTATTTTGTAACTGAATATGGTGTGGCTGATGTATATTTAAAAAGCATTAATGATCGTGTTAAAGCAATGATTTCCATTGCGCATCCAGATTTCAGAGAAGAACTTAAAAAACAGGCTATTGCTCAAGGAATTGTTTTTGAGGAAGATTTTCAATAAAATTAAGTGAAATAGCATCGAATACATGATTAATAGATACAGTTTTATTTATTAATATATAGGATCAGTGTTTAATTGAATTATTTGTTCATATCCTCGATTAAGGATAGGTTTCCTTACTTAATCGAGGTTTGATTTATTTATTGTTATATTATTATGTGGTCTTGATAATCTGGTTTTACAGATGTTTGTGAATATGATCATCAGTTTTATGTTTACCGTCTATACCTGCAAAAGATGTTGAGGAAATAATAGTAGTAGATTAAGCAAAAAGGTACACCGTAACAAAATAAATTGTTGCGGTGGCTTTTCTAATACTGTGATAATATTATTTATAGAACAAAAATTATTAATAGAAGAGTGTAGATTTAGAAGATTGCCTATACTATATATAGAATAGGTTTTATAATAAAAAATAATGAAGTTTAATATGAATTGGAAAGCAATTATATGAATTCATGGATAATAATCCAGAGATAGAAATTCGACCATTTAATGAAACAAATGATCCGAATGAAATTGCTAAAAATGATAATATGATTTCAATTAACAATACGTTGATGGTCGATTTGACAGCACAAGTAGCATCAGAAGCAATTGGTTATGATCAATTCAGTTCTACAGGAGGGCAATTAGACTTTGTTAGAGGATCAGCAATGTCCAAAGGCGGAAAATCATTCCTTTGTTTACCTTCAACAGTAAAATCTAAAGATGGAACAATAGCATCAAGAATAATGATTACCTTACCTGAAGGAACAGCTGTTACTGTACCAAGATCAGATGTATAGTATATTGTTACGGAATTTGGTGTTGCAAATTTGGAGAACAAAAATCTTTCAGACCGTGTTAAAGCACTAATAGAGATAGCACATCCTGATTTTAAAGAAGAATTGACAAAACAAGCAATTGAAAAAGGAATAATTTTGGAATGATTTTTAAACGAATGTGTTGAAAATATGTTCAATTAGTTAACGTATAAATGACGAAGTTAGTGTTTAATTGAATCATTTGTTGATAGTTGCGATTAAATATTTTTTTATAACTTAATTGCGATACAACTATTTGATGGATTTATTTTTATAGAATGATATGTTTTTTTGTAATTTTAATTTAGAAATACAGTAATAGTGTTTACTGTATCAGGTGTTTATTGCAAGTAAAAATAAACGATAGCTGAGCAGAAAGGAATTTTTAATTGCAATAAACACTATCAAAGCTTTAAAACAAGAATTCTTGTTGGGTGGGCTAAAAATATGATTTTTATTATAGATTATTTAGTAACCATTATTAAAAAGATTTAATTAAATATTTTGATACAAAGTGTTGAACTTAAAAAGCAAATAAACAATTAAAATCAATAAAATGCAGAAAGCGAGAAAAAATGAGTGATTTAAAAAAAGACAGTGTAAAAAAGTTTAAAAGAGAATATCCGCGAACAGAAAAAGGACTTTTAGATCGGACACATGGTTATCATTACTTAAAATATATAAATTTATATATTTATCATACGCAAAATGCTTTAAATAAATTTAAACCGAATCCAGACAAACTAAAATATCCTGAGGGTAAAGAATATGAAGTTGTGGATGATGCAGTTAAAATGTTTGTTGAGCATACTGGTGCTGCGACTGCTAAGCAGAAAACCAATGATTATCATGCAAAAGTAGTGCGTGTTGAAGATGCGAATAAATTATTTGAATTGCATCAAGATTTGGATTTGCCAGAATTGCCAAAAACAGTGCTTCCTTATGAATTAGCAAGAAGAGCCCTTATTAAAGAGCCAGATAGTATTTGTGTTATTGATTGTCCTTGTCGGACAGCACGAGGAGAAGAAGGATGTTATCCTCGTGATGTTTGTATAATTTTGGGTGAGCCTTGGGTAACTTTTGTGTTAGAAAACGCGCCAGAATCAAAACCACGACGTATTACTCAGGAAGAAGCATTAGCTATTGTTAAAGACCAGCATGAACGAGGAAATGTACAATCTGCATTTTTCAAAAGTGCATTAAATGATCGCTTATATGCATTATGTAATTGTTGTTCGTGTTGTTGTACAGCATTAATGGCACATAAGTATTCGCATGCTCCAATGTTTGCAACATCGGGATATAAAGCAGTAATTGATCAAGAAACATGTGTTTCATGTAATATTTGTGCTGATATTTGTCACTTCGATGCAATTGAAAATATTGATGGCAAAATGATGCTTGATAATAATAAGTGTTACGGATGTGGAGTTTGTGAATCAAAATGTCTAAAAGGAGCAATTACAATGATTCGAGATGATCCATCAATAAGTGAACCTTTTGATTTAGACGTACTTATGCCTGAAGCAATGAATACAATATTGAAACCAGCAACCGCTATGGCTTCTGATGCAGACGTAATTATACCTAAAAAGGTGTGACAAAAGTAAAAAAATGGAATGAGTGAGATGTAAATAAGGAGAATAATCATGCATGAGTTGGCAATAATGGAAAATGTATTGGATATTGCAGTCGATTTTGGGAAAAAAAATAATGCTAAAGAAATTGTACAAATAAACATTGTTTTAGGTGCGGTTTCAAATGTTATTCCAAAATGGACACGGTTATTTTTTGAAATGATAGCAAAAGACACAATAGCAGAAAAAGCAACGCTCGAATTTGAGATTTTACCAGCATATGTAAAATGTAGGAAATGTGGATCTGTATCCGCAATAAAAACAGATCCGCCAACATTTGTATGTCAAATATGTGGTTCGGATGAAGTTCATTTATTGTCTGGACGAGAATTTCAGATTAAAAGTATAGAAATAATATGAGGTATAATGAGATGGATAAAATACGAATTATTGAGATTAAGAAAGATGTATTCGAAGATAATGATAAAAAAGCAGTAGAATTAAGAGAAGAATTAAAAAATAAGAAGACGTTTTTATTAAATTTGATGTCATCACCAGGATCTGGGAAAACAAGTATGATAATGCGCACAATTGAAAGGCTTAAGGATCGGTTGAATATTAGTGTGATTGAGGCGGATATTGATTCGGTAGTTGATGCGCAAAAAATTGCGACTACTGGAATTACCGCAATTCAGCTTCAGACTGGAGGTCTTTGTCATCTTGATGCAACGATGACAAAGGAAGGTTTGGATAGCCTTGATATGGAAGCATTGGATATGGTTATTCTAGAAAATGTTGGCAATCTAGTATGTCCAGCAGAATTTGATACCGGGGCTTCAAAAAATGCAATGATATTAAGCGTTCCTGAAGGAGATGATAAACCTTTAAAATATCCTTTAATGTTCTCAATTGTTGACGTATTAATAATTAGTAAAATTGATTGTATGCCATATTTTGATTTTGATATGAAAGCTATAAAAGAACGCGCCCTGAAATTAAATCCTGATATTACCATCTTGGAAGTATCAGCTAAAACCGAAGAAGGGTTAGATGACTGGATTGATTGGCTTTTAAAAGAAGTGAATAGCTGGAATCATTAAGCTTTATAAGCTGTTTCGGCATTATCTGGATAAAGAAGAAAATTAGTTTAATTTGAAAAAATGAATTGGAGAAGAAATTGAAAAAGAAGAAGAGTTTATTGTTTGAATTGATGTTGTCTATGGGAGTACCTATTGCGATCATTTTTTCGTTGGTTGGGGTTGTATCAATGTATATGGTGAATCAGAGCGTTTCGAACCTTGGTCAATTTGCCAGTGTTCAAAGTAATCTGATAATAATCTATGTAATAGGATTGTTAATAATCGTTGGTATTATAATTTTGTCTGTCAAAAGAATTTCAGATCAAATAGCGAAGCTTCTTGTTTTGGCGAATCGAATTGCAATGGGTGATATTGATACGGATTTAGATGCAATTACCCATGATTCCAAGAACCAATTAGGAGAATTAGGGATAGCGTTTATAAATATAGCTGAGACTACTAAAACTCATTTAATCGCAGCGAAGGCGATAGCAGATGGTGATATGTCCATAGAAATAAAACCAAGATCTGATAATGATTTGGTTGGTACGAGAATGTTATCTATTACAGAAACCATCAAAAGAAGTTCTGATCAAATAACAGATCTTCTTTTTTGCGCGAATCAAATTGCAATGGGTGATATTGATGTGGATTTAGATGCAATTGCCGGTAATTCTAAGAATCAATTAGGAGAACTTGGAATAGCTGTTACAAATATAGCTAAGAATATTAAAACGTATTCAATTGTAGCGAAGGCGATAGCAGAGGGTGATATGTCTATAGAAATAGAGCCAAGATCTGAAAATGATTTGCTTGGAACGAGTATGAGCGTTATTATAGAAACCATTAAAAATATTGCTTTAGAGACAGAGATGCTTTCAGTTGCTGCTATTCAGGGCGATTTTACAAAACAAATAGATATAAAAAAATACGCTGGAGATTACAAGAAAGTGATCGAAGGATTCAGTCAAATGATTGAATCTTTTTGGGATAAGACAGTGTGGTACGAAGGGATCCTTGATGCGATTCATCTGCCAATTCAAGTTATGAATAATGATATGAAATGGACATTTTTAAATAAAGCCACTGAAGATGCAATGATGGCAATGGGGGTAATTGAAAATCGATCCATTGCGGTTGGTATGGACTGTTGTAATGGAGGCGCAAGCATTTGCGGCACAGAAAATTGTGGTGTAAGGCGATTAGTTGATAAAGGGTTAACGGAAGTTTATTTTGATTGGTTTAATAAAAGTGATAAGGCACAGGTGGGATATCTTAAAAATCATAAGGGCGAAAATATTGGATTTGTTGAAGTGATAATAGATTTAACCGAAGGTACAAGAATCGCCAATTATACAGCAAATGAAGTAGATAGACTTCAAAGAAACTTAACATATTTAGCACAAGGTAATTTAGATTTTGACATGATTATCGGAGAGACCGATGAATATACGAGTGGAGTGAGTACTCAGTTTAGTGAAATCAATAAAGACTTTGCCAAGGTAAAAGAATCGATTGAAAACTTGGTAAAAGATGCAATGATGCTCACAACAGCAACGGTGGAAGGAAAACTGGATATAAGGGCAGATGAAACAAAATTTGAAGGATCGTGGAAAGAACTTATTGGTGGAATGAATGGTATTCTTGAAAAAATTGCCAAACCACTTCAAGAGGTTTCAAAAACAATGGCTTTGCTTATTGGTGGAAATTTACAGGTTGCTGTAACGGGTTCATATAAAGGTGAATTTGATACATTAAAGCAGTCGACCAATAGTGTGGGAACGAAATTAAAAGCTCTTATAGAAGAAATCGCATATGTAATGTCAGAAATTGCAAAAGGAAATCTTAAAATGGAAAATTTAAGAGAATATAATGGAGATTTTAATAAGATGTCATTTGCTATTAATACAATAATCGAGTCATTGAATGTATTATTAGGCGATATTGATGATGTGGCGGACCGGGTTGTTACAGGTTCAAGTCAAGTTTCAGAAGGAAGTCAGTCGTTAGCCCAGGGTTCGACAGAACAGGCAAGCTCAGTACAGGAACTAACAGCTTCTATTTCAGAAATTGCATTGCAGACAAAGAATAATGCCGTTGATGCCAACAAAGCTAAAGAATTTGTTACGGATGTAATGGATCATGCTGAAAAAGGTAGTATGCAAATGACAGAGATGCAAGATTCAATGGTAGCAATTAATCAGTCATCTGAAGATATATCCAAGATTATTAAAGTCATTGATGACATTGCTTTTCAAACAAATATTTTAGCTTTAAATGCAGCTGTGGAAGCGGCAAGAGCAGGAGAACATGGAAAAGGTTTTGCAGTGGTTGCCGAAGAAGTAAGAAATTTAGCAGCCCGAAGTGCTGAGGCAGCAAAAGAAACAACTTTTTTAATTGAAGGATCGATAAACAAAGTACAGATTGGAACCAGAATTGCGGATCAAACAGCAGAAGGCCTTAATCAAATAGTTGAAGGTATTGGAAAAGTAACAGATTTAGTAGGAAACATTGCTGTAGCTTCAAACGAGCAGGCTTCAAGTATTACGCAACTTGATCAAGGAATTGAACAAGTATCACAGGTTATACAACACAATTCGGCAACTGCTGAACAGAGTGCTGCAGCAAGTGAAGAATTGTCCAGTGAGGCAGAATGTCTGAAAAATATGCTGGATAAATTTCAATTAAGAATAAGATAAAGAATTTGAATATAAATAACAAAAGATAAATAATATCTTTAGTATTAAGGAGATAAAATGACAACTATGCAATCTGAAACTTGTTTTGTTTGTGGTAAGAATAACCCAAAAGGATTACAACTTTCTTTTGAAGCAGAAGATGGTACTGCACGTACCGAATGGACGGTTACAAAGGATTATATTGGTTATCCCGATATATTACATGGAGGTATTTTAATGACACTCATTGATGAGACTATGGTTGATGCAGCGCAATCACTAGGAACGGATTGTGTAACTGCTCAGATAAGTGTGAATTTTAAAAAGCCGATTTTTGTTGGAGAGCATTTGGTATTTAAAGGTTTTGTAGAAGGTGAACCAATTGGACGGAAAATTAAAACAAGGTGTCAGGTGTTAAGAGGAGATACTATTGTTTCAGAAGCAACAGGTGTAATAATGACAATAGAACCAGGAAAATTTGGAAAGAAAATATAGAATAAAAACGTATAATAATTATAAAAAATTGAGTGATTGCTTTCTAAATTAAGTGTTGATATAGTGACACTTTTTTTAGTTGAATATTCTGGGATATTCCTATATAAAGGGATGTCTCAGAATTTTTTTAGTTTGCGTAAAAAAAAATATCAGTTCCGCATTTTAATTCTTTATAAAAAGATTTAATCTATTATCATAAGATTTTTTTAGTAAAATAATATTTTCGATAAAGTTTCGAGTAAAATTTTTTGTGCCAATAGAAGTTGTTTTCGATATGCTTTTATACGTCTTGGGTGTCAATTTACCTTGTATTATTTCTCAGCGTTATAAAAAAACGCTCGCGTATTGTGAAAATCATCCAAAAAAAAGAGTGTCGGAAAGAATTAAAAGCCTGAGGTTAAAAAATATGTATGATTTTTATAGTGGAGTATGGTAAAATAAGCACGATAAATTTTGAAAATAATTTATTGGAAAAAATCAAAAGCAATTGCTTTTTAGATTGTAGACAAAGATATAACGTAGTCCCGACAATTGTTACATCATGGTGTGTGCCTCAGGGCGAACAGGCGATAGACTGTCCGAACTATCAGCACACAACAGATTAACAATTGGTCGGGACGGGGTTTGTCGACGCTTTGAAAAGTAATTATTTTTATCAGGATAGAGAAATAAAAGAAAGTGAGCTATAAATGGAAGAATCATCACATAATGAAACAGATCAGATTACATATTTTACACAAAAAGATAAAAAAAAGTATTTAGACGATCCAAGTTTAATCGATCAAGGGATTAAAGAATTGGCAGATGCAATCAATGGGGTGGATGTTTTTTTTACAATGAACTCTTGTCAAGGATTTCTCGTAGAAAATGAAAGAGACAATCATTGCCCTGAAACCTATGTTGATTTTTATGTCATCAACGAAGATTATTCAATTGGACATCGTTTGTTAGCAGGATTAGCCAATACATTTGATGGATTAATTAATTGTAAGTTAGTATATGAACCGAATTTTGATTTTATTTCAGAAGAAGAAGTAAAAAGTAATGGTTTTGTGAATTTAAGATACAGCATTGAATTATTTGAATTAGTTCCAGAATTAATGCAAAAAACATATCAAGAATTGATTCAGTATATTCAGAAATTTGCAAGAAAAGTAAATAAATAAGAACAGCCTTAAAAAAGAAATACGATAAGAAAAGAGTGTCAGAGTGCAGACAAAGGTATAAAGTAGTACCGATAATTGTGTATCATGGTGTGTGCCTACGGCAACAGTAACTAGTGATAGCCTGTACGAATTGCAAGCATACACCAGATTAACAATTAATCGGTGCAGATATTTGTCAACAAACTGATACTATGAAATAGAGTGTTTCTTTTTTTATCAAGGATAAAGTAATAGAATTAAGATTACCTTATAGTTCATCTTTTAAGCGCCAGTTTTTACGTTTTCCTTCATGATTATTATCATCTAAAATCCAATCATTAATTTCTAAATTTTCAAGTTTTTTCATTGATTCCGTATCGTTTAATTCTTTAGCTTTTTTGTAGGCTTTAATAATCCAATTTTTCGTTAATTTTTGAAAATCACCAAATTCTGTTTGAATATAATCGTCTCTGATATTTAATTTACCATTGATCACCTTACTTGAGTATCTAATAGCCATTGTTAAACCCCCTAGAATGAATAGTTGCTAACTTCTTTATATAATAGTTTACTATAAAAAGTCAAGGTGTTTAAATAATATTTTATTTTTTTTAATGAAATAGTAGAATAAATGACGGATTAATATAATAATAACATTTGCATGATAATGAAATAAGTTATAGAATAATTTCATGAACAGAAACATTTGTATTTTCTTGAAGAATTGATGAAAGATTTAAGGAGACTATGATGAAAACAGATAAGATATTTAATCCGAAACCAAAAATATTTGGAATAAGAGGGGATGCATATTTATGGGATACCTTGGAAACAGAAATAAAAAAAAGATTCTATCTGGAACTGATGAATTCACAGAGGTGTTGATTCATTGTATTGAAGCGTGTATTCATGAAAATCTTACCCTTGATACCCAAGGATTTGTAAGTTGTTTTGCTCAAAAAGGAACAAGTAGTGGATATGTTAGTGGAAATTTTGGTTAGGTAAAGGAATACCATTATTAATAAAACGTTTCGAAACAGTTGTAGTTAAGTAAATGCTTAAAAATAAATGGGGAGTGATTAATGAAAAAATATGAACTGAATTTTGAGGATAAAAATGATAAATTAGTAATTTGTGAAAATAATGAAATAAATGATTGTGTTCAAAAAGAAAATATAAATATGGTTGTATGTGAGGATAATTTTGTTGGAACACTTAAGATCAATAATAAGAAAATAATAAATGGAAATTTGTGGTTTGCGCGACAAGAAAGAGAAAAACATATCGATTTAATTCATAAAACAGATGGAGTAAATTGCAAAACAATCGTATTGATTTTAGAAAGTCCCCATGTTGAAGAGTACAAAAGTAAGTTTAATTATAAACCAGCTCCAGCATTAGGGAGTACAGGTCTAAGTTTAAAGCAACATTTTATAAAAATATTAGACGATTTTATGACGACCGATATGACGATTGAAGATGGAGAATATCATATTATTCTTGCAAATGCGATTCAATATCAATGTAGTTTAGGTCAAAAACCTGGAATTTTTAGGGATGAAGTTTGGTTAAAATTATGGGTGACTCAAAAATATAAACAATTATTTATGGACAGAATCAAAGATTACGATCCAGATATTATTATTAATTGTTGCACGGATGGCAATCATACATTGTCTAATAATTTCCCAATTGGCGGGAAATCAAAAATTAATCAAAAATACTTAGAATACATTTTAAACGATCAAGAGCATGAAAAAGTTTTGGAGATATTAGATAATAAAAGCTTTTCAACGCTAAAGAAAATGACTCAAAAAGCGATTAATAATACGACTCTCAAAAAGAATGTTATTAAAATAAGAGGGTATCATCCTTGTGCATGGAATCGTTGTGAAGCGTTTAGAAAATTTCAATTAGTTGAATCTGAAGTAGAATAAAAAAAAGATAAGGATAAAACCTTATCTTGAGACTATAGACAACGATATAAAGTAGTCCCGATAATTGTTGAATCATGGTGTGTGCCTCAATTCGGACAGGCGGTAGCCTGTCCGAATTGTCAGCAGACAACAGATTAACAATTAGTCGGGACGAGGTTTGTCGATGCTCTGAAATAAGATTGCAAACCTTGCTTTTTTTATAGTGATTAGTTAAAACCAGTAATGGTAATGTTTAAATAGTCATTATCAGCTAAACTTAAATCATAGGGGGTAATATCTTCATCACCTTTTTTAAAAATACGAACTTTAGGTCGCAGGCAATAGCTTTCATAATTTTCAATTACAATTCCAATTAATCCATTACTGAGCTTAACACTGGTTCCTGTTGGGAAAGGTGCAATTTTGCGAACGAACGTTTTAACGAGTTCAGGATCAAAAAGTGTGCAAGAAGATCCCATAATATATTCAATGACTTCAGAAGGTTTTACAGCTTTTCGGTAAGGACGATCCGAGGTTAGCGCATCATATACATCAGCTATGGATATAATTCGTCCAAATAAAGAAATATTATTGCCTTTAATGTTGTTTGGATAGCCTCCGCCTCCAAATTTTTCGTGATGATCAAGAATACCTTCACGTACCGTAAGTGGAACAGCTAATCCTTTTTTTAAGTAGTTACAACCCAATTCAGAATGTTTTTTTATTGCAACAAATTCATCATCGGTTAAGACACCATTTTTGTTTAAAATATCACGATCAATAAATACTTTTCCAATATCATGAAGTAGTGCAGCAAATCCGAGGTTACATAGTTCTTTTCGTTTTAAACCAATTGAGCTACCAAGGACAATGGATAGCACAGCTACATTTACAGAATGAAAATAGGTATAGTCATCGAATACTTTTAAGTCAACCATATTAACCATAACATTATCATTGTTAAGAATTTCATCAACGATGGATTCGATTTGATTTTGCATATCAGCAAATCTTTTTTTTGAAAGAGGGTTCTTTTTTTCAGTGGAAATAAAGACTTCCCGAACACATTTAACGGTTTGTGCTCGAACACGATCGTTAATAACATTAACAATTTGAATGTCTTTTGATAGAGCATCTTCAACATAAATGCCATTATAATTTAATTTCCGAATGCGATAGATATAATCAGGGGTAAGAACTGTTTCTCGAACAAGAACAAGTTCACCTTTACCGCCGAATAGGTTATCTCCAAGTATCATTCCTTCGCGAAGACAAAATGTTGGTACAAATCTCATTAAGCGACCTCCTTTTCAATCTATATACGATTATTATGACTGAGCAGATAGCTTAGTAATTAAAAATTAGATTGATTGTATATGAATCAAAAATATAAGAATATGTAGTGTGATTTACAAATAATTCACGTTATAAATAAATAAAGAATCGATTAAAAATCGAAACTTTCGAGAAAAACTCTTAATATTAATAGATTAATCAACTTATTGTACAACGTTGAGAATGCCATGTCAATAAAAGAATTTTTGATTACTCGAACGTTGGAAATACATGATGATTTTAGGTTGACAAAAGGAATAAAGATCAATAATTGAAATAAGTAATGGTGATATAAAGTGTTTGATAATTGACGATGTAATTTTTTTATGATAATATAAAAAAATAAAATAGTTAGGGGAGCTAGTGAACTGGCTGAGAGGAAGTGTTTTAACTTCGACCCATTTAACCTGATTTGGATAATGCCAATGTAGGGATAGAATTATTAAATGATAATGATTTAGTGAGATCTTCCATTTGTTGAAGGCTCACTATTTTTTGATTTGAAAAAAATATGAAAGAAATACAGAGGAAGTATATGATAAAGGAAATAGTTAAAAATTTAAAAGAAAATCCACCATTAGTTCATGGAATTACAAATTATGTTACGGTTAATGATTGTGCAAATATATTGTTAGCAGCTGGAGCAGCACCAATTATGGCCGACGATTCAAGAGAAGTTGAAGAAATAGCAAGCATTTGTAATAGCTTATATATCAATATTGGAACGCTTAATGCGCGAACAATTGAAGGAATGATTTTAGCAGGAAAAACTTCGAATAGTAAAGAGCATCCCGTTGTTCTTGATCCTGTTGGTGCAGGTGCATCATCATTAAGAACAACAACAACATTTGAATTATTAGACCAAGTAAAATTTTCAGTTATTAGAGGAAATATTTCTGAAATAAAAACAGTTGCTCAAGGACAAGGAACCACAAAAGGCGTTGATGCTGATGAAAATGACGCGATTAGTGGCGATAATTTAGAAGAAACAATCGAATTTGCAAAAAAATTAAGCGAAAAAACAGATGCAATTATTGGAATTACTGGGGCAATTGATATTGTAGCAGATCACAAAAAAGCATACATTATAAGAAATGGACATCCTTTAATGTCTAAGATTACAGGAACAGGATGTATGTTAACAGCCTTAATTGCTGCCTATTGTGGATCAAATGTAAGACATACACTTGATGCGACAGCAACAGCCATTTGCGCAATGGGTGTATGTGGAGAACGTGCTTATGAAAAATTACTAAAAAATAATGGTGGAACCTCCTCTTATCGTATGTATATTATTGATGAGATGAGTCAATTAACTGCAGAACGGTTAGAAAGTGGTGCCAAGATTGAAATTCGATAATAAAGATTTAGTTTTATATGCAGTGACTGATCGATCGTGGTTAAATGAGAATACACTTGAAAATGTGGTAGAAGAAGGAATAAAAGCAGGGATTACATTTTTACAATTACGCGAAAAAACGATAGATCAAGAGACCTTTATAAAGGAAGCAAAAAGTATGAAAAGAATAACAGATCATTATGCTATTCCTTTTGTTATCAATGATAATGTCGAGGTTGCGATTCTTTCGGATGCAGATGGCGTTCATGTTGGTCAAAGTGATATGGAAGTTAGTCAGGTTCGTAAGAAAATTGGAAAAGAAAAAATACTTGGAGTATCAGTTCAAACGGTCGAACAAGCAATGGTTGCAGAAAAAGATGGTGCAGATTATTTAGGTGTCGGTGCAGTATTTAAAACAGGAACAAAAGCTGATGCATCCGAGGTTTCGTGGAATACCTTATATGAGATCTGTCATCACGTGAGCATTCCAGTTGTCGCAATTGGAGGAATTACACAAGATAATATGAATGAATTAGAAGGATCAGGAATAAATGGAATTGCAGTTGTATCAAGTGTTTTTGCTCAAGTGAATATTGAAAATGCAACAAAGATGTTAAAAAAATCAATGATTAACATCCTGAAAAAATGAAATTAAAGGGTGTTATTTTTGATCTCGATGGAACGTTAGTTGATTCGATGGAAATATGGAGAAATCTCGGAAGTCAGTACTTAATAACTAAGGGAAAGAAGCCTAAAAAAAATCTTGATAGAATTATAAAAACAATGAGTTTGTTTCAATCTGCTCAGTATTTTAGAGAGTATTACAAAATAGAAGACAGTGAAGAAAAAATAATTTATCAGATAAATAAGTTGATTGAAGACGCCTATTTTAACACAATACAATTAAAACCAAATGTATATCAACAATTAGAGCGATTAAAAGAAAATAAGATTAAAATGATTATTGCAACAAATACGGATAAATATTTGGTTTTTCCAGCACTTAAGCGATTAAAGATAGCGAATTTTTTTGAAAATGTCATAACATGTTCAGAAGTAGGCATAGGAAAAGATTACCCTGATATTTTTTATGAAGCATTAGCGTTACTTGGAACAGCGAAAGAAGAAACCGTAATTGTTGAAGATGCATTATATGCAATAAGAACAGCAAAAGAAGCGGGTTTTGAAGTAATAGCAGTGCATGATAAGAGCGCAAAAAAAGAAAAAAGAAGGATTAAAAAGATAGCGGATCATTACATTAAATCATTTGATGAATGGGAGATTAAGGAAGAATGAAAAAGATTTTAACCATAGCAGGTTCGGATTGTAGTGGCGGTGCAGGAATTCAAGCAGATTTAAAAACAATCATGGCACATCAGTGCTATGGTATGAGTGTGATTACTGCATTAACGGCTCAAAATACAACTGGAGTATATGGCATTAGTGTGGTAAGTTCTGAATTTGTTAAACAGCAGCTCGAGTGTATTTTTAAGGATATTTTTCCCGATGCAATAAAAATAGGAATGGTTGTAAATTTTGATATTATTGATGTTATTGTGAATCAAATAAAAAAATATGAACCTAAAAATATTGTACTTGATCCAGTGATGGTATCAACCAGTGGAAGCCAACTTCTTTCAGATGATGCGATTGAAGCACTAACAAGTAAACTAATGCCGCTAGCAGATTTAATTACGCCAAATATTCCAGAAGCAGAAAAAATTTGTGGTTTTTCAATAAATTCACATGAAGGGATGTTAACTGCGGGCCATATTATATGTGAGAAAACAGGAACACCGATTTTAATAAAAGGTGGACATTTAATAGAATGTGCAGATGATTTATTAGTAGATAACACCAATGATTATTGGTTTAAAGGCAGTAAGATTAATAATCCCAATACACATGGGACAGGATGTACCCTTTCTTCAAGTATTGCAGCACATTTAGCTTTAGGAAATTCGATGGCGGAAAGTATAGAAAAAGCAAAGGCTTACATTAGTGGGGCATTAGAGAGTGGTTTTGACTTAGGAAAAGGAAGTGGTCCACTCAATCATGGGTATTTGTTTGAAAAATAGATTTAGTAAAAGTTTGTTTAATAATTTATGAGAACTTCTTTAATGGTAATATTTAAATAAGGTGTATCTTTTAAGGTGATTTCATAGGGTAGTACATCAAGCTTCCCTTGTTTAAAAATTCGGATATTTGGTCGTAAACAATAGCCCTTAAAGTTTTTAGTAACAATACCCGTTAACTCATTACTCAATAATACAATAGTACCAATGGGATAAGGTGCTATTTTTTCAATAAATGTTTGAATAAGAGTGGGATCAAAAAGAGAATTTGTAGCTCCCATAATATATTCAATTACTTCAGATGGATGAACAGCCTTTCGATAAGGGCGATCTGAGGTTAGGGCATCATAAACATCAGCAATTGAAATAATTCGCCCAAATAATGAAATTTCGTCACCGATAAGGTTGTTTGGATAGCCACCACCACCGAATTTTTCATGATGATCAATGATCCCTTTTTCTAAGGACGTTGGAAGACCAAAACTTTTTTTTAAATAAGCACATCCAAGCTCGGAATGTTTTTTCATTTGATCAAATTCATCAGGTGTCAATTTTCCATTTTTGTTTAAAATGTTTTTATTTATAAAAACTTTTCCAATATCATGAAGTAACGCTGCAAATCCTAAATCACATAATTCAGAGTGATCTAAATTGATAGAACTACCAATAACAATGGATAATACAGCAACATTAACAGAATGAAAATAAGTATAATTATCGAAAACCTTAAGATCAACCATATTGAGCATCATATTTTTGTTTTTTAAGATTTCATCAACTATGGATTCAATTTGGTTTTGCATTGTATTTATTTTTTTTTCGGGGATAGGAGTGTTATATTCCATACATGTGTAAAAATCTCGGATTCCTTTAACTGTTTGGTTTCGAATACGATCATTAATGATGGTTTCAATAACAATATTTTTTGAGATAGTATCTTCAACATAAATACCATTATAATTTAATTCCCGAATTCTAAAAATAAAATCTTTGGTTAAAATGGTATTTCTTGCTAGAATAAGTTCACTATTTCCTCCAAAAAGGTTATCCCCAAGGATCATTCCTTCACGAAGGCAAAACGTTGGTACAAATCGCATAAGAGTTACCTCCTTTTGTTTTTTTACAAGTGTAAAATGTAGTGATGTAGAAAGTTAGTAATAAGAGTTGAATTATATAATATCATTTTAATTGTATAATTTCAATTAGAATATGTCAATGAAAGAATCATTTAGATGATTGAAAGAAACGACTGAAAAATGATATTATTTTGAATAAATAGACTTTTTTTTAGCAAAAGGATATAATAGAAAAAGAGATGATTTGAATAAAGAATGTGCAAAAATAGGAAGTGAAAAAATGGGAAAACCTAAAATTATTGCGATTAGTGGTGTAAAAAATTCAGGAAAAACGACATTGATTACAAAAATCATTCCAAAACTCATCAATAAGAATTTGAAAATTGCAACAATAAAACATGATGGTCATGATTTTATAAATGACTGTGAGAATACGGATTCTTATCAGCATAAATTAGCAGGGGCTTATGGAACAGCTGTGTTTTCTGATAATAAATATATGATAATAAAAGAGACAAAAAACTGTAATGCAAGTGTTCTGATTAAGTCTTTTCCTGAGGCAGATCTTATTATTTTAGAAGGATTTAAAAATTCGAATTATCCAAAAATGGAAGTTATTCGATCAATAAATTCTGTGGAAAGCGTCTGTAAAGAAGACACACTTATTGGAATTGTAAGTGATTTACCACTCTATATTAAAGGGATACCTTTATTTGGTTTAGAGGATACAGATGAAATTGTGTCATATCTATTAGAATGGATCAAAAAATAGTTAGTGAAAAATCAAGAACAAATAATGCGTTTTTAAGTAGTAGGGTAAACTATTTTAGTTATGGGAATGAATTTAGGATGTACAAAGAAGAGAGCACCTAATTTTTATAATCGAAAATATTAATTAGTAAATGTGGTGTGGAAATAATAACGTAAGAAGAAAATGGGGTAAAATTTCTATTTCTTTTTTTTTATTTTAGCATAATCTTCAGGAGTATTAATGTTTTTTATAAAATGTTCTTTGTTATTTAGTTCAAAAACACCAAAATCATAATGATCAAGAAGTCGAAAAACAGGTGCAGATTCATTTTTTATGATTGAATAGATTTTCTCATAAATTGAGGTCGGATAAACGCCAATAAGCGGTTCGATTTTCCCGTTTTGTGATAATAATGTAATTTGCTTTCCACTTTTTTCGTGAGCAATAATCATCGATGAAATAAGATTTTTTGTGATTTCAGGGACATCAACACAGGTTAGAAAGCACGTTTCATTTTTAGATGCTTTAAAACAAGAATACATTCCACCTAAAGGGCCACGATCTATAAATTCATCTTTAATGGAAAGAGTTGATTTAATATCAACAGAATAGCCAGAAATCATGATATCATTAAAATGTAACGTTTGGGCGATTAAAATGAGGGTGTTAAGAAAAGTTTTGCCATTGTAATTTAGTTCGGCTTTGTTAAAGCCCATGCGACTGCTTTTTCCTCCGGCTAGAATAATAAATGAAAGATCGTTATGTTTCATGTAAAACCTCTTTCTTTGGAATTATGATAAAATATCACAAAATACATTATAATGAATAAAGAGTAAGGTCGTCAATAGTAAGATCATTTAATTTTCAATTTGCCAATTAAAAGTGCAAAATTGTTATTTTAAAATAAGCAGAAAGTTGAGAGTAAGGTGTGAAGAAAATCAATATTTATGAAAACCCTGAATTAAAAGAGGTAACAGGTGAAACCTTGCGTCCTGGGGGATTTGCTTTAACAGAAATTGCATTAGGGTTTTGTAATATAAAAAAAGAACAGAAAATTCTTGATTTAGGTTGCGGAACAGGTGCATCAATTGAATATTTATATAATCATTATGGAATTGTTGGAACGGGAATTGATCCTTCTGAAAAGTTGCTAAAATTTGCAAAAGAAAAAAACATTGAGGCTGATTTTTTATGGGGAAAAGGTGAAGAATTACCATTTGAAGATCATCAATTTGATTGTGTTTTAGCAGAATGCACGTTATCACTAATGTCTGATTTAAAAAAAACACAAGAAGAAATTAAACGGGTATTAAAACCAAAGGGGTACTTAATTATTACAGATGTGTATGCTCGAAATTCAAAGTATCTTAAAGAATTAAAACCATATCATTTAAATAGCTGTATAAGAGGATTGCACGATCTTGCCTTACTTCAAGAAAATCTAACAAATCTAGGATATTCAATTTCATTAATAGAAGATCATAGTGAATTATTAAAAGCATTAATGGTTAAAATTATTTTTAAATATGGTTCAATGGATATGTTTTGGTCAAAAACTGGGAATAAGGATGAGTTTTGTAACGTTTCTGAGTTCCAGGAAGTTTTAAAGGCGTGTAAGCCAGGTTATTTTATGATAATAGCAAGGAAAGGATAAAAAAATGGATGAATTGTCATATAGAATTTTAAATTTAACAAATAAGGGGTATTGTTGTTCTCAAATTATGTTGAAATTAGCGTTAGAAGAAGAAGAAAAAGAAAATCCGGATTTAATTCGAGCGGTTAATGGTTTATGTAATGGCATTGGAAATGAACAAAAAACATGTGGTGTACTAACAGGTGGTATTGGAATATTAGGCTTGTATGCGGGTAAAGGTGAGGATCAAGACTATGCAAAAACTGGGTATTCTTCAATGATACGTCAATTTATAGAATGGTTCGAAAGTGAATTTAATAGTTTGGATTGTAGCGATCTTATTGGTTTTACAAAATTCACAGATGATCACGATCAAAGTTATTTAATGAAATGTGGAAATATCCTGACAAAAAGTTATTTTAAAATTAGACAAATCTTAGAAGAATACGGTTATGAATTTGGTGATCGTGACGATTAAGGGTATCTGATTTATAGCGTATCGATTGATAAACAGCATCAATCAAAAGGAAAAGAAGGTGGATAGTGATTAATAAAACACCCCTTGAAGAATGGATTAAAGAAAAAATTAATCCATTAGCTAATGGATTAACGCGAGAAGAAATTGAAGCTTATCAAATGAATGCATTTATTAAAACCATAGAGTATGTAAAGTTAAAAAGTCGATTTTATAAAGCGTTATTAAATGAGCACCATGTATCAGATATTAGGTCTCTTGAGGATATAAAAAAATTACCATTTACAACACCAATGGATATTATTAGTCAGGGAAATCGCATGATTTGCGTAAAACAAAGCGAAATTCATCGTATTGTAACATTAAATACATCAGGGACAACGGGGATATCTAAGCGACTATTTTTTACCAAAGAAGATCAAGAATTGACAAAAGATTTTTTTAATTTTGGAATGTCAACCTTTACAAAAGCAAAAGATAAAGTATTGGTTTTATTGCCTGGAAAATCACCAGGAAGTATTGGTGATTTATTAAAAATAGGTTTAAATCGAATGGGTGTGGATGTGATTGTTTATGGTGTTGTTGATGATCCTAAAAAAGTTTTAGATCTTATAATCAAGGAAAAAATTACTGGAATTGTAGGTATTCCACAACAGATTTACAGGTTAACCCAGTTAAAACGTTCAAAGGAAATAAAATTGATAGGTCTTTTAAAGAATGTGTTATTAAGCACAGATTATGTTTCTCCGATGATTATAGAAAAAATCAAAAATAATTGGGGCTGTAAGGTATATGAACATTATGGTATGACTGAAATGGGCTTAGGTGGTGGCGTTTTTTGTGAAGCACTTAAAGGGTATCATTTACGCGAAGCCGATTTATATTTTGAAATTATTGATCCTAAAACGAAAGAAGTTTTACCAGATGGAGAATTTGGAGAAGTTGTTTTTACCACGTTAACACGAAGAGGGATGCCATTAATTAGGTATCGAACAGGTGATATAAGTCGTTTCATTGTTGAATCTTGTTCTTGTGGAACAATTCTTAAAACTTTAGATCGGATCAATCCACGCTGGGAATCGTCGATAAAAACTAAACGTGGTGTGGTTTTAACCATGCCATTTTTTGAAGATCTTTTATTTTCAATTCCAGGGATAGTGGATTTTGAAATTGAAATCTCATATCCAAAAAAGCAAAGTGATCAATACAAGGAATGTTTGACAATTTATATCCAAACTGAGGATGCACTTCAGGAGATAGAAAAAAATAGTCGTAAAAAATTAATGGATTCATTTTTAGAGAAATCAATCAAATCAAATGAATTAGAAATTAAAATTATCCTTTTGGAGAATAAAGAAGTTGATATAAAAGCAATGCAAAAACGTAAAATTAGGGATAACCGATAGTTGTTAACAAAGTAATGCTTTTTTAGAAAGGAAATAGGAATGACGGAGAATACATACAGTATATGTCCAATATGTTATCAAACCATCAAAGCGGAAAAGGTTCAACGTGGAAAGAAAACATATTTAATAAAGGAATGTCCAATTCATGGGAAATTTGAAGCATTGATATGGGATTCAACATCCTGTAGTAATGATTGTGGTAATGAAAATTTAGATTGGGAAAATTGGAAATCGGATGTCGTGGTTAATCGACCGGAGGTGTTTGATACAAAAATTGACAAAGGATGTCCCCATGATTGTGGATTGTGTGAAAATCATGAACAACAGGCATGTTGTGTATTAATTGAGATTACAAAAAATTGTGATCAAAATTGTCCCTATTGTTTTGCATCAGCGCATTCTTCAAATGGAAAAAGGGGTCAATTATCCCTNNTTAACTTGCTATAGATATTATCCTACCATCTGATGCACTTGAAGAAATTAAAGAAATATTTATCGGACTAAAAAAAAGAACAACAGGGCGTCCATTTAATATTCAAATTTCAGGTGGAGAGCCAACTCTTCATGATGATCTTTTAGAAATAATTAAAATGGGAAAAGAAATGGGTTTTCCATATATTCAGTTAAATACGAATGGACAGCGAATTGGAAAAGATCCTGATTATGCGAATAAGCTTGTTGAAGCAGGACTTTCTTCTGTTTTTTTGCAGTTTGATGGAACGACAAAAGAAATTTACGAGAAAATTCGGGGACAAGACTTAGTCGATTTAAAAGAGAAGGCGATTAAGCATTGTGAGAAAGCGAAACTTGGAGTTACGTTAGTAGTGACAGTTGTTCCGAGAGTAAATGATGAAAACTTAGGTGAGATTTTAAGATATGGTGTGCAGCGTATTCCAACAGTAAGAGGGATACATTTTCAACCAGTAAGTTATTTTGGAAGATTTCCAAAAGCACCGTTAGATGACGACCGAATAACCTTGCCACAATTAATTGGAAAATTGGTTGATCAATCACAAAATAAAATTCAACAAGATGCTTTTTTACCATTAGAAACAGGGCATCCGATGTGTTCATTTCATGGAAATTTTGTAGTGATGGAAGATGGCAGTATGTCTTCAATTTCGGGAACAATGCGAAAAAAAACATGTGGTTGTGGAGAAAAATCAATAGAGAAAGCACGAGAATATATTGCAAAAAAATGGACCTATCAAGATGGACCTGTTTTTGATTCAGTTGGAGAAAATTATAATTTTTCGTCGTGTGATGAATTTTTGATGCGACGTTATTTCCATGGTTTTAGTATTACTGCCATGGCGTTTCAAGATGCTTGGAATTTAGATCTTCAACGATTAAAAAAATGTCGTGTGCATGTTGCGTTAAAAGATAATCGTTTAATTCCGTTTTGTGCATATAATATTATTCATCGTGAAAAAAGTGATGAAGAATAAGAGCAGGATGAAAGAGAAAAATTGAAAAGGAGGATTAGAAGCATGAATAAACAAAAAAAATATGGGATTATTATTCTTGCAGCGGGTTTTTCATCGCGAATGGGTGATTTTAAGGCGTTACTTAAATTTGGAAATAAATCAAGCATTTCAATGGTAATTGACAGTGCAAAATTAGCAAATATTAAAGATGTTATTGTCGTAACGGGGCACCGTGCGGGTGATTTAAGGGAGATATTAAAAGATAAGAGCGTAAAGGAAGTTTTTAATGAAAATTATGAAAAAGGAATGTTTTCATCTATTCAAGCTGGAGTTACAGCCTTAGATTCGGATACCGATGGGTTTTTTATTTTACCTGTTGATTATCCATTAATTCCATCAATCGTTTTGATGGAGTTAATGACGCATTTTAATGAAAATTCAGAGGCTTTTTATGTTCCTTGTTTTAAAGGAAAAAAAGGTCATCCCCCTCTTTTCCCAAAAAAAATAGTAGAAGAAATTATACGATCAAACGGCAATGAAGGGTTAAAATCAATTACACGTGCTCATGAGGATGAAATGATAAAAATTGATTTTAACATTGAGTCAGTTGTCATGGATATGGATAATCAGAATGATTATCAAGAACTAAGAGATTATTATGAAGAAAGTCAAGCGCCAAATGAAAAGGTGTGTTTTGAAATATTAGAAAAATATCAAACACCTTCTAGGGTTCAAGAACATTCAAAAAAGGTTAGTCGATTAGGTGGAAAAATAGCAAAAGCTTTAAATGAAAAAGGATTTGATCTGGATGAAAAGCTAATTATTAGTGCAGGATTACTCCATGATGTTGATCGTAAAAATCCAAAACATTGGATTGGTGGTGCTCGTATTGCAAATCAATACGGTTTTTACACAATGGCCACATTAATTGAGAATCATATGTTTTATACTAAAAAAGGGAACGTTTTACCGATAACAGAATTGGATATATTATGTTTTTCAGATAAAATGTTTAGTGGTGATCTGTTTTCAACCTTAAATGAACGACAAAAGCTAATTTTGGAACGTTTTAAAAATGATCCCATTGCGATAGAAGCAATTAATCAACGTTTTAAAAAAGCCTTTGAATTGAAAAAAATCATAGAAAAAACAATTAAAAAAACGATTGTTGATCTATGGAAAGAACCTGATGAGATTGCGTTAAAAAAAGATGCAAAAAAAATAATATTAATTCGTCATGGAGAAACAAAACAGCATAAAGAAAAAATATTTTTAGGACAAACGGATCTTCCACTAAGTTCAAAAGGAAGAGAAGACGCAAAAAAAGCAGGGGATGAACTTTCCAAAATGTTACTAAAATTGAATAAAATTTATACAAGTGATTTAATCCGCGCACAAGAAACAACAGATATTATTTGTGACGTGTTAAAGTGTAGTGGCAATGAAAAGATAGAACAAATTAAAGTCCCTGAATTTAGAGAAATGAATCTTGGTTTATGGGATGGATTGTATATTAATGAAGTAAAGGAGCGTTTTCCAGAAGACTATATTAAACGTGGAAAAAACATAGTAGCATATAAAATTAGAAATCATGGTGAGAATTATTATGATTTGCGTTATCGTGTAATGAAAAAACTAAAAAAAATTCTTGAAGAAGAAAAAAATACGGATATCTTTATTGTAGCACATGCAGGAGTTATTGCGAGTATGCGAAGTGTATTAGAAGGATTAGTACTCGAAAAAGCCATTACAAATAAAATAAAACATGGTGAAATTTATGTGATTCAGTTATAAAAATAAGGATAAAGCCACCGATCGAAATGCGATTTTCGATCGGTGGCTTATTTTTACTTATAAACACGAACAGCCATTGTTTTAAAAATAGCATAGAGTTCATCATCAATTGCGATATTCATATCATTTAATGATTGTACGGTAATAAGTGAGGTAAGGGGAAGCCCAATATCTAAAACAATTTTTACACTGGATTCATTTGTTATTAGTTTAATAACTTTACCTTTATAATTATTTCGAGCACTACTGAGAAAAGGTTCTTTGCTTAAAATAATATCTTCTGGGCGAATATAAAATTTAACATTACCTTTTAAGTCAGTATTGACATGAATTTTAGTTTTGTTTGAAACAACAAAGATTTCATTATTTTCACAAAGTATTGTGCCATCATATACATTTTCAGAGCCTTTTGATTGTTGAAGATAGGCTTCAAATTGAGCTTCTGAAATTCGAAGGTGTTTTCCAAGTCGGTGCGCATCAAGATCGCCACGCTTAATCATTTCATAGACTGTATTTTTAGTGATTTTTAATTTTTGAGCAATTTCTTCAGGTTTGTATAGGATATCATCGTTCATAGTAGTACCTCTTTTTATTATTGAATAATAATTGTTTAATTTGACTTTAATTATAACAGTATGTATAATAAAAAACAATGAATCATTTTAAAACACAACAAAACACAACAAAACTAATTAAAAGGAGAAAAGAAATGAGTAAAGTTTTGAAAAAGAGTATTGTTATATTGGTGATTTTTGCAATTGCATGTGCAATGACAGGGTGTCAAGCAAGTGTGCCAGTTGAAAAAACAGAATTGACGATTTCAGCAGCAGCAAGTTTAACGGATGCAATGGCAGAAATAAAAGATCTTTATGAAAAAGAAAATGTAAATACGAAATTAACGATAAATTTAGCATCATCAGGAGCGTTAGCGGCTCAAATTGAACAAGGTGCAGAAGTCGATGTATTTATGTCAGCTTCAAAAAAATATATGGATAATGTAGAAGAAGCAGAATTATTAAAAGCGGATACTAGAATTGATTTATTAAAAAACGAGGTGGTATTAATTGTTCCAAATGACTCTAATAATGCAATTGATAGTTTTGATCAATTGATTGATCCAGCAATTAATAAAATTGCAATTGGAGAACCTGGTACGGTGCCTGCTGGAAAATATGCAGAAGAAGTTTTTTCAAATATGAATTTAACCGAAAAGATACAAGATAAATTAATTTTTGGAAAAGATGTAAGAGAAGTATTGACTTGGGTTGAAACGGGAAATGTTGATGCAGGAGTTGTGTATTCGACAGATGCAAAAATATCAGATCAAGTTCGTGTTGCAGCAATTGCAGCAGAAGATTCTCATAAACCAATTATTTACCCAGCAGCGATTATTAATTCAAGTAAAAATACTAAAGGTGCTGAAAATTTCATGACATTTATTAGTAGTGATGACGCAAAAACAATTTTTGAAAAGTATGGTTTTATTACAGAATGAATAACGAAGTAGTCGTTAAGAAATGGAGTGATGACAATTAGTTTTGATTTATCACCAGCATGGATTTCCATTAAGGTCGCGTTAATAGCAACAGTAATTATTTTCTTTTTAGGATTATCAGTTGCGTGGGTTATGACGCGATATAATGGTAAATGGAAGGGATTAATTGATGGTATTCTAACGTTGCCATTGGTTTTACCACCAACAGTAGCGGGGTTTGGAATTTTACTTTTGATCGGAAAAAATGGTCCGATTGGTAAATTTTTAGATATATTTGGTATAAATATTATTTTTTCATGGTATGCAGCAGTTATTGCTGGAATTGTGGTTGCTTTTCCATTGATGTATAAAACATCAAGAGGGGCATTTGAACAAATTGATTCAAATATTATCAATGCCGCACGAACCTTAGGAATATCAGAATGGAAAGTCTTTTGGAAAATAACTGTGCCATTAGCAAGGCCAGGAATTGCAGCAGCCACAGCATTGTCTTTTGCGCGTTGCCTCGGAGAATTTGGAGCGACGCTTATGGTTGCAGGTAGTATTCCAGGAAAAACACAGACAATTCCTATTGCAATTTATTTTGCAACCCAAGGGGGGCAAATGAAGGTTGCATTAGTATGGGTATTAATTATATTTGCAATTTCATTGATTGTTATTGTATTTATGAATTATTGGAATACCTATCAAACAAAAATGAAATATGGTTCTGAGGAGAAGTAAGATGGATTTTTTTGTTGATATTAAAAAAAAGTTATCCGGTTTTACATTAAATATTAATCTGTCTTCCGAACACGAAATTATTGGAATCTTAGGAGCCTCGGGTTCAGGTAAAAGTATGTTATTAAAATGTATTGCTGGTTTAATAAAACCGGATGAAGGAAAGATTATTATTAATGGAAAAGTATTTTTTGATTCAGAACAAAACATTAACATTGCAATTCAAGAGAGAAAAGTTGGATTCTTATTTCAAAATTATGCGTTATTTCCACATTTGACCATTAAAGAGAATATCGGGTTTGGACTTCAAGGATTAACAAAAGATGAACAAAACAAACGTGTGTTTGGATTAATGGAAAGATATCACCTAGTTGGAATGGAAAAACGTTATCCTTCTCAAATTTCAGGAGGACAGCAACAACGTGTTGCATTAGCACGTGCAATGGCAGTAGAACCTGAAATTTTACTTTTAGATGAGCCATTTTCAGCATTGGACGACTATTTAAGAGATTCTATGATGAAAGAAATGTTAAAGTCATTAAAAGATTTTAAAGGAACAACGTTATACGTGACACATAATCGAGATGAAGCATATCTTCTTTGTCGGAAGATTGCAGTGATAAAAAAAGGACAAGTGGATGTGTTTAATGATAAGAAAGTCTTGTTTAATCATCCTGAAACATTAGAAGCTGCAAAAATGACAGGATGTAAAAATATTGTTCGGGCATCTCGGAAATCAGAAAATTGTGTTGAAATACCAGATTGGAATATTTCTTTAAAGACCGATTCAAATGTTTCATCAGCGAATGGATTTATAGGAATTCGAGCAAATTATATTAAAATAGGAAATAATAAGATCAAAGAGAATTGTTTTAGTGGGTGGATTGTCGATAAGAGTGAATCACCATTTTATTTAACCTATTATATAAAAATTGGCCAAAAACCGCAAAAAGCTGATGATTATGATATTCTTTTAAAAAAACAAAAAAAAGGCAATGGAGATGAAAAATCCGTTGGAGAATCATTAGAAATATTTATGGATCCTAAAGATGTTTTCTTTGTTGAAAGATAATAGTGATTACATAAAAGCATCCTTTATTATCAAATCATACACGTATTATAGACAAAAATTACTTTAAGGTAAAAAAGTTTAGAATAAATGTACGAATTTCGATAATAGTGGGTGCTTTTTAATGATGTAATCGCACTATTTCATGACAATATTTAAATTGTGTGAGGTTAGTTATGAATAAGTTGAGAAAACTTTACATTAATTTACTTTTGAAGTAGAATAAGTTGATATGAATTTGGTATTAATTGTTTTCTTATATGATAATTAATGGAGTTGAAGAAGTTAGGAGTCAGAATAATGAAATATGAGATTGTAACAGATTCATCTGCTAATTTAACAGATGAGATGATTGATAAATATGAAATACAGATTATTCCATTGCTTTTTAGAGTGGGAGAAAATGAATTTTACAGTTATACCAAGGGTGAAGAGACAAATATAAAACAATTTTATGAGATGATGCGAAATGGTGAAACCATTAGTACAACCAGTATTGATTTAGAAAAATGTCGCACTATTTTTGAAAATGTTTTGGAAAAAGGAAAAGATGTTTTATACATTGGATTTTCATCAGCATTAAGTGGAAGTTATAATGCAGGTGCGCTTATTGCACGAGAACTTAAAGAAAAATATCCGAAACAAAAGATTTTAGCTATTGATTCACTGTCCGCTTCAATGGGACAAGGGTTACTGGTATATTATGCAGCTGAGCAGCGGTTAAGCGGAAAATCAATTGAGAATGTAGAAAAATGGTTAATGGATAATCGATTGAATTTATGTCATTGGTTTACTGTGGATGATTTAATTTATTTAAAACGCGGTGGGCGTATTTCTACAACGACGGCAATGGTCGGAACAGTTTTGGGAATAAAACCAATTATGCATGTTGATAACCAAGGTCGATTAGTTCCTGTAGGCAAAGTACGAGGACGGCATAAATCATTAGATGCATTAGCAAAAGAAATGGTGACAACATGTATTAATCCAGAAGAACAAGTTGTTTTTATTTCCCATGGGGATTGTATAGAAGATGCAGAGTATTTAGAAAAACACATTCGGAATCAATTAAAAATAAAGGATTTAGTGATTCATTACGTCGATCCTGTGATTGGTGCACACTCAGGTCCTGGTACAATTGCATTATTCTTTTTGGGAACCAAAAGATAAACACTAGAGAAATGATTAATTAATAGGAATAAGTATTTAAAAGTATCTTGAAAAGGGTACTTTTATTTTTTGAATAAAAATTTAGATAAGTCTTAATACGAATCGATTGTTAAAAAATGAATAAATAGGGTAGTTTTATAAAAAGAAGAGAATGAGAGGATAATCATACGTGTAAAATGAGTAAGAAGAAAATGAAGTATTTGAAATCAAATAAAAAAATGAAGCATGAAGTAAAAAAAATAGTAACGTATTCTTTTCAGGAAATCGAACAGGTCCAAAAAAAATTAATAAAGGGATCGATTAATCCGAAAAATGTTCATAATTATCGAATAAAAATAAGAAGATTAAGGGGAACAGTCTCATTTTTAAAACCATTATTTGAAGAAACACATTATGTTAAATTTCAAAAGGAATTACAAATTGAAGGATTACGGTTTTCTAATTTAAGAGAATATGATGTATTGTTATCAAAAATATCATTATTTTTAAAAAATAATGATATTTTTGATAATGAACCCTGGATTTTACAAAAAATAATTGAAGAAAAAAGAGAAACAGAATTAAAAAATATTAGCGAGACGATGGATAAATTTAAAATGAACGATTTATTTAATGAAATAGAAGTGTGGATTGACAAAGCGTTTGAAAAAAAATCAGAATTAAGTGTAAGAGAATATTTGGAAAAAGAAATGACGAATCGATTGAAAAAAACTAAAAAAGCAATTGATCATATCGATACACATAATTTAGAAGAGATTCATAAAGTTCGAATACGTAGTAAAAAAATGCGCTATATTTTAGAAGGGTTTAAAAAATCATTGACAAATAAAAATGAAAAAAGCTTAAAGAAATATCAAGAGATTCAGGAGGATTTAGGTTTTCTCCATGATATATTTATAAATAAAGAACTTTTAGAAAAAATAATGATGGAGTGTCAATCAATTGAATTAGCGTATGAAGCGGGACAGTTATTAGGATCGGAAATGAAAAAAGCAGAGAAACAAATTCAAGTTTATAGATAGACAGGCATCGATAATTAATGTAGAATATGAATATAAAGTAGGAAATGAATAAATAAAGAAATATAAGTAAGAAAAAAGGTGTAAAATGAAGAATGGAAATAAATTTAAGAGAGGTTTCACATTAGTTGAAATTATTGTTGTTCTTGTTATTCTAGCGATATTAGCGGCGTTTACGATACCAACTTATTTGGGAATGATTCAATCAGCGAATGAAAAAGAAGACATCATAACACTTGGATTTTTAAATCGCGTGACAGTTTATTATGGTGCCTCAATAAGCATTAAAAATAATGATGTTTTTGATGGTTTATCAACGGATCAAGATCGAATGCAATTATTGGTGGATCACCAGTATATTGATGAAATATTAGAGCCAAAAGTTAGTGGAGCCCAATTTTATTGGGATATTCCAACTCAAAAATGGGTTTATAATTCGATAGAAACAGGTAAACACTATATTTTTAAAGAGTTAAATCCAATGGATTATATTCATACCCATACATGGAATATGGATGATGGGTTTTATTCAACGTATGGAAAATTATTTATTGAAAATCAAGAAGAAGAGTATTTGATATCAACGAAGGCTAAACTTGATGATGATGGGAAAAAAAATGGTACGGGTTATGGTGTTTTTTTTGAAACATCCCTAACTAACGGAAATAAGAATCGGGATTCAGGCTATGTTTTACAATTTGATCGAGGCTTAGGTGGAATTGTTATTCGTCCACGAACCAATGGACGTGAGAGTTCACCAATTTATTCTGCATATCATGCAGATAATACCATCATTCCATCAGATAAAACAAATGAATGGTGGACACAGGAACATAATGTTGATATTCAAGTCAATAATGCGGAGAATCAAACTGATAAAAAAACTGTAAACGTTCGAATTGATGGAGAAACAGTGATACAAGATGCGATTATTGACAGCAGTTCAGGAGATATACGTTATACAGGATTTCGATCATGGGGTTCAGGTACGACTTATGAAGAGATGACAATCAATTAGATGGATTAGAAAAAAATAGTGTGTGAAGAATTCTTGATTTTTTGTAAGATAAGACAAGAAATAATTTGCTTTAGGAAGAAACAGCAATAACGCGATAAAATAATAATGAATCGATTTAAAAACCAATCTTTGCGGAGATTGGTTTTTTTTGAAAAAAAGTTAAACGAGGATGGGCGATCGCTGTAATAATAAGCGATTCATAGAATAGAGAAAACTCATAAAGCTTTCAATTTTCCCAGTTTTTAGTTTTAATAATAATCAATTCATAAACAAGGCAAAACTTTACACTAGACTTGTTAGATGTAAAGTTGTATACTGTATTTTATTAAATAATTTCTTAAAAAAGTTGGAGGCATAAGAAAATGAAAGATATGATTAGTCATATTAATAATTTAAAAGAAAAGGAAGATGCGGTAATTTTAGCTCATTTTTATGTAGATAGTGAGATACAAGCGATTGCAGATTATGTAGGCGATTCTTATTATTTAAGTAAAATTGCAGTTACTGTTCCAAATCAAACCCTTGTTTTATGCGGGGTTTCTTTTATGGGGGAAAGCGCTAAACTATTAAATCCGGATAAAACTGTATTAATTCCAGAGATTTTGGCAGATTGTCCAATGGCTCATATGATTACACCAGAAAAAATAAAACAAATACGACATGAGTATGACGATTTAAGTGTCGTTGCATATATTAATTCAACAGCAGAGATTAAAGCACTAGCTGATGTCTGTGTAACTTCATCAAATGCACGCCGTGTGGTGGAAAGTCTTCCACAAAAGAATGTTTTTTTTGTGCCAGATGAAAATTTAGGACGTTATATTTCAAAATTAGTGCCTGAGAAAAACTTCATATTAAACGATGGTTTTTGTTATGTTCATAAAAATATTACACAAGAAAAGGTCATTAAAATACAAGAAAAGTATCCTAATGCTCAGGTTTTAGCGCATCCAGAATGTACAATGGACGTATTAAATCAAGCGGATTATATCGGAAGTACATCGGGTATTATTGAATATGCAACAGAAAGTCAGAATAAAGAGTTTATTATTTGTACAGAAATAGGCGTTTTTTATGAATTAAAAAAAAGAAATCCAAATAAAGTGTTTTATCCTGCAATGACGAACCAAACATGTTCAGGAATGAAGATGATCACATTAGAAAAAATCATACATGTTCTTGAAAACAAAGAGAATTGCATGGAAATAAATCAAGAGATTCGATTAAAAGCGAATCAGGCGTTAACAAATATGTTGGAGCTTTCAAAATGAAAAATGAAAATAGGATGAATAAGAAAATAGATGTGATTATTGTTGGAACAGGGGTTGCAGGTTTATATACTGCTTTAAATTTAGGAAAAGATAAAAATATTTTAATGATTACCAAAGATAAAAGTGATGCCAGTGATTCTTTTTTGGCGCAGGGGGGTATATGTGTATTAAAGAATGATAATGATTATCAGAGTTTTTTTGAAGATACAATGAAAGCTGGACATTATGAGAATAATAAAAAATCAGTTGATCTTATGATCAGAACATCACCTGAAATCATTCAGCATTTAATTCAATTAGGTGTAGAATTTGAAAATAGAGATGGGGAGTTAATTTATACAAAAGAAGGTGCACATTCAAAGGCACGTATTGTTTATCATAAGGATTTAACAGGAAAAGAAATAACCAGTAAGCTATTAGCAGAAGTGAAAAAAAAAGAGAACATTAAGATTTTAGAGTATACGATGATGGTGGACTTATTATGTTATGATAATCAATGCAAAGGTGTTGTTACATCAAATAATCAAAAGAATATTGAATCCTATGAGGCAGATTATGTTGTTTTAGCTTCAGGAGGATTAGGTGGATTATTTGATCATTCAACAAATTTAAAACATATTACTGGAGATGCACTTGCAATTAGTATGAAAAATAATATTACGATTAAAAATATTAGCTATATTCAAATTCATCCAACAACGCTTTTTTCAAAAAAGACAGGACGGCATTTTTTAATTTCAGAATCAGTTCGTGGTGAAGGTGCGATTTTATTAAATAAAGAGAAGAAACGATTTGTCGATGAATTATTACCACGTGATTTAGTGACTAAAGCCATTTATAAAGAAATGGAAGAAGATCATCAAGAATTTGTATGGTTATCTTTAGAGAGTTTAAGTGAAGAAATTATTAAAAAACGATTTCCAAATATTTATTTAAGATGTTTAGAAGAAGGTTATGATATTACAAAAGAATGTATTCCAGTTGTTCCAGCCCAACATTATTTAATGGGAGGGATTCAAGTTGATCTTAATGGAGAAACATCCATGAATCATTTATATGCGGTTGGAGAAATTAGTTGCAATGGAGTTCATGGTGCAAATCGCTTAGCAAGTAATTCATTACTTGAGAGTCTTGTGTTTTCAAAAAGAGCAGCAAATGATATTATTAACAAATATGAATCATCGCTAGCCTTTGAGTTAAAAATAAATTATAATGATTTTATGAATTTAGAAGAATTAAGAAAAAAATATAAGAAAATTATTCTTGATGAAATAAAAAGGAGTGTTTCGATTGAAAAATCATATAAAAAAGCTTAATCTTGATGAGTTAATTATACAAGCATTAAAGGAAGATATTACCAGTGAAGATATTACGACAAATGCAATTATTCCAGAAGGAAAAACAGGGGAAGTTCAGCTACTTGCAAAAGAAAATGGTATCATTGCAGGACTGACTGTATTTAAACGGGTTTTTGAATTATTAGATGAACGTGTTGAAATGAATGTTTTTTTTAAAGATGGTGATGCTATAAAAGAAAATGATTTAATTGGGGTGATCATTGGAGATGTTCGGGTTTTGCTATCAGGAGAGCGAGTCGCATTAAATTATCTTCAACGCATGAGCGGAATCGCAACCCATACCAGAAAATTATCAAAGGTATTAATTGGAACCCAAACAAAATTATTAGATACACGAAAAACAACACCAAATATGCGCATTTTTGAAAAATATGCAGTAAAAGTAGGTGGTGGATATAATCATCGTTTTAATTTATCAGATGGGGTATTAATTAAAGATAATCATATTAATGCAGCAGGTGGAATAAAAGAAGCTGTTGAATTAACACAACTGTATGTATCGTTTGTACGAAAAATTGAAATTGAGGTTGAAAATTTAGAGATGGTATCCGAAGCACTAGAAGCAGGGGCGGATATTATTATGCTAGATAATATGGATAATGATACAATAATACAAGCGGTGAAAATAATAGAGCGGAAAGCTCAAATCGAATGTTCAGGAAATATTACTGAACAACGATTAAAAGAAATTGCGAAATTAGGCGTTGATTTTGTATCTTGTGGGGCACTCACACATTCGTCATCAGTGCTCGATATTTCGATGAAAAATTTAAAAATATTATAAAGACAAAGTTTTGATTAGGGGATAAAAGAATGAAAAGGGAAGAAAGACTCGAAGGGATAATTCAATCTTTAAGTGATTCAAATGGGGTAATAGCTGGAGCAGTTTTAGCGCAAAGATTTAAGGTAAGCCGACAAATTATTGTTCAAGATATTGGCTTGTTAAAAGCAGCAAATTATCATATCATTTCAACGAATAAGGGATATTTATTAATTGAGCCACCTGGAAAACAAAAGGTAGTAAAGGTTTGTCATAGTAATGAAGAAATACAAGATGAATTGTATACGATTATTGATGCAGGAGGAAAAGTTAAAGATGTTTTTGTAAAACATGAAGTTTATGGTGAAATTCGAGTTGTTCTTTCTCTTGAAACACGACAAGATGTTGATGCGTTAGTGAGCAATTTATTAGAAGGAAAAATGAGCCCCTTAATGCGATTAACCGGTAAATATCATTTTCATACAATTGAAGCCACCTCGGATCAGATTCTTTTTGAAGTAGAAAAGAAATTAAAAGAAAAAAAATATCTGGTTGATTAAATATTTTTGATTGTTTATTGTTGAATACAAAATAAAAAAGCTAAAGTGTCGTATGTTTTTATGATGCATTAGCTTATTTTTTTATAAAAAAGCTTATTATGTAAAAATAAGTGGGATAATCTAAAAAAAAGAGTTATAATTAAAGAAGTATAGAAAAATGGTAAAGTGAATAATTGTTCATTTAAAACAACTTATCATAGATTGAAAAAATAGATTCTGAATAAAATTAGGATAAGAGTTATCCTAATGAAGGGTGTTTTTTTTAAGAGAAGTGGATTAATTGAGTAATAAGATCTTACCTTATATCGATGCGTTTAATATTGATTTAAAAGGATTTACATTTGACTTTTATAAAAAAGTTAATGTTTATTTAGAAAATTGCTAATTGGATTATTAAGAAAAAAGAAAGGTGCATTATGAAAAGAGACAGTAAAAATAGGATGAAAATTAAAAAAATAGCATTATGGATCGCAATTGTTTTAATATCACTCAGCATTTATGGGTGTAAACTAAATATAAAAAAAGATGAAGAAGTTAAACCAACAAATCCAGAAGAAAGGGTACAAGAAGAAGTGAAAATTCCTGTTAATCAAGAAGACGTGATAAATATTGGATTGTTTGGAATTGATACCAGGGACAATGATTATGATGGATCCCGAGCAGATACAATTATGATAGCTTCTTTAGATAGAACCAATAAAAAAGTAAAACTAACCTCAATTATGCGAGACACCTATGTGGATATTCCAGGACAAGGATATGATAAAATAAATCATTCCTATGCATTTGGAGGACCAGAATTAACCATTGAAACAATCAATCATAATTTTGATATGAATATAACGGATTATGTTACGGTGAATTTTAGTGCAATTGAAAAAATAGTGGATGGATTTGGTGGAGTAGATATTGATGTAAAAGCGAATGAAATTGATACAATTAATCGTAGTGCAAGTGTTAAAATTACAGAACCTGGATTACAAACATTAAATGGCCAACAGGCGTTAGTATATAGTCGAATTCGTAATGAAGGGAATGGTGATTTTGAACGAACTCAACGGCAACGATCTGTTTTAGAAAACGTTATTAATAAAGTAATGGCAAATCAATCACTTCCACAAATTATTGGATTAATTGAGAATATATCGCCTTATATTGATACAAGTTATTCGAAAACTGAAATTATAGGATTGGCTACAACCGTATTTTCCACAGGAATTAATGGATTAGAACAAACACGGATTCCATTAGATGAAAATTCAAATGGGGGATTATGGGATGGAACGTATTATTTAAAACCAGATACATTAGTTGATAATGTGATATATTTACATGATTTCATTTATGAGAACCAAGGATATGTACCATCGGAAATTGTAAATGGCATTAGTAGCGAGATTTCAAAATTTTATTAAGTTAAGAAGAAAGAATAGGTAGTTGAATGGCAAATGGTGAAAAAAAAAGCAAAACTAAAATAATACTAATTTGTATTGGAATAGTTCTCGTTTTAATAATTACTGGAATTGTTTATGCGTATAGTGTTTGTTTCGGAGATATTGAAACAGTTAAGATAACAGAAGATTCCAAAGAATTGAAGATTGAACCCAAAGTAGCGGAAAAATCAGGTGAAATAATTAATGTGGCTCTATTTGGAATTGATACACGGGCAAATGATTATGATGGATCCCGAGCAGATACAATTATGATTGCGTCATTAGATACAATTCATAAAAAAATAAAAATAACATCAATCATGAGAGATTCATTTGTGGATATTCCAGGACAAGGATATGATAAAATAAATCATTCCTATGCTTTTGGAGGACCAGAGTTAAGTGTTCAAACGCTTAATCAAAATTTTGATATGAATATAAAGGATTATGTTACAGTGAATTTTAGCGCACTTCAAAAGATCGTAGATACAGTTGGAGGCGTTGATATTGATATTAAAAGTTATGAGATTGACCATATTAGTGGCATAAATGAAGTTGGCGTGCATAACTTAAATGGAGAACAAGCCCTTTCTTATAGCCGTATTCGTTATTCAGGAGATGGTGATTATGAACGAACCCAACGTCAACGGGTGGTTATAGAAAATGTCATCAATAAGGTTTTAAATAATAAATCATTACCTCAAGCTTTAGGATTAATTGATACCCTTGGACCATATATTCAAACAAGTTTTGAAACAAACGAATTAGTAGGGTTAGCAACAACTGTGTTTTCCACTGGAATTACGACCCTAGAAGATACCCGATTGCCTTTAGATGGAAAAGCGGTTGGAGGATTATGGAATGGGGTTTATTATTTAAAGCCTAATACACTTAGTGAAAATGTCACTTATTTACATGAATTTATTTTTGAAGAACCAGGATATATTCCATCACAAACAGTGGAAGAGATTAGTAATATGATTTTAAGTACAATATAATATGAAAAGATGATAATAAAAAAAGAATTGCTGTTTAAAGCAATTCTTTTTTTTATGGGTGGTTTTATTTTGACTTATTTTTAATAAAATAATTTGCACCTTGAGATTTTGAATTTTTACGAGATTGAATATCAAATTGTTTAAGTGATAAAATCAGTGGTTTTAATTTTGAATGGCCATAGTTTCGAGTATCAAAATCAGGGTAACGATTATTTAATCGTGATCCAACTTCACCAAGATTGACCCAACCATCTTCATCAGAGTTATCAGTAATAATTGTTTTAATGGATCCGATAAGATCCGTTGTATTGGTGATATCATTTTTTTTGGTGTCATTTTTTTCTAAAGAATCAGAAGGTGAAAAAGAATTAGAAGGTATGGTTGCTAAAACCTCAAGGTATTTAAATTTTTCACACGCAGAAATAAAAGGTGTTGGCGTTTTTTTCTCACCCATACCCATAACAAACATTCCGGATTCTCGAAGTCGGGCTGCTAATCGTGTAAAATCACTATCACTGGATACAATACAAAACCCATCAACATTATTTGCATATAAGATATCCATTGCATCAATAATAAGTGCGGCATCCGTCGCATTTTTTCCAGTCGTATAAGAATATTGTTGTATTGGTGTAATTGAATGATTAAGTAGCACAGTTTTCCATGATGCTAATTGTGGTTTGGTCCAGTCTCCGTAGATGCGTTTAAATGTCGGTATGCCATGATTTGAAATTTCATCAAATATATATTTGATGTATTTATTTGAAACATTATCAGCATCAATTAATACTGCAATTTTCATATCGTCGCTCATATTGTATCTCCTTTATAATAAAATCGTTATATTCAGTTAGTCCTAGCTACATTATTTAAATGTAATGGTTTTAAATTAAGTATAATAGAAATAATGGTATTTTACAAGATCATTATTGTCTGAAAATTAGAAAACAAGAAGAAGCGGATGAGAAATAAAAGAATATAGGAAATCATTATTTGAAATAAAAAAAAAGACTATGAAAGGATTAATTCTTTCATAGTCTTTTTTTCAAAAGTAAGCGTTAATTAGGGTTGGTCATAGAGGTGCTCATCATCGCGATCATTGGTTAAGTGTAATTGATCTAATACGTAAAAGATAAGACTTAAAATCATACCAACGACACAGGCAAGAACCATTCCTTGAAGTTCAATACTGCCAAAACGAACAGCAACACCAGATAAACCAACAACAAAAATAACGGATGTTAAAGCGAGATTCCTCGATTTGCCATAGTCAACTTGGGCGTCAACAAGAATACGAATACCAGCAGCACCAATCATTCCATAAAGCAAGAATGAAATACCACCAATTACTGGACCGGGGATTGTGCTAATTAGCATGGAAAGCTTACCAACAAACGAGCAGATAATTGAAATAACTGCGGCACCAGCAATAACGCGAACGCTATAAACTTTTGTGACAGCCATGACACCAATATTTTCACCATAGGTTGTTGTTGGAACAGAACCAATAAATCCAGAAATCATTGTAGAAAAACTATCTGCAAATAATGATCGGTGTAAACCGGGATCTTTTAATAAATCGCGATCAATAACCTTGCTTGTAACAATTTGATGACCAATATGTTCTGATGTAATAACCAGAAGCACAGGAAGAATAATTAAGATGGCATCAATATTAAATTGTGGTAATTGAAAATTTGGAATTGAAAACCAGGGCGCATCAGAAACAGCTTGAAATGTTGCTGGACCAATTACACCAGTAAATAAGGCTGAAATATAACCTACAATAATGGCAATTAGAATAGGGATAACAGAAAAGAATTTCCTGAAAACAACGGATCCAAAAACAGCAAATCCAAGTGTAATAAGAAAAACAATAACATTTTCAGGAACAATATTGGTAACAACCTGCTCATATAAACCACTCGCTTCATCAAGAACATAGCTTGTATTATTGAGAATACCAGCAGTGTTAGCAGCCGTTCCTGCAAGTTCTAGACCAATAAGAGCAACAACAGGACCCATTGCAGCAGGGGGGAGAACAATATTAATCCAATCAATACCGAACTTATAGATAATTGCTGATAATATGCAACCACAAAGCCCTACAACGACAAATCCACCGAGCGCATAAGAATAGCCCCAGGTAGCAATTACTATGCCTGCTGGTGCTAAGAAAGCAAAACTAGATCCCAAGTAAGCAGGAGACTTGCCTTTTGTGATAAACATAAATAGTAATGTGCCTACACCATTCATAAAAAGTACAATAGCGGGGTTGATTCCAAATAGGAAAGGAACTAAAACAGATGCTCCAAACATTGCAAACATATGTTGAATGCTTAATGGAAAAAGCAGATGAAATGGTACTTTGTCTTCGACTTGTATTATTTTTTGATTATTCAAAAAATTACCTCCAATCATTTTTTCTTTGAAATTATAACATAGGAAAAGAGCTAGGTGTAGAATAATTATAAGAAAAATAGTAATAATCATGATAATTGTATGAATGAAGCAAAAAAAAAGAAACTTTTTTTCAGTTTGGCGACAAACTCTCGTACCGACTAATTGTTAATCTGTTTGGCTTGCAATTCGAACAGGATATTACCTGTTCGTCGTATGCACACACCATGATGTAACAATTGCCGGTACTTTTTTATCATTGTCTACAGTTTTAGATATTTTTTTTGTTTTTCGGATATGAATGGTAAACGATCTATAAAAATTCACGATTTGTAATGTGATTTTAAATAAAAAATTACAGAATGATAAAGTATAATGAGGAAGAGAATAATGAATAATTATCTTAGGTTGAGTTGTTTGGGTTATTTAAAAAAATCAAACAGTATGATACAATGCAAAAAAGAATTTTTTTATATTTAGGAGAATACAAATGAATATTTCAATTAATACTAAATTATATGCAGTAATAGGAGATCCGATTGTTCAAAGTTTATCACCTGTATTACATAATGGTTTATTCGAAAATTATCAAATCGATGCAATATATTTGCCCTTTGGCGTAAAAAAAGATGAGTTAGGGCAATTAATGAATGGTTTTCGTACAATGAAGTTTGGTGGATTTAATGTGACAAAACCTCATAAAATATCAATTATGGAATATTTAGATGAAATTGATCCTTTGGCTCAAAAAATTGGAGCAGTGAATACCGTTGTAAATGATCATGGCAAAATGATTGGATATAATACCGATGGTTATGGATTTATAAAAAGTATTGAAAAAAATATTAAATATAAAGAAACATTAAATGTATTAATATTTGGCTGCGGTGGCGCAGTTAAATCTGTCGCAATGGCTCTTGCAAACTGGGGAATTAAAGAAGTAATTATTGTTAATCGTACCTATGAAAAAGCCCAGAAATTGTGTGACCAAATTAATGAATGTTGGCCACAAAAAGCAAGAGCGATTGTAATGCAAGATGATCAAATAAAAGAAGCGATACAAATGGTTCAAATCGTGGTTAATGGAACAAGTCTTGGAATGGCAGATAATTATAAAAAAACTCCGATATTAAAAGAGAGGTTAACAAAAGACCTATTGGTATACGATATGATTTATAATCCATCTAAAACCCAATTACTACAGGATGCAGAATCAAATGGTGCGGAAATTAAAAATGGTTTAGAAATGCTTTTGTTTCAAGGATTAAAAGCTTTTGAATTGTGGACAGATATTATCCCAGATTCTAAATTTGGAAAAAAAATATTAGTAGAAAGTTTAGAAAAATGATTAAAGAAAAACAAGTGATTTCTTTGATTGGTTTTATGGGAACAGGAAAATCAACCGTTGGTTCTATATTAGCAAAAAAAATGGGATATGTGTTTGTAGATACCGATGAATTAGTTGAAAAAGCGATGGGAGAAAAGATTACGGATATTTTTGAAAAATATGGAGAAGATGTTTTTAGAGAAGTAGAACATCAGGTGTTAAACAACGCATTAAAAACAGAAAAAGCAATTATTTCGACAGGTGGTGGGATCGTTTTATTTGAACGAAATCGAAAACTTCTAGAGGAAAAAACATTTGTAGTAAGTTTGTTTTGTGAACCAAAAACAATTTTTGATCGCGTTAAAAAAAAGGCAACACGGCCGTTGTTAATGAACGAAGATCCTTACAAAAAAATATTAAAGATATTAGCTGCACGCCAAGAATACTATGATGCGTGTGATTTTAAAATTTCAACAGAAAAATATGATCCAGAGGAATGCAGCGATATTATTATAAAAGAATTTAATACGATAGATAATTAAAGTTTAAAATTTATTTCGTGTCGCTTTTAAATCACAGATATAACAATCTGTTAGCCGTTGAACTGCTTCAGGGTTTTTGACAGGCCAAGATGTTTCTAAAGCTTCACAATAGGCAGTATGTGTTTTTTCGCAGTAGACAAAGTCAATACAACCATTGCATTTTTTATCAGCCGTTTTTTCAATTAATTCAAGGACAGATTCATTTACAAATTCTCTATATTCTTTATAAGCAATTGTGCGATGATTTTCAAATAAACTCATTTAATTGGTTCTCCTTTGGTATGATATAATTTTTATTAAAAAACGTGGGGAAGCCTTCTGAAATAATATTACCCTATATTTTAAAAAAGACAAGATAAAATTTTGTCTTTTTGCTTAATTTAGAAAAAATATAAAAAAATATAAAATGAAAAAAATGTTTGATATTTAGGATATGATGTGTTAATATTTATAACAGTGTCATGTGAGAAAACATTTTTAGTTATTGGAACATGAACGTTTTGAAACAATGTTGATCAAAAATAACTTTTACTTTGCGTTTTTTCAAAGAACTTATAAGCCGAAGTGATGGAATTGGCAGACGTGACGGACTCAAAATCCGTTGTGAGAAATCACGTGCGGGTTCAAGTCCCGCCTTCGGCACCAGTTTGCTCCCTTAGCTCAGTTGGCTAGAGCACCTGACTCTTAATCAGGGTGTCCAGGGTTCGAATCCCTGAGGGAGCACCAATAAAAATACACTCAAAACCCCTTTGCAAAGCCATTTGTAGAGAGGTTTTTTTATGCTTTTTTTCGATTATTTTGATGAATAGTCCTTTGTGTGGCTTAAGAACTGTACCCGAATGGTAAAAAAACAGTACTTATATCTTCAAAATTTTTTCTGATACAGATTAAAAAGAAAAGCAGATCAATAGGAGTGATACGATGGTAATTATATTATTATTGTTAATGGGGATTGTTGTGGTAGAAATTGTTAGGTTAAAGCGATTAAAAAAAGAAATTGAGT